>Ga0136640_10000176_pt1 | contig 23207 bp, 18 predicted proteins | sample AntDrymUQ8642106_2_FD_105498 | JGI IMG/M metagenome (GOLD analysis project Ga0136640, IMG submission 105498) | Polar desert sand microbial communities from Dry Valleys, Antarctica - metaG UQ864 (21.06) | ecosystem: Environmental > Terrestrial > Soil > Desert | place: Antarctica: Dry Valley...
GCTGCTCGCCGTCGAGCTCGACGACCAGGATGGACACGGCCGCGGACGGTTGGGCGGCGGCCCGGACCGGGCGCTGGTCGGCCGAGAACCGCACCGGCCCCCACCGGACATCACCGGTCTCGGAGTCGAGGCCATGGTAGACCCGCTCGCCGGAGTCGCTGCTGACCAGGAGGATCGTCGACCCCACGTCGGCCAGGGCCAGGTTCTCGGCCGGGACGCCCAGGTCCTCGACGGTCCAGAGCGTCTCGTTGGCGGCGGGGACGACGCGCTCGACGAACGCGTTGCCGTCGTCGTCGGGGTAGGCGAGCACGACGTCGTCGGCCGCGGCGACCGCGGCGCAGTCGAGGATGGCGGCGCAGGCGACCTGGCGGGCCCAGACCACCGACGGCCCCACCTCGGAGCCGGTCGGGGCGGTGACGACGCTTCCCCAGACGGATTCGACCTGGTCGGCCGCTCTGATCGGCCGGTCCGACGCGCCGCCGCCCTCCTGGCCCGGCTCGGTCGTGCGGTCAGAGCGGCCGCCGCCACCGTCACCCGAGCCGGTGAGCACGATCACAGCCGCGGCGATTACGACCAGGACGAGCACCGCGGCGCCGGCCAGGACCAGGGGGGCCTTTGACCTTTGACGTCGCTCTCCACCGGCCGGTCCACCGGGGAGGGCGGGGACGGGAGGTGCCGGCGCCCTCTGCGGACCCTCCGGAGACCCGGGGGCCCCGCCCAGCACGGTCGTGGCTCCGGCTGGTTCGGGCGCCTCGGAGCGGGCGACGGGGTCGGCGGGGCCCGCCGCCGCGGTGTCGGCCGACGGTGGCGGTGGCGTCCAGCTCGCCGGCGCTTTCGGCTCACCGGTGATCGGGGCTAGGCCGACAACGGTCTCCTGGGAGATGGGGGGCGGGGGCGTCCAGCTGGCCGGCGCGTCCGGCTCGCCGGTGATCGGGGCTAGGCCGACGACGGTCTCCTGCGAGACGGGGGGCGGGGGCGTCGCCGCCGTGCTGGTCGAACGAGCCGGGGTCACCGGCAGGCCGCGCTCGTGCTGGATGCGCTGGAGGCGGGCCACGACGTCAGCGGCGGTCTGGGGGCGAGCCATCGGATCCGACAGGAGCGTGTCGCGCACCAGGTTCCCGAGCGACACCGGCACCCAGGGCGGCAGCGCGGGCGGATCGGAGCGCAGCACCCGGGCGATGGTCGCGGCCGGGGACTCGTCGCTGTCGCCCTCATACGGCCCGCGCCCGGTGAGGAGGGCGTGCAGCGTCGCTCCCAGCGCCCACACGTCGGCGGTCGGGCCCGGGCGCTGCCCCGACAGCACCTCGGGCGGCGTGAAGGGGATGGTGCCGACCAGGGTGCCGGTCGCGGTGTTGGTCCCCTCTGCCAACCGGGCGATCCCGAAGTCGCCCAGCTTGGGCGCGCCGTTGGTGTCGAGGAGCACGTTGGCCGGCTTGACGTCGCGATGCAGGATCCCGGCCTCGTGGGCGGCGGCCAGGGCGTCGGCCACCCACACCCCGACGTTGACCACATCGGCCCACGCCAGCGGGCCCTCCCGGCGCAGCCGATCGTGGAGCGAGCCGCCGGGCAGGTGCTCCATCACCAGGTACGGGTGACCGTCGACGGTCGTGCCGGCGTCGTGGACGGTGACGACCGCCGGGTGACCCGACAGGCGCCCGATGGCCCGGCACTCGGCCACGAAGCGACGCTCGCGCTCGGGATCGTCGAGCATCCCGCCCAGGAGCTTGACCGCGACGCGCCGGCCCAGCTGGCCCTGTTCAGCCAACCAGACGGTGGCGAAACCCCCGGACCCGAGCCGCTCGACGAGCACGTACCCCGGCGGCAGGGGCACCTGCGCAGCGGCCGCGGCGGGCGGGCGGAGGCTCTCGGGAGGCTCGCTGGGAGGCTCAGGGGGAGGCAACACGCTCCTCGTGGTCGACCGCTCCGCGGCGGAACCTAGTGCCGTTGCTCCAGCTCGGGCCGCAGCGCCGCCCGATACCCTGCCGCGGTGCCCGCCGATCTAACCGGCCTGACCTCCGCCGAGCTGCTCGCCCGGGCCGCGGCCGCCCGCGACGACGCTCACGGCACGCGGGTGACGTTCTCGCCCAAGGTGTTCATCCCCCTCACCAAGCTGTGTCGTGACCGCTGCGGCTACTGCACCTTCGCCCAGCCCCCGGCTCGGGTGGAGGCGCCGTTGCTCGACATCGACGACGTGCTGGTGCTGGCTCGACGAGGTTCGGCGGCCGGATGCCACGAGGCGCTGTTCACCCTGGGCGAGGCGCCCGAGGAGCGCTACCCAGCGGCCCGGCAGTGGCTCGCCGACCGGGGCCACACGTCGACCGTCGACCACCTCGTCGCGGCGTGCCGGGCGGTGCTGGAAGAGACCGGCCTGCTTCCCCACGCCAACCCCGGCGCCCTGCCCGCCGAGGCCCTGGCCCGCCTCCGAGAGGTCAGCCCCAGCCAGGGGATGATGGTCGAGACCCTCCGCGCCGATCTGGCCGCCCACCGGGGCGCACCGGACAAGACCCCGGCCCGACGCCTGGCCACCCTCGAAGCCGCCGGCGAGCTGCGCATCCCGTACACGACCGGGATCCTCGTCGGCATCGGTGAAGACGAGGGTGACCGCGTCGAGGCCCTTGAGGCGATCGCCGCATCCCACCGGCGTCACGGTCACGTGCAGGAGGTGATCGTCCAGAACTTCCTGCCCAAGGCGGGGACGGCCATGCACGCCCACCCCCCGTGCCCGTCCGAGGCCCACCTGCGGGCCATCGCCCTGGCCCGCCTCCTCCTTCCGCCCGAGGTCCACGTCCAGGCCCCGCCCAACCTGGCCGACGACGTGGCCGACCTGCTGGCCGCCGGGGTGTCGGACCTAGGCGGGGTCTCGCCGGTCACCATCGACCACGTCAACCCCGAACGGCCCTGGCCCCACCTCGACGCCCTGGCCGATGCCTGCGCGGCAGCCGGCCACCAGCTGGCTCCCCGCCTCACAGCCCATCCCCGCTACGTGGCCGACCGGGCTACTTGGATCGATCCCGCCCTGCACACCTCGGTGATGGACCGAGCCGACGCCGAGGACCTGGGTCGTGACGACCCCGGGGCGGTGTTCCGCAACAAGGTGGGCGAGGTGCGCAACGTGGGCGACGGGGCCGAGGTGGTGCTTGTAGGCCGACGTTCAACGGCGTGGTACTCGGGGGCCGACGTCACGCCGATGGCGCTGTTGCCGGGCCGGTCGTCACCGGTTCGAGGCGCGGTGCGCGAGGTCCTCGATGGGGTGTCTTCGGGGCAGGTAGTCGGCCACGACGAGATCGTCACCCTGTTCTCTGCTCGGGGACGCGAGGTGGCGGCGGTGGCCGAGGTAGCCGACGAGCTGCGGGACCGAGCGGTGGGCGACGTCGTCACCTACGTCCGCAACCGCAACATCAACTACACCAACGTCTGCACGTTCAAGTGCCGCTTCTGCGGGTTCTCCAAGGGTCCCCTGTCGCTCAACCTGCGCGGCACGCCCTACCTGCTCACCCTCGATGACATCGCCGAGCGGGTGCGAGAGGCCTGGGATCAGGGAGCCACCGAGGTCTGCCTCCAGGGGGGCATCCACCCCAGCTTCGACGGCGACTACTACGTCGACGTCACCCGAGCGGTGAAGGAGGCCGCACCCCACATCCACGTCCACGGCTTCACCGCCCTGGAGGTCACCGAGGGGGCCAAGCGCCTGGGCGAGCCGCTGGCCACCTACCTCCGTCGGCTCATGGACGCCGGACTGCGCACCCTCCCGGGCACCGCGGCCGAGATCCTCGACGACCCGGTGCGCCAGGTCCTGTGCCCCGACAAGATCGACACCGACGAGTGGCTCGACGCCCACCGCACCGCCCACGGCGTCGGCCTGCGCTCGAACATCACCATCATGTTCGGCGCCGTCGAGAGCCCGGTGTCGTGGGCCCGACATCTGTTGCGCACCCGGGCTCTGCAGGCCGAGACCGGCGGCTTCACCGAGTTCGTGCCCCTGCCCTTCGTCCACATGGCCGCCCCGATCTACCTCCAGGGCAAGGCCCGCCGGGGCCCGACCTTCCGCGAGGTGGTGCTCATGCACGCCGTGGCCCGCATCGCCTACGACGGCCTGGTGCCCAACATCCAGGCCTCCTGGGTGAAGGTCGGCGCCGAGGGTGCCCGTCAGCTCCTGCGCTCGGGGGTCAACGACCTGGGCGGCACGCTCATGGACGAGAGCATCTCTAGGGCCGCCGGTGCGGCCCACGGCCAGGCCATGGATGAAGAAGGCTTCGCGGCCATCGTCGAGCCTCTCGGTCGCACCCTCGAACAGCGCACCACCCTCTACGAGCGCGTCGCAGCCACGACGTCCGGCTGACCGTCGGCCCGCCCCGGTCACTCGCCTCACTCGCCTTGTCCCCGGATCCGACCGCTCTGCCCCTGGGCACCGCTCCGGTCACCCGTGCGCTCGGGGCCGACCTCGACGAGGCGGTCGACGAGGCCGTGGCCGAGCTGGTGCGAGTGGTCGACCCGCCGGCCGATGCCGACCTGGTGCGCGACATCCTGCGCACCGGGGCCCGGCTCGGCCGCGACGACACCGAGCGCCTCGACCTCAAGATCGTGCGGGCCGCGGTGGCCGAGATGCGCGACGCCTTCGCCGTGTTCGCGCCCTACCGGGACGTCCCGAAGGCCACGATCTTCGGGTCGGCCCGCGTCGTCGAGGGCAGCCCCCTCTACGACCAGGCCCGCCGCATCGCGGCCGAGCTGGCCGATGCCGGCTGGATGGTGGTCACCGGCGCCGGACCCGGGATCATGCTCGCCGGCATGGAGGGCGCCGGGCGCGACCGCTCGATCGGCGTGAACATCCGCCTTCCGTTCGAGCAGGAGGCCAACGAGGTGATCACCGGCGACCCGAAGCTGGTGACGATGAAGTACTTCTTCACCCGCAAGCTGATGCTGATGAAGGAGTCCGACGGCTTCGTCGCCCTGCCCGGCGGGTTCGGGACCCTCGACGAGACCCTCGAGCTGCTGACCCTGCAGCAGACCGGCAAGGCCGTCCCCGCCCCGATCGTGCTGCTCGACGAGCCGGGAGGCGGGTTCTGGCAAGGCTGGAACCGCTTCCTAGAGGAGCACGTCGTGGCCGGCGGCTACGTGGCCGCCGGCGATGTCGACCTGGCCGACCGCACCGACGACGTGGGCGCGGCCTGCGCCCTCGTCACCGACTTCTATCGGCGCTACCACTCGATCCGCTGGGTGGGCAAGAAGCTGATCATCCGCACCCTGTCGGCCGTGTCCGACGAGGAGCTGACCGACCTGAACGAGCGCTTCGGTTCGCTGTTCGTGGAGGGACGCCTCGAGCGGGCGGCGCCCTTCGCCCCGGAGCGGGCCGACGACGACCACCTCGACCTGCCTCGCCTGGCCTGCACCTTCGACGTGTTCCAGATGGCCGGCCTGCACCGCCTGGTCCGAGCCGTGAACGCCCCCTAATCCGTTCTCGCGACGATTCCTACACGTTTTCGTATAGCGATCGTCGCGAGAACGAGAAGTCGCAGGGGTCAGGCGGAGTCGTCGGGCTCGGTGAGGAGGCCGATGGCCTTCTCGACGGCGCGACGGGCCCGGGTCAGGCGGCGCTCGTCGACGGGCAGCTCGCTGCCGCCGGCGTCGATCGAGTCGCGCAGACGGGCGATGGACAGCTCGGCCAGCTCCTCGGCGATGGCCTCCAGGCGACCTCGGATCTCATCGAACTCACCGGCCACCGGGCGATGATCGCGCGCCTCGGCCACGGGAGCGCAGGATGCCCGCCCAGCGGTCCTGGGCGCGCCACACTCGTCGGGTGCACGCCGTGGCCCTCACCGCCCTGAAGGGAGGGGTGGGCAAGACCAGCACCACGATCAACCTGGCCGCGCTCTCGGCCGCCGCCGGCTATCGGACCCTGGTGTGGGACATCGACCCCCAAGCCGGGGCCACAGCCTGCCTGGGCGTGAAGCCCAAGCTCCGGGGCGGCGCCCAACGCCTGCTCGGCAGCGACCGGGACCCGGCCACCAGCATCCGACCCACCGACATCGCCCGCCTCGACGTGCTGCCCGGCGACATGACCCTGCGCGAGGCCGACGTCATCGTCAGCGGCAACCGCAAGCCTCGCCGCTCGCTGCGCCGGGTGCTGACCAGCGTGGCCGACGACTACGACGTGATCCTCGTCGACTGCCCGCCGGGCGTGGGTCTGGCCACCGAGGTCCTGGCCCGCTCCATCGACCTGATGCTGGTGCCGGTGGTGCCGGCCCCCCTCGACCTGCGGGCCCTCGACCGATTCCGCGACGTCATCGACGACCTCGGCGCCCCCACCGAGCTGCTGGCCCCGTTCTTGTCCCTCGTCGACCGACGCAAGCCGCTGCACCGCCGCCTCATGGACGACGTGCGCACCAACCGGCGCTTCTTGCGGGCCATGATCCCGGTGTCCTCCGCCGTCGAGCGCATGCCCATGGAGCAGGTGCCAACCGTCATCGCCGCCCCCCGGAGCCTGGCCTCCATCGCCCTGCGCCAGCTGTGGGGCGAGGTCGCCGACCGTCTCGAGCTCCACTAACCAGCCTCTAGGGTCCGTCGGTGGCCCGTCCGACACCGCCGGAGGACCTCCACGAGTTCGTGTCGTTCGACGACCCCGACGAGGACCGCACCTGGGTCTTCGACCTGACCTTCCTGGCCAGCCCGTGGACCTGTATCTTCGGCCAGGGGTGCCCGGGCATCCTCGATGGGCCGGCCCCGGAGATGGTGCAAGGGTGCTGCTCCTACGGCGCCCACTTCACCGGGCCGGCCGATGTGACCCATGTCGAGGCGATGGCCGAGCGCCTCACCGACGAGCAGTGGCAGTTCCGGAAGGTGGCCCGCAAGCGGGGCGGGCCGATCAAGGTCAACCGATCGGGCGAGACGGTGTCTCGCCTGGTCGACGACGCCTGCATCTTCCTCAACCGGCCCGGCTTCGGCGCCGGCCCCGGGTGCGCCCTGCACCAAGCCGCACTAGACGTCGGCGAACGCTTCATGGACTGGAAGCCCGAGGTGTGCTGGCAAGTTCCGCTGCGCCGCGTCGACGACGTCGATCCATACGGCCACGTCACCTCCACCCTCCGAGAGTGGAAGCGGCGCGACTGGGGCGAGGGCGGCGACGAGTTCCACTGGTGGTGCACGGCCGACGACGGCGCCTTCGTCGGTCACCAGCCCGTGTACAGGGAGATGCGCGACGAGATCATCGCCATGACGACCGGCCACGCCTACCGGGCGCTGGTAACGCTGATCGAGGCGCGGGGCACCGCCACCCTCCTCCCCCACCCCGCCATCCGCCGCCGCTGAGCCTCTCTCTCGCTTCTGGCGTACCTGCTGTCCCTCCTCGGTGCGGCAGGTACGCCAGAACGGTCAACCGCCGGCGAGAGAGGTTAGGAAGCGGGCGGCGATCGGTCCGGCGGTGCGGCTTCCGGACTCGCCGCCCTCGACGAAGACGGCGAAGGCCACGTCGCCCTGGTAGCCGATCATCCAGCCATGGGCTCGCGGCGGGACCTCGGTGCCGAACTCGGCGGTGCCTGTCTTGGCGAACACCTCTCCCCCGGGCACTCCGGCCACTGCGTCGCCGGTTCCGTCGGTGACCACGCCTCGCATGAGGGCCCGCAGGGTGTCGGCCTCGGCCAGGGGGACCGGCGGCGGCCGGCCCGCCGGGGCCGGGGCGACCACGAGGTTGGGCGGCTGCCAGGTGCCCGACCCGACCGTCGCAGCCACGTTCGCCATGACCAGCGGGCTGACCACCAGTCGACCCTGGCCGATGGTCGATGCGGCGGTGTCGACGGCATCGGTGGTGGTGGGGACCGAGCCGGTGGACGCCGAGAGCCCGATGTCCCAGTCGCCGCCAAGGCCGAAGGCGGCGCCGGCTGCGGCTAGGTCGCCCGGCTCGAGGCGCTCGGACAGGGCCACGAAGGCGGTGTTGCACGACTCGGCGAAGTCGAGGCGGAACGGCGGGGAACCGGCGATGGACCCGTCGGCCGCGTTCTTGAACGAGCGCCCACCGATGGCCAACGTGGGCGGGCAGGCCACCGGCTCGTCGGGATTGAGACCGCGGCGCAGCAGGGCGAGGGTCGACACGACCTTGAAGGTCGATCCGGGCGGCACCTCGGCGGTGAGCCCGATGCTGGAGTTGGTCCCGGCCGGGGCGTTGGCGACGGCCAGGATCTCGGCGGTGCTGACCCGCAGGGCCACGATCGAAGCGACGCGGATCTCGCCTGCGAGGGCGGCCTCGGCGGCCAGCTGGATGGCCGTGTCGAGGGTTGTCTGCACCGGGCGTCCGGGCACCGGATCGACGGTGACCAGGGGTTCGAGGACCGCGGGTTGGCCCGGCTCCGTCGACGGGACGGTGGTGCTCCCCGGCCGGTCGCCGCCAGGTGGCGCCCTGGTGACCTGCACCCGCAGCCCGGGGGTGCCGCGGAGCACCTCGTCGTAGCGGGCCTGGAGCCCACCCTGGCCAGCCACGTCGCCGGCGCTGAGCGACCCATCGGATGCGTCGACCTGTTCGGCGGAGGCCGGTCCGATGGTGCCGAGCACGGCGCGGGCGAAGGTGCGGCTGGGGGCCAGGAGCATCTCGTCTTCTCGGAACACCGTGCCGGGCAGGGGCTGCAGCCGCGCTCGCAGCGGGTCGTACTCGCTGCGGCGCAAGGTGATCACCTCGACGAACTCGTTGGGCTGGGCGGCGGATATGCGGGCGGTGAGCTCGGCGGCGTCGATGTCGAGCAGGAGTGCGAGCTGAGCCGTCAGGGCGGCGACGTCGGTCGCCCGCTGCGGCTCCACGCCCACCACCACCACAGGGGTGAGAGCCACGAGGGGCCGGCCGGCCCCATCGAGGATCGGTGCCCGCTCGGCATCGGTCGCCTCGACGGCGAGGGTGTCGCCATCGGCCAGGCGGTCGTCGAGGGCCGACAGGCTCCAACGGGCCCGCCACTCCGACCCGACCAGGCGAAGGTCCAGGCTGCCGGTGGAGCTCCAGCGGGCCCCGGTGATCGACCAGTCGGTGCTCATCTCGGCGGTGGCCCGACGGCCATCGTCGTCGTCGAGGGCGACGTCGCCGGCGGTCACCTCCAGGTCCAGCTCGCCGAGACCCTCTGTGGCGGCGGTCAGGTCGGCGGCGACGTCGGCGCCTGGTTGCTCGGTTCCGGCCGCCTCCGGGGCCAGGTCGCTCAGGGCCCGGGCGAAGCGGTCTGCGGCCGCCTGAGCCTGGCTCGGATCCGGCCGATCCGGGGAGGGTTCGACATCGGGCCCGGAGTCGTCGCTGATGACGAAGACGAAGGCAACGGCGCCGAGGCCGGCCACGACGAGGATCGCCAAGGCGAGCAGGACGACCGCCTTGGCTCCACCACGCTCGGTCATCTCGACCCCCTCTCCTCGTCGCTCGCTGCTGGGCCGGCCCCACTCCACCACATCATCCGCCTACGGCGAGACCGGTGCTTGACTGGCCCGGTGAAGCAGTCGATCGATGCCGGCTGGGACGACGCCCCCGCGGACCCCGACGATCGGGAGGACACGCCGGCGGCGTGGTGGATCCTCAACCTCGTCGACGACGTGGAGGGCATCGACGACATCCGGGTGCAGCTGGTGATGGAGGTCCCGGGCACCGGCGAGCGCATCGCCGCCCACCTCGCCCCGGCCACGGCTCGGCGGCTGCGGGCCGCCCTAACCACGGCTCTGCGCACCGTGGGCGCCGATGCCGAGGAGGAGGGTCAGTAGGTGGTCAGTAGGTCCGGGCGCTCTCAGGACGCTGCAGTCGCTGCGGCCCGTCGGCCGGCTCGGCGGCGGTCGGGCTCGGCCAGCATCCGCTTGCGGATGCGGATGGCGGCGGGCGTGACCTCGACCAGCTCGTCATCGGCGATCCACTCGATCGCCGTCTCGAGGGTGTGCTCGTGGGGCGGAGCCAGCTTGGCGGCGTCGTCGTGGCTGTGGGTGCGGATGTTGGTCTTCTGCTTCTCCCGCACGGCGTTGACGACCATGTCGCCCTCGCGGGCGCCCTCCCCGATCACCATGCCCTCGTAGACCGCCGTCCCCGGACCGACGAACAGCTCGCCGCGCAGCTGCAGGTTGTCAAGGGCATGGGCGGTGGTCGGTCCCTGGCGATCGGCGATCATGGCTCCACCGGAGCGATGCGGCAGGTCGCCGCACCACAGCATCCACCCCGAGTGGTGGGTGTGCAGCAGTGCCGTGCCCCGGGTTGCGGTGAGGAGCTGGCCCCGGAAGCCGACCAGGCCACGGGCCGGGGCCTCAAAGGTGACGATGGCCCGGCCGGAGTCGCCCGGACCCATGTCGGTGACCCGGCCCTTGCGGGGAGCGAGGGCCTGGGTGACGGTGCCCACGTGGTCTTCGGGCACGTCGACCACGCCGCGCTCGATGGGCTCGTGGCGGCGGCCGTTGATCTCCTTGACGATGACCTCGGGCCGGCTGACCTGCATCTCGTAGCCCTCGCGGCGCATGTTCTCGATGAGCACCGCCAGCTGCAGCTCGCCTCGACCCGCCACCTCGATCACGTCACGCGACTCGGTGTCGGACACCCGGATGGACACGTTGCCCAGCACCTCACGGGCCAGGCGCTCGCGGAGCTGGCGGGAGGTGAGGAACCGTCCGGCCTGACCGGCGAGGGGTGAGGTGTTGATGCCGAAGGTCATCCGCAGCACGGGGTCGTCGACGCTGAGACGCGGCAGGGCCTCGGGCGTTCCCGGGTCGGCGAAGGTGTCGCCGATCTCGACCTCGGGGAACCCGGCCAGCACGAACAGGTCGCCGGCCCTTCGTTCGTCGACCTCGTCGCGGCCGATGCCCGTGAAGCCGAGCAGGGTCGAGGGCCGTCGAGTGACCGGGGGCGCCCCCTCGGCGACCTCCTCGTCGAGCAGAGCGACGGCCTGATCGCGGCGGAGCCTGCCCCTCACCACCCGGCCGACGGCCAGACGGCCGAGGTAGTCCGACGCGTCGAGGTTGGTGACCATGGCCTGGACGGGCGCCTCGGGGTCGCCGCCCGGCGCCGGGATGGTGTCGACGATCGCCTGCAGCAGAGGCGTCAGGTCGGCCTCGGGCCCCGGCACTCCGACGCCGACGGTGGCTCGGCCCTCCCGGGCCACGACGGAGAGCACGGGGAAGTCGACGTCGTCGGCTTCGGTGGCCAGGTCGAGGAACAGCTCCTCGACCTCTGAGAGCACCTCGGCGGTCCGGGCGTCGTGGCGGTCGACCTTGTTCAGGACCACGACGGTGGGCAGCCGGAGAGCGAGGGCCTTGGACAGCACGTACCGGGTCTGGGGCAGCGGGCCCTCCGCGGCGTCGACGAGCAGCAGCACACCGTCAACCATGGCCAGCGCCCGTTCGACCTCGCCGCCGAAGTCGGCGTGGCCGGGCGTGTCGACCAGGTTGATCTTGGTGTCGCGCCAGGTGATCGACGCCGCCTTGGCCAAGATGGTGATCCCCCGCTCACGCTCCTGGTCGTCGGAGTCCATCACCCGGTCGACCAGCTCGGCGCCGACGCGGAACACACCGGTGGTCCGCAGCAGGGCGTCGACCAGGGTGGTCTTGCCATGGTCGACGTGGGCGACGAGGGCGACGTTGCGCAGCGATGTCGGAGCAGGGTTCACAGGGTTTGTCGATCGTCGAGGTCAGGTGGGGGCGACGCGCCGAGGCCCGGCGAGGCGGCGGCGGCCGGGGCCGGGGGCCGGGGCCGGGTGAGGAATCAGCGCTGGAGGCGGGCGATGCCCCTGCGTCAGGCTGGCGTCAGGGCCAGGGCTCCTCGGCCTCGACCTCGGGTTCAGCGGTCTCGGCCAGGCACCAGCTGGCGTGGTCGTGGCCGGGGTCAGCGAAGCACTCCGGGCAGGAACGTTCGCTGGCCTTCTCCACGATCTCGTCGTAGGAGGGCTCGGTCGTGCGCTTCAGCGCACGGGCTTCCTCGAACCGGCGGTGCCGACCCTTCTTCACGGGCCACTCTCCACGTCAGGGGTGCGCTATCCAGGGGCGTCAGTGTACCGACCTCCCGCGACCCTGCCGCATCGATCGACGGCCGAATCAGCCGACCGGTAGGGTCCGGCGCCGTGCCCGGGACGCCTGCCGACCTGCGGTGGTGGCAGCGAGCGGTGATCTACCAGGTCTACCCGCGGTCCTTCTCCGACGCGAGCGGCGACGGAGTGGGCGATCTGGAGGGCATCCGTCAGCGGCTCGACCACCTGTCGTGGCTCGGCGTCGATGCCGTCTGGCTCTCGCCGTTCTACCGCTCGCCGATGGACGACTTCGGCTACGACGTCAGCGACCACCGCGACGTCGACCCCCTGTTCGGCACCCTCGGCGACTTCGACCGCCTGGTGGCCGACTGCCATGCCCGCGGCATCAGGATCGTCGTCGACTGGGTGCCCAACCACACCTCGGACCGCCACCCCTGGTTCGAGGCGGCCCGGTCCTCGGTCGACGACCCGCACCGGTCGTGGTACGTGTGGCGAGACGCCACGCCCGACGGTGCGCCACCCAACAACTGGGTGGCGGCGTTCTCGGAGGGGGCGCCGGCGTGGACCCTCGACGAGGCGTCGGGCCAGTGGTACCTGCACCTGTTCCTTGCCTCGCAGCCCGACGTGAGCTGGGACGATCCCGGCCTCGAGGCAGCGATGCACGACGTGTTGCGCTTCTGGCTCGACCGGGGAGTGGACGGGATCCGGGCCGACGTGCTGCACGCCATCGGCAAGGACCCGGAGCTGCCCGACGACGCCGAGGACCTCATCCCCATCCCCCACTCGGCCCTGAACCACGTCCCCAAGGTGACCCTGCCCCGGCTGCGCCGACTGCGCGAGCTGCTCGAGTCGTACCCCGGCGACCGGATGATGGTCGGCGAGGTCTACCTGCTCGACACCGAGCTGGTGGCCCAGTACTACGACGACGGCCGGGGCCTGCACTTGTCGTTCAACTTCCCGCCGCTCTACGCCCCCTGGGAGGCCGGCGCCTGGCGGGAGCGCGTCGACGAGGTGGAGCGGCTCATCGAGCCCGTTGGCTGGCCGAGCTGGGTGCTGTCCAACCACGACAACCGGCGCCACCGCACCCGCTATGGGTCCGAGGCTCGGGCTCGGGCGGCGGCGTTCCTGCTGCTCGGGCTGAGGGGCACGCCGTTCCTCTACGCCGGTGAGGAGCTGGGACTGGCCGACGCCGAGGTGCCCGTGGAGCGGGTGGTCGACCCCGGCGGGCGCGACGGGTGTCGGGCGCCGATCCCGTGGGACCCGTCGCCGGGCCACGGCTGGGGCTCGGTCGAGCCATGGCTCCCCTGGCCACCGGAGGCCGGGGCCGGCCGCGACGTCGAGAGCCTGCGCGCCGATCCGACGTCGATCCTGCACCTGTACCGCCGTCTGCTGGCTGCGCGGAAGGCATCTGCGGCGCTGACCGCCGGCGATCAGCGGGTGCTCGACACCCCCGACGGCGTGCTGGCGTGGGAACGCGCCCGCGGCGGCGATCGCCGGGTCGTAGCGGTGTGCTTCTCCGAACAACCGGTTGCGGTCGACCTCGGGCCCGGGCTGATCGTCGAGGTGGCGAGCGACGGCGCCGGCGAGGGCTCGAGGTTCGACGGCGAGCTCACGTCAGACACCGCTGTCCTGCTACGTCCTTCGACCTGAACATCCGTCGGCGCAGCGTTCAGGTTCGAGCTTCGAGCACCAGGTTGTCGCCGTCGAAGGCCAGGGCGGCCCGGCCGTCGACGAGGTCCCGCACCGGGCCGCCGACCAGTTCGCCCCGCCATCCGTTGGCCAAGCGTCCGGACCCCTCGAGGAGCAGCTCCTCGATGTCGGCCCGGGTGGCGAGCAGGGCGGTGTCGATGCGGTGGGTGCGGGCCAGCTGCGCCACCCAGGCCGACACCAGGGCCACCGCCGGGCGCAGCTTGCGGTCGAGCTCGTGGTCGGTCGTGCCCGCGACTCGGGGCGGGGGCCCGACCTCGACCCCCTCGGCCACGGCGTCGATGAGGTGATCGGCCACCTTGCCCCGACGCAGCCTGTCGTCGAGTCCCCGGATGCCCTTGAGCTCGGCAACGCTGGAGGGAGCCCGCTGGGCCACCGTCACCACCGCCAGGTCGGCCATGACATGGCGCACCGGGACGTCGATCTCCGCGGCGCGCCGCTCTCGCCACGCGGCCACGGCCCGGGCCACGCCCAGCGCCTTGCCCCGGAGCTGGCGAGCCTCCTTGATGCGGAGGAAGGCTCGATCAGGCTCTCGAGCCGGCCGCCAGGTTCGCTGGGCCTCGTTCTCGTCCTCGACCCAGGCGGTGCGATCCAGCTCGTCCAGACGGAGGCTGAGGCGGTCGTGGACCTCCAACAGGTGAGCGACATCTGACGCGGCGTAGGCCATCTGGCGGTCGTCGAGGGGTCGGCGCAGCCAGTCGGTCAGGCGGTCGCCCTTGGGCAGGCGGAATCCCAGCTCACCCTCGACCAGAGCGGTGAGCGACGGGGTGCCGTAACCGAGGAACCCGGCTGCGATCTGCGTGTCGAACAAGCGCGACGGCACCGAGCCGACCGCCTGGTCGAACACCTCGATGTCTTGGCTCGCGGCGTGCATGACGGCCAGCCCGGGGCCGGCGAAGACCTTGTCCAGGGGCGCCAGGTCGATCGCGAGCGGGTCGATGAGCACGATGCGGTCGGCCCACGCCACCTGGATCAGGGCCACCTGCGGCCAGTAGGTCCGCTCGCGGTGGAACTCGGTGTCCACGGCGTAGCGCTCGGCGGTGCACAGGGCGTCGACGGTCTCGGCCAGGGCGGCGTCGTCGCCGATCCAATCCGCATCGGAGATCGGCACGTCTGCGTCGGGTGTGTCGCTGCCTCTCCCCCGTCGCACCGTCGTGTCAGCCCGGCTGGGGGCCGTCGACGGTGGGGTGCCCGGCCTCGATCCAACCCGTGGTGCCCCCTTCGACGTTCACCACGTCGCGCCCGAGGGTGGCCAGGTGCTCGGCGGCGCGTCGACTGCGTCCGCCCAGGGCACAGATGAGGTACACGGTGCTACCCGCCGGCACCTCTCCGGCCCGGTCCTCGATCTCGCCCAGCGGGATGGGCACGGCGCCGGGGACGTGGCCGGCCTCGTACTCGTCGGGCTCCCGGACGTCGACGACCGTCACCCCTCCCGCCTGCAGCGATGCGAAGGCGGCGATGTCGACCTCGGGAACATCCATCGGTAGCGCAGCCTCTCGGTGCCGGAGCGCCCCAGCCTACCGAGGGGTCGTCGCGCCCCCTGGTCACCGCCGGACAGTCTCACGAATCCTCAGCATCCGGTGGCCGCCATCAACGGCAGCGTGCGATCGAGCCGCCTCACCCCGTCCGAAGGGCGACGGCTGGTCGGACCTTGCCAACGAGGCGCGCCGGCAGACGAGCGGCGAGGTTGGCGACCACCAGGCTTCCGGCCACGACCAGCCCGATCACGAGCGGTGGCACTGCCGAACGATCCACTACGCCGAGACTGGTGGAGACAGCGCTCCACGCCACTCGACCCGCAGCGATGCCGAGGGGCACGCCGATGATCAGGCCGACGACGGCGAACGTCGAGGCCTGCCACGCCATCGTCGCCGACAGCTGGCCGCGCACGAAACCGAGCGTGCGCAGCACGGCGAAGTCACGGCGGCGCCGGTGGGCACTGGTCATGAGCGCGTGGAGCACCGCCACGACCGCGAGGGCGGCCAGGAACGCCGCCAGCGCACGAGGAAGGGCATCGACCAGCTTGAGGTTGTTCACATCGGGCGGGAGTCGCGGTGGGGCGACCTGGGCGCCGGTGCGGTCCTCGAGCTCGCGGTTGGCAGCGGCCTCGTCGACGCCCGATGCCCACGTGACGAGCAGGTCGATGTTGAGCGACTCGGGAGTGGCAACCCCGTTGAGCCCGTCTTCGGTGAGGGCCGCCCCCCGGTTCACGCGCGCTCGCTCGTCCAGCAGCGGGAAGGCGGCCCGGCCGACGACGGACAGGCGGACCGGTCCTTCCGGCCCCGTCAGCTGAACGGTGTCGTCCACCTCGGCGTCGAGGTCGCGGAGAGTTGCCGACCCGAGCACCACCTCGTTCGAGCGTGCCGGCATCCGGCCTTCGAGCAGCGTGGGGTCCGCCGAACCCTTCAGCGACTCGAAGGCATAGGTGTTGACGTCCTCGTCGCCGATCTGGCCCAGGCTCGACGTGACGGTCCCAAGGTCGCGGACCTTCGAGTCGGCGACGAGGGCCTCGCCGTGCTCCTCGACGACGTCGCCACCGAATCCGACGACCACGGCGTCCCACGGGGCTCCGTAGCGAGCCGGCGTATCGACCAGGCCGGCGAGGCTGGCCCCGAACACAGTGACCGCGACAAGACCCGTGACCCCGAGGGTCGCGCCGACCATCGCGGAGCGAACTGGAACGGCGGAGCGACCGCGCCCCTGCTCGAGTGCCATCCGGGCTCCGGTGGTGGCCGAAGGCGGCAAGCTCGCGGTGGTCAGCACCCGGAGCACCGAAACTCGGTTGCCTGAGGACGGCGCGGGCGCTTCGCCCCCCGCCTTACTCGCACGCCAGCCCGCAGCCAGGGTCAGGATCCCGACGATCACGGCGGTGGCGAGAAGACCGATGCTCAGCACCAGCCCGTCGACAGACAACCCCGGGTCAGGGTCGGCCCGCCGGGCCACGCCGACCGGCATGAGGGGCGATGCGGCGACGGCGACGAGCCCCGCCAGCAGTGCGCCTCCGATGGCCACGGGAAACGCCGAGAGGGCCAGGGCCCCGAGTCGCTGCCGTCGGCCCATCCCGATGCCGGCCAAGCTCGACTCGTCCACTGCGGAGCCTGAGAGGTGGCGCGCCAGGGCCTGTCCCACCGCGACCATCCCCGCGATGGCGGCGCTGACGCTGCACAACAGGAGCGCGGTGACGAGCACTTGGATGCTGTCCTCGATCTTGCGGTCGCCCTCGGCCGCGGGCTCGAGCTCGAGCTCGGGATCGTCGCGGTAGATCTGCCGGACGGCCTTGCTCACCGCGGCGACATCACGCTCGCCGCCAATTAGCCGGGCGCTCCCGCCTCGCTCGTACGCGCCGATCCGACCGTCGTGCTCCGCATAGAAGGCCGGCGTGAGGAACGCCCGAACCTCGAAGTCCCCGAGGCTCTCACTCAGCTCCTCGGGGTGGTTGAAGACGCCGGTGACGGTGAGGGTGACCACGGGCCCAGACGGTTCGATCGGCTCGCCACTGCCGAACAGGGCCTCGAACTGGTCGGGCGCGTAGGACTCGAAGGTCACCCGGTCGCCCAGGACGAGGTCCGCCTCCGTCGCCAGCCGCTTGGACACTGCGAACTCGCCGGCCTCGTCGGGATCCGGCATCCGCCCGGCGACCATGCGGGGCCGGTCGACGACAGCACCGATCCTCCCGTCCGGCCCCACGACGACCAGGAAGTCGAGGAACGGGTAGAGGTCGCTGCCCTTCGGTCGGATGAACGGGAACGCGGTGCGAGCGAACGCCTTGATCTGAGGGAGCTGCTCCACCTGCTCCAGCCGCTCCGGATCAGGGTCGGAGGGTGAGATATCGAGGTCGCTGGCAAGCGCCTCACTTCGGAAGCGGTCGTACGCGGTCGACGAACGGCGCGCTCCCGCCACGGTCATCAGCACCACACCCCCAGCGAGACCGACGAGCACGACCAGAGCGAGCAACGGACGCCACCGCCGCAGGTCTGCCCGAGCTCGGTACCAAGCGGCGCCCATACGACCATTTGACCCCGGGGCCCAGGCTCACGTCGAGCGTGGGGCCATCCCTGAAGCGGGTGGTGCTAGCACACCGACGTCGCCGCCCCGCTGGCGAACCCACCTCACCGCGATCAGCCGTCAGCGTCGGGTGGTGCACCGCCGACGCCGCTGAGATCGTCGGGGGTGTCGGCGTCGACCAGGCTCGCTTCGGGCAACCCGGCGAGTGTCACCGAGACGACCACCGCGCCGACGACGTCCAACCGTCGGGATCCGTCTGCGACCAGCGCCGCGATCGACGTCCGCAGCTCCGGGCGGACGCGCCACGCCGAGTGGATCCACTCCGGTCCCCTTGCCGTCCGGGGAACGACGACAGCGACGCCGGCCGGCGCGGCCCGTAGGGCGTCGAGCATCCGGCGCACCGCCGACGCCGACGGCGACACCAGGTCGCAGGGGGCGAGCACGAGAAGCGACCCGAGGGGTGCCACGGTCAGGGCGGTCGCCAGACCACCGAGCGGGCCCTCGCCCGGCCACCGGTCCGGCTCGGGCCGCAGCCCGAGCGCAGCCAGAGCCGGCGCGTCACCCCCCACGGCCAGCACCTCGTCGCACCCTCCGGCGCGCAGTGCGTCCGCCACCCGAACCGCCATGCGCCGGCCGCCGACCTCGATCAGGGCCTTGTCCGTACCCATGCGCCGGCTGGCCCCGCCGCACAGCACCGCACCGACGGCGCGTCGCCCTTCGGCTGGGCTCTCGCTGGTGCTCAGGCGATGCCCCCGTAGGTCGAGGTCGCCCCTCGCACGTCGGCCGAATCGCCCTCGGGCACCTCGGCCACCGCTGCGGCCAGGTCGGAACCGAAGCGCTCGGCGACCGCCAGGTGGGCCGGGGACAACATCACGTGGAGGCCACCCTGCTGGCGGTCGAGGTTCCACCCGCGCGCGTCCATGGCGTCGCCCACGGCGTCGAGCGATCGGCCCGGCGTCGTGAGCTGGAACACCGGGACGTCGGGCACCGGGTCGATGACCACCCCGTCGACGGCGCCGATAGCGGCGAGGAAGGCACGGTGGCCGTCGCGGAGCTGCGACGTCAGCCGCATGAAGCCGTCGGTCCCCAGGTGCATGAGCGACGCCCACGCCCCGGCGATGGGAGGAGCGGGACGCGTGCCGGCCGGGGTCGACGAGGCGTACATGCCGCCCGGCCAACCGTCGTACCAGAAGTGCTGGAATCGCAACAGGTCGCGGTCGGCGTAGAGGACGAGTGAGGCCCCCTTGAACGTGTAGCCGTACTTGTGGATGTCGGCCGACAGCGAGGTGACGCCCTCGACCGAGAGATCCCAAGCCGGCACCGGCTCGCCCACCTGCGCCCAGAACGGCAGGAGGAAGCCGCCCAGGCAGGCGTCGACGTGGCACAGCACGCCCCGCTCGGCGGCCGCCGCGGCGACCTCGGCCACCGGGTCGATCACCCCGAACGGGTAGCACGGCGCCGAGGCGACGACCATGGCCGTCCGGTCGTCGATCGCCTCGGCCAGGGCGTCGGCGGTGACTCGACCGTCGGCCTCGACGGGAACCGTGACCAGCTCGACGTCGAGGTACTCGCACGCCTTCGCGAAGGCGGGATGGGCGGTGGCCGCGGTGACGATCCGTGGTTCGGCGACTCCCCGCACCTGGCGGGCGTGCTGGCGGGCCACGTGCACGGCGCAGAAGATGCTGATGCTGCCGCCGGCGGTGACCGCGCCGCAGTCGGGCCCGGTGCCGAGCAGGGCGCCGCCCATGGCCACCAGGTCGAGCTCCATCTGCAGCAGGCTCGGGTACTTGAACGGGTTGAGCGCGTTCTCGTGCAGGTATCGCCCGGCCACCTCGCCCAGCAGCTCCTCGTGGTCGGCGTCGCCGGGGTTGTAGACGAGGCTAAAGGCTCTCCCACCCCGCCAGTCGAGGTCGCCGGCTCGGGCCTCGTCGATGCGGGCCAGCAGCTCCTCCGCAGGAACGCCGGTCGCCGGCAGCCGCGCCGGTCCCTCAGCTGAGGGGTCGAAGCCGTTCGTCGTCACGGCCTCGCAGCGTAGGGGCCTCCCGCCGAGCCGTACTGGTGTCGATCTGACCGGCCCTGACCGGCGCGATCGACACCACTACGGACAGGCTTGCGCGCCGACGACCGAGTGCATCAGCTGAGAGGCACCCTCGAACGTCAGCCGCCGTAAGACATGCGGGTGTCTTCCATGCGGAGCACCTCGGTCTCCTCGGCGGATTGGAACGCCGCGTCCACGACCTCGCCGATGAACAGGGTGTGGCCACCGCAGTCGACGGCTTGGCGGACCTCGCAGTCGACGTAGGCCGGGCTCTGGTCGAGGATCGGCGCTCCGGTCACGCCGTCGTGGAACCCGAACCCGTTGAGCGTCATGGCCTGGTTGTCCAGCTCGACCGGCTTGGTGAGCTTGCGGACGATGGCCCGGTCCTCGCGGGACACGGTGCAGATGCTGAAGACCCCCGAGGCGCTAACCAGCTCGTGGGTGAATGCCGTCTTCTCGACGCCGGCGGCCACAAGCTTCGGGTCGAGGCTCACCTGCACCACCCAGCTGATGGTCATGGCGTTGCGACGCTCACCGTCGCGGCTGCCCATCACGAACAGCCCCGACGGGAACGTCCACAGCACCCGCCGCCGCAGCTTGTCGTAGTCGGCGCGAGCCTCGTCGTCGTCGCCGACCGAGCCCGGGAACGGCCCGATCGGCCCAGATCCGCCCGGCGCAGCCATGCCGCGACCGTACCGGAGGGGCGATCAGGGTCGGCGGGCCTTGCAGGCTCGGGCGAAGGAGTCGAAGAGGCGTTGCTGGACGGCGTCGCGCATGGCGGAGTCCTCGGGGTGCCATTGGACGCTGACGACCCACGCGTCGCCCTCGGGCTCGAAGCCCTCGACCGTGCCGTCGGGGGCGCGGGCCGTGACCCGCAGGCCCTCGCCGACCTCGGCCACGGACTGATGGTGGTGACAGCGGACCACCGGCGCCAGCTCGCCGCCCAGCGCGTCGGCCAGCCGCGAGTCGGGCTCCACGGCCATCAGCACATCGGACCCGCCACCCCCAAGGGGGATGCCGTGGGCGACGCGGCCCGGCTCACCGGTGATGTGCTGGTCGAGGGTTCCCCCGTGGATCACGTTCAGGAGCTGGTGGCCCCGGCAGATGGCCAGCACCGGGCGGTCGAGGGCCACCGCGGCGCGGTACAGGGCCGCCTCCCATGCGTCGATGCCGGCGTGGAAGCCGTAGGTCTCCGGCACCGGCTCCTCGCCGTAGGCCGCCGGATCCACGTCCTCTCCGCCGGTCAGCACCAGGCCGTCGAAGCGGGCCATGAGCTCCGTCGCGGCCTCCTCTACTGCGGCCCGGGGCAGCAGCATCACTCCCACCGCCCCGGCCCGCCCGAGCGCCTCTAGGTAGTAGGCGGGGATGCAGGCCTGCGGTTCGAGCGACCGCTCGATCCGCTCGGCGGGGATGATCCGTCCGGCCACCGCCACCACCGGGCATCCCACGGTGGCGACCAGGTCGGTGCCGATGCGCTGCTCGGTGTCGGGCGGCCCGAGCGCGACCTCGGTCGACAACGACGAGTCCGACGCTGTCACAGGCGCTCGAAGCCCCTCATCAGCTCCCAGTCGGTGACCGCCCGCCCGAAGGCGAGCCACTCCTGACGGGCCCCGTTCAGCACGTGGTGGTGGACGGCCTCGCCGAACGCACCTCGCGCCAGGTCCGAGGCGGCGAACAGGTCGATGGCCTCGACGAGCGTGGACGGGATGCGCTCGACGTCGGTGGCCTCGTACGCGTTGCCCTCGAAGGCCGGGCCCGGGTCGATCTCGTGCTCGAGCCCGTGGAGCCCGGCAGCGACGATCGCGGCATAGGCCAGGTACGGGTTCACGTCGGCGCCGGGGATGCGGCTCTCGACGCGTCGGTGGGCGCCATGGCCGACGATGCGCAGACCACAGGTGCGGTTGTCATCGCCCCAGGCCACCGCGGTCGGCGCCCAGGAGCCGGGCTGGAACCGCTTGTAGGAGTTGACGTTGGGGGCCAGCAGCAGGGTCAGCTCCCTGGACGCAGCGAGCAGCCCGCCCAGCCAGTGCCGCACCGTGGGAGACAGCGCCCGCGGGTCGCCCTCGACGGTGGCCAGCGACGTCTCGCCGTCGTCGGCCCACACCGACGAGTGGATGTGGCACGACGAGCCCACGTCGTCGGCCGACCACTTGGCCATGAACGTCAGCGATCGGTCGTTGGCCGCGGCGATCTCCTTGGCCCCGTTCTTGTAGATGACGTGACGATCGGCCATCTCCAGGGCCTCGGCGTACATGAGGTTGATCTCGTGCTGGCCATAGCCGGCCTCGCCCTTGGAGAACTCGACGGGCACACCCGCGGCGTCCATCCCGTTGCGGATCTGGCGGATCAGGTACTCGTCGCGGGTCGTCTGGAGGACGTGGTAGTCCTCGATCCAGTCCGAGTGCGGGTGCAGGCCGTGGTATCCGGCGGCGCGGGCCTCGGAGTAGCTGTCCTTGAACAGGAAGAACTCCAGCTCGGCACCGACCTTCACGGTGAGGCCCCGTTCGGCCGCCCGGGCCAGCTGGTGGCGCAGGATCTGGCGGGGAGACACCTCGACGGGATCGGTGCCGCCCTCGACGACCAGGTCGCACAGCACCAGCGCGGTCTTGGGGATCCAAGGCACGAGGCGCAGCGTGGCCAGGTCGGGCACCGCCGACATGTCGCCGTAGCCCGTGTCCCAGCTGGCGAAGGTGTAGCCCGGCAGAGGGGTCATGTCGACGTCGACGGCGAGGAGGTAGTCGCAGGTCTCGATGGTGGCGCCCATGACCGAGGCGCAGAAGTACCGGCCGGTGACCCGCTTGCCCATGAGCCGTCCCTGCATGTCGGCGAAGCAGACCACGACGGTGTCTACGGCGTCGTTGGCCACCATCCGCCGGAGGTCCTCGGGGTCGAGGATGCCGGCCCGGTCACCGCTGCTCATGGCCGCCACTCTCCCAGAGCCGGGCCGGGCGATGGGGCATCCCGGGCCGACGCATCGTCCGCTGGGGTCGTGTAGGCGGCGGTGATCCCGCCGTCGATCAGCAGTGACTGGCCGGTCATGTAAGACGACTCGTCGGAGGCGAGGAACAGGGCCCCGGCCACCATCTCCCGGGCTTCGCCGAAGCGGCCCATCGGGATGTGGACGAGGCGGCGCCGTCGCTCGGCCTCGTCGGACAGGTACTTGGCCAACAGGGAGGTCAGGACCGGACCCGGGCACAGGGCGTTGGCCCGGATTCCGTCGCGGGCGTGGACCACTGCGATCTCCCGGGTCATGGCCAGCACCGCACCCTTCGACGTCGTGTAGGCGAGCTGCGGCGTGGCGGCACCGAGGTGGGCGACGAAGCTGGCGACGTTCACGATCGACCCGCCCCCGCTGTCGAGCATGGCCGGGATGCCGGCCCGACAGCAGAGCCAGACGCCGGTGACGTTGACGGCCATGGTCGCCTCCCACGTCGACTCCGGCGTCGTGGTCGGACCGCCGTCGTCGGCGAGGCTGATCCCGGCGTTGTTGTAGAGCACGTCCAGCC
>Ga0136640_10000177_pt1 | contig 23189 bp, 22 predicted proteins | sample AntDrymUQ8642106_2_FD_105498 | JGI IMG/M metagenome (GOLD analysis project Ga0136640, IMG submission 105498) | Polar desert sand microbial communities from Dry Valleys, Antarctica - metaG UQ864 (21.06) | ecosystem: Environmental > Terrestrial > Soil > Desert | place: Antarctica: Dry Valley...
GAGGCCACCGCGCAGGGTTGCGAAGACCGGCCCGTCGGAGGGCGGCGCGGCCGCCCGCGCAGCCCTGGCCGCCTCGATCACTGAGGCGTGCTCGCGCAGCTGCGCGGCCAATGCCGGCATCGTCGCCTGGACGGACAACAGCTCGGTCCGGCCGGCGTACACACCGCCGAGCAGCGGCTCGACCAGGCGGTCAAGGAGCTCAGGTCCCAGCCGCTCGCCGATGAGTGTCCCGACTGCCACGTCCTCGGTCACCGGGGTGCCCGGATCACTCAGGTCGCGGGCGACCGCTGCGAAACCGGCCGGGCTCAGCAGGTTCGAGTCTCGCAGCGCATCCAGGTCGGCCGGTACGCCAAGCAGCGTCCCGGCCGGCACCGGACGCAGTGTGCCGTTCACGGCGATCGCGGCACTGGTCGTCGCCGGGTAGACGATGTCGGCACCGAGCCCGAGTTCGGCCATCAGGTCGAGTACCTCGGGTACCCGGGCCAGCGCCGCCTCCGCACCGGAGTCCACCGGTACGCCGGCGACCTCGGAGACCGCCAGCTTGCCGCCGACGCGGTCGCTGCCCTCGAGCACCAGGATCTCGGTGCCAAGCGGCGCCGTACGGGACAGGTCGTAGGCGGCGGTGAGCCCGGCGATGCCGGCGCCCACGACGACCACCCGCCCGGACCGCCGGCCAGGGCGCACCACGTCTCCTCGCGATCCCGTGTCCGTCACAGCTGCATCGTCACCCATCCGTGACCTGCCGCCGGAACCGGGCAGTGACGCATCCCGTCAGAGCAGCAATCCCCCACGACTGGAGACCTCGATGACCAGCCTCCGCACCAACCCCGACGATGGCCCCCCGGCACCGGGACGCGCCGTCGGCTCACCGGCGCGTCCTCGCACCAGGCAGGCGAAGTCGGGCTTCCTGGCCGCGCTGCTCCTCGTCGCCGGCATCGCCCTGGCCGGCTGCAGCGGCGGCGGCGACACTGCCACCGACGGGTCCCGCGAGGCGGCGCCGGACGTTGCCGACGGCAGCGGCACGGAGGATTCCGGCGCCGGTGGCTCGGGCGAGGACGTCGACACGCGGGTGCCCTTCGCGCCGGAGATCCTGGATCGCCAGGTGATCACCACTGCCGACATCACCATCCGCAGCGCGGATGTCAACCGGGACGCCGACCGGGCGGCGTTGCTCGTCAGCACCGTCGGCGGGCTAATCAGCGGCGATGTCCGAGGCGGTGTCGGTGAGCGGCAGACCGCCGACCTCGTTCTGCGCGTACCGCCGGAGGACGTCGGCGAGGTCCTCTCGGGCCTGTCCGAGCTGGGCGAGGAGCTGTCCCGTTCGGTCAGATCCGAGGACGTGACGACCGTCGTGGCCGACGTCGACTCGCGGGTGGAGAGCCTGCAGGCCAGCCTGGACCGGCTCCGCGGGCTCATCGCGGATGCCAGCGACATCACCGACCTGATCTCGCTCGAACGTGAACTGGCCGGACGCGAATCCGAACTCGAGTCGCTGCAGGCCCAGCAGCGGGCGCTGTCCGATCAGGTGACGCTCGCGACCGTGACGCTGCACCTGCTGGCCGAGCAGGCCGAGGAACCCGGCGACGAGCCGGCCGGATTCCTTGCCGGCCTGGCCGGTGGGTGGGACGCGTTCGTGACGCTTGGTGTGACGGCGTTGACCGCACTCGGCGCGGCACTGCCCTTCCTCGTCACCGCGACGCTCCTGGCGGCGGCAGCGGTCTTCGCCCACCGCCGCCGCCGGCAGCTGACGCCATCCGTCTCCGCCGAACCGCCCGCAGCCGGTTAGAAGCCGCGGGATTGGATGCCACTCTGACCATCTGGGTGCCCGATCCGCATCCGATGTCGACGTACTGCACGCTGCCGACCGCAGCAGCGAAAAGGCGAACCGCCCGTGGCCGGCCAGCGCCGTCCACGGGCGGTTCGTCTACCGCCACATCAGCAGTCGTCAAGCTCGATGTCCACGCCGACCCGGCGCAAGCGAACCCGAGAGACCTTGTCTGCCGGCAGGTCCAGGCACCGGAGCAGGCCCTTCGCCGCACCCCTGCACTCCGCCGACCCGGGCGCGCACCCGCATCCTGTGTGGTCGTCGTCCTGGGGCAGCGGCTCCTTGCGTTCCGGGTCGAGCCGGTAGGTCATGCCCCCGAGCAGGATCCCGTTGCCGCGCACCGACACCACGACGTCGCGCCGCCTGCTGCTGGCGACATCCTCGGCCGTCACCTCCTGGCCGGCGGTGACGGACAGCCGCACCTTCTTCGCAGCGCCCGCGGCCAGGCCGAACGCCCGACCACCGGCGTTGGACATGGTGACCCGCCAGCCCTTCTCGACGAGCACGCTCGGCAGGTCGATGTCGAGCACGATCTTCGCCCTCGTGTCGAACGGGTTGTGCACGGTGAACTCGCGTCCGTCCAGCACGGCCAGGATTCCCGCGGCACCACCGGCTGCGGGCACGGGGTGCACGTTGCGCTGACCGATGTTGTTGTCGTGCGGGACCAGCCGCCACTCGGCGATCGACTCACCGGGGGCGAATGCGTCCACGTTGCTCGGGTCGCCGGCGGACGACGCGATCATCAGCAGGCACTCGTGGTCCGGCGTGGTGGGCGTCCACGAGAACGGCCCGACGACGGCCTCACCGCCGGGCGGGATGTCCGGCACAGCCAGCTGCGCCGTGGTCATCGCCTGCCAGTCATTCGGCCAGACCAGACCGGCGCCCGGGTCGGTGTGGAAGGCCCTGACCACCACGCCGGTCGCCGTCGCGGTTCCCCGGTTGCGGACCCGCGTGTACGCGTAGTTGGTTCGGTTCAGCCACGGGTCCTCGTGCGCGGTGCCGTCGTCGGCGTACCTGCGGTTCCAGACGTTCTGGTTGTCCCAGTGCACCGGCTGGTGCTGGTACTCACCGTGCCGGCCGTCGTCGATGTACACGTCCTGCGCCGGCGGCTTGCCCTCCCGCGCAACCGGAGTCGGTGCCCCCGGCGCCTGGTACAGCCCCTGCTTCTCGAACGCCCAGCGGATCACCTTGCCGTAGGCGCCGCCGGCGAGGCCCTCGCTCGTCCAGTCACCCGCGTCGGCGGCGAGCAGGGCGTTGACCCAGCCGGTGACGTCGCTCGGGTTGGTGGCGGGGGTGAGTGTGGAGACACCACGCAGCATCAGGTACGCCGTGACGCGTGCGGCGTACCTGCGCAGGTCCGGACTGCTGGAGTCCCCGCCCAGGCTGCGATAGATCCGGAAGTGCGTCGTACACAGGATCTGCTCGCTGCGGTAACCCCGGTCGTCGTTCGTGCCGCCCCAGGCCCAGCCGCCGCCGACCGCACGGTCGTGCCGGCGGCTGATGACCGCCGATACCCACGGGAAGGTGAGGAACCTGTCCGCTGCCTGGGTGTCCGGGTCGCTGAGTACGGCGGCGAAGCTGTCGCCGGCGGAGTGGGCGAACCCGAAGTTGGCGAAGTTGACGTGGTCGTAGAGGATCCCGTGCCCGCCGAGCTCGTGCAGGGTGAGTCGCCAGTCGGTCACGATGCCGATCGGGTTGGTCGTGTCGCCGAGGTGCGCGAGTTCGTAGTCGACGTTGGCGATGCCACCGGTTCCGTTGCCGGAGCAGGACGCGTTGATCTCGATGCCGTCGGAGGAGCCGAACCGCCCTCGGTGATCGACCGGCACCGGGAACGTCGTACCGTTGAAGAAGGTGCCCATCGCGAAGCCCAGGTTCTCCACGAGCCGGAAGAACGCGTCGTTGTGGTGGTAGGCGTTGACGGCAGCGAAGTTGTCGGTGCGGCTGTCATAGTCGAAGTTGGAGCCCGACGGCCGGGTTGGCGGTGCGACCGCGGCGGGCTCGAAATCGAGGACCTGGACGCGGTCTCCGGTGAGCGCCTGGTCAGCGCCCGAAGCCGGGGCGGTCAGGCCGACGAGGGCGACCGAGCTGCGGAACGGGTTCAGGGTCGCAGCCGTGGAGTCCGGACCGGCGATTCCTCCCGCGCTGAACGGGTCGCGCTCGAACACCATGCCGTTCACGTCGGCCAGAAACGGCCGCAGGTACAGCAGGCCGCCGGTCTGCACGTCGACGAGCGCGAGCCAGATCACCATCGAGCGGGGTGGCGTCATGATCCTGAACACGATCTCGCGGGCGATCCGGAACGAGCCGTCCTCGATGTCCGGCGCCGCAGGGATGTCGAACGGGAAGGCGATCGCGTGATTGTGGCCGTTCGCCTCGCCTGACCCGATGGGTAGGTCGGGCCGCTGGACCTCGTCGTTCAGCCGCTTCGCGGCGTCGTACCGGTAGACGACGACCTGGTCGGTGACGATCTCGGTTCGCTTGCGGTCGTCGCCGGCCTCCCGGCCGCGCGTCCTCCTGGCGGTGGTCAGGGTGAGCCGGGTGCCCAGCGCGGTGGTCATCAGGCCCCGCTCACCGGTGGCCGCCCGGCGCAGCTCGGTCCGGTCCGGAATGTCGACCACGATCTCGGGAAAGCTCGTGTTGTGCACGTTGCCGACCCGGGCGGGGTCGGTTCGCATCGTGACCGTGACCCCGGCCCGCCACACCGGCAGGCCGCGCCAGGTCTGCTGGTAGGCGACCGTGGTGCTGTCGAACTGCGTCTTCTCGTCGCTGAACCGCAACTCGAGGCCGTCCACGTTCTCATCGACGTCGGTCGCCCCTTCGCTCAGCGAGGCACCGGTGAGCCACTCGGGTCGGACGCCGAGTACCTCGGCGTGCTCGGTGAGGAACTCGGCGGCTGCGAGCTGAGGGAGCTGAGCGGCAGTGCGGCGGTTGCGGTCGGCTGGCCGGACCACCCGGCTCCGACCGTCACGGCCTTCGTCGATGTAGAAACGCGTTGCGGGCTCGAACTCCTGGGACATGTCGCTCCTCGGTCCGTGGCGTCCGGACGGGACGCGTCGTACTGAGAAGGAGACGGTTGAGGGCGCTCAGATACCTGCCGTGTCGGTCAGGTCGACCTCGGGCCGCCGACGCAGAACTCGTTGCCTTCGGGGTCGGCCAGCACGGTCCACCGGACGCCGTACTCGTCGTGCTCGCCGTGCGTGCTGGCGCCTAGCGCCACGAGCCGCTGGACCTCGGCGCCGCGCTCGTCGGTGCTGAAGTCGACGTGCATCCGGTTCTTGGCCGTCTTGGGCTCGGGCACCTGGAGGAAGAGCCAGGCCGGTTGGCGACTGCGGAAGCCGATGCCGATGCTGGCGTAGTAAGGGTTTGCGCCCTCGTCGACCGGCCGGTCCAGAGCCGCCGACCAGAACGCGGCCAGTACGGCGGCGTCCCGGCAGTCGACTGTCACGTGCCGCAGCGTGATCACGGCTGGTCCTCCTCGGGCTCGTCGGTACTCATGAGCCAACCCACCTCGGTGCGCCATTCCGCCGGATCGGCGGTGTCGCCTGGGCTGACCAGGTACAGCTCCTGCACGCTGCCGGCCGGCTCGACACCCGCGCTCGCCGTCCAGCTGCCGAGCACAGTGCGCGTCGTCGATGCCGTCGTACCCGCCGGCGTGCAGCACGACCGCCAGCCGGCCTGAAGGAAGGCGACCGGCCTTGACCCCGCGGCCGGCGACCGGAGCACGTACCGGCACGAAAGCCTCGACCGCAACGTCGTCCGGGTCCCAGTGCCGGTCGGGGAACCGGGCACCGCCGGGACCCGTGGGAGCCAGGCCGAGGGAGTCGACGTGCTTCCACAGCCGGTCGAACGCTCAGGCTCCGATCGACGTCGGCTCGCCGCTCCTGCAGGACGCCGCGGTGGTCGGTCAGGATCTTGGCGGTCAACGCGTCGTCACGGCCCCCCACCACCCTGCGCGTGCCGATCGACAGCATGGCGCGAGCATGCAGTCTCGCCCGGGGAGAGAGTCAAGCGGCAGTCACGAGCCCGCCTCCGTCCGGGAGGAAGCAACCGGAGCGAACTGGACTTCGGCGGGCGGGCCAGCGCTCAGCTCGTGCACCAGGTCGACGACGCGGGTGAGTACGCCGGGGTCGGTCGAGGGCAGCACCCCGTGGCCGAGGTTCACGATGTGGCCGCGGGCCGCTGCCCCCTCGGCGAGGATGCGGCGCACCTCCCGCTCGACCACGGGCCAGCCGGCGAAGAGCACCGCCGGGTCGAGGTTGCCCTGGACGGCGCGGTGCGGGCCGATCCGGCGTACCGCCTCGTCCAGCGGCACCCGCCAGTCCACGCCCACCACGTCGGCGCCGACATCACCCATCAGCCCAAGCAGTTCACCGGTCCCCACCCCGAAGTGGATCCGCGGTACGCCGAGGTCGGCCAGCCCGGAGAGCACCTTCTGCGAGTGGGGGGCGACGTTGGCCGCGTAGTCCGCCCGCGACAGCACACCGGCCCACGAGTCGAAGAGCTGCAGCGCGGACGCGCCGGCCTCGGCCTGCACCCGGAGGAACGTCAGCGCGATGTCGGCCAGCCGGTCGAGCAGGCGGTGCCAGGCTTCCGGGGCGCCGTACATCATCGCCTTGGTCAGCTCGTGGTTCTTCGACGGACCGCCCTCGATCAGGTACGACGCCAGCGTGAAAGGCGCCCCGGCGAAGCCGATCAACGGCGTACCGCCGAGGGCCGCGACGAGGCCGTGCACCGCCTCGGCGACGAATCCGACCTCGTCCGGCTGCAGCAGACGCAGCCGGTCCACCTGCTCGACGGAACGGATCGGGTCGGCCACGACGGGGCCGACTCCGGGCACGATGTCGAGGTCGACGCCGCAGGCCTTGAGCGGGACCACGATGTCGGAGAACAGGATCGCGGCGTCCACGCCGTGCCGGCGGACCGGCTGAAGGGTGATCTCCTGGATGAGATCCGGCCGTGCGCAGGCCTCCAGCATCGGAATGCCCTCACGCAGCGCGCGGTACTCCGGCAGCGAGCGGCCGGCCTGGCGCATGAACCACACGGGCGTCACCGGGACCGACTCGCCCCGAGCCGCACGGACCAGGGCCGAATTCGTACGCGGATCCGCGGGGGGCATGAGGGGAACAGCCATGGTGACTGCATCCTCGCACGGGACCAGCGGGCGGATTCCGGCATGGCGCGGTTGACAAACCTAATGTCCATAGGTTTACCTATGGTAATGATTGACCCCGCCCTGCAGTCGGATCGCCGCGGCCGACGACGTCAGGACACCATCGAGGAGGTTCTCGATGTCGCGGTCGAGGTGATGGCCGAGCAGGGGGTCGCGGCTCTCAGCCTCGCCGAGGTGGCCCGCCGGATGGGTATCCGGCCGCCCTCGCTCTACCAGTACTTCGAGTCCAAGCTCGCGGTGTACGACGCGGTGTTCGAACGCGGCACCCGGCAGCTGCAGGACACCATCGAGACCGCGGTGGCCGGTCACCCGGATGATCCGGTTGCGATGCTGCGCCGGGGCAATGCCGTCGTGATCCGCTGGTGCCAGGCTAACCCGGTCCCGACGCAGCTGATGTTCTGGCGGACCGTCCCCGGCTTCGAGCCCTCCGAACGGGCCTTCGAGGCCAGCGTCCGACAGATGCGCTTCCTGCACGACGTCCTGACTGCGGCAGTGGCGGCCGGGCAGCTCGATCCGACCGTGACGTCGGAGGAGGCCAGTGCCCTGTACACCAGCCTGATCTCCGGCGTGATCACCCAGCAGCTGGCCAACCAGCCCGACGCGCCGCCGGGCGAGGGTCGGTTCGCCCGCCTCGCGCCGACCGTGCTCGAGATGTTCCTCACCCGCTACGCACCGAAGGAGACCACGTGACGATCACCCCGCCCACCCCCGTCGTCGCACCGTACATCGCGCGGCTCGACCGGCACGATGCCTTCCGGTTGTTCAACGCCGAACTTCCCAGCATGGTGGCTCTCCTGGAGTCCCTGTCACCCGCCGCGTGGGACAAGCCGACCGACTGCTCCCGGTGGAGCGTGCACGACGTCGTCGCCCACCTGATCGGCGCTTTCGAGTCGATGATCAATCCGGTCGTCCAGTTGCGCCGGATGCGGCAGGGCGCTCACCGCTACCCCGAACTCGCCAAGCTCGACGCCTACAACGAGGTGCAGGTCGACGCGCGTCGTGATGCCGCCCCGGCCGAGCTGGTCGAGGCGTACGCCCGGCTGGCACCCAAGGCGGCCCGGGCCGCACTCCGGCTGCCCGGACCGATCCGCCGGCTCAAGGTCAGTAGCGGGCTGCCCGGCGTACCGCGCCTGTCGTTGGGCTACCTCGCCGACATCATCGTGCTGCGAGACGCCTGGATGCACCGGGTGGACATCTCCCAGGCCGCCGGTACCCCTTTCATTGTCGGGGCAGCCGACCGCGTCGTGGTGGAGCAGGTGATCCGGGACCTCGCCGTCGAGTGGACCGGCCCCGGCGTCGTGCTGGAGCTGACCGGCGACGCGGGCGGCCGCTGGCAACTCGGTTCCGGGCCGCCGACCGCCGCCGTGCGGGCGGACGCGGTGGAGTACATGCGCACGCTGTCGGGCCGGCACGACACTCCGGATCTGAACGTCACCGACGGCCCCCCGGAGACCGCTCCCCTGCTGGCCGACGCCCGGGTCCTGTTCTGACCGCACCGCGTCAGACGGGTTCCAGCCGGCGGTACTCCCCCGGCAGTTCCACGGCGATCGGATCGCCGGGTCGCACCTGCCCATCGGCCAGTACGACGGCCATCACGCCGGCCAGCCGCATGACCCGCCCTTCGGCATCGCGTCGGAGCACGGCCGCCATGAGTCCGGGGTGGATGCCGTCGAGCTGCCGGCACGGGTTACGGAGACCGGTCACCTCCACGACGGCGGCCGACCCGAGCCGCAGCAGAGTGCCGGCCGACAGGGCGAGCAGGTCCAGGCCGCGGGTCGTGACGTTCTCCCCCATCTGCCCGGCCGTGACCTCGAACCCGCGGTTGCCCAGATCGTCGTGCAGCTCGGCGTGGATGAGGTGGACCTGCCGCAGGTTCGGCTGGGCCGGATCCCGGGCGACCCGGGACCGGTGCTGGACCGTCCGTCCCAGGTGCGCGTCGCCGTGGACGCCGAGCCCGGTGCGAAGCCAGATGCAGTCGCGGGTCGGCTTGCTCAACGTGTGGGTGCGCTGAGAACTCACCGCCGTCACCGTTGCCATCGCAGGACGACGGTACGGCGCTCAGCCCGCCGCCAGCAGGACCACCCCGATCAGGGCCGCCGCGACACCGACCACCTGGATCCGAGCCAGTCGCTCGCGGCCGAAGCGCCACGCCAGCAGGACAGTCACGGCCGGGTAGAGCGAGGCGAGCACCGCGACGACGCTGAGAAGTCCGGAGGTGGCCGCGAGCGCGTACAGGCCGTTCGCCCCGAGGTCGGCGAGGCCGACGAACGCCAGCGCCGGCAGCTCCCGGGCAGTGAGCCGAACCGTCGCACCGGTCGTTCTCCAGAGGATCAGCAGTACGACGGTGAGCAGGCCCACGGAGGCGACCCGCATCATCCCCAGCGTCGGCAAGGTGTCAGCGCTTCGGGCGATGAATAGCAACGTCAGGCCGAAGCCGAGCCCGGCCGCGGCGGCGAGCAGCAGCGGTCGCGGGGAGGCGCCGCCAGACAGTTCAGGCCCGCTGGCCAGGACCACACCGGCGACTGCGATGGCGATGCCGGCCAGCTGCACGACGCTCGGGCGTTCGCCGGCGAGCAGCCCGGCCAGCACCGGAACGACGAGGCCGAGCGCGGAGATGGGCGCGACCACCCCCATGGTGCCTGCCGCGAGGGCCGCGTAGAAGCACATGAGCGCTGTCCCCCCGGCCAACCCGGCGAGCAGCCCCCAGACCACCGCGCCCGAGTCGATGGCCGCGCCGGTCGCGAGCACCACCAGCCAGATGACGACCAGTGCCACGAGCTGGGACACGGCGACCACCTGGATCGCGGTGCGGGTGCGGGACAGCACGCCGCCGACGTAGTCGGCGGCACCCCACAGGACGCTGCCCAGGAGCGCCAGCACCGCCGCAGTCATCCCCACGATGGTGCCCTAACGGGTAGCGGATCCCGGACACCGGCTCTCGGCAACGGCGCGCCGTTGCGCTCGGCGGCTGGCCGCGATCTAGGCTCCCCTCGTGAGTGAGCAGTCCGAGTCGGTCCAGAACGCGCCGCACGAGTTCAGCGCTGCAGTGGCGAGCCTGGGCGCCGTACCGGTTCGCCCGGAAGTTCAACTGGAACCGATTCGCCCGCCGGACCGGCTGGCCCCATGGTCCTACGCGTTGGGTGCCGAGGTCGTCTGCTCGGGTGAGGAGATGGCCACCGGCAGGCTGGTCCTGCTGCACGACCCGGCCGGGCACGAAGCCTGGGGCGGCACGCTGCGACTGGTCAGCTATGTCACCGCCGACCTCGACCCTGAGATGGCCGGTGACCCGATGCTGGCCGGTGTGGGCTGGAGCTGGTTGGTCGACGCCCTGGAGTCCTACCGCGCGCGCTACACCGCCGTCGGAGGCACCGTCACCCAGACCGCATCCACCCGGTTCGGTGACATTGCGGGCCCTGAGACGAGCATCGACATCGAGTTGCGCGCCTCGTGGACGCCGCTAGACCCCGATCTGGTGCCCCACGTCCGGGCCTGGATGGACGTCCTGTCCGCGGCCGCGGGCCTGCCGCCACCCGGTGTCAGCCAACTCACTCCGGGCCCGGCCCGGCCCGTCCTGGCCTGATGCGCCCACGGTGCGCGGACCTGCCCCCTTACTGTTGACGGCGTGAGTTCGGCCCCAGAGCCTGCTGAGCAGGGTGCGGATGCGCCGGACATCGTCCTGCTCGCCCCTCGGGAGGGTACGCCGGCCCCGCTGACGACGACCGCTGAGTTGGCGCAGCTGTGCCAGCGACTGGCAGCCGGAACGGGTCCGGTAGCGGTGGACGCCGAGCGGGCGTCGGGCTACCGCTACAGCCAGCGGGCCTACCTCGTGCAGATCCGCCGCGCAGGCGCCGGTACGGCGCTCATCGACCCGATCACCCTGCCCGACCTGGAGAGCGTCGGGGCTGTGCTCCGAGACGTCGAGTGGGTGCTGCACGCGGCCAACCAGGATCTGGCCTGCCTCGCCGAAGTGGGTTTGCGCCCCCGCCACCTCTTCGACACCGAACTGGCCGGCCGGCTCGCCGGCTTCGAGCGCGTAGGCCTTGGCGCGATCGTCCGCCAGGTACTGGGACTGCACCTGGAGAAGGGCCATTCGGCAGCCGACTGGAGCACCCGCCCGCTCCCCCGCGAATGGCTGACCTACGCGGCTCTCGATGTCGAGGTCCTGATCGAACTGCGCGATGCCCTGGACTCCTCCCTGACCGCGCAGGGAAAACGGGAATGGGCAGCGCAGGAGTTCGGCGCCCTGGTGGAGTCCACCCCCGCACCGCCCCGGATCGACCCGTGGCGGCGTACGTCGGGGATCCACAAACTGCGCTCACGCCGGCAGCTGGCCGCCGTACGGGAGCTGTGGACTGCCCGCGACGAGATCGCCCGCCGCCGCGATATCGCGCCGGGGCGGATCCTGCCGGACGCCGCGGTCATCGCCGCCGCCAGCGCTGAGCCGAAGACGTCGGAGGACCTGCTCGACATTCGGGTCTTCGGCGGCCGGGCGAACCGGCGGCTCATCGGCACCTGGTTCGGTGCGCTGCAGCGGGCCCGCGCCCTTCCCCTCGAGCAGCTGCCGCCGATCAGCCTGATCTCGGACTCACCTCCGCCGCCGTCGCGCTGGATGGATCGCGAACCCCAGGCCGCACTTCGGCTGGCCGCCGCCCGGGCCGCACTCGCGGCACTGTCGGAGACCCTGCTGGTCCCGGTGGAGAACCTGCTCACCCCCGAGCTGGTACGCCGGCTGGCCTGGGAGCCCCCGGCCGACCACAGCGAGCAGTCGGTCGCCGCGGTGCTGGCCGAGGGTGGCGCCCGGCCGTGGCAGATCGAACTCGCCGCCGGCCTGCTCAGCGCTGCGCTGGACGCCGGAGAATCGGCGGACGGCCGGTAGCGGCCGGCGTACCGGTGGCCCGGGCACCGGTGGCTGGTGCACGGTGGCTGGTAACGGGTGGCCAAGGCAATCGGTGGCCGGTAACGGGTCACGAACGACACGTCCTACTGACTCGGGCACGTCGTTGGTGACCCGTTTCGCGCCGTGGACGGGGAGGCCTCCGTCCACAGTGTCGCCGGGGCGGGCACCGGTGGGATGGCGACGTCTCATTGTGGGCAGATGACCTCGCTCGAGCAGCGGGCGACGTCCGCCGCACTGCGTGGACGGGTTCGCAGCGCTGGGTGGGTTCGGGTTAGTCGGGGGCTGTACCGGCGCCCGCTGGCTGAGCCCGAGCTGGCCGATGACCTGCGTGGTTGGCAGCTCGCGCTCCCAGCTTCGGGCGCGTTCAGCCATCTGACCGGTGCTGTCCTTCGCGGCTGGTGGGTGCCGCCGCTGCCCCTGGATCTGCCGGTGTTCGCTGGGATCTCCCACGCCGACCCGCGGCCGCGGCGGACCGGGTTGCTGGTCTGCCGGCATACCCGAGACGTCCGCTGCGAGGAGCGCGCCGGGCTGCGGGTCGCCACGGCTCCGGAGATCTGCTCGCCGCCGCCCGCGACCTCGGTCTGCTGGACCTGGTGGTGCTCACCGACGCGGCGCTGCGTCTGGGTGAGTGCAGGGAGCGCTTCGGGTACACGTCGCAGGTACTGCTACGAAACGGGCTGTCGGTGCTGCGGCCCGGCGGCTGATCGAGTCGGGGGCACTCGCGCATCTGGTCACCGTCGAGGAGGACGGCGCACCGCAGGTTTCCGTCGTGTGGGTTGGCCTCGACGGCGACGAGTTGGTGGCTGCCCATCTCGATGGACGGCAGCGCAAGCTCCGTAACATGCGGCGCGATCCCCGGGTGGCTGTCTCCTTCGAGTCCAGCGGCGGCAACGAGATCGGGATGCGGCACTTTCTCGTGGTGCATGGCACCGCCCGGATCACCGAGGGCGGCGCGCCCGAGCTGCTGAACCGGCTCGCGCAGACCTACGTCGGGCCCGGGACCGTCTTCCCACCGTTCCCTGACCCGCCGCCCGGTTTCATCACCCACATCAGCATCCACCGGGTGGGCGGGCAAGGCCCCTGGTCGGACTGATCACCACTGGCTCGCCGGCACCGGCCCGCACTTTGTTACCCGTCGGTAACATCGTCTAGGGTGCAGGGCATGTCAGCCCCCTCCCCTGTCCGCAGCCACACCGCGCGAGCGCTGCGCGACGTCGTCTTCGTGGACGGCGTACGGACTCCGTTCGGCAAGGCCGGACCGACCGGCCTGTACGCCGAAACCCGCGCCGACGACCTTGTCGTCCGGGTCATCCGCGAACTGCTGCGGCGGCACCCTGAACTGCCGCCGGAGCGCGTCGACGAGGTGGCTATCGCAGCCACTACCCAGATCGGCGATCAGGGACTGACGATCGGCCGGACCGCAGCGTTGTTGGCGGGACTGCCGAACACCGTCCCCGGCTTCGCAATCGACCGGATGTGCGCCGGTGCGATGACCGCGGTGACGACCCTCGGCAGCGGGATCGCCTTTGGCGCGTACGACGTCGCCATCGCCGGCGGCGTCGAGCACATGGGGCACCATCCGATGGGCGAGGGTGTCGACCCGAACCCCCGGTTCCTCTCCGAGAAGCTGGTGGACAGCTCCGCACTCGTCATGGGGCAGACCGCGGAGAACCTGCACGACAGGTACCCGGCGATCACCAAGGAGCGGGCCGACGCCTTCGCCGCCGCGAGCCAGGCCAAGTACGCCGCGGCACTGGCCGAAGGCAGCATCGCCGCCGACCTCGTGCCGGTGGCCATCCGGTCCACCGATCGGGGCTACGGCCTGGCCAGTGCCGACGAACCGCCGCGGCCCGGGACGAGCGTCAGCGACCTGGCCGCACTCAAGACACCGTTCCGTATCCACGGCCGGGTCACGGCCGGCAACGCGGCCGGCCTGAACGACGGCGCGACCGGCTGCATCCTCGCCGCAGAGAACGTTGCCGAGGAACTCGGGCTGCCGCGGGCGATGCGGCTCGTCGGCTACGGCTTCGTCGGGGTCGAGCCCGAAGTCATGGGCGTCGGGCCGGTGCCGTCCACCGAAAAGGCGTTGCGGAACACCGGACTGTCCATTGGGGACATCGGACTGTTCGAGCTGAACGAAGCGTTTGCGGTCCAGGTGCTCGCCTTCCTCGACCACTTCGGGATCACCGACGACGACGCCCGCGTGAACCCCTGGGGCGGGGCGATCGCCGTCGGCCACCCGCTGGCAAGCTCCGGCGTACGGCTGATGACACAGCTGGCGAGGCACTTCGCTGCGCGGCCCGACGTGCGCTACGGCCTGACCGCGATGTGCATCGGCATCGGCATGGGCGGCTCGGTGATCTGGGAGAATCCGGCGTACGACGGAGGTTCCCCGTGACCCGCGCCGACGCACCCCCCGCGGCGCCGGGAGCCGAGGTCGTGACAAGGGCGTTGGTCCGGTACGTCGCCGTACCGGGACTGTCCGGCGAGGTCGCGCTGATCACCCTGGACAACGGCCTCGACCACACCCGGCCCTCCACGTTCGGGCTGGCAGGACTGTCCTCATTGGACAGTGCGCTCGACGACATCGAGGCCCGTACGCTGAAGGTTCGAGCGATTGCCGTGACCGGCAAGCCGTTCATCTTCGCGGTGGGCGCGGATCTATCCGGCGTACCGCAGATCACGACACGCGAGAAGGCAGTCGAGATCGGCGCGCTGGGGCACCGGGTGTTCCGCCGGTTCAAGGACTCCACGGTGCCCACGTTCGCGTTCGTCAACGGTGCGGCCATGGGTGGCGGGCTGGAACTGGCCCTGCACTGCCACTTCCGCTCCCTGTCGGCGGCCGCGGCAGCGATCGCGTTGCCGGAGTGTTTTCTCGGCCTGTTGCCGGGCTGGGGCGGCACGCAGTTGCTGCCGAACCTGATCGGCGTGGACAAGGCAGTAACGGTCATCATCGAGAACGCTCTGAACCAGAACCGCATGCTCAAGGCGAAGCAGGCGCTGCAGTTCGGGATCGCCGACGTGATGTTCGAGCCGGCCGACTTCCTCGAGGAGTCACTGCGTTGGCTCGGCTCGGTGGTCTCAGACCCGAGCCAGGTGATCCGGCCGGAGATCGAACGCGGTGACACCTGGACGGCAGCACTGGCCCGCGGCAAGGCGATCGCCGACATGAAGAGCGGCGGGCACGCGCCGGCGCCGTACCGCGCCTTGCGGCTGCTCGCACTCGCCGAGAACGGCACCGAGGCCGAGACCTTCGCCGCTGGAACCGCGGCGGAGGACGAGGCGCTGGCCGACCTGCTGATGACCGAGGAACTACGGGCCGGCCTGTACTCCTTCGACCTCGTGCAGAAGCGGGCCAAGCGCCCGGCCGGGGCGCCGGACGCTTCACTGGCGAGGCCGGTGACCAAGGTCGGCATCGTCGGCGCCGGCCTCATGGCCAGCCAGCTCGCGATGCTCTTCATCCAGCGGCTCGAGGTGCCGGTCGTCCTGACTGACGTGGACCAGTCCCGGGTAGACAAGGGTGTCGGCTACGTGCACACCGAGATCGACAAGCTGCTGCAGAAGCGGCGGGTTTCGCCGGACAAGGTCAACCGGCTGAAGGGTCTCGTCTCCGGGTCGTTGACCAAGGACGAGTTCGCCGACGCCGACTTCGTCATCGAGGCCGTCTTCGAGGAGATGGGCCTCAAGCAGACGGTGTTCGCCGAGGTGGAGGCCGTGGTCTCGCCGCAGTGCGTGCTGGCCACGAACACGTCGTCCTTGTCGGTCACCAAGATGGCCGCGCGGTTGCAGCACCCGGAGCGGGTTGTGGGCTTCCACTTCTTCAACCCGGTGGCCGTCCTCCCGCTGCTCGAGGTCGTCCGCGCCGAGTCGACCGACGACGCGACGCTTGCGACGGCGTTCGCGGTGGGCAAGACGCTGCGCAAGTCCTGCGTGCTGGTGAAGGACGCGTCGGCTTTCGTGTTCAACCGGCTCGTGACCAGGGCGCTCGGCGAGGTCATCGGCGCGGTCGACGACGGTACGCCGTTCGAGGTGGCCGACCGGGCGGTCAGCGAACTCGGGCTGCCGCTGTCGCCGTTCATCCTGTTGCAGCTCGTCGGCCCGGCCGTCGCCCTGCACACCGCGGAGTCGCTGCACGCGGCGTTCCCCGACCGGTTCGGCGCCTCACCGGGACTGCGTGCCCTCGTCGCCGCCGGCAAGGCCGGTGTCTACACATGGAGTGCCGACGGTCAGCCGTCGGTTGACATAGAGGTCGCGGCGCTCTGGCCGCAGGGCGATACCCAGCTGACCGAGGCCGAGGTGCTGGATCGCGCGCGGTCGGCGCTGGCCGAGGAGATCCGGATCCTGCTCGACGACGGGGTGGTCGCCGCCCCGCAGGACGTGGACCTGTGCCTGCTGCTGGGCGGCGGCTGGGCATTCTGGAACGGCGGCATCACGCCGTACCTAGACCGCACCGGCGTATCGGAGAAGGTGACCGGTCGGCGCTTCCTCGAGTCTGGGTTGGCGAGCCTGCCCGACTAGTCGGGTGTCCCGACCGGCTCCGTCAACGGCATCATGTCCGCAGCCGTGGGGGCTCAGAAGGTGAAGTCCACCTGAAAGTCGATGCTGTAAGGGCCTTCGACGAAGGGGTCAAGACCGATCAGTTGCACCGTGACGGTGTCACCGGGCGGAACCTCGGTGACGCTGCCGATCAGGGCTGCGACCAGGTCCTCGCCTTTGAAGAGCGAAAAGGTGAATAGGGCCGATCGTGGGATGTCGGCCGTGTTGTTGATCCGCGCGATGCCCTGGAAGTTGCCGAGGATGTCGGAGCTGAACTCGACGGATTCCACCACCCAGCCCTGAGAATCGAACTCCTCCGACGGCGGCGGAGGGGCGCTAGTCGCGCTCGCCGTCGTCGGGGCAGCCGAGGTCGAAGTGTTCTCCGTCGTCGGCGAGGGCTCCGCGCTGGTGGATTCCGTCGGTTCCCCGGTCGTCGGCGACCCGGTCGTCGGCGCCCCGGACGTCGGCGCCCCGGTCGACGGCGTCCCCGTCGATGACGGCACCGCCGGGCCGGCCCTGAGGTAGCTGCCCTGCCCCGACACCGTCCCGCCGCAGCCGGCTACCAGCACTGACAGCAGAACCGCCGTGAGCAGTTGCCGGGCTGGGCCGCCCATGGTGACACCCCGTCTCGTCGCAACCATCACCGTAGCGGGTTGGCTTGTCCCCCTGACGCTCAGCCGAGCTGGTCGGCCGTCGCAACCAGAGGGCAGCCTGAGCCTGTGCCCGGGGAGGTCACGCCGGTCGATCACGCCCGCGGCCAGCGGGCTCGAGGCCGACGACGACCAGCCGGCGCAATGCCACCACTCCGGCAGCCACGAACAGTCTCGTCCACGTCGGTTGTGCCGCCAGCCGGATCAGCCCGGCGGCGGTAAGGAACTCCAGCAGAACAGGCAGTGCGATAGCCGGCCGGCGCGTTGTGACGAGGACGACCGCGGCGACCGTCAGTGCTGCCCCCGTCACCAGGAGGGCAGCCAGCTCGAGTAGCTCGGTCACGGCCCTTTGGCCGAGGATTCGCCCCGCTCGCTTCCCTCGCGCTCGACCTCGGCGCTCTCATTGGTGATCTCTCGGGACAGGATGTAGTTCAGCGCCGTTCGGATGGCAGCGATCGCAGCAAGTTGTCCGATCTGGGTGAAGCTCGGCGAGACGGCAGTACGCAGTATGTCGCTGGCCAGTTGGAATTCCAGCCCGAGGGCGAGGAACCGGCCGAGGGTTAGTCGGATAGCCACGAACTCGCGCGGAGAACGACGCTTCGCGAACCCAGCGCGCAGAAACAGGGCGAACGCGATGTGCGCACCGGTGAAGATGATCAGCGCGCCCGCCGCCTCGTGCATGACTTCCGCCCGCTGACGTCCGTGCAACATGTGGGGAAGTGGACGTCTCCGCCTCGCCCGAGACGTCCACTTCCCCACATCTCGGGCCGATCAACGCCGCGGGGCTCAGCCCGGATCCACCGCTCCGCCTTGATCGGCTGCGGCCTGCCGAACGAGCAGATGCCCTTTTGCCTGGAATGATGATCTTGTCGAGGGGTCAGAGTCCACCGGGGAAAGGGGCACCTGCAGAGTGCGAGCAAACCACGATCTGAGCCGAGTGTCGGTGAGCTTCGACGAGACGAACCTGGTGCCGAACGCGGGCCTGCTGCCGGCGCGGTGCTGGCGCAGCGCCTGGACCTGGTTGGGCTGATCGACCGACGACTGCGCCTGCCCGGCACGGGGCGTACAGCGGTGCGAAGGCGCTGTCAGTGATCGGCTCGATGCTCGCCGGAGGGGACAGCATCGACGACGTCGCCGTCCTGCGGGCTGGCCCCGCCGACGCGTTGTTCGACGGGACGAGGGCGCCATCGACGGTCGGGTCGTGGCTGCGAGCGCACAAGTGGTCCATCGTCCGGCAGCTCGACGCCGTGTCGCGTGAGCTGCTCGCCCGCCTCTGGGCGGCGGGCGCCGGCCCGGCCGATCTGAGCGCGCCGCTGACGATCGAACTGGACTCCACCATCGTCGAGGTTCACGGCCGGGCCAAGCAGGGCGCCGCGTTCGGCTACACCAAGGTCCGCGGCTACCACCCGCAGCTCGCGACCTGCGCCCAGACCGGGCAGGTGCTGATGTGCCGGCCGCGCGGCAGGTCCGCCGGCGCCGCCCGCGGCGCCGCGTCGTTACTCACCGAGAGGATCAGCCGCACCCGCAACGCCGGCGCGACCGGGCAGCTCACCGTCCGGGCCGACAGCGCCTTTTACTCCAAGACGATGCTGGTCACCGCCGCGAAGTTCGACGTCCGCTTCTCCATCACCGCCCGGGCTTAGCCGCTTGCCGTCAGGACCGGAGGCTGTCAGCCTGGCCGGACCCAAATGATGGAGGTTGAGGCATGAGTAGTGCGCGCGGCTTCTTGGTCTCCGCCGGCGCCGGTCGACCGACCCGCGTCCCTGTGGCCAACACGTGGTTCAAGGCGGTGGGTGAAGACACGGAAGGCGCCTTTGCCTTCCTTGAGTACGTGATGACCTACGACGTCCCCCCACACACCCACCTCCGGGAGCACGAGAACCTGTACGTGCTGGAGGGATCGGTAAGGGTGCGGGTCGGTGACGATGAGTTCTCGGCGGGCGTGGGCGACTTCGTGTTCGCGCCCCGCGGCGTCCCCCATGCCATCACTGCGACGAGCGACTCGCCGCCCCGGTTTCTCACCGTTTCCAGCCCCAGCGGCTTTGAGCACTTCATGGAGGACCTGACGGAGGTCCTGGTCGCTGGTCATGACAGGAGCTCCCCTGAGGTGGCTGCGGTACGCGAGAAGCATGGGTGGATCCCCGGCTAGGCCCCCCGGCTGCGGCTGGCTGCGCTGGCCGGACGACCGGCGCGGCTGCGACTGAACTCAGCGGAACTTGTTAGTGAGTGAATCCATCGTGCGGCTGGACTGCCCGCGGCCCTCGGCGACCTTGACGATCGACACCGATGCGTCGGCGCCGGCGGCGAGGACCGCCTCGTGCACCTGTCGCAGCAGCGACCACAGCTTGTCGGGTTCGCCCTCGAACGTCGTACCGAGTGGCCCGACCTCGTAGTGCACGCCCGAGCCCTGGATCACCGCGATCGCCGCCTCGATGTGGGCGTGCGGGTCGTTCGGTGTTCCGGCGGGACTGGGCAGGCACTGGATCTCGATGATCATGCGGGCGGCTCCTTCGCTGAGAGGTGACGATCGGCGGTGATCATGGGGTTTTGCCGGTCAGAGCCGGTCAAACTCCATGATCACGAGACTCATTGACTGGGCAGCCGCACCTCGACCCGCAGGCCGCCGCCCTCGCGCGGCTCGGCGCGCACCGAGCCGTGATGCGCGGCCACCACGGCGGACACGATGGACAGCCCGAGTCCTGCCCCACGACCACTGGCCCGAGCGGCGCCACCTCGGCGAAAGGGATCGAACAACTCCTCCGCCGCCGGCGGGTCAACGACCGGACCGCTGTTGTGCACGTACAACTCGACGCCGTTGCCAGCCGTCAGCGTTCGCACCCGCAGCCAACCGCCTTTGATGTTGTGCCGTACGGCGTTCTCTACCAGGTTGCCGACCATCCGCTCCAACAGCCGCGGGTCGCCGGTCGTGAGTGCCGGGCGCAGTTCGGCGTCGACACTGAGCCGGCCGTCCTGAACCTCGTCCGAGAGCGCGGCGAGCGCCGTCGGCACGATGTCGGCCAGGTCGCACGACTCGCCGACATCGAGGCCGGAGCGCGCCTGCGCCTCGGTGCGAGCGAGCAGCAGCAGCGAATCGACCAGGCTGTCGGCTCGTTCGGTAGCGGCGCGCACCCGTTCCCCCATCGCCCGCAGTTCCTCGGCGTCGGCGTCGGGATCGGCGAGCGCGACGTCGACCTCGGTGCGCATCACCGCTAGCGGGGTACGCAGCTCATGGCTCGCGTTGGCTACGAACCGCCGCTGACTGTCGAACGCCCGGTCCAGGCGCGCCAGCATGTCGTCGAACGTCGAGCCCAGCTCCCAGAGTTCGTCGCGGGGCCCGGTCAGCTCGATCCGCGAGGCCAGCGTCGCGGTCGAGAGCCGCCGTGCGGTGGCGGTGATCTGGGCGACCGGCCGCAACGCCCGCGCCGCCACGACGTACCCGAGCGCCGCCCCCGCCAGGACGACGAGGCCGAAGATCAGCCCGCCGGTACGCAGGAGCGTGCCGGTGGCCTGATCCCGCAACACGGCGACCAGGTCCTCGGCCCGGACGACGACGTCCTGCCCGGTCGAGGTGCGGACCCGTACCAACGTGCCCGGCACGAAGCCGGCGGTGGCGGCGATGGTGCGGTCGACCAGCCAGACCGCGAGTGCGAGCAGCAGCGCGGACACCACGGCGAGCAGCCCGCCGTACAGCAGCGCCAGCCGCCAGCGCAGCGAGAGCCTGGTCCGCCGCACCCGCGCGCTCAGGCGACCAGCCGGTAGCCCGCACCGACGACGGTGTGGATCAGCGGGGGGTCACCGAGCTTCTTGCGAAGGGTCATCATCGTGACCCGCACCGTCGTGGTGAACGGGTCCGCGTTCTCGTCCCACACCCGCTCCAGCAGCTCCTCGCTCGATACGACAGCACCGGCCGCACCCAGCAGAACCTCCAGTACGCCGAACTCCTTGCGGGTCAGTTGCACCGGGCGGCCGGCGCGCTCGACGACCCGCCGGGCCGGGTCGAGCTCCACATCACCGGCGGTCAGCAGCGGCGGGGCGGCCGGAGATGCCCGCCGGCCCAGCGCCCGGACCCGGGCCACGAGTTCGGTGAATGCGAACGGCTTGGCCAGGTAGTCGTCGGCGCCCAGCGACAGGCCGGCCACCCGATCGGCGACCCCGCCGCTCGCGGTCAGCATGATGACGCGGGTCAGTGTTCCGTCGGCGGCCAGTTGCCTGCACAGCTCGTCGCCGCTCATCCCAGGAAGGTCGCGGTCCAGCACGATGACGTCGTACTGCGTGATGCTTGCCTTTTCGTGACCGGTGAGGCCGTCGTACGCGATGTCGACCGCCATACCCTCGCGGCGCAGGCCCCGGGCGACGGCGTCGGCGAGCTGGTGCTCGTCCTCGACGATCAGTACCCGCACGGCCGGGTCAGACCGAGTCGGTGGCTGGCTGGTCGGCGTGCTCGACGATCCGCGAGGCCCACTCGGTCACCTGCCGGGCGACGTCCTGGCTGCTCAGCCCGTGCTCGGCGAGCACCTCCGCCCGGCTGCCGTGATCGAGGAAACGCTGCGGGAGTGCGACGTCCCGGGCCGGTACGTCGATGTCGTGTGCTCGCAGATCCTGAGACAGGGCCGACCCGATTCCGCCGTGCCGTGCGCCGTCCTCCACTGTCACGACGAGTCGGTGCCGGGCGGCGAGGTCGCGCAACGCCGGGTTGACCGGCAGCACCCAGCACGGGTCGACGACCGTGACGTCGAGGCCCTGGCCGCTGACCCGATCCGCCACCTCCAGCGCCATCGCCGCGCACGCCCCGACGCTGACGAGCAGCACTTCGGGCCTTGCACCCTGCCGAAGAATGTCCATGCCATCGCGGCGTTCCACCGCAGCCACCTCTGGCGCCACCGCCCCCTTAGGGAAACGCACAGCGGTCGGACCGTCGGCCACCGCGACGGCTTCGCGCACCTGCTCGCGCAACCTCGTTGCGTCCCGCGGCGCCGCCACCCGCATGCCCGGGACGATGCCGAACAGCGCCAGATCCCACAGGCCGTGGTGGGAGGCACCGTCCGGACCGGTCACGCCGGCCCGGTCCAGCACGAACGTCACCGGTAGTTTGTGCATGGCAACGTCGAGCAGCAGCTGGTCGAACGCGCGGTTGAGGAACGTCGAGTACACCGCGACCACGGGGTGCATCCCGCCCATGGCGAGCCCGGCCGCGGATGTCACCGCGTGCTGCTCGGCGATGCCGACGTCGTAGCAGCGGTCGGGGTAGTGCTCGGCGAACGGCGCCAGGCCGGTCGGGAAGAGCATGGCTGCGGTCACCGCGACGATGTCGGAGCGCTCGGCACCGAGCCGGACCAGTTCCTCGGCGAAGACGTCCTTCCAGCCGGTGCCCGGAGTGGTCAGCAGTGAACCACCGTCGGGGTCGAAGGCATCGGTGGAGTGCCAGCAGTCCTCGGGGTCAGTCTCCGCCGGCGGATACCCGAAGCCCTTGCGCGTCATGCAGTGCACGATCACCGGCCCGCCGAATGCCCGGGCGCGGCGCAGCGCTTTGTCCAGCGCGACGAGGTCGTGCCCGTCCACCGGCCCGACGTACTTCAGGCCGAGGTCTTCGAACAGGCCCTGCGGGGCGACGATGTCCTTGAGCCCCCGCTTGATTCCGTGCAGGGCGTCGTACAGCGGCGGGCCGACGAGCGGCGTCCGCGCCAGGGCGTCCTTGACGACGTCGAGAACCTGCTCGTACCCCGGCCGCAGTCGCAGGGTCGCGAGCTGGTCGGCAAGCCCGCCGATCGTCGGCGAGTAGGACCGGCCGTTGTCGTTGACCACGATCACGACCTGCCGGTCCTTGGCGGCGGCGATGTTGTTCATCGCCTCCCAGGACATCCCACCGGTCAGCGCCCCGTCCCCCACCACCGCAACGACCGGCCGGCCCTCCCCGCGTACGGCGAACGCCTTGGCCAGTCCGTCGGCGTAGGACAGCGCGGTCGACGCGTGGGAGTTCTCGACCCAGTCGTGCTCGGACTCGGCCCGGTTCGGGTAGCCGGACAGGCCGCCCTTGCGGCGCAGCGTGTCAAAGCCCGCCTGCCGCCCGGTGAGGATCTTGTGCACGTAGGCCTGGTGACCGGTGTCGAAGAC
>Ga0136640_10000178_pt1 | contig 23148 bp, 19 predicted proteins | sample AntDrymUQ8642106_2_FD_105498 | JGI IMG/M metagenome (GOLD analysis project Ga0136640, IMG submission 105498) | Polar desert sand microbial communities from Dry Valleys, Antarctica - metaG UQ864 (21.06) | ecosystem: Environmental > Terrestrial > Soil > Desert | place: Antarctica: Dry Valley...
CCGCAGCTCGGTGCGTTCCCGAACGGCGCTCGCGGTGACCACCAGCAACTGGTCACCGCGCAGGATGCGGGTGGTGGGGGTGGGAACGAAGGACCTGCCGTCGCGTACGACGAGGGTCACGGCCGCATCCTCGGGCAACCGCAGCTCGGACACGTACACGCCGTGCAGCCGCGACGCATCGGGCACGCGCACCTGCAACAGATCCGCGCCGAGCTCCTCCAAGGGCGCGGACTCCACCTCCACCTCGCGGGTCTCGGTGGTCCCCGCGACACCGAGCAGCCGCGCCACCGCGGGCAACGTGGTGCCTTGAACGATGGTGAAGACGACAACGAGCACAAAGACGATGTCGAAGATCTGCAGCGCCCCCGGCACCGCCTCGGTCACCGGGATGGTGGCGAACACGATCGGCACGGCGCCGCGCAGACCCGCCCAGGACACAAAGGCCTGCTCCCGGAGCGGCACCCGGAACGGCAGCATCGAGACGAGCACCGACAGGGGGCGCGCCAGCAGCAGCAGTCCCAGCCCGATCACGACGGCGGGGGCCAGGACCTGGGGCAGCCGCGAGGGGCTGACGAGCAGCCCGAGCAGCACGAACAGCCCGATCTGGGAGAGCCACGCCAGCCCTTCGGCGAACCCGAGGGTGGCCCGCCGGTGCGGCAGCCGGGCGTTGCCCAGCACCAGTCCGGCGACGTACACCGCCAGGAAGCCGGAGGCATGCGCGACGTCCGCGCCGGCGTAGGCCATCACGCAGAACGCGACGGTCGCGAGCGGGTACAGACCGGAGGCCGGCAACGCGCTGCGGCGCAATACCCACATGCCCAACAACCCCGCGGCGATCCCGATGACGGCACCGGCCACCAATTCGTACAACAGCAGCCCACCAGCCCCGGGCAGCGACATCAGCGCGTCGCTGGACAGCAGCACGACGACGATCACCACCGGCGCATCGTTGAAACCCGACTCGAGCTCGAGTGTGGCGGTCACCCGTCGCGGCAGGCCGAGACCGCGCAGCGTGGAGAACACCGCGGCGGCGTCGGTCGAGCTCACGATGGCCCCGAGCAGAAGACCGGTCTGCCATGAGATGTCGAGGGCCAGTACGGCGACGGCGCCGGTCACGCCGATGCTTACGGCGACGCCGAGAGTGGACAGCACGATGCTGCGCGGCACCGCGTCTCGGACGGCGACCCAGCGGGTGGTCAACCCTCCCTCGGCCAGGATGATCACCAGAGCGCTGATGCCCAGCGTTCGAGTCAGCTCGGCGTCGTCGAAGTCGAGTCCGATGACGGACTCACCCAGCAGGATGCCGAGGCCCAGGTAGAGCAGCAGGCTCGGCAGGCCCAGGCGGGTCGAGACCCGAACCGCCAGCGCACCCGCGAGCACCACTACGGCGCCGACGAGCAGGAAGAGGCCGAGGTTCTCGCTCACTCGCGGCCTCCCATGTGCCGGGATTGTTCCCTATCTCGGTCGCCGCCCCGAGCGCGTGGCGGCTACCATCGCTGTCTGCGCTGACGGGACACCGACCGAAGATCACCTGAGACGAGACGATGGAGCGGCACTGATGTCGGGACAGTCGCCGTTCACCCCGTTACCCCCCCAGGTCGACCTGCCGGCACTCGAGCACGAGGTGCTGCAGCGCTGGCACGAGGGCAAGGTCTTCCAGCGGTCCCTGGAGGCCTCGGCCGGCCGGCCACCCTGGGTCTTCTACGAGGGCCCGCCGACCGCGAACGGCAGGCCGGGCGTCCACCACATCGAGGCGCGGACCTTCAAGGACGTCTTCCCGCGCTACCGGACGATGAAGGGGTACCACGTCCCGCGCCGGGCCGGCTGGGACTGCCACGGGCTGCCGGTCGAGCTAGCGGTGGAGACCGAACTCGGCTTCACCGGCAAGAAGGACATCGAGGCCCACGGCGTCGCCGCGTTCAACGCCAAGTGCCGGGAGTCGGTGCACCGCCACGTCGACGAGTGGGAGTCGTTGACCGAGCGGATGGGCTTCTGGGTCGACATGTCCGAGGCCTACTGGACGATGGACCCGGCCTACATCGAGAGCGTGTGGTGGTCGCTCAAGGTCATCTTCGACAAGGGGCTGCTGGTCGAGGACTACCGGGTGGCGCCGTACTGTCCGCGGTGCGGAACCGGACTGTCCGACCACGAGGTGGCGCAGGGCTACGAGACGGTGGTCGACCCGTCGGTCTACGTCCGCTTCCCTGTCACCAGCGGCGAGTGGGCCGGCCGCGCCGACCTCCTGGTCTGGACCACGACACCGTGGACCCTGGTGTCCAACACCGCGGTCGCCGTACACCCCGAGGTGACGTACGTCGTAGCGCGCACCGGTGACAGCACTTTCGTGGTGGCCGAGCCGCTGCTCGAGCGGGTGCTTGGCACCGACGTCGAGGTGCTCGCCCGGATGGGCGGCACAGAACTGGAGCGGACGTCGTACGCCCGGCCGTTCGACCTGGTCGACATCCCGGACGCGCACTACGTCATCACCGCGCCGTACGTCACCACCAGCGACGGCACCGGACTCGTGCACCAGTCCCCCGCCTTCGGTGCCGACGACCTCGCCGCCACCCGCGGTTACGGGATGCCGGTGGTCAACCCGGTCGGCCGGGACGGCCGGTTCGCCGACGGGCTGGACCTCGTCGGCGGCGTTTTCTTCAAGACCGCTGACGCCGCCCTCGTGGCGGACCTGCGCGCCCGCGGGCTGCTCTTCCGGTCGGAGGACTACGAGCACTCCTACCCGCACTGCTGGCGCTGCCACACGCCGCTGATGTACTACGCCCTGCCGTCCTGGTACATCAGGACCACCGCGGTCAAGGACAAGCTGCTGGCCGAGAACGAGCGGACCGACTGGCACCCGGCGAACATCAAGTACGGCCGGTACGGCGACTGGCTCTGGAACAACGTGGACTGGGCGCTGTCCCGCGACCGGTACTGGGGTACGCCGCTGCCGATCTGGCGCTGCCCCGACGGGCACGACACCTGCGTCGGGTCGCTCGCCGAGCTGTCCACCTTGGTCGGCTCCGACGTGTCCACTGTGGACCCGCACCGGCCGTACGTCGACGCGATCACGCTGCCGTGTCCGGTGTGCGCTCAGACCGCGGGCCGGGTGCCGCAGGTGATCGACGCGTGGTACGACGCCGGCTCCATGTCCTTCGCCCAGTGGGGGGCCCCGCACCGCAACAACGAGCTGTTCGAGGCCGCCTTTCCCGGGCAGTTCATCTGCGAGGCCATCGACCAGACCCGCGGCTGGTTCTACACGATGATGGTCGTGCCCACCGTTGTGTTCGGTCGGTCGTCGTACGAGACCGTGCTCTGCCTCGGCCACATCCTGGCCGAGGACGGCCGCAAGATGAGCAAACACCTCGGCAACATCCTCGAGCCGCTGCCGCTGATGGATCGACACGGGGCAGACGCTGTGCGCTGGTTCATGGCCACGAGCGGCTCCCCGTGGTCCGGACGACGGATCGGGCACGCCGCGTTGGACGACATCGTCCGCAAGGTGCTCCTGACGTACTGGAACACCGCGTCGTTCTTCACCCTCTACGCCGCGGCCGCCGATTACGACCCTTCGGCGGCAGACTCACCCCCGCTCGGAGAACGGCCGCTGCTGGACCGGTGGCTGGCCGCTGAGGTGGCAGCCCTCGTGTCGGACGTGGACGACGCGATGTCGTCGTTCGACACCGTGCTGGCCGGCCGGCGGCTGGCCGGCTTCATCGACGACCTGTCCAACTGGTACGTGCGGCGGTCCAGGCGTCGGTTCTGGGACGGCGATCCGGCCGCGTTCGCGACCCTGCGGGACGCGCTGGACGTGCTGACCAGGCTGCTCGCCCCGCTGGTGCCGTTCATCACCGAGCGGGTCTGGTCGGCGGTGAGTGCCGGCGTCGTTCCGGGAGCGCCCGATTCGGTCCACCTGGCGGACTGGCCGGTCCCCGGCCACGACGACACCGAACTGCGCGGGCGGATGGCGCTGGTGCGGCGCCTGGTGGAGTTGGGCCGGGCCGCCCGGACCCAGTCCAAGGTGCGGACCCGGCAGCCCCTCGGCCGGGCGCTCGTGGCGGCGCCCGGCTGGGCGGCGCTGCCCGAGGAGTTGCGCGCGCAGGTGGCCGACGAACTCAACGTGCAGACCGTCGAATCGCTGGAGCGGGCCGGTGGCGAACTCGTCGACGTCGGCATCAAGGCCAACTTCCGCGTCCTGGGCCGTCGCTTCGGCAAGGACGTCCAGGCAGTCGCCGCAGCCATCGCCGGCGCCGATCCGGCGGCGGCGGCGGCGGCGCTGCGCGCCGGGACCGCGACTGTCACCGTCGGCGGCGAACGGGTCACGCTCGACGCCGACGAGGTGATCGTGACCGAGACGCCGCGCGCCGGATGGGCGGTAGCCAGCGAGCACGGGGAAAGTCTCGCCCTCGACCTCACCCTCACCCCACAGCTGCGCCGCGCCGGTCTGGCCCGTGAGGTCGTCCGCGCGGTGCAGGAGGCACGTAAGAGCAGCGGCCTGTCGATCAGCGACCGGATCGCACTGTGGTGGGTGGCCGACGGCGAGGCTGCCACGGCGCTGACCGAGCACGAGGCGACGGTGACCGCCGAGGTGCTGGCGACGTCGTACACCAACGCCGAGCCGCCCGACGCCGACCTGCCCGGTTTCAGCGTCGAGCCGGGGATCTCGTTCTGGCTCACCCGCGCCGGCTGATCGGCTCCGGTTCAGTCCTCGGGCGGGTTGGCGCTGTTCTGCGCCGGGCCGGCCGACTGCCCGGCGCCGACAGGGCGCTGCTCACCGGTCGGCTCCCCGGAAGCACTGACGTCCAGCTCTCGCAGCTGCGACTCCAGGTAGGACTTGAGCCGGGTTCGGTACTCCCGCTCGAACGTGCGTAGGTCCTCGATCTGCTGCTCCAAGGAGGTCCTGCGCTGCTCCAGGGCCCCGATGACCTCCGTCCGCTTGCGCTCGGCGTCCTCGGCCACCGTCTGGGCACGAGTCTCGGCCTCGCTCAGCATCTCCTCGGACTTCGACGTCGAGTCGGAGATCATCTGCTCGCTGGACGTGCGCGCGTCGGCCAGCAGCCGGTCGGCCTGCGCCTTGGCCTCGCCCACGTGCCGGTCGGCGGTCTCGGTGGCCAGCGCCAGCATCCGGGTGGCCTGGCTCAGTTCGTCGCCGTCGCCGACGACGGCGCGCTCCTCGGGTACCTGCTCCTTGGTGATGCTCACGCCCGACGTGGCATCCGGCGGCGGCGCTGCCTGGTCCTCTTCGGTCGAAACGGGGCGATCAGGGGTCTCGGCGGTCCGGGAGCGCAGTTCGTTGTTCTCCTCGATCAGCCGGGCGAACTCGGTCTCGACGAGATCCAAAAAGGCGTCCACCTCGTCCTCGTCGTAGCCCCGCTTGCCGATCGGTGGCTTCTTGAAGGCGACGTTGTGGACGTCGGCGGGGGTCAGCGGCATGCCATCACCTCGAAGGATTGGTCGGGTACAGCAGCGTACGGAGGGCAGTCGCCCATGCACTCATTGCACGCAAGGTACTCGGTCAGCTTGTCACGGCCAGATTCCCGGCCACGTCGCGCAGCACGAACACGATGATCAGGAGCACCATAAACCCGAGGTCCAGGCGCACCGTGCCCAGATTCAGCGGCGGAATGACCCGCTGTAGGGCTTTCAGCGGCGGGTCAGTCGCTGCGTACACGACCTCAAGGCCGGCCGCGACGAGACCGGAGGGCCGCCAGTTGCGCGCGAAAACCATCACCCAGCCGACGATGAGGCGAGCGAGCAGGAAGAGAAAATAGACGTAGAGCGCGAAGTAGACGATCGTCCAGAAGGTGGCCATTCAGCTCCGTCAGCTCTGATTGAAGAAGCCGCCCTCGACGATTCTGGCCTTGTCCTCGGCCGTGACTGAGACATTCTGCGGCGACAGCAGGAACACCTTGTTCGTCACACGCTCGATGCTACCGCGCAGGCCGAAGGACAGGCCGGCGGCGAAGTCCACCAGCCGCTTGGCGTCGGAGTCGTCCATCTCCGTCAGGTTCATGATCACCGGTACACCGTCGCGGAAGTGCTCCCCGATGGTGCGTGCCTCGTTGTACGTGCGCGGGTGCAGCGTCGTGATCCGGTAGGTGCCTTGCTCGCTGTGGCCCATCACGGCGACCGGATGCTTCGGCTCGTATCCGGCGGGATTCGGGGGCTCCGGCGCACCGGCCCAGACCCGAGCCGCCCGCTCCGCGCGGGGCCGTCTCGCCGGCGCGGCCGGCTCGCCGGCGTAGGAGTCCGCGGCGTAGGGGTCCGCGCCGTGGGTGTTGCTCGCGGCGTAAGCCCGGTCGTCGTCGGAGTGGCGGTCGTCTTCCTCGACGAGACCGAGGTAGACACCCATCTTGCGCATGGCACCGGCCATCGAAGCGGCCCCTTATCGGCTAGGTCAGCGGACGTGATCGGACATTAGTGCGCGGTCACCGAACAGGGCGGCACCGACACGCACGTACGTGGCTCCGTGCCCGATGGCGGTCTCGAGGTCCGCGCTCATCCCGGCCGAAATGGCCACGGCATCGGCAGCGACGCCCCGCACGCCCTCGGCGAGCACGGCCAGCCGGGCGAACGCGGCGCCGGGATCGCCGCCCAGCGGGCCGAGCGCCATCACGCCGGCCAGCCGGAGCCCGGTGGTGGCGGCAACGTGCTCGGCGAGCGCGACTACGTTCCTCGGGCGCACACCGCCACGCGCCTCGCCGGCGGCATCGGGGCCCCGGCCGTCGAGCTCGTCAAGGTTGACCTGCACCAATGCGTCCAAGCGGCGGCCGGTCCGCGCCGCGGCACGTCCGAGCGCATCGGCCAGCTCTACCCGGTCGACGGAGTGCACGACGTCGGCGTACGACGCGACCGAACGGGCCTTGTTACGCTGGATCTGGCCGACGAAATGCCAGCGCACCAAGTGCCCGGGCGCGAGCCGGCTGATCTGCGCGGCCTTGCTTGCCGCCTCCTGGTCGCGGTTCTCGCCGAAGTCGGTGACGCCCAGATCCAGCAGGTGCGCGACGTCGGTAGCGGGGAACGTCTTGCTCACGGCGACGAGCGTGACGTCGCCGGGCGCCCGTCCGGCAGCCCGCGCCGCGGCGTCGATCCGGGCACGCAGCGCGGTCAGGTTGGCTGCCAGCTCACCCGCGCGCTCGGGAGCGCTCATGCGAGCCACACCATACCGGCCTGGCGACCGGTGACCCCGTCCCGGCGATGGCTGAAGAGCGTCGGCTCCTCCAGGGTGCAGCGCGGGTCACAGACCACCTCACCGACTCCGGCGGCCAGCAACTGCCCACGGATCCCGGCGCGCAGATCCAGCCCCGGACTTCCCCTGGTGGTGCGGCTGGCGCTGCCGGGCGCTGCTCCCTCGACGTCGCGCTGCATGTCCTCGGGAACCTCGTAGCAGCTGCCGCAGATCGCCGGCCCGAGCAGTGCGTCGATCCGATCTGCGCTCGCACCGGCGGCGACCATCGCCGCCACCGCGTGCCCCGCGACGTCCAGCCGCACGCCGACCCGACCGGCGTGCACCGCCGCGATCACGCCGGCCGCGGCATCGGCGAGCAGGATCGGCACGCAGTCGGCAGACAGCGCGGTGAGCACCAGCCCGGGCGTCGTCGTGACCAGGCCATCGCACGCCGGTACGGCGTGCTCCCGCCGTGAGTCAATCCGGCGGATGGTCCGACCGTGGATCGGCTCCATCCAGACCAGATCACCGACCGGCACGCCGGTCGAGCGCGCCAGCCGAGACCGGTTCAACTCGACCGCTGCCGGATCGTCACCGACGTGGTCGGCCAGATTGAAGGTGTCGTACGGCGAGGCGCTGGCGCCGCCGCACCGGTCGGTGACGACCCGGCGCACCCGGCGAGGAGACGCGGTCAGGATCTCAGAAACTCGGGGATGTCGAGGTCGTCGTCCAGCTCGTCCACGGTGTAGGCGCCGTGTGCGGCGGCCGGCCGCGGCAGCGGCGGATAGCCATTCGTCGTGGTGACCGGACGCGCCACGGCCGCCGGCTCCTGTTCGGCGGCAGGTCTCACCTCGGTCTTTCGGAAGGTCGGCTTGCCGGTGTCGAAGCCGGCCGCGATGACCGTGACGCGGACCTCGTCGCCCAGCGCATCGTCGATCACCGCACCGAAGATGATGTTGGCCTCGGGGTGAGCGGAGTCGGCCACCAGCGATGCTGCCTCGTTGATCTCGAACAGGCCGAGGTCCGAACCGCCCTGGATCGACAGCAGCACGCCGTGGGCACCCTCCATCGACGCCTCCAGCAGTGGACTGGCCACTGCCTGCTCGGCGGCGGTGATCGCGCGGTTCTCTCCCCGCGCACTACCGATTCCCATCAGCGCGCTGCCGGCGCCGGACATCACCGACTTCACGTCGGCGAAGTCGAGGTTGATCAGCCCCGGCGTGGTGATCAGGTCGGTGATCCCCTGGACACCGGAGAGCAGCACCTGGTCGGCGGTCCGGAAGGCATCCATCACGCTGACGTTGCGGTCACCGAGCTGCAGCAGCCGGTCGTTCGGGATCACGATGAGGGTGTCGCACTCGTCGCGCAGCTCGCCGATGCCGGTCTCAGCCTGGGTGGCCCGGCGCTTGCCCTCGAACGCGAACGGCCGGGTCACCACGCCGATGGTCAGCGCACCCAGCTTGCGCGAGATGCCCGCCACGACTGGTGCCCCGCCGGTGCCGGTACCGCCGCCCTCACCGGCGGTCACGAACACCATGTCGGCGCCCTTGAGGACCTCCTCGATCTCCTCGCGGTGATCCTCGGCGGCCTTGCGGCCGACCTCGGGCTGCGCCCCGGCGCCGAGACCGCGGGTGAGTTCCCTGCCGATGTCGAGCTTGACGTCGGCGTCGCTCATCAACAGCGCCTGGGCGTCGGTGTTGATGGCGATGAACTCGACCCCCTTGAGACCGACCTCGATCATCCGGTTGACGGCATTGACGCCGCCCCCGCCGATCCCGACGACCTTGATGACCGCCAGGTAGTTGTGCGGAGCTGTCATCGAATCGGACCCCTTCTGCAGTGACCCTCAAGTTGAGGGTTAGAGTTATGTCAACCTGCGAAAACGGTAGGTAGCCCCGGCGGGGGAGTCAAAGACGTTCCCCGGCGTGTCGCCCGCGGATTCTGCGGCGGCCGTGCACGAGGGTCGGAGCTCAGCCCTTGGGCAGGCGGCCCATCAGGTAGAACTCGTCGTTGGGCGGTACGGCGGCGAGGTGCACGAGCCGGTTGGACATCGCGAAGAAGGAGACGATCGAGCCGATGTCCCAGATGTCGTCCTCGGTGAAGCCGTGCTCCCGCAGCTGATCCAGATGTTCGGGCACGACACTGGCCGGGTCCCGGGCGAGCCGCAGGGCGAACTCGAGCATCGCCTTTTGGGCGTCGGTGATCTCGGCCTTGCGCCAATCGGTCGCCACCTGGTCGGCGATCCGCGGGTTCCGGGCCCGAATCCGGGCGATCGCGCCGTGGGCCACGACGCAGTACAGGCATCCGTTCGCCGCGCTGGTCGCCACCACGATCAGCTCCCGGTCGGCCTTGGGCAGCATGGTGCTCTCGGTGTCCATCAGGGCGTCGTGATAGGCGAAGAACGCCCGCCACTCCGCCGGCCGGTGCGCCAGTGCCAGAAACACGTTCGGCACGAAGCCGGACTTGTCCTCCACCTCGGCCAGCCGGGCGGCGATATCCTCCGGCAGGTCCGCCCGGTCCGGCACCGGAAACCGGCTGATCACCATGGCGGCCAGCCTAACCACGGCTCAGCGGATGACCACGGCCGTCGGACTGCTGACGTCGATGGTCCGGCCGGGCTGGCCGAACACTCCTGCCAGGACAAGGGCCTTGCGCTCGCTGTCCTCGGCGCTGCCCCAGATCACCGTTCGCCCGCTGACAAGGTGCAGTACGACGGAATCCGGGGTGGTGGCCGAGACGCGGGCCACCCGGGCCAGTACGTCGGCCGGGAGGGCGCCGATCACCTCCAGGGCGGCCATCGTCGCCCGGTCGTCCGCAGCGGCTCGCTCCACTTCCAGCGGCGGAACGCCGGCCGGTGGCTCGGTCACCTGGGCGAAGAGCACCCCGTGCCGGTCGATGAGCCACTGCGCCCCCTCGGAGTCCACAACTGCGACAGGTGCCCGCTCGATCACCTCGATCAGCACCGTCGATGGCCAGGACCGCGCCACCGTCACCGACTCGATCTGCGGCAGGGCCCGCAGCCGCTCGGTGACCGCGTCGGTGTCCAATCGCAGCAGGGGCAAACCCGCCGGGATCCCCGCGACCTCACGCACAGCCGCGGCGCTGACATCCTGGCTGCCCGCTACCTCGACACTGCGCACGGCGAGGACCGGCGAGAAGTACAGCAGCCAGGTGAGCAAACCCGCGAGGACCATGACACCGGCGAGCACGCCGAGGACTGCGACGCGGGGCAGCCGGGGCAGCCGCGGCAACCGGCGCCTGCCTGCCGGCCGGACCCGGCGTCGGCGTCGGCGTTCGTGCCTGTGCGGCGGGACTCGCAGCCGCACCTGCGGCCTCGCCGGCGTGCGAACGGCGGTCATCGCGCCCGCTCCGCGAGCAGTTCGAGAATCTCCGGTGCGAGTTTGTACACCGGCCCGGAGCCAAGCAGCACGATGACATCCCCCGGCCCTGCCCGCTCGACTACCGCCTGCGCCGTACCGGACCAGGTCGGGGCGTACGCGACCCGCTCGGCCGGCAGCGGAACCCGCTCGGCGATCAGCCGGCCCGTCACCCCCGGAATCGGGTCCTCACGATTCACCGCGATCTCCATCACCACCGCCTCGTCTGCGAGTCCGAGTGCCGCACCGAACTCGGCGGCGAAGGTCTGCGTGCGCGTGTACAGGTAAGGCTGGAATACAGCGACCAGCCGGCCCGGTTGCGCCACCGATCTGGCAGCGCGCAGCTGGGCCGCGATCTCGGTCGGGTGGTGCGCGTAGTCGTCGTAGACCCGCACCCCGTCCGCGGTACCGGTGAGCTCGAACCGCCGGTGCACGCCGGCGTACCGCTCCAAGCCGGTGGTCAGCTGCTCCGGCGCGAAGCCGAGTTCGAGACCGGTCAGCAGGACGGCAGCGGAGTTCAGGGCCATGTGCACCCCGAGCGCACCAACCCGTACCCGGCCCAGCGGCGACCCGTCCAGTTCCGCGTCGTACGACGTCGCGCCGTCCTCGAGGGACAGCCCGGACAACCGCAGATCCGCCGGCCCTTCGCCGTAGGTCCGGACCCGCAGCCCCCGGGCGAGGGCATCCGCGCGCAGGGCCAGCGTGTCGCGATCATCGGCGCAGAGCACCAGAAAGCCGCCGGGCTCGACTGTGTCCACGAAACTCCGGTACGCGCTGCGGATGCCGTCGAGGTCGCCGTGCCGATCGAGGTGGTCGGCCTCGATGTTGGTGATGATCGCACCGGCCGGCCAGAGCAGCAGGAACGACCCGTCGCTCTCATCCGCCTCGGCCACGAAGATGTCTCCGCCGCCCAGCCGCGCGTTGGAGCCGGTGCCGGCCAGCTCGGCCCCGATGGCGTACGACGGATCCGCGCCGCAGTACTGCAGGGTCGTTGCCAGCATCGAGGTGGTGGAGGTCTTGCCGTGCGCACCGGCCACCGCGACGACCCGCCGGCCGGCCGCGACGCTGGCCAGGGCGAGCGACCGGTGCAGCACCGGCAGCCCACGTCGCCGCGCCTCCACGACCTCGGGGTTGCTCTCCCGGATCGCCGTGGACACGACGACGGTGTCGGCGTCACGGACGTGTGCCGGGTCGTGACCGATCTCGATCCGCGCGCCGGTTAGTCCTTGGGCATGGTCGGTGGCCACCGCATCGCTACCGGAGACGGGGATCCCGGCGGCCAGCAGCAACCGGGCGATCGCGCTCATTCCGCTGCCGCCGATCCCCACGATGTGTACCCGGCCGAGGGATTCCAGCGCCGGCGGAAGCTGGTCGGGATCGACGTACGGCGGGTAGACCGTCATGGTCGCACCGCCTCCATCGTCAGGCGGGCCATCACGTCGTCGGCGTCGGGGCGGCCGGCCGACTTGGCGTTCGACGTCATCCTCGCCAGGGACTGCGGATCGGCCAGGACCGGTACGACGTTGTCGACTATCCACTGTGGACTGAGGTCGGCATCCTCGACCAGTAGTCCGCCGCCGGCCGCCACGATCGGCTGTGCGTTGAGCCGCTGCTCGCCGTTGCCGACCGGATAGGGGACGTACGCCGCGGGCAGCCCCACCGCGGCGAGTTCCGCGCACGTCACCGCGCCGGCCCGGCAGAGCAGCATGTCGGACGCGGCGTACGCGAGATCCATCCGGTCGGCGTACGGGACCACCACGTACGCCGCACCACCGGGGGCGGATTGCACGTCGACGGCGTTCTTGGGACCGGTGAGGTGCAGGACCTGGATGCCGGCCCCGAGCAGCGCAGGTGCGGCCCCGGTGGCAGCGGCGTTCAGCGAACGGGCGCCCTGCGAACCGCCGGTGACGAGCAGGGTCGGGCGCTCCGGGTCCAGCCCGAAGTAGGCGGCCGCGGACGGCCGCAGCGCGGGGCGGTCCAGCGTCGTGATCGACCGGCGCAGCGGCATCCCGACGACCTGCGCGCGGGGCAGCGGCGTCCCTTCGGTGGTCACCGCCACCACGTGGGCGAACCGCGCCGCCACCCGGTTCGCCAGGCCCGGCAACGGGTTCTGCTCGTGCACCACGATCGGCGTCCGGCGCAGCCGAGCGGCAAGATAGGCGGGGAAGGCGACGTACCCGCCGAAACCCACGACGACGTCGGCGTCCACGCGATCCAGGATCTCGCGGGTGCGGCTGACCGCGCGAGTCAGCCGGAACGGCAGCCGGACGAGGTCGAGCGTGGGCTTGCGGGGCATGGGGACCGGGGGGATGAGTTCCAGGTCGTAGCCGCGGGACGGGATCAGCGTGCTCTCCAGTCCGCGAGCGGTCCCCAGCGCCGTGATTCGCACGCCGGGGTCCAACCGCCGCAGCGCGTCACCGACCGCCAACGCCGGTTCGATGTGCCCGGCCGTGCCACCGCCGGCCAGTACGACGCTGCTCACCGACGGCGGCGGGGCAGGCCGTCCACCGCCGAACGCGGGATGGGCAGCCGCAGCAGCCGCGCCGTCCGGCCCTGGCCATGGCGGCGCAGATGGGCCACGGCGTCGGGCTCATGGCGGGCGAAGCCGGCCAGCATGCCGACGATGAACATGGTCACCACCAGGGAGGTCCCGCCGGAGGAGATCAGCGGCAGCGGTACCCCGGTGACGGGCAGCAGACCGACTACATAGCCGATGTTGATGATCGCCTGCCCGACCAGCCAGATAATGACCGCGGCGCTGACCAGCCGGATGAACGGATCGGAGGTGCGGCGCGCGATCCGCAGGCCGGCGTAGGCCAGGGTCCCGAACAGCGCGAGCAGGATCAGGCAGCCGACGAAGCCGAGTTCCTCGCCGACGATCGCGAAGATGTAGTCACTGTGCCCGTTCGGCAGCAGCCCCCACTTCATCCGGCTGTTGCCGAGTCCGACGCCCCACCAGCCCCCGGTGGCCAAGGCGTACATGCCGCGGATGGACTGCAGCCCGGCACCCTCGGGGTCGGAGAACGGATCGAGGTAGGTGACGATGCGCTGCATCCGGTAGGGCTCCACGGCAATCAGGGCGACCACACCGGCGATCATGGCGGCGAAGAGGGCCATGAACATGCGTAACGGTGCTCCGACTGTCCACAGTAGAGCGAACAGGATGAGAACGAAGCAGAGCGTGGTGCCAAGGTCGGGCTCGAGCATGACGAGCCCTCCGAGCAGCATGCCCACGGGCACGAGCGGAATCAGCAGGTGCCGCCACTCCCCCAGCATATTCTGCTTGCGCACCAGCAGATCCGCGCCCCAGAGCACGAACGCGACCTTGGCGAGTTCCGACGGCTGCAGCTGGAACAGGCCGACGTCCAGCCAGCGGCGTGCGCCGTACATCTCCTGACCGATGGCCGGGACCAGCACGACGGCGAGCAGTACCACCGCGGCCAACAGGGCCGGGTAGGCCAGCCGCCGGTACATCGAGGGCCGCAACCGCAGTCCCAGCCACACCGCCACCAGACCCACCAGCAGGTAGATCGCCTGCCGATCGAAGATGCCGAACGGCGAGCGCGACGTCGGGTCGGAGAACAGCAGCGATTCCACGCTGGAGGCCGAGAACACCATGGCCAGGCCGAACACCGCGAGCGCTCCACCCGCGCCGAGGACGAGGTGGAACGAAGCCAGCGGCTTGTCCAGAAACGTCGCCACGGCGTTTCCCGATGATGGCGAGGTGGCTTCGACGCGGCTGGTTGTCGAGCTCACCGGTCGGCCAGCTTGGCTACGGCGGTCGCGAAGGCCCGCCCGCGTTCGGAATAGTCACCAAACATGTCCCACGAAGCCGCCGCCGGAGCCAGCAGCACAGTCTGCCCCGGTGAGGCCAGACCCGCCGCGCGCGCCACGACCTCGTCCATGGCGCCATTGTCTGTTCTCGTCACTTCCGTCACAGGGACATCGGGAGCGTGTCGCGCCAACGCTTCGGCGAGAAGGTGACGATCGGCTCCCAGCAGAACCACCGCCGCCAGCCGGCCGCTGACCGAGGCCACGAAATCGTCCACCGCAACGCCTTTGAGCAGTCCACCGGCGATCCAGACGACCCGTCCGTACGCCGACAGGGAGGCCGCCGCGGCATGCGGGTTCGTCGCTTTGCTGTCGTCGACGTAGGCGACACCATCCACAGTGGACACGAGCGCGTTGCGGTGCGGCGCCGGCCGGAAATCCCGCAGTCCCGCGGACACCGCGGCCGGGGTGACACCGTACGCCCGCGCGAGTGCCGCCGCGGCCAGTGCATTGGCGACGTTGTGCGACCCGGGCACCGGGATGTCCGCGGCAGCCACGAGAGCGACGTCGGTACCGAAGGCGCGGTCCACCAGCACGCCGTCCACGACGCCGAGGCCGCCCGGCGGAGGTTCGGACAGGGTGAAGCCGACAATCCGCTCGCTGCCGGCGGCCAGTCGGACCGACCATTCGTCATCCGCATTGACCACGGCTGCGACGTTTCCGGCGTAGACGCGGCCTTTCGCCGCGGCGTACGCGGCGAAGGACCCGTGCCAGTCGATGTGGTCCGGGGCCAGGTTGAGCACGGTGCCCGCCAGCGGCCGCAGGGACGGGGTGGCATGCAGCTGCGGGCTCCCGAGTTCGACCGCTAGCACGTCGTACTGCTTCCCCACCACCTCGGCGAGCGGCAGGCCCACGTTGCCGGCCGCCACGGTCCGCAGTCCCGCCGCGCGCAGGATCGACTCCAGCATCAGCACTGTCGTGGTCTTGCCGTTCGTGCCCGTGACCGCGAGCCACGGGACGGCCGGATCGCGCAGCCGCCAGGCGAACTCCACCTCGCCGATGACCTCGAGTCCGGCAGCAGCGGCGGCGGCCAGCAGCGGGTGGGTGGGAAGCCAACCCGGGGACACGACGACCATGTCGACACCACGCGGGACGCTCGAGGGCATGCCGACGAAACGCGCCCCCAGCGCTTCCAACTCGGCCGTGCGCTCGCTCTCGCGTTGGTCGGCAACCAGGACCTGTGCACCACCGGCGAGCAGTACCCGGGCGACCGCCGCACCCGCCACGGCGGCGCCGGCCACGAGCACGGTGTGGCCCCGGTACGCCGCCGCCCGCCTCACTGGATGTCGGCGCTGGCGAGCCAGTCGGCGTAGAAGAGTCCGAGGCCGAAGGCGACGGCCAGCCCGGTGATGATCCAGAACCGCACGACGACGGTCATCTCGGTCCACCCGGCCAACTCGAAGTGGTGATGGATCGGGGCCATCCGGAACACTCGCTTGCGGGTCGCCTTGAAGACCAGGATCTGGGTGGCCACCGAGAGTGTCTCGACCACGAACAGCCCGCCGAGCACGACGAGCAGCAACTCGGTCTTGGTGAGCACCGCCATGCCGGCCATCAGCCCGCCGAGTGCGAGCGAACCGGTGTCACCCATGATGATCCGGGCCGGATTGGCGTTCCACCAGAGGAATCCGAAGCAGGCGCCGAGCGCCGAGGCCGCCACCAGGGCGATGTCGAGCGGATCGCGGACCTCGTAGCAACCGGACAGTTCCTGGCGAGCGCACAGATGCCCGAACTGCCAGAACGAGATGACGACGTACGACCCGAACACCATCACCGACGAGCCGGCAGCCAGCCCGTCCAGTCCGTCGGTCAGGTTCACGGCGTTGGAGAAGCCGGCGACCATGAGATAGGCGAATACCACGAACAGCACGGCGCCGAACGTGATCTCGGGGATGTCCCTGACGAAGGACAGGCTGGTCGAGGCGGGGGCCAGACCGTCGCGCTCGAACTGCAGCGCCAGTACGGCGAAGCTCACCCCTACGACGAGCTGACCGACGAGCTTGGCGGTCTTGCTCAGTCCCAGATTGCGCTTCTGCCGGATCTTGATGTAGTCGTCCAGGAACCCGACGAAGCCGAGGCCCACCATCAGGTAAAGCAGCAGGAATCCGGTGGCGGTAGGTCCCCGGTCGGGCTGGGTGAGCAGGTAGAGCTGCGCGCCGGCGTACCCGAGGACGGTCGCCAGCACGACTACTGCGCCGCCCATCGTCGGGGTGCCCTGCTTGGACAGGTGGGTCTGCGGGCCGTCGACGCGGATCTCCTGACCGATGCCGCGGCGGCGCAGCAGCCTGATCGCGACCGGCGTGAAAATGATCGACACGACGAGGGAGACGATCGCCGCCAGCAGGACCGACGTCATGGGAGGACCCCAGCGGCGGCCGGCTGCTCGGATGCCAGCAGGTCCGAGGCGACCCGCTCCAGCCCGGCCGAGCGGGAGGCCTTGACCAGGACGACATCCCCGGGGCGGACCTCGCGCCGCAGCAACTCCACCGCCGCCGCCACATCGGCAACAGGCTCACCCGCCAGGCCGCTCGCCCCCTCGAGGATGGCGCGCGCAATCGGACCGACAGCTACCAGCCGGTCGACCCCCAACTCGGCGGTGAGCCGCCCGATTTCAACGTGGGCGGCCGGGCCGTGCTCACCGAGTTCGGCCATCTCCCCGAGGACCGCCCACGACCGGCGCCCGGCCGCCATGGCCGCGAGCGCCCGCAGCGCGGCGGCCATCGATTCCGGGTTGGCGTTGTAGGCGTCGTTTACCACCCGTACGCCGTCGTCGGTGTCGGTGACCTCCATCCGCCACCGGCTCGCCGGCCGGGCGGTACCCAGCGCCGCGGCCACCTCCGCCACCCCCATCCCCACCTCGAGGGCGACTGCGGCGGCGGCGAGGGAGTTGCCGACGTGATGCGCGCCGTACAGGCCGAGGCGGACGGCTGACCGTCCGCCGGGACAGACCAGGGTGTACGACGGCCGCCCGGCGTCGTCGAGCTCGACGTTCTCGGCCCGCACGATGGCATCGTCAGCCCGCCCGACGGTGAGCACCCGCGCGGCCGTGGCCTGAGCCATGGCCGCCACGATCGGGTCGTCGGCGTTGAGCACGGCCACACCGTCACCAGCGGGCAGCGCCCGGACCAGTTCGGCCTTGCTGGCCGCGATGGCGGCCCGGCTGCCGAACTCGCCCAGGTGCGCGGTTCCGACGTTGAGGACGACGCCGATCCGCGGCGGTGCGATGGCGCACAGGGCGGCGATGTGTCCGGGGGCCCGCGCCGAGCACTCGAGCACCAGGTACCGGGTGTCGGGTCCGGCCCGCAGGACCGTGTGCGGATGCCCGATCTCGTTGTTGAACGAGCCCGGCGGAGCGACGGTCCTGCCGTGGTGTCCGAGGACGTGCGCGAGCAGATCCTTCGTGGAGGTCTTTCCCGACGAGCCGGTCAGGCCGACCACGGTGATCCGGGGCAACCGGTGCAGTACCTCGTGTGCCAGCCGCCCGAGAGCAACCTGTACGTCGGGCACGACCACCGCAGGCACCCCGACCCCGACCGAACGGGCGGCGAGGACGCCCACGGCGCCCGCGGTCACCGCCGCGGCGGCGAAGTCATGGCCGTCGGCGCGCTCCCCGCCCAGCGCCACGAACAGGCCGCCCGGGCCGACCTCGCGGGAGTCGAACTCCACAGTTCCCGTCACCGCGGCGTACGGCGTGGCGACGCCGGCGAGCCGGCCGTCCACGGCCTCGGCGACCTCGGCGAGGGTCAGCGCGATCACCGGACGAGCGACCCGATCAACTCGGCGAGGACACTGCGGTCGTCGAAGGGCCGCACGACGCCGTGGTCCTCCTGCCCCTGCTCGTGTCCCTTCCCGGCCACGACGACAGTGTCGCCGGGACCGGCGGCGGCCACCGCGGCCGCGATGGCGTTCCGCCGGTCGGCTACCTCCACCACCTCAGCCCGGTCGACGGTAGTCACGCCCTCGACCCCGCGCAGCATCGCCGCACGGATCTCACCCGGCTCCTCCGAGCGGGGGTTGTCGTCGGTAACGACGAGCAGGTTCGCCCCTCTGGCGGCTGCGGCACCCATCGGCCCCCGCTTGCCCTGGTCGCGGTCGCCGCCACAGCCGAGCACCACGATCAGCCGGCCCGCAGTGGCCGGGCGGAGCGCCGCGAGCAGCGTGCTCACCGCCTCGGGGGTGTGTGCGTAGTCGACCAGCGCACTGAACGGTTGACCGGCCGCGACCGGTTCCATCCGGCCGGGAACCGTCGTCGTGGCGATCCCGGCCGCCGCCCGCACCGGGTCGACGTCGGCCGAAGCCAGGACAGCGAGCGCGAGCAGGGCGTTGGCCACGTTGAAGCGCCCCGGCAGCCGCACACCGGCTTCGAACCGCAGTCCATCGGGACCGGTCACGATGAAGCTGCTGCCGCCCGAGGCGTCCGTGCTGACGTCGCCGGCCCGCCAGTCCGCCGCCGGATCACCGTCGGCGGACACCGTGATCGTCGCCGGTCCCACGAGCCGCCTGCCGTACGCGTCGTCGACGTTGACCACTTCGTGCTCGCACCGACCGTCGAAGAGCAGCGCCTTGGCACCGAAGTAGCTCTCCATGTCCCCGTGGAAGTCCAGGTGGTCCTGCGAAAGGTTCGTGAACGCCCCGACGGTGAACCGCGTGCCGCCCACGCGGTGCTGCGCCAGCGCGTGGCTGGACACCTCCATGGCCATCGCCTGCACACCACGCTCGGCCATGACGGCGAGCAGCGCATGCAGGTCCGGCGCCTCGGGCGTCGTACGCACGCTCGGCACCGCCACGCCGGCGATCCGGGTCTCGACGGTGCCGATCAGCCCCGTCACCAGGCCGGCCGCGGCGAGCCCCGCCTCCAGCAGGTAGGCCACGGTGGTCTTGCCGTTCGTGCCGGTGATGCCGAGGACCGCAATGCTCGTCTCGCCGTACACGCCGACCGCGATTTCGCCCAGCCGGGCCCGCGGGTCCTCGACCACGAGGACCGGTACGCCGCCGGCACTCGCGACCGGTTCGCCGCCCGGATCGGTGAGTACGGCGGCCGCACCGGCCTGCACCGCCTGCGGCACGAACTGCACTCCATGCGCGTTGGCCCCCGGCAGTGCGGCGTACAGGTCACCGGCCCGCACCGCGCGGCTGTCCAGCGTTACCCCGGTCACCACGGTCTCCTCGCCGCCGGGTGGCACCGGCAGGCCGAGTACGCCGGCCAGGTCGGCCAGCCGCCGCGGGACCGGCCGGGCCGGCCGCGGGTGGACGATCATCCCGCCCGCCACCGACCGCTGCGCTCCTGCTGTGTGCTCGCGATCGGCGGCGTGCTCATGCACAACGGCGAGGGTACCCACCCGGATCACAGACCCCCGGCTAGTCCTCATCGGTGGTCAGCCGGAACTCCGGGCTGGGAGTGCCGGTCGGAGCAACACCGTTGTCCCCCAACGCGAAGGACATGATCGAGGTGAACACCGGCGCGGCGATCACACCGCCGCCGCCGCTGCCGCCGGGCTGCTCGACGCTGATCGCGATCACGTACCGCGGGTCGTCGGCGGGAGCGAACCCGGCGAACGTCGCCCAGTAGCCGCCGCCGGCGTAGCAGCGGCACTCGGGGTTGGGCCGCTGGGCGGTGCCGGTCTTCCCCGCTACCCGGTAGCCGTCGATGCGGGCCAGCGGCGCCGTACCGCCCTCGTTCGTCACCGACTCGAGCATGTACCGCAGGTCCGCGGAGGTGTCGGGTTCCAGCACCCGCCGTGGCTCTGATCCCGGCTGGTCGATGACTGTCCCGTCCGGGCCGATCACCTGGTCGACGATGCGCGGCGGGACCAGTACGCCGTCGTTCGCGACCGCCTGGAACATCGAGGCCATCTGCAGCACGGTCATCGAGACGCCCTGCCCGAACGGGATGGTTCCGGCCTGGCTGCCCGACCACTCCTCGTGGGGCAGGAGGATGCCGTTGCTCTCCGCCGGCAGCTCGATGCCGGTCGCCGTTCCCAGCCCGAACCGGCGCAGGTACTCCTCCAGCCGGGCGTTCCCCAGCTGCTGCGCGAGCATCACGGTGCCCACGTTGCTGGACTTGCCGAGGATGCCGGTGGCGGTGAAGTGGATCGGGGCGTGGCCCCACGCGTCGTTGATGACGATGTCGGACACCGCGATGTTGTCGGGGACGGTCAGCTCCGTCTCCGGGGTGATGAGGCCCTCCTCGAGTGCCCCGGCGAACGTGATCATCTTGTTCACCGAGCCGGGCTCGATCACGTGTGACACCGTGGGGTTGGCCAACTGGTCACCGCGCACCCCGCCCGGGTCCGCGGCGTTGTAGCCGGGGCTGCCGCCCATCGCCAGTACCTGGCCGGTGGCCACATCCAGGACGACAGCTTGCGCGCTGCTGACGCCCGCGTTCTCGTTGGCGACGGCGAGCGCCTGTTCCAGGGTGAACTGCAGGTCCTGGTCCAGGGTCAGCTGCACGTCGCTTCCGGGTACCGCCTCCTCCAGGGAATGCGTGGCCGCCGGGATGGGCAGCCCGAATCGACCCTGTTCGTAGACGAGCTGCCCCGGCGTACCCGTTAGCACGTCGTCGTACTGGTCCTCGATCCCGGCCAGGCCGGTTTCGTCCTGGCCGACGAAGCCGACCACCTGCGCGGCGGTCCACTCGGCCGGGTATTCGCGGCGCTGCTCGACGAGTTCGCCGATCCCGGCCAGCTGCAGGTCCATGATCGCCTGCGCACCGGCCGGGTCCAGCCCGCGGGCGAGGTAGACGAACCGCCCGTCGGCCGTCAGCTCGCCCATCAGGGCGTCGGCGCTGGTGGCGAGCAGCGGGGCCAGCGCCAGCGCCGTCCGGCCCGGTGCCACGATCATGCCCGGGTCGGCGAAGATCGCGCGCGCCTCGACGGAGTACGCCAGCGCATTGCCGTCCCGGTCGAGGATCTGGCCACGGGCGGCGGGCAGGTCCAGCCTGGTCAGCCGCAGCTCCTCGGCCGCCGCTGCGTACTTCATCCCATCGAGGCCTTGGAGCTGGACCAGCCGGCCGCCGATGATGGTGAGGACCGTCAGTACGACGGCCAGCCCGAAGCGCACCCGACGGTGTGGATCGGACAGGCGCAGCCGGCGGGTCCCGCGTCGTGGACTCATCAGTTCCTCCGGGCCGGCGGTGGCGGACGGGTTGCCGGCTTGGCCTCGCCGACCACCTGCGTCGTTCCGTCCGGATGCACGATCAGGAAGCCGGGGGGCCCGGCCGGGAGCATCCCCTGCTCGACGGCTGCCCGGGCCAGCGCCGCCGGCGCCTGGGCTGCACCGATCTCCTGTTGCAGCTCCTGCTCCTGCAGCCGCAACTGCGCGATCTGCTGGCTCAGCGACCGCTCGGTGAAGGAGTCGGCCGCGATCGCGGTATTGAGAACGAGCAAGGCGATGAGTCCAGCACCGATGACGAAGAGGATCAGAGCCACGAACGGCGCCCGGCCGGCGGGGGCGGGGGCGGCCACGGGCCGCTGCAGCGACACCCGCGTCGGCTCGGTACGGCGACCCGCCACCCGCTGGGGGCGGTCGTAGGCCGGAAGGGCACTCATGCCGCCACCCCGAGCCGCTCGGCTGCCCGCAACCGCACCGAGGCCGCGCGGGGATTCACCGCCACCTCGCCGGCACCGGCGGTCTCCGCGCCACGGGTCAGCAGCCGTAGCGTCGGTGCCGCGGACGGGAGAGCTACCGGCAGGTCCAGTGGGGTTCGGTCGGCCGACTCCGCGGCGAAGGCACGCTTGACGATCCGGTCCTCCAGGGAGTGGTAGCTCAGTACGACGATGCGTCCGCCCACGGCGAGCGCGTCCAGCGCCGCGGGGATCGCGGCACCAAGTGCCTCCAGCTCGGCGTTGACCTCGATCCGCAGCGCCTGGAAGGTCCGCTTCGCGGGGTGGCCACCGGTGCGGCGGGTAGCAGCGGGGATGGCGGCGCGGACCAGCTCGGCCAGCTTCGCGGTGGATTCCAGCGGCGCGGCAGCCCGCTCCCGCACGATGGCTGCAGCGACGCGGCCGGCGAACCGCTCCTCGCCGTACTCGCGCAGGATCCGGGCCAGCTGGGCGGCGGAGTAGCCGTTGACGATCTCACCGGCGGTACGGCCGCTGGTCTGATCCATCCGCATGTCCAGCGGCGCGTCGCGGGAGTAGGCGAAGCCCCGTTCGGCACTGTCCAGCTGCATGGAGGACACACCGAGGTCGAAGAGCACCCCCTCGACCTCCGACAGGCCCAGCTCGGCGAGTACGTCGGGCAGCGAGTCATAGACCGCGTGGATGAGCTGCAGCCGCTCGGCGTACGGCGACAACCGCCTCCGGCTGTGCTCCAGCGCGGCCGGGTCGCGGTCCAGACCGACCAGCCGCACCTGCGGGAAGGCTCGCAACAGCGCCTCGGCGTGCCCGCCCAGCCCCAGCGTGGCGTCCACCACCACTGCCGGCCGATCGGCCTGGGGACGCAGCGCCGGGGCGAGCAGCGCCACACAACGCTCGAGCAGGACCGGTACATGCTCGCCCCGCTGCGTACCACTGTCCATCGGGCGCCTTTCGGGTGCTGTGATGCTTCGGTGGTGGCTTCTCGTGGTCTTCGTGGTGACCTGTCGCGGCCGTATCGATCGGTCCCCGCCCGAGGCACCACCTGGCGCCGGGGAAGGTGCGTCAGGGGGCGCCCTCGGGGGGAGACCGACGGCTACGGACGGGGTGGATCCGCCTCGCCGTCCACTGGCTCGTCACACGAGTCCGGGCACCACCTCCGAGTCCATCCGGGCGAAGAGCGGCTCGTGCTCGTCGAGGA
>Ga0136640_10000180_pt1 | contig 23133 bp, 26 predicted proteins | sample AntDrymUQ8642106_2_FD_105498 | JGI IMG/M metagenome (GOLD analysis project Ga0136640, IMG submission 105498) | Polar desert sand microbial communities from Dry Valleys, Antarctica - metaG UQ864 (21.06) | ecosystem: Environmental > Terrestrial > Soil > Desert | place: Antarctica: Dry Valley...
GCGCGGGATCGATCCGATGCAGTCGGGGCTCGGCGTCACGCTGCTGCTGAACCTCGCGATCACGTTCCTGATCCCCGGGATCTCGATCGGCGGCCACCTCGGCGGCCTGTTCGCCGGCGGCCTGATCGGCTACCTGATGTTCGACGTCGCCGATCGCCGGCAGTTGAGCGCCAACCTCGTCCGCGGCGTCGCCGTCGGGCTCGCGATCGTGCTGGCCGTCGGCGGGGTGCTGCTCGCCCAGTCGGCGGCGCCGGGCTTGTAGGGCGCGCTGGCGCCACGGCGCACACCCGACGAGGCTGAATCGTTCGTGCCTTCGATCGAGACGATCGCGGCCGGTGCTTGGGCAGACGGGTACGTTGTGGTGATGGACGACGATCTGGATGTGGCGGCGCTCGACGTACTGCAGCCCGGCACGCTCGAGCGACCGGCGCGCCTTCTCGCAGAAGTGGCTGATCGGGATCGTGACGAGCACGCGGTGGTCGGAGCGTGGCATCGCTACCCGGCGGCCCTGCGGTCGATGACGTCGTCGTAGAGCTGCTGCGTGCGCGCGAGCAGGCGCGCGGGGGAGAAGCGCTCACGGACGTCCGCCGCGGCCGCCGCGCCGAGGCGCTCGCGTTGCGCCGGATCGGCGTTCAGCCGCGCGAGGGCGGCGGCGAGTGCCGCGGGGTCGCCGGGGGCTACGAGCACGCCGGTCGCGGCGTCGGTGAGGATCTCCGGCAGGCCGCCGTGGTCGGCGGCGACGACGCAGCAGCCGGCGGCGGCCGCCTCGAGGGCGGCGTTGGGCAGCGGGTCGGGCTGGGTCGACGGCACGCAGACCACGTCCGCAGCACCGTAGACGTTCTCGACGTCGGCGCGAAAGCCGCAGAAGCGCACGCGGTCGGCGACGCCGAGCTGCGACGCGAGCGCGCGCAGCTCGTCCAGCCGGGACCGCTCGCCCTGCCACGGGTCGCCGGCGACGAGGGCGATCGCGCCGCTGCCCGCCAGGGCCCGGTCGGCGAGCGCTGCGATCAGGACGTCCTGTCCCTTCCAGCTCGAGATGCGCCCGAGGATCGCGCACACGAAGGCGTCGCGGGGCACGCCGAGCACCGCCCGCGCGACGTCGCGCCGGGCGCGGGCGGGCGTCACGCCGAGGCCGTCGTGCAGCACGAGCGCGCCCCGCGCCGCGCCGAGCTGCGCGCGCGTCGCCCGCGAGACGCATGGCAGGGCGTCGGCGGTCTCAAGCATCCGCCGGTAGGCGGGCCAGAAGCGCTCGAAGCCGGTGTAGATCTCGCGCAGGTGCCAGACGTGCGGGATCCGGGCCAGCCGCGAGGCGCCGGCACCGCCGAGCGTCACAGACGTGTTCGTGTGCACGAGCGCGATGCCGCGCCGGCGCCCCAGCCGCGCGAGCTGCACGCCGTCGCCGGCCAGCGCACCCGCCACCCGGCCAAGCCCGGACGGCGACATCGCCGCGCGCCGCAGGACCGCCAGCGGGCGCACGAGCACCTCGACGCCCGCGGCCTGCAGGTCCTCGCGCAGATCGCCGTCCATCGCGAGCACGACGAGCGCGCGGTAGCGCTCGGGATCGAGTCCGGTGGCGAGCAGCGCGAGCTGGCGGTCGGCGCCGTAGCGCCCCGCCGACGAGTGCAGGTACAGCACCGTGCGAGCTGCGCTCAGAGCTCCACCGCCAGCGCCTCGGCCGGCGCGCTCGGCACGCGGCCGGGATGCAGGATGTGCGCCATCAGCTCGAGGCCGTCGATCAGCCGCGGGCCGGGCCGCGAGTAGTACGAGGACGCATCGACCGCCACGACGCGGCGAGCGCCGGTCGCGCGCAGCTCGCGGGCGTGATCCTCGGCCTCGACGACCCCGCGCGCGGCGTCGTAGCCGCACGGCATCACGACGACGACCTCGGGCTGCGCGGCGGCGACGAGCTCCCACGTCGACTGCTGCGAGGGCTCGCCGGCCAGGCCGAGCGCGTCCTCGCCGCCGGCCATCTCGATGAGCTGGGGCGTCCAGTGCCCGGCGATGAAGACCGGGTCCAGCCACTCGAGCGCCGCGACGCGCGGGCGCTCGCAGTCGCGCACCGCCAGGCGGATGATGTCGGCGCGCCGCGCGGTCCGCGCGATGAGGTCCAGCGCCGCGTCCTTGGCGCCCGTCGCCTGCGCGATCGTGCGCACGTCGCCGAGCGTCTCGCCGTAGGTCTTCGGATCCAGTGCGAGGACCCGCGGGGGCTTGGCCAGCGTGACGGCGAACGCCTGGACCTCGTCGTGGGAGACCGCGCACACGTGACACAGCGCCTGCGTGACGATCAGGTCGGGCTCGAGCTCGCGCACGAGCTCCTCGTCGAGCTCGTAGATCGAGTCGCCCTGCTCGGAGCGCTCGCGCACGGCCGCGTCGATCTGCGCCGCCGACAGGCCGGCGGGGAGGACGTCGTAGGTCACCGGCTGGATCTCGCGCGCCGCCTCCGGGTAGTCGCACTCGTGCGTGACGCCGACGATCTCCTCGCCCAGGCCCAGCGCGAACAGCAGCTCGGTAGCGTGTGGGACGAGGGAGACGATCCGCACGTTCGAAAGGGTATGGCACGGACTTCATGACACGACTGGACGACGAGAACATCGACGCTGCGCTGGAGGGCGGCTCCTGGACGCGCGTGGCCGACAGCATCGTCCGCGACATCGAGTGTGGGGGGTTCAAGGCCGCCATGACACTGGCCAACCGCGTCGCAGATGCGGCGAACGAGGCCGACCATCATCCCGACATCCTCGTCCACGGCTACAAGCACGTCCGCCTGACGCTGTCGACGCATTCCGCCGGCGGCATCACCCAGAGCGACCTCGACCTGGCGCGAACGATCGACGGGCTGGCCGGCGAATCCTGATTGGTCACGTTACGGTCGATGGTGCTGCTACGGTTCGACGGCAGCGTCAATGAACGACGATCCTCCTCGAAGTCGCGGCCGACAGCCTAGGCCCGGCCCCTTTCACGTCAGTTGATCGCGCTGCTGCTCAGCGCGGTCGTCGTGCTGATCTTCGCCAACGGATTCTTCGTCGCGGCGGAGTTCGCCCTCGTGCGCGCGCGCCGCTCAACGCTCGAGGAGCTCGCCAAGGGCGGCGACCGCCGCGCAGCGCTCGTCGTCAAGCAGCTCGACGACCTCAGCGAGTACCTGTCGGCATGCCAGTTCGGCATCACGCTCGCCTCGCTGGGCATCGGCTTCCTCGGCGAGCCGGCGATCGCCACGCTCGTTGAGCCGGCCTTCGGCGGTCTGTCGCATGCCGTGGCCGTGCCGATCTCGATCGCGATCGCCTACATCCTCGTCACGATCGGTCACATCACGGTCGGCGAGCAGGTCCCGAAGATCTACGCGATCGTCAACGCCGAGCGTGTCGCCAAAGGGGTCGCGGCGCCGCTGAACGTCTTCAACAAGGTCATGCGGCCGTTCATCCACCTGCTCAACGCGGCGTCCAACGCGATGCTGCGGCCGCTGGGCATCAAGGCCGACGCCGGCTTCGAGGAGGGCTCGAGCCCCGAGGAGGTCCGCGCGATCATCGCCCAGGCGCACGCCGGCGGCAATCTGGACCCGGGCGAGGCGGGCATGCTGCACGGCGTCTTTCACCTCCACGAGCAGCAGGCGCGCCAGGTCATGACGCCGATTCCCGCCGTCGTCACGGTCGATCTGTCCGAAGACGTCGGCAGCGCGCTTCGCCGCGCGATCTCGACCGGCCACACGCGACTGCTCGCGACCGAGGAGCACAACGCCGACCGCGTCAAGGGCGTCGTGCACTCAAACTCGCTGGCGCGCATCCTGATGGCCGACGGCGCCGAGGCGTCGATCGAGGCCGCCGTGCGGCCCGTGGCGATCGTGCCCGAGACCAAGCCGCTCGACGACCTGCTCGCCGACCTGCAGCGCAACCGCTCGACGATGGCGGTCGTCGTCGACGAATACGGCCGCGTCGCGGGCATCGTGACCGTCGAGGACATCGTTGAGGAGGTCGTCGGCGAGATCGACGACGAGACCGATCCGGCCGGCGGCGAGGTGCGCCGGCTGGCAAATGGCGACTGGTTCGTGCGCGGCCACGTGGCGATCACCGATCTCGCCGACTACGGGCTGAAGCTGATGGCCGACAGCGACGCGTACAACTCGATCGGCGGCTTCGTCTTCGCCGAGCTCGGGCGGCTGCCCAAGCGCGGCGACACGGTCGCCGCCAACGGCTACTCGATCCGCGTCGAATCGGTGCGCGAGAACCGCATCGAGGCGGTGCGCATCCGCGAGCGGCGCCAGCAGCCGGCCAAGGAGACCGCCCGGACCTAGTGCCGTGAGTCAGAAGTTCGTGCACACGAACTTCCGCCTCACGGCACTAGCAGCGGACCTGGCGCTCGTCGGCCCGATCGGACAGGTTCGCGCAAGTTCGAGGCACGTCGTACGTTCCAGCATGGACCCCCGCCGGTGGGACGGCGGAGGCAGGCTCGGTGGATCGGGGTGGTTCCGCCGCCGCCAGACACGACGGGCCCGCGTCTCTCGCGGGCCCGTCGTGCACTACTTGGGAGGAGGTGCGATCATGTTGTCGCACGACAAGGGTGAACGCCCGAGGTGAAGCTCACCTAAAAGACTTCCGGTGTGCTTCTCAGCGTGCGTACGCCTCGGCTGGGTACAGGCCGCGGCCGGCCTTGCGGCCCAGCGCCCCCGCGGCGCAGAGGTCGCGCAGGCGCTGGGGCACGTCGGCCTCGATCGCGTCGCCGATCGCGACCGAGACGTCGAGGCCGATGTAGTCCAGCAGCGCGATCGGCCCCATCGGGTGGGCGGCGCCGAGCTGCATGCACGTGTCGACGGCCTGCGCCTGCAGGCCGGTGCGCTCCATGAAGTCGACCGCGCTGAAGAGGTATGGAAACAGCAGGCGGTTGACGACGAAGCCGGCGAGATCGGGAACCTCGACGGCCTCCTTGTCGAGCGCGACGCACAGCGCCGCCGTTCGTGCGCGGGTGTCCGCGCTCGCCTGGGGCGGATAGACGAGCTCGACGAGCCGCATCTTCGCCACGGGGTTGAACACGTGCAGGCCGGCGAACAGCTCGGGGCGCCCGCAGGCCTGTGCCAGCGCGCCGACCGACAGCGACGAGGTCGTCGTGCTGATGACCGCCTCGGGTGAAGCGAGCGCGTCGAGCCGGGCCAGGAGCGCGCCCTTGAGCGCGGCGTCCTCGGCGATCGCCTCGACGAGGAAGCTGGCCTGCGAGAGCGCCTCGAGCTCCGTGACGACCTGCACCCGGCCGGCGTCGTAGTCGTCTCCGAGGCGCTCGCAGAGCTTCGCGATCTGCTTGCGGGCGCGCTGCGCGGATTCGCCGGAGCGCGCCCACAGGATCGGCTCGCCCACACGAGTCGCGCATACGGCCAGACCTGTCGCGATGGCTCCGCTGCCCGCGATTCCCAGCACCTCTTGCACGGCCGCTCCTGACGTTGATCGACTGGTCAGTCGGTACCTTAGTCCGACGTCTGGGTGTGCGCCAACGAGGAGGCCGAGCGAGCATGGGTGGACAGCAGGGACGCGAGGTCGTGATCGTCGAGGCGGTACGCACGCCGATCGGACGCGGGCACCCCGAGAAGGGCTATTACAAGGACACGCACGCCAACGAGCTGCTGGGCGCCTGCTTCACCGAGCTGATCGCCCGAGCCGGCATCGACGCGGCCAAGGTCGAGGACGTGATCGCCGGCTGTGTCCAGCAGCTCGGCGAGCAGAGCTGCAACGTCGCGCGCAACGCCTGGCTGCAGGCCGGCCTGCCCGTGCAGACGCCCGCGACGACGATCGACCGTCAGTGCGGCTCGGCTCAGCAGGCCGTGAACTTCGGCGCCGCGCTGATCGCCGCCGGGATCCACGATGTCGTGATCGGCTCGGGCGTCGAGCACATGGGCCATATCCCGATGGGCATCGGCTTCGGATGGGCCGAGCAGGTCGGCTCGCCGTTTCCGCCCGCGCTGATCCGCAAGCACGACCTCGTCCCGCAGGGCATCAGCGCCGAGCTCATCGCCGAACGCTGGGAGATCCCGCGCTCCGAGCTCGACGAGCTCGCCGTTCGCTCGCATCGCCTTGCCCATCGCGCCACCGAGGAGGGGCGCTTCGAGCGGGAGATCGTCCCCATGCAGACCAACGGCTCCACGCGCACGACCGATCAGGGCATCCGCCCCGACACGAACCTCGAGACGCTGGCGTCGCTGAAGCCGGCGTTCCAGCCCGACGGCAGGGTCACGGCCGCCAACGCATCGCAGATCTCCGATGGCGCCGCGGCGGTGCTGCTGATGTCACGCGACGCGGCCGAGGCGCTCGGCTGCAGGCCGCGCGCGCGGATCGTCGACCAGACGACCGTCGGCGTCGATCCCGTGATCATGCTCACCGGTCCGATCCCGGCGACGCGCAAGCTGCTCGAGCGCAACGCGCTAGAGATCGGCGACATCGACCTGATCGAGGTCAACGAGGCGTTCGCGCCGGTCGTCGCCGCCTGGCGGCGCGAGCTGCAGCCCGACATGGAGCGCGTCAACGTCAACGGCGGCGTGATCGCGCTGGGTCACCCCCTCGGCTCGACGGGCGCGCGACTGCTGACGACGCTGCTGCACGAGCTCGAGCGCTCCGGCGGAGAGCTCGGCCTCGTAACGATGTGCTGCGGCGGCGGGCTCGGCACCGGCACGCTGATCCAGCGTGTCAGCACTGATTGACGACTGGACGAATGGCCGAGGGCCCGCGCCACGGCCACGACTGCGCGGTCGGCGTCAGCCACCGTTGACGTGCCGGAGCTTCGAACTCGCACGTCACCGCCCGTGATTACGGGTGACTCGCGCCGAAGTTCAACATCCGATGACCCGAGCGGTTGACCGCGCGCAGGCTGGGTAGCGCCGCGCCTCGCCTCGATCGGCGCTGCGGCGCACATGGCCTGGCGTGTTGTGCAGAGGCCGTGGGTAAGCCCGATTTCACGTCAACGTCACACCAAGGAGAGGGTCGTCACATGATCGGAATTCTCATCGCCGTAGTGCTGGCAGCGCTCGTGTACTTCGTCTGTCTTGCGCTCGGACTGCCTGCCATCATCGCCATCATCGCCGCGGTGCTCGTGCTGCTCAGTGGTATCGGAACAGGCGGCTACGGCTACGGACGGCGCGGCAGCCGTATCTGACCGAGCGACGAGAGGGCCTGTCCGGTCTTCCGGCGACCCGTCGTCACCCAGAGCCCGGCCACGCGCCGGGCTCTGCTCGTTCCACGGGGTCAGCCCCAGCGAAACCCGGTCGCCGACGGCGCCGGTGGCAACGGGCTCGCCGGCAGCCCCGGCGGCGGGTCGGCGACATGAAAGCCCGACGGCGAGGTGTCGTTCGGCGTGTCGGGGTGAAACAGGGAGGCGAGGTACTGGATGTGACCGCGTCCCGGCCCGAGCTCGAACTGCCCTCCGCCGTAGGCGCCGATCCCGCGGTCGGCGGTGAAGTCATAGGCATCGAACAGCGGCTGGATGCCTCCCAGCCGCGACGGCTTGAGGTTGACCATCCGCGGCGCGAACGGCAGCGCTTCGATGTCGGCGATCGAGTGGATGTTCGCGTCCCATGTGATGCGATCGCGATGTGCGGCCAGCAGCTCGTCGATCTCTGGGGTGAGCTTCGGATCCTCGATCCACGCATCGGGAAACGCCTCGATGACGCGGCGGTACAACACCGGGTCGGCGGCCTGGTCGACGACGGAGCCCACGTACAGCCCCTTGAAGTCGACCGAGTCCACGGCGCCCGTCGCGACGAGCTCGGCGATCAGCGCCTCGTCCCACGACGACGTCGGATCGAGCTTGAAGCGCAGCGTGGGATAGCGCTCGAGGCGGCGCGCGACGGGCTCCGTCGACGGCGGCTCCCCGAGGCGCAGCGAGACGACGAAGGTCAGCGGGCGCGGCGTGCGCCCGAGCACGGCGTGCAACGGCTCGCCCGCCTGGCGCAGCGCGAGGTCGAGCGCCGCCGACTCGTAGGCCCAGGTGCGATAGAGGGCGGACACGTCCCGCTGGGGCGGCTCGGGAAAGAGGTCGAGCGTCGCCAGCTGACCGGCGAACGAGGCGATCGTCCAATCGCCCGCGAGCGGGAGCGTGGGCCCCGCCTGCTGGGCGATCTCGTGGTCGACGGGCTCGTAGACGACGTCTTCGCCGAGGCCCTCCTCGCCGCCTCCTTGCAGGCGGATGACGGTGGACTTGCGCGTGAAGTCACTCGACACGTCCTGCACGAGGCCCTCGAGCGCGTAGCCCTCGATGTGCACCGGCAGGTCGGCGACGAGCTCGTAGGTGCTCATGCTCGCGGACCCTAGCGCCGTGTACCGTCAGGCACGTGAACGCACCCCGAAGCCGGTCCTCGTGGCGCATTGCGGCGCTGGTCGCGATGGTCATGGCCGGCGTGGCGCCGGCGGCCTGCGGCGGCGACGACGAGCCGCAGGCGACCGCCACGGCGCCGGCGCCGGCACCGGTACCCGCGCCGGAGACGACGACGCTGCCACGCACGGCCACGACGTCGACGTCGACGGTCGAGCAGTCGCCGACCGGCCCGGCGCCTCGCCCCGGCGTGCGCGACGGCCTCGTCGTCGGCATCGGCGAGCAGCGCACGACGATGTTCGCCGATCCGCGCTTTCGCGCCCTGAGGATCGAGCATGCCCGGCTCGTCGTGGCCTACGACGCCACGCGCGTGCGCTTCGAGCGCGAGATCGTCGACGGCTGGCTGAGCGCGGCGCGCAGCGCCGGCGCGGAGCCGTTCATCACCTTCGGGCACTCGCGCGTGAACCCTCGCAAGCTGCCCTCCTCTGCCGAGTTCCGCAGCGCCTTTCGCGCATTTCGCAAGCGCTGGCCGCAGGTGCGCGTCTACGCCCCGTGGAACGAGATCAACCACGCCAGCCAGCCGACGGCCCGGGCTCCCGCGCGCGCGGCGGAGTACTACAACGTCGTCAGGGCCGAATGCGGCGGCTGCACCGTGCTTGCCGGCGACGTGCTCGACCAGGCCGGGATGACGGGCTACCTCAGTGTCTATCGCCGCCACATCGACGGCTCGCCGAGGATCTGGGGCCTGCACAACTACGCCGACGCCAACCGCTTTCGCAAGCGCGGGCTGCAGGCGATGCTGAAGGCCGTGCCCGGCGAGATCTGGCTGACCGAGACGGGTGGGCTCGTGAAGTTCGGGCGCAACTTCCCGCGCGACGAGCGGCGTGCCGCGCGCGCGGTCGACTATGCGCTGGGGCTGGCCGCCGACACGCCGCGGGTCAAGCGCATCTACCTCTACAACTGGACCGGCTCCAAGCCCGACGATCGCTTCGATGCCGGGCTCGTCGGCCCGGACGGCAGGCCGCGGCCCGCGTACGGGGTGCTGAAGGGCGCGCTGGAGGGCTGACGGTCAGGCGCCCTGCGGCCCGGCTCCCGCCTCCAGTCGCGCCACGAGCTCGTCGAGGCGCAGCTCCTGCAGCCCCTGGCCGACCGCCTCGAGCTCGGCGGCGCACAGCTCGACGAGCGTGCGGCCCTCGCGGCACAGCTCGAGTGTCTCGCGCAGGCCCGCCGTGCCGGAGTCCAGGCGCTTGATGATCGCCTCCAGGCGCGCGATCGCGGCCTCGTAGGTGACGTGCGGCTCAGGCTCGTTCATCGTCGCCGCTGACTGTTGCATCCACCGCGGCGTCGCCGAAGCGCAGCGACAGCGCTCCTGCCGCGCGGGCGGCGGCCGCGCTCGTCACGAGTTCGCCGGAGCGGTCGGTGACGAGCGCATAGCCGCGCTCCAGCGTGCGGCCGGGGTGGTGCGCCGCGAGCGCCATCGCGAGCGCATGCAGGCCGGTCGCGCGCTGCGCGTCGAGCGCCGCGGCGGCGGCCTTGCGCTCGAGCACGAGCGCGCGCCGGGCGATCCGCGACCGCTCGCCCTCGATCCGGCGCCGGCCGGACGCGCGGACCTCGCGCAGGTCCTGATGCAGGCGCGCCCGCTCGCGCGCGACGTGCTCCCCGGGCGCACGCGAGAGCCGCACGAGCGCCTGGGCGCGGTGCAGCAGCGCCCGGCGGCCGTGCACCCCCAGGCGCCGCGCCACGCGCACGACATCCGTGCGCGCCTGCCCGCAGTGCACCGGCACCGCCGACTCGGCGGCGTGCGTCGGCGTCGAGCAGCTGAGCGCGGCGACGTCGTCGATCAGCGTGCGATCGGTGTGGTGACCGACGGACGCGATCACCGGCACGCCGAGCAGCGCCACCGTGCGACACAGCGTCTCGTCGCAGAAGCAGAACAGGTCGGCCAGCGATCCGCCGCCGCGCGCGACGACGATCACGTCGACTGCGCCCGTCGCTGCGAGGTCCTGCAGCGCGGCCGTGATCCGCGGCGCCGCATGGCGGTCCTGGACCGGCGCGAACGCCCACACGATCCGCCCGGCCCAGCCGCGCCGGTGCAGGCCGGCCAGCACGTCGTCGCGCGCCTTGCCGCCCTCGCCCGTCACGACGCCGATCGTGCGTGGCAGCGCCGGCCGCAGCAGGAGCTTCTGCGGGGCGAACAGGCCCTCCGCGTCGAGCGTCCTGCGCAGGCGATGCAGCTGGGCGAGCAGGTCCCCCTCGCCTGCGACGCGCAGCCCGCCGACCGCAAAGGAGAACGCCGGCGATGACGTGCGGCTGCCCGTGTAGTAGTCGAGTCCCCCGGCCACGACCACCTGCGAGCCGTCGGCGAGCGCGTCCGCGCCCAGCCGCAGCGCGTCGAAGTCGTTGCGCCACATCGAGCACGGCAGCGCGCCGTCGCTGTCGCGCAGCTCGAAGTAGATCTTCGCGCGGCTGTCGCGCAGGTTCCAGACCTCGCCGTAGAGCTGCACGCGCGAGCGGTCGCGCAGGTAGTCGCGCAGCTTGGCTGCGTAGTGCCCGACCCCGTATGGCCCGGGCAGCGTGCTGCCGACGAGGCCGGCGGGAAGCTGCGCGGAGTCAGCCACCGCAGACGCGCGTCAGTGCGCGGGCGGGTGCTCGCCGGCGTCGTCGCTCGTGACCGACGCCAGCGTGCGCATGCCCGGCTCGGCGTGGTGGCCGCGAACCTCGCCGCTGGTGCCCAGCGCGGTCAGGCGCGCGACCTCGCGCTCGCCCTCGACGCGGGCGGGGTGGCCCTCGGGCAGGCCGCGGATGAGCTTCGCGATGCGGTTTCGCAGCTGCAGCGCGAAGTGCGGCGTCGACGCGCCCATGAGCTGGCGCACGTCGTCGAGCGTGACCTGGTGGTCGGCGACGAGGCGGTCGGGATGCTCGGCTTGACTCATGGCTCTATGGCACCGGCGGGGCGTCGGGCGTGCGAACGGGGACGATCTCCAGCAGGGCGTCGATGCGGGCCTGCTCGGCGACCGAGATCGCCTTGGTGTCGCCGACGATCCAGCCGTGATTGTAGACCCCGGTCACCGGGTCGTCGTTGTAGCCGGGCTGGATGTCGAGCAGGTACTGCTGCAGCGTCTGCGGTAGCGAGCTGGGGTCGTCGAGCAGCAGCAGCGGTCCGAACTTGCCAGACCCCGACAGCGGCGCCGCGGCGGCCGCCTCCAGCGCTCGGCCGGCGCGCGCGAAGACGAGGCCGTGGCCGGGGTCGGCGATGCCCCATCCGAACGCGCCGTCGCGGTAGCGCGCGGCGGCGATCGCGTTGGTGACCGGATCGCGGCCGCCGTAGCGCTCGACGCTGCCCAGCCGGCGAAGCTGGCGCGTCACCTGCGGCGAGATGACGCTCGACGGGCCGAGCACGTAGAGGCGCGGCCGCGTCAGTCCCGCGAGCGCGGCCAGCGCCGCGCGGGTCTCGGGCGGGACGCGGTCCTTGGAGACGAACAGCACCGGGTTGCCGGTCTTCGCGGCATACGAGGCGGCCGGCGCGGCGAACGACGCATCGTCGGCACTGGCGATCAGGACGCGCGCGTTGCGTCCCGGCCTCGCGCTGCGGATCAGGGCGGCGATCGCGCGTGTCAGGCCGAGCGGCGTGTTGCCCGAGACGTCGCTGCTCTTCAAGCCGGACGGCTTGGCGACGTCGCCGATGCGGATGACCTGCGCGTCGCCGGCGGCGGCTGCGCCCTTGGGCGCGAGCGCCTTCAGCGCGCTGCTCGACGCCCCCGGCAGGTCGGTTCCGTCGGAGAACAGCGGCGGCGCGTTGAACGGCGCCGCCATCAGCGCGGACGCCGCGATCGCCACGCGCCAGTCGTTCGAATCCACGAGCGTCACCGCATCCGGGCGCCGGGCGGCGTCGGGGAAGACAGCACGCGCGACGGCGGCGGCGATCTCGGCCGGGTCGTCGCCCGGGATCCGCGTCGTGTTCTTCGTGGCGCGCTCCGGGAAGCCGAGATTCTCGGGCTCGGCGCGCTGCGGTGCGACGAGCGCCGGGCGCTGCGGATCGGAGACGGGCTTCTCGCGCCCGCAACCGCTCACCGCGATCGCGGCGACGAGCGCAACGAGGAGGAGCCGCGGGCTGGGCGGGCTGGGCATCGCGGGCACACTAGTCGGTCGCTCGGAACATAAACGCCACAACTCACGTCACGGGCCGCCTGCGCCCGCGTGCTAGAAATGACCTTGCCGACCCAATCTCCCGAGGAGGCGCAATGGCCGGAATGTCCGGGCGGATGTCGACCGTCATCAAAGCGAAGGTCTCGAAGCTGCTCGATCGCGCCGAGGATCCTGGCGAGACGCTCGACTACAGCTACCAGAAGCAGCTCGAGGCACTGCAGAACGTCAAGAAGGGCATTGCCGACGTGGTGACCTCGAAGAAGCGCCTCGGGATGCAGGCATCGAAGCTCGAGCAGTCCGTCGTCAAGCTCGACACGCAGGCCCGCCAGGCGCTGGCCGCCGGCAACGAGGAGCTCGCCCGGACGGCGCTCGAGCGCAAGCAGTTCGCGCAGACCGAGCTGCAGAGCCTCGATCAGCAGGTCGCCGAGCTGCAGTCCCAGCAGGACAAGCTGATCGACTCCGAGAAGCGCCTGCGCACGAAGATCGAGGCCTTCCGCACGAAGAAGGAGGTCATCAAGGCGCAGTACTCCGCCGCGGAGGCGCAGGTGCGCATCTCCGAGGCCGCGACCGGAGTCGGCGAGGAGATGGCCGACGTCGGCCTGGCGATGCAGCGCGCCGTCGACAAGACGGAGGACATGAAGGCCCGTGCATCGGCGGTCGAGGAGCTCGAGGCGGCGGGCACGTTCGAGGATCTCACGCAGCTGGGCTCGGGCCAGGACGACATCGATCGCCAGCTCGCCGAGCTCGGCGCCGGCGGGATGGTCGACGACGACCTGGCGAAGATGAAGGCCGAGCTCGGGATGGGCGATCCGGCACCCGCGCCCGGCGAGCTGGAGGCCGGCGGGCCCGCCTCCGGCGAGCCCGAGGTCAAGCCATGATCGTGCGGATCATGGGCGAGGGCCAGTACCGCCTCGACGAGGACTGCATCAAGCGCGTGAACGTGCTCGACAACGCCGGTGTCAAGGCCGTCGAGTCCGATGACGAGGACGCCTTCCACACGGCCTTCGAGGAGATGCTCGACATCATCCGCAAGGAGGGCGAGCACCTCGGCGACGAGGAGATCGAGACGTCCGACGTGATCGTCCCGCCGGGCGACACGTCGTTCGCGGAGGCCGCCGCCGACTTCACCGGCGAGGGCCTGATCCCCGACTAGCGGCTCTCAGCCGGCGCGGCCTTCGAGGTGGCGCGCGAGCCACCCGGCGGCAGCCGCCCCATGCAAGCGCCCCGGCGATCACCGCCGGCAGCGCGGCCGGCAACGTGCCGGGCTGTGTGCAGGCAGCGCGTCGGCGACGGCGCCCGGGCCGGCGAGCGGGCAGAGCCGCTCGGAGAGCGCGACGGTGCCGATCGTCGCGATCAGCACGACGCTGAGCGCGGTCGCCACAGGCACCGACCTCTCGGTGCACAGCGTCCTAGATCGGGATCCCCCAGAGCGGAAACCAGCGCTCGAGCTCCGCTTCGATCGGGAGCTCGTCGCCGATGATCGCCCGGATCTGCAGCTCGCGCTCGCCGTCGCGCTCGTGCTTGCCGGCGGGCACGAACGGATACCAGGAGCCGCGCTTGTAGTTGTAGATGAAGTAGACGGGCCGGCTCTTGGAGTCTGCGAACGCGAAGACTGCCGCCAACACGCGGTCGCCGTAGCCACCGACGGCGAGCGCGTCGCTGACGGCGTTGACGCCGACGACGAGATCCTCGATGTCGTCGTCGCGCAGGACCATCCAGCGGTAGCCGTGCTCGTCGTCGGTGGTATCGATCGTGGTGCCGGTGTCCGCGCCCGTTCCCTGCAGGATCTGCTCCATCTCCGCGGTGATCGACTCGAAGTCGGCGGTCGCCAGCGGCTGGAAGACGATCCCGGCGAGGCCCCTCGTCCGGATCCCGTGGCCGGTGTCGAGCGACACGTATGCCGTCGACATCGCGAACAGCCGATCGGGCGCCGGGCCCTGGAGCTTCTTCTTGCCGCCCAGCAGTGCGTCGAAGAAGCCCACGCCGCGAAGCCTACGCGGCGGCGAGCGTGCCGCGCTGCAACTGCTGCTCGTACTGCATGAGCTTCTCGATGCGCTGCTCCATCGGCGGATGCGTCGAGAACAAGCCCATGACCGACTGCTTGCTGGGCGGCGAGATGAAGAACGCGCTCATCTCCTTGGCGACGCGCAGGTCCTGTTGGGGCAGGCGATCCATGCCCGAGGAGATCTTGCGCAGCGCCGACGCCAGTGCGCTCGGGCGGCCTGTGACGAGCGCGGCGCCGCGGTCGGCGACGAACTCGCGGTAGCGCGACAGGGCCATCATCAGTACGAACGACACGACGTAGACGACGAGCGAGACGAGGATGATGCCGAGCATCCCGGGGCCGTCGTCGTCGTCGGAGTGCCCGCCGCCGCCGAACAAGAAGCCGAACTGCAGGATCATCGCCGCGATCGATGCGAAGAACGAGACGAGGGTCATGATCATGACGTCGCGGTTCTTGACGTGTGCGAGCTCGTGCGCCATGACGCCCTCGAGCTCGGCTGGCGACAGCAGCTCGATGATCCCCGTCGTCGCGCACACCGTCGCGGACTTCTGCGAGCGCCCGAGCGCGAACGCGTTGGGCATGTTCGTCTGAGCGACCGCGATCTTCGGCTTGGGCAGGTCCGCCTGGATGCAGAGGCGCTCGATCATCGCGTGCAGCTCCGGCGCCTCCTTCGGCGTGACCTCGCGTGCGCCCATCGCGTGCAGCGCGAGCTTGTCGGACGTGAACAGTTGGAACACCGCCAGCCCGCCGCAGATCAACAGGATCATCGGACCCTGCACGCCCGCGCCGATCAGCACGCCGGCGAAGACGACGTACAGCGCGCCGAGCAGGAACAGGGTGAGGATCATCCGGAACTGCAGGCCCGGGTCGCGGCCGAACGAGGTCTTGGTGACAGCCATAGGGCCATTCTTTCAAATCGCCGTATCCGGCTCGCCGGGCACTGCCCTCGCAAGGGCGCTCGCAAGGCTCCATAACCGGGGTAGCGGTTTGATCGCAGCGGCGGCGCGAACCTAGACTGATGAGCGAATGCGCCTCCGCGTCCTTCTCGCGGCCGTCGCGCTGCCGCTGGCGCTGTGGGCTTCGCTGCCGCTGGTGTCCTCCGGCGCGACGCCGCAAGCCGAGCTCAACAGCCTGCAGTCGCGGATCGATGCCGCGCGCAAGAAGATCGGTGCCAAGAAGGGCACCGAGCGCATGCTCAGCTCGCAGATCGCCGGCTATCAGCGGCGCATCGGGCGCCTGCAGGCGAAGATCGGCACGCTCGCCTCGCGCCAGGACATCATCCAGGCCGACCTCGACATCAAGCGCGCGGAGCTCGAGCGCCTGCGCTCGGACCTGCGCTCGGAGCGCGCGCGGCTCGTGCGGCTGCGCAGCCGCCTCGACGAGACGCGCCGCGTGCTGCGCTCCCGGCTCGTCGAGATCTTCAAGGCCGGCAAGCCCGACCTCGTCACCGTGATCCTGAACTCCGACGGCTTCGCGGACCTGCTGGAGCGCAGCGAGTTCATCGCACGGATCTCCGACCAGGACCGCAGGATCGTGACGCTCGTCTCCGCGGCGAGGGTCGACGCCGTGCGCAGCGAGAAGCGCCTGAGCCGGCTCGAGGACCGCCAGCAGGTCGTGACCGAGGTCGTCCAGAAGCGCCGCGACGAGATCGCCGCGATCAAGATGCAGCTGATCGGCACGCGCGTCGGCTACTCGCGCACGAAGGCCGGCAAGGATGCGGCGCTGGACAAGACGCGCTCCGACCGCGCGAACCTCCAGGATCACGTCGAGAGCCTCGAGGCTGCGTCCAACAAGATCACGGGCCAGCTCAACAAGGCTCAGCAGCAGAACGCAGGCGACCTGCCGATCCGCAAGGGCAACGGCAGCATGATCTACCCGATCAACGCCCCGCTGAGCTCCCCGTTCGGGCCGCGCTGGGGGCGCCTGCATGCCGGCATCGACCTCTCCGCGGCGGAGGGGACGCCGATCCGCGCCGCCGACGGCGGCAAGGTCGTGCTGATGCAGGGCACCGGCGCCTCGGGTGGCTACGGCAACTACACGTGCGTGCAGCACACGGCGACGATGTCGACCTGCTACGCCCACCAGTCGCGCTTCGGCACCTCGACGGGGGCGAACGTCAGCCAGGGCCAGGTGATCGGCTACGTCGGCAACACCGGCAACTCGTTCGGCGCCCACCTGCACTTCGAGGTGCGCATCAACGGCTCGCCGGTGAACCCGCTGAACTACCTCTGACGGCCGGCCCGCAGGCGGCCGTCGGCGCTCAGCCGGTGCTCCAGTGTCCTGGCGCCCTTCGCGCTCGCCGGCCTGCGGCGGGCCACGAGACAGGCGCTCAGCAGCACGATCGCGGCGACCTCGGCGACGACCGCGATCACGACGGGCGCGCGGAAGTCCGGCTCGACGTAGTCGAACAGGCCGTTCTCGGTCATCGAGATCGCGATCGAGACGAGCGATCCGGCCGACAGGGCGATCGCGCCGGCCGCTGCGAGCGAGGCGGCGCGCGTCGCCAGCATGATCGCCAGCACGCCGGCACCGAGGCCGTTGAGCACAAACAAGACGCCGATCGTCGGCACGTCGCTGATGAAGTCGGCGTACTGCTGCAGGTGAATCGCACCGACGACGATCGTCGCGAGTGCGCCGAGGACGCGCAGCACATCGGAGGTCGTGTTCACTTGACGATCACCGTTGCCTGCATGAACGGATGCAGCTCGCAGTAGTACTCGAACGTGCCGGGCTTGGAGACCTTGACGGTCTTCATCTCGCCCTTCGCAAAGGTGTCGGTGTCGAAGACGCCGTCGGGCGACGGCGACTTCCCGGAGGTCGCGGTGTGAGGCGCGGTGTCCCCGTTGGTCCAGGTGATCGTCGTCCCGACCGCGACCGTGATCGCCGCCGGCAGGTACTTGAAGTCCTTGATCTGCACCTTGTCGACCGCCTCGGCCGGCGCTGCGGCCTGCTGGGCGCCGGCGGCCCCGTCGTCGGAGCCGCGGAAGGCGACGAACACGACGACGGTGGCGACGACGAGGACCGCCCCGAGCACGGCGACGACGCGATTCAGACGGCTTTTCAATGAAGTTGACACGACAACCACTTCGGTCGGCGCAGGCTCCCGGATCAGCGGGCGAGTGTTGCGGCTGTGTGTATCCGCCTGCTCGGGCTTGACTCCAGCAAGGCTGTGAGGAATGGTGACCGGTTCGCTGAGGAGGGTCCCGGTCTAACCGGTCGGGGCGCGACAAGAAAAGGAGTAGAGCGTTGGTTCCCGCCGCATCAGGTGTCGCGCCGACGTGCGCCGAATCAGCCCGACGCAGCGCGCAGGACGACGATCAGGTGATGGCCGGGGTCAAGGCCGGATCGACGGTTGCGTTCGGCGTGCTGTACGACCGCTACTGCGCGCGCGCCTACCGCATCGCGCGATCGGTATGCCGTGACGAGGACCGCGCGCAGGAGGCCGTCCAGGAGACGTTCATCTCGATCTGGCGGACGCGCGAGAGCTACCGGGACGACAGCCGGGTCACGCCGTGGGTGCTGACGGTGGCCCGCCATCGGTCGATCGACGTCGCCCGGCGCAACGGGCTGCACGCCGCGCACCGCGCAGGCGCCGAGCTGCTGCACGACCTGCCTACCGCGAACGGCGTCGTGGAGCAGGTCATGGCGCGGGCGCGCGTCGGCGATCTGCGGAGCCTGCTCGCCGAGCTGCCCGATGCCCAGCGCGAGGTGATCGCACTCGCGTTCTACGGCGAGCTGACGCACAGCGAGATCGCCGCGCAGCTCGGCCTGCCGCTCGGCACGGTCAAGGGCCGCATGCGCCTCGGGCTGCGGCGGCTGCGAGCCGGTGTCGCGGACGTCTGACCGCGGGCGTCTCGCCAGGTAGCGTGCCCGGGCATCGAGGCCATCGACCACACGACCGTCGCGGAGCTGCTCGACTTCCGCAGGCAGGTCGCTGAGCTGTACGCCGGCGTCCGGGCCGCTGACGACCCGCGGGCGGCGCACGCGCAGTGGTGCGCGACGCGCCGCCGTCTGTACGCCGAGCACCCGCAGTCGCCGCTTCCAGCGGGCGAACGCGCGAGCTTCGGCGGTCCTCACGTCTGGGACTACGACCCGCGCTGGCGCCTGCTGGCGACCGTCGAGGCGCTGCCCGAGCAGCGCTTGGAGCTGCCGGCCAGCGGCGGGGAGACGATGCGATTCGTGCGCTTCGCTCGTGCGCGCACGCCGAGGCTCTCATTCGCCCTGTACTGGCTGGACGCCTACGGCGGCGGACTGTTCGTCCCCTTCGCCGATGCGACGAGCGGGACGGAGTCCTACGGGGCCGGGCGCTACGTGCTCGACACGATCAAGGGCGCCGATCTGGGAACGCGAGACGGACTGCTCGTGCTCGACCTGAACTTCGCCTACCAGCCGTCGTGCTCCTACGACGCGCGCTGGACGTGCCCGCTCGCACCGCCCGCCAACCGCGTCGACGTCGCGGTGCGCGCAGGCGAGCGGTCGTCGCCGGCCGGGTAGCGTAGGCAGCCAGATGCAGCCCGAGATCGATGTCCTCGGCTTCTCCCTGAAGACGTTCGGACTGTGCTTCGGGATCGCCTTCCTCGTTTCCGGCGCGATCACCACGCGCCGCCTGAAGGAGCTCGGGCGTCCGCCCGACTGGGCCTATGAGATGGTCTTCGCCGCGCTGCTCGGCGGTCTGATCGGCGCACGCGGCTACTGGCTGCTCGGACACACCGACGAGCTCGCCGACGACGTCCTCGGCAGCGTGTTCGGCGGCTCAGGGCTCGTCTTCTACGGGGGCTTGGTCGGCGGAGCCGTGGGCGTGGCGCTGTGGGCGCGCCGGCGCGGCGTGCTCAACCTCGAGCTGCTCGACCTGTGCGCGCCGGGGCTGGCGATGGGCTACGCCGTCGGGCGCATCGGCTGCCAGATCTCCGGCGATGGCGACTACGGCAGTCCGACCGACCTGCCGTGGGGCATGGCCTATCCCGACGGGATCGTGCCGACAACCGAGGTCGTTCACCCGACGCCGATCTACGAGACGCTGTCGATGGCGCTCGCCGCGTGGGCGCTGTGGCGCGCGCGCGATGCCTTCCGGCCGGGCGTGCTGTTCGCCTGCTACCTCGTGCTGGCCGGCACAGAGCGCCTGCTCGTGGAGTTCGTGCGCCGCAACGAGCCGGTGCTCGCCGGTCTGACCGAGGCGCAGTTCGCGAGCCTCGTGATGCTCATCGCAGGCGTCGTGTGGCTGACGCGCGCTGCGCGGCACGGCGGCCTGCGAATCGCGGGGTCCGCGCCGGCACCGCCGTCCGCGAGCGCTTCGGCGCCGACGAGCAGCTAGGGACATCCGTTGAGACGTCTGATCGGGCGGTTAGGTTGCGACCTGCCGGGGCACCCCTTCGGCGTCCTGTTTCAACCCCTGGGAGGCGGCTCATGAACACTCGCACGATTGCCATCATCGCTCTTGTCCTCGTGATCATCATCGCGGTCATCCTGCTCACCTGATCGCTCTGATGGGGCCGCCCGAGTCGGGCGACTAGCGCGGGGCGCCGAGCGCTTGCAGCGGCGAGCGCCGGCTCCCGCTGCCCCGCGCCGACGGCCGGGTGATCGCCGCAAGCGCATAGAGCGCAACGGCCGCGAGCGCGACCGAGCCGCCGGCGGCGATGTCGAGCTCGGCGCTCGCGACGAGCCCGAGCAGACCCGCCGACGAGCCGAGCGCCGCGGCCAGCGACAGCTGGGCGCGGACGCTTCGGCCGAGCCGCATCGCCGCAGCGGCGGGCGCGACGAGCAGCGCGAAGACGAGCAGGTTTCCGAGACTCAGCACCGCCGCGACGACGGCGACCGCGAGCAGCGCCAGCAGCGCGAGCTCGACCTGCCCCGGCCGCACGCCGAGCGACGGCGCCGCGACCGGATCGAAGACCGCGAGCGTCAGCGGGCGGTGCCCGGCCACGAGCGCGACGCCGACGAGCATGGCGAGCGCCCCCGCTGCGACGAGGTCGGTCGTGCCGGTGCTCAGCAGGTCGCCGAACAGGAGCTTGTCGAGGCCGAGGGGCACGGCGGGCGACAGCGCCAGTACCGCGCCGAGGCCGAAGGCCGTCGTCACCGCGACGCCGACGGCGACCTCCGAGCCCACGCGCGTGTCGCGCGTTGCCAGCGCGATCAGCGCCGCGGTCACCAGCACGCCGCCGCCGGCGCCCAGCAGCAGCGGAGCGCCGGCGAGCGAGGCGAGCACGAGGCCGGGCAGCATCGCGTGCGCGAGCGACTCGGCCGCGTAGGCCTGACGCAGATGCAGCAGCCAGACCCCGAGCGCGCCGCATGCCGCGCCGAGGACGACGACCTCGAGCAGCGCGCGCTGCAGCAGGCCGGAGCGCAGGATCTCCATCAGTGCGCGTGGTGCTGGATCGCGACCGCGCGGTGGCCGCAGTCGAGCATCACGATCTCCTCGCCGTAGGTCGCCTCGAGGACTGCGTTGGTCAGGCTCTGCGCCGGCGGCCCGTAGGCGATCTGCTCGCCGCGCAGGCACAGGACGCGATCCCAGCGCCGCGCCTGCTCGACGTCGTGGGTCGCGATCAGCAGCACGCGGCCCTCGGCGCGCAGCTCGTCGAGGATCCGCATGATCGCCTCCTCGCTCGTCGCGTCGACGCCGGCGAACGGCTCGTCGAGCAGCAGCACGCCTGCGTCCTGCACGAGCGCGCGCGCGACGAGCACGCGCTGGCGCTGGCCGCCGGAGAGTGTCCCGTAGGAGGTGCTCGCCTGCTCGGCCATGCCGACGCGCTGCAGTGCCGCGCGCGCGAGCACGCGGTCGGCGGCGGTCACGCGCCGGTACCAGCGCGTCCGCGCGTAGGCGCCCATCAGCGCGACGTCGAGCGCCGAGACCGGGAAGTCCAGCCGCGAGCGCTCGGTCTGCGGCACGTAGGCCGTGGCGCCGCTGATCGCGACCGTGCCGGTAACGGCCCCGAGCTCGCCGAGCAGCGCCCGGAAGAGCGTCGTCTTACCGCCCCCGTTGGGGCCCAGCACGGCGACCGCATGGCCGCCGTCGGCGGTGAACGTCACGTTGCGCAACGCCGGTTCGCTCGGGCCGTAGGAGGCCGCGAGTCCGGCGACCTCGATGCGCGCCGCCCTCTCGGGCGCGGCCACGCTCACGTCGCCGCCCTGGGGCGTCCGCGCCACGGCGTCGCCGACGCCAGCGCCGCGAGCCCGAAGACGCTTCCGCCGACGACCGCGATCGCGGGACCGGGGGGGAGGTCGAGGTGATAGGCGAGCAACAGGCCGGCGACGCTCTCGGCGAGGGCGAGGGCCACGGCGAAGGTGAGTAGCGCGTGCAGCGAGCGCGTCATCAGCCGGGCGGTCGCGGCCGGAACGACGAGCAGCGTGCTGACGAGCAGCGCCCCGACCGCCGGCAGCACCGCGACCACGCTTGCCGCCAGCAGCGCGAGCAGCAGCCAGTCGCCGCGCTCGGCGCAGACGCCGAGCGCTCGCGCCGCGGCCGGATCGAAGCCCGTGGCAAGCCACGTCCGCGCCAGGGCCGCCGTCGCCGCGGCCGCGGCGAGCGCGACGGCGCCGGCGAGCCACAGGTCGCCGTCGCCGAGGCCGAGCAGGGTGCCGAACAGCAGCCGGTCGACGCCGGCGCCGGAGCGGTAGACGTCGCTGGCGAGCACGCTGCCTAGCGCGAGCGCGCCGGCGAGCAGCAGCCCCGTCGCCGCGTCCGAGCCGATCGCGCCGCGGCGCGTCAGCCGCGCGAGCAGGCCGGCGAAGCCCAGCGCCGCGGCCAGCGCCGCGAGCGGCGGGGCGATGCCCCACGGACCGGCGACCACCAGACCGGGAAACGTCGCGCTGCCGGCGGCGTGGGCGAAGAACGCGAGGCGCCGCAACACGATCCAGGTTCCGAGCAGGCCGCCGGTGATCGACAGCAGCAGCGCCGCGAGCAGCGCGCGCTGCATGAACGGAGCCGACAGCGGATCGGTGAGCCAGCGCACGGCAGCCAGGCTATCGAAAACCATTCTCACTTAGAATCGAGCGCCAACGCGCCAATTAAGTAGTATGCCCTTCAGGGGTCGCCGGTTGCGGCCGATGAAGCCCGGTGGGTTTCTTTCGCGATCCCATGGCTCGCCGCCGGCCGAACACGCTTCTGCCTGGACTTAGCGTCGCCGGTGCGGTGCTCGCCGGCGTCCTCGTCGCGATCTCGTTCGTGTCCGGGCTGCTCGACCTGGGCTCGCCCCGCGGCACGAGGTCCGACGCCCCGTCGTCCGCGCTGCTGATCGAGGAGCGTCCGCAGCCGGCCGCGTCGCGGCCGCGTGTCGCGCGTGAACCCGAGCCCGTGCCGGCACTCGCTCCCCTGCCCGTCGCCGACACGCCCGTGCCCGATCCCGTGTCGCCGCCGCCCGCCGGCGACATACGACTCCCGCCGCCGCCCCCTCCGCCCGCTGCAAATGCACCTGCTCCTGTAGCCGCGCCGCGGCCGGCACGTCCCGTTCCCGCGCCGCCGCCTCCCGTCGCAGAGCAGCGACGCCCGCCGCTCGAGCCCGTGGGCGCCGGCCTCGACACGGCGACCGATCGCGCGGCGGCGGCCCTGCGCACGGTGACGCGCGAGATGGGCGAGAGCATCGCGGCCGTCAGCCCGCCGCTCGCAGGCGGCGCGACGAGGACCGGCGACGGGCTTGGCGACGTGCTCGAGGGCACCGGCGACGCGCTCGGCCGGGTGCTCGGCCACGCGGCCGACGCAGGTTGAGCCC
>Ga0136640_10000181_pt1 | contig 23079 bp, 20 predicted proteins | sample AntDrymUQ8642106_2_FD_105498 | JGI IMG/M metagenome (GOLD analysis project Ga0136640, IMG submission 105498) | Polar desert sand microbial communities from Dry Valleys, Antarctica - metaG UQ864 (21.06) | ecosystem: Environmental > Terrestrial > Soil > Desert | place: Antarctica: Dry Valley...
ACGACCACAGTATTGACTGCATCTCGCTGTAGGCGTGGAGGCCCCACTGGCCGCCGTCGCGCCCGACGCCGGACTGCTTGAACCCGCCGAAGGCGGCCTCGTGGTTGCGCTGCAAGGTGTTGATCCCGACGTTGCCGCACTCCAGGCGCCGGGCCACGGCAATGGCCCGAGCGGAATCCGCGGAGAACACGTAGGAGTAGAGCCCGTACGGGCTGTCGTTGGCGATGGCGATGGCCTCGTCGTCATCGTCGAAGTCCATGGCCACGATCACCGGTCCGAAGATCTCCTCGCGCGCTGCGGTCATGGCGTTGGTGGCCTCGGCCAGGAGCGTGGGCGCCACGTAGAACCCCTTGCCCAGATCGGGCCGCTGGCCTCCGGCGACGCACGTGGCCCCCTCGTCGAGGGCCGACTGCACGAAGCCCTCCACCCGATCGCGGTGCGCGGCGGTGATGACCGGCCCCAGCACCGTGTCGCGCTCCAGCGGGTCACCGACCTTCAGGTGTCGAGCCATGGCGGCCAGCTTTTCGACGACCTCGTCGTACACGCCTCGCTGGGCCACGAGACGAGTCGGCGAGGTGCAGATCTGCCCGGAGTGGAACGTCCAGGTGCTCGACACGTTGCGCACGACGGTCCCGATGTCGGCGTCGTCGAACACGATGGCCGCACCCTTGCCTCCCAGCTCCAGCAGCAGGCGCTTCATCTGGCCGCCGGCCACCTCGGCGATGCGGCGGCCCACGGCCGTCGACCCGGTGAACGACACCATGTCGACATCGGGCGAGGTGGTGATGGCCTCCGCCGCCTCCACGGTGCTGGCCGACACGATGTTGACCACGCCCGGAGGGACGCCGGCCGCCTCGAACACCTCGCCCAACAGGAGGGTGCCAAGCGGGTCCTGAAGCGGCGGCTTGACCACGACGGTGTTGCCCATGGCCAGGGCCGGAGCGATCTTGCCGGCCATGTTGGTGATCGGGAAGTTGTAGGCGGCCAGGCAGGCCACCACCCCGACCGGGGCTCGGTGCTCGACGGCGCCGACGATGCCGCCCGGGGCCAGCGGCGTGGTGGGCATGACCGCCGGCGGCAGAGGGACCATCGGGTCGACAGGTGCGGCGTAGTAGCGGAACCGGGCCGCCGCCTGCGGCACCTGCATCGTCTTGGCCACGCGCATGGTGGCACCGGTCTCGGCCTGGGTCAGCGGCACCAGGTCGTCGCGTCGAGCGTCGATGCCGTCGGCCACCTTGGCCAGCAGCACCGCCCGCTCCTCAGTGGGCATCGCCGCCCAAGCCTTCTGCGCCTCCCGGGCGGCGGCACACGCCGCCTGGGCCTGCTCGACCGATGCATCCGGCGCCATCCCGACGAGCTCCTCGGTCGCCGGGTTGGTGACCTCGTAGCGGTCAGCGGCGTCGACCCACTCCCCGCCGATGAGCAGCCGGTGCTCCCGGTCCGCCGCGATCGTCACGGCCGGGAACTGTAACCCGTTCTATTTCGCTCTCCGGCTCTCAGGGAGTGAGGTCGAGGCTGAGCAGCTCGATGGCGTTGCCTCTCACGAGCTTGCGGACGATGTCGGGGGGCAGGTGGCCCATGAGCTTCACCGCCGTATCGCGCGAGTGGGGCCATGTCGAGTCGGAGTGGGGGTAGTCGGTCTCGAAGCAGATGTTGCCGATGCCGCACTTCTCGAGGTTCTCGAGGCCGTACTCGTCGTCGAAGAAGCAGCCGTAGACCTGGCGGTAGTAGTAGGTGCTGGGCGGCTCGCTGACCGCGTCGGACACGCCGCCCCAGCCCCGGTTGTCCTCCCAGACCTTGTCGGCCCGCTCGAGGATGTAGGGGATCCAACCGATTTGGCCCTCGCTGTAGGCGATCTTCAGCTCGGGCAGGCGGGCCAGCCAGCCGGAGAACAGCCAGTCGGTCATCGAGCTCATGGCGTTGCCGAACGTGAGCGTCGAGCCCACCGCGGCGGGGGCGTCGGCCGAGGTCGACGGCATGCGCGACGACGAGCCGATGTGCATGTTGACGACGATGCCGGTCTCGGCGCAGGCCCGGAAGAACGGCTCCCAGTGGTCGGTGTGGATGCTGGGCAGGTCGAGATAGGGCGGGATCTCGCTGAAGCACACGGCCCGCACGCCGCGAGCGGCGTTGCGGCGCACCTCAGCCGCCGCCAGCTCGACGTCCCACAGCTGCACGATGATGAGCGGGATCAGCCGACCCCCTGCATCACCGCACCACTCCTCGACCATCCAGTCGTTGTAGGCCCGGACGCAGAGGTCGGCCAGCTCCTTGTCCTGGGCCTCCTTGAACGTCTGGCCGCAGAACCGGGGGAACGACGGGAACGCCATCTGGGCCTCGGTCCAGTTGGCGTCCATGTCGGCCAGGCGGGCCTTGGGGTCGTAGCAGCCGTCGCGCATCTCGTCGTAGGTGATGCCGACGACCTTCACCTCGTCGCGGTCGAACCCGACGGCGGCCGACAGCCGGGTCTGGGGGATCTGCTTGTCCTCGTAGAGCCACCAGTCGCCGAGCTGGCCGTCCTCGTCGGGCTCGTAGCTGAACACCCCGCCGACGAACGACATGTTGCCCCGCTTCTGCACGACCCGGGGGCCGACATCGCGATACCTAGAGGGCAGCCGGTCCTGCCAGACGTGAGCGGGCTCGATCACGTGGTCGTCGACCGAGATGATCTTCGGGAAGTCGTCGTCCATGCAGCCCTAAGGTTACCGCCGACCTGACGCCCCGTCAGAATCGGGGCGCCGTCGGAATCTTCGCCGTTCTGGCGCACCTGCTGTCCCCCCTCGGTGCACGAGGTACGCCAGAACCATCCCTGCGTCGGTACCGTGGCCGGGATGTCCGTGCCCACACCTGTGCGCAGCCGACCGGCGCCGGTCGACCCGGCATCGACCCCCGTGGGCCTGCCCGTCGGCGGCACCCGGCGCGCCCTGCTCGACCACCTGAAGCGCCAGCCGGGGATGACGTCGCCGGACCTGGCCCAGCACCTGGAGGTCACCAGCAGCGCCGTGCGCCAGCACCTCGATGCGTTGACCGACGCCGGGCTGGTCGTCGGCCGGCCCCTCGCTCCCGCCGGACCGGGCCGGCCCCCGCTCGGCTGGTACCTGACGCCCCAGGCCGCTCCGCTGTTCCCCGACGCTCACGGCGAGCTGGCGGTCGCCCTGCTGGAGGCCATCGGTGCCGAGTTGGGCGCCGACGCCCTGGACCGGGTGGTGGCGGCCCGGGTCGCCGCCCAGCAAGCCGTATACGAGACCGAGATCCCGACAGCTGGCGAGCTGCGACCACGGGTCGAGGCCCTGGCTCGCCGCCGTTCCGCCGAGGGTTACGACGCCGAGGTGCTCGACGACGACGAGCTGCTGCTGGTCGAGCGTCACTGCCCCATCGGCGCCGCCGCCCGAACCTGCGGCGGCCTCTGCTCCGGCGAGCTCGAGCTGTTCCGCCGCGTGCTCGGTCCCGAGGTCACCGTCGAGCGCACCCAACACGTCTTGGCCGGCGACAGCTGTTGCGCCTACCGCATCGCCGCGATCTGAGGACCGTCAGCCCCGCGCCCTATCCCGCGTGGTGGGCGCCGTTCGCGCGACGAACGTTGTCCAAAACGCCTCCGACTTCGGCTGGGGCAGACAGACCGATCGGTGATGCGCCCTACCAGAGCTCGTCGGTGTAGCGGTCCGTGCCCGGCACCGTCGGCTTGAACGGGCCGTGGAAGGCCGTCGAACCCAACCCGGCCCGGGACAGCCGCTCCGGCACGTCGGCCCACCCCTCCGACCAGCCGGTCCCCACGTCGGCATCGACGAAGGCGAGCAGGAGGGTGCGATCAACCGCACCACCGGCGGGAACGTCGCTCGGCGCGCCGTCGGGCATCGGCACCGGCTCGAACACGGCGGTCACCTCGGCCTCGAGCCCCTGCTCGGCCCACCACGTCGACACCGCGCCCGAGTCGACGCCATCGGCTCGGTCGACGACGGTCATCACCAGAGAAGGGGATCGGTGGTCGAGGGCGAGCTCGACGGGCACCCCGTCGTCTCGTCCCGGCACCTCGGAGTGGAAGCGGTACATCACCGTGTGGACGTGGTCGCGCTCGCTGAACATGCGGTCGGACTCGATGAGCCACCGAACCTGGCTGGTGCCCCACGCCATCCACTCACCGAACTTGCCGGCCGTGATCCAGTAGAGCGACAGGAACGAACCTGTGCTGGGGTCGGGGGCGACGGTCGAGTCCGGCGCCCGCAGCGCCTTGAGGTCCCGGGTGGCCACGAAGCGGGCGCCCGCCAGGGTCCAAGCCCCGAGCATGCACCCGGCGTAGAAGTGATCGCGCTCGTACCAGCGGTTGTAGGCGACCTCGTGGCCCCGATGCGGCTCGACGAGGGTGACGAGCGCCCCGCCCAGCTCGACGGGCCGACCCCGACGGCTCTTGCCCGTGCCCACCTCCTGCGCCATGGCGCCTTCCTAGCGCGCGGTCGAGGTGGCGTGGTGCTGGGCCGCCGGCGGGGGGTGGGCGACGGTGCAGTACACGGTCAGCCCGCGGTGCGGCTCCGCCTTCTCCGGCTCGGCCGGCTCGGGGGCGGCGTCGAGGACGTCGGCCCGGATCGTCGCCCACGAGACGAACGCTCCGAGCAGGCTCAGCGCCGCGCCGGCGACCACCGCTCGGTGGAAGCCGTCGAGCAGCGTCGGCGCAGACACCTCGACCGAGGCGTCGAAGCCGGCCACGATCGGCAGGGCGGCAACGGCGAGCAGGCCGGCGGTGCGGGAGACGGCGTTGTTGATGCCCGACGCCACCCCGGCGTGGCGGGGATCGGCGGCAGCCAGGACCGTTGAGGTGAGCGGGGCCACGGTGAGCACCAGGCCCACGGCGAAGACCACCAGCGCCGGCAGGACCTGGCTGACGTAGCTGCCGTCGACCTCGACGCGGAGCATGAGCAGCAGGCCGGCGGCGATGATCGCCGGCCCGGCGGCCATGGGCACCCGGGGGCCGATCCTCTGGGCGAGAGCACCGCTGCGGGCCGAGAAGGCCAGCATGACCACGGTGATCGGGACCGTCGCCGCCCCGGCGGCCAGCGGCGAGTAGTCGAGCGCCTGCTGGAGGACGAGGGCAAGGAGGAACAGGATGCCGCCGAGGGCGCCGTACACGGCGAAGGTCACGCCGTTGGCTCCGCTGAACTGCCGGCTGCGGAACACCCCCAGGGGCATCATCGGGCGGGCGGTGCGGGCCTCGACGACCAGGAACCCGGCCAAGACCACGAGACCCAGCAGTCCCACCGCCACGTCCTCCTGCACCAGCCCGTAGGTCGCGATGGCCAGGCCGGCCACACCCAGGCCGGCCCCGAGCAGGTCGGGCCGCCCCTCGACGGTGGGATCGCGGGACTCGACGAGGTGGGCTCGGCCCACCACCAGCACGACCACGGCCAGCGGCAGATTGAGCAGGAACACCCATCGCCACGACGCCACCTGCACCAGCCAGCCACCCACGAACGGTCCGACGGCGGTGGTAACACCGGCCAGACCGGACCACATCCCGATGGCTCGGGCCCGATCGTCGGGGTGGATGGTGGTCTGGAGGAGGGCCAGGCTGCCGGGAACCAGGAACGCCCCGGCCGCGCCCTGGACCAGGCGGGCGGCGACCAGCGTCCCGGTCGAGGGAGCGATGCCGCACAGCAGCGATGCCACCGCGAACCCGGCCGCCCCAGCGAGGTAGGTGCGCCGCCGCCCGACCCGGTCGCCCACCGATCCGCCCACGAGTATCAGCGACGCCAGGGTGAGCAGGTAGCCGTTGGAGATCCAGCTCAACCCGGCGAACGAGGCTCCCAGGTCGTCGCCCAGACGGGGCAGGGCAACGTTGACCACCGTGCCGTCCAAGAACGCCATGCCCGACCCGAGCACGGTGGTGAACAACACCCAGCGCCCCGCCGCTGAATCGATCCGCAGACCCTCACGAACCTCCTCCGCGTCGGCCTCGGCGTCCACGGCCCGACGCTACCGAGGCCCCTCCGAGGTTCCGCTCGGCCCCGAGGAGGGCCCCGATATCGCCCGCAGGAGGGCGTCGGATTGAAGGCTAGGAAGCATGCTGCCGCCGTCGACGACGATGGTCTGGCCCGTGATGTAGCTGGCGGCGTCAGAGGCCAGGAACGTGACCACGTCGGCCACCTCCGCCGCCTCACCAACCCGGCCCAGGGGGGTGCCCGCCTCCGCCCCGGCCCGCCAGGTCGGGTTCTCGGTCACCATCTCGGTCATCGGCGTGCGGATCATGCCCGGGGCCACGCAGTTGACGCGGATGTTCGGGGCCGCCTCCAGAGCGGCCGAGGCGGTGAGGGCGATGACGCCGGCCTTGGCGGCCGAGTACGGACCCTCCCCCATCGTCGGGCGCACCCCGGTCAGAGAGGCCACGGTCACGACCGAGCCGACGCCGCGGGCGATCATCGATGGCACCACGGCGCGCAGGCACGTGAAGGTGCCCGTCAGGTTGACCCCGACGATCAGGGCCCACTCCTTGTCGGTGTAGTCCCACAGACCCTTGGCCCGACCAACCCCGGCGTTGGCCACGAGGTCGGTGATGGGGCCCAACTCGGAGACGACGGTCTCGACGGCCGAGTCGACTTCCGCGGCGTCGGCCACGTCGGCCGTCAGGGCCAGCCCGCCCACCTCTCCGGCGACGGCGCGAGCTGACTCGCCGTCCCGGTCGAGGACGGCGACGAGCGCCCCACCGGTGGCGAAGCGTCGGCAGACCTCGGCCCCGATCCCCGATCCGCCACCGGTCACCAGCACCACCCGCCCGGCGAACCGGTCATCGGTCACCTCGCCTCCCCCTCCCAACCGGTGAAGGTTCTCGCGTCCTGGCGACGGATTCCTTCACCAGTTCGGTTGGTCACGGGGCGATGACCTCGAGGGGCGCCTCGGTGACGGTGACCTGGAGCGCGTCCACGTCGAGGAAGTTGGCCATGTCGGCGTTCATGGTGGCCGCATCGGGCTCGAAGACGAAGGCCCTGAAGGCCTCCCAGTCGGCGAAGGTCTGCACCGTGATGCCGTCGAAGCGGTCCAACCCGAGCTCCGCGGCCGACGGCGTCAACGGGTGCTGGGTGTAGGTGACGATGTGACGGGCCAGGGCCGGGGTGTCGCGGATGAGCGGACCGTGGGTCCGGTGCCAGTAGACCAGGAACTGGTCGTGGGTGAGGTCCGGCCGCCGGGCGAGCAGGGCGTGCAGCGTCACGGGCATGGGCGACGGCCTCTCACAGCCCGGGGACGGGATCGGAGAGCGTCTGCTGACCATCGGACACGGCATCGTTCCAGCGGAACCCGTCCCACCACCGATACGCGTAGCGACCGGTGGGATCCGGATGCCAGGCCCCGGCAGCGGGCGATGTCAGGGTGGGCACGTCGGCCAGCGACCGCACGTGGTGGGGCGGCGTCACCAGCCGGGGCCCGGGATCGGGGGGCAGGCTGGCGCTCGTCAACGGGGCCATGGCGAGGGGCAGGCCGAGATCGGCGAGCGCCAGCTTGCCCGTCCCGAAGATGGTCTGCGGAGCCCGCCACCCCAGGCCGACGACCTGACCGGGTTCGAGGTGGACCAGAGCGTGACCGGTGCCCATGAACCTTCTGATGACCCAGGCCATCCACACGACCACCACCACATCGCCGGCCGGCACCGGTATCCGGAGCGCCTGGTCCCACGTCAGGGCGAAGGGTCCCTGGCCGCCGGCCATGGCTCGAACCGGTGCGGCCTCGGCTGCGAACCCGAGGGCCGGGTAGGTCGGCCGGATGTCGACGGCTGCGTCCACGTCCTGGTCCTAGCCGACCGTCGCCGGGGGCGCTCCGCCAGCCATCACCCCTGGAACCACTGACCGGCGTTGGCGCCGAGAGCCTGACCGGTGACGCAGCGGGCCAGGTCCGAGGCCAAGAGCAACACGACGCCGGCGATCTCAGCGGCGTCGGGCAGGTACCCGAGGGACGTCTCGGCGGCCACCTCGGCGTAGACCTCCTCGGGCGTGACCCCCCGCTCGGTCGCCTGCTGCTCGAAGTACCACTGGACCGACGGGCCCCAGATGTAGCCCGGGTGCACACCGTTGACCCGGATGCCATCGGGCCCCAGCTCTCGGGCCAGGGTGCGGGTCATCGACTTCAAGGCCGCCTTCGACGCCGAGTAGATCCCGAATCGGGGCTGAACCCGCTCGGTCGACATGGTGTTCACCATCACGATGCGGCCGCCGCCCCCAGCCTTCATGTGTGGAGCGACGGCCCGGGTCATGTGGACCGCGCCGAACAGGTTGACGTCGAGAGTGGTGCGCCAGGTGTGGAGGTCGGCCTCGAGCACGGGCGTGAAGTCACCGTCGTGGTAGGCGTTGGCCACCAGCACGTCGATGCCGCCCAGCTCGGTGACCGCTCGCTCGGCCAGGGCGAGGCAGGCGTCGGGGTCGGTGACGTCGCAGGTGACGGCCAGCGCCCGGCGACCCAGGTCTTCGACCTTGGCCGCCACCTTGGCCACCCTCTCGGTCCGGCGGGCGGCGACCACCACGTCGGCTCCCTCCCTGGCCAGGGCCAAGGCGACCTCTCGGCCCAGACCGGGACCCGATCCCGACACGATCGCGACCTTGTCCTCGAACAGCATCACGCCGCCTGTCCGAACAGCGGCCGGGGGCGAACCTCGGCCAGCAGCGGCAGCACCTCGGTGCCGAGCCGTCCTATTTGGTCGACCAGCTCCCCCACCGAGCGCGACCGGGGGCGGACCTGCACCTGCCGGGCGCCGAGGCCGGCCAGCTTGCCCAGGATGTGGGCGACCTTCTCGGGCGGTCCGGTGATGCACCCCCACCGTCCGACATCCCAGCCAGCGACCCCGACGTACACCGGACCGGCCAGGGCGCCGACGTCGAACGGCGCATCCTCCCGACCGGCCGTCACGAGCGCCGCCCGCAGTTGCTCGACGAGCTCGGGCGTGAGCGGACCTTGCGGCAGCCACCCGTCACCACGAGCAGCCGCCCGGCGGACGGCGGCAGGCGAAGATCCCCCGACCCAGATCGGTGGTCCGCCGGCCTGGACGGGGCGGGGGCGCTGGGCCATGCCGCTGAAGGCCCAACGCCGTCCTCGGTGCGCCGGCACCTCGTGGGCGAAGCAGGCCCGGAGGGCGTCGATGGCCTCGTCGAGCAAGGCGCCCCGCTCGGAGAACGGCACCCCCAGGGCTTCGAACTCCTCCTGGACGTGTCCGACACCGACGCCGAGGACGGCCCGCCCGGCGGACACGACGTCGAGGGTCGACCAGGCCTTGGCCACGGCCAGCGGGTGGCGGTAGGCGGGCACCGAGATGTGGGACACGAGACGCACCCGCTGGGTGATGCCGGCCAACCACGCAAGGGTGGCAACGGTGTCCCACCATTCGGCCCGCATCTCGGGCACCTTGTCGATCGGGACCGCAGCGTGGTCGCACACGGCTACGTAGCCGAGCCCGGCCGCATCGGCGGCCCGAGCGATCTCGGCCAGCTCCACGGGGCCAGCGGTCGCCTCCCAGGGCTCGGCGAAGGCCGAGCTCTGGGCCTGGATCGGCAGCTGCATGCCGACCTCCAACCGGTCGGCGGAGAGCACGGCAGGCACGAACTGACCCTACGGCAGGACGAGAACGCGTTTCAGTTCTGGGCGGTGCGGTCAGACGTCGCCGGAGAAGGTGTCGCAGGCGTCGGCCCGGCCGCCGTCGAACCCTCGCCGCAACCAGCGCTGGCGTTGCTCGCTGCTGCCGTGGTTCCAGCCCTCGGGGTCGACTCGACCGGTGGCCCGCTCCTGGATCCGATCGTCGCCCACGCCGGCCGCGGCGTTCAGGCCCTCCTCGATGTCGCCGGGGTCGAGCAGCCCGCGGTCGTACACCGTCTTGGCCCACACCCCGGCGTAGCAGTCGGCCTGGAGCTCGAGACGGATCGAGTACTGGTTGGCTCGCGACGGGTCGTCGTTCTGCAGGCGCCGCACCTCGTCGCTGGTGCCAAGCACGTTTTGCACGTGGTGGCCCACCTCGTGGGCCACCACGTAGGCCTGGGCGAAGTCGCCGGGGGCGTCGAACTCCTGTCCGAGCTGCCGGAAGAAGCCGAGCTCGAGGTACACCGTGTCGTCACCCGGGCAGTAGTGGGGCCCGATCTCGGCCCTGGCCCCGCCGCACGCCGAGCCGACCTCAGTGTCGAACAGCTGCAGGGTCGCCTCGCGGTACTCCTCGTCGCTGCCCTCGAAGGTGGTGACCCAGAAGTCCTGGGTGTCGTTGAACACCTGTCCGACGAAGAGCTTGAGATCGGCGTCAGGGTCGGGGCCGGGCGGACCGTCCTGGCCGGCGGGCGCAGCGGGGGCCTGGGGGAAGCCGGCCGACAAGATGTCGGACAGGTCCGACCCGCCCCCACCCCCGCCCCGACTCAGCAGGGCGAACACCACCACCAAGATGACGCCGCCGACACCGCCGACGCCCTTGATGCCACCCGGGATGGGCAGGCCGCCCATCCCGCGGCCGCCGCCGCGGCCACCTGTGCGCGCGTCCTGCACGTTGCTGGTGGCATCGGCGCCCTTCCCGAACCGCACTACGCCTACCTCGTCCCGGCGATCACGGCCCGGCCGGCGGCTTCTGGCCGCTGATGGACCAGAACACTATGCGGGCCATGGTGGTTCGGAGGTCGGCGGTGCGCACGCCCCAGAACTCGAAGCCGTAGCGGTGGGCGGCAACGTGGACGAGCATGGCCACGAGGACCCCGGCGGTGGCGTTGGGGTCGACATCGTCGGGTACCCGGTGAGCGACCTGCATCTCGCCCACCACCTCGGCCAGGGCGTTGTTGAGGTCGTTGAGCAGCCGGGTCCGCACGTTGCCGAAGCGCCCGTCGCCCTCGTCGGTGGCCAGGTCGACGACCCGCAGCACCGAGCGGTGCTCCTCCCAGAACCCGATGATCTCGTCGACCAGCGCCTCCGCTGACGCATAGCCCCGCCGCCCCCGCCACGGGCTGGCCCGAACGTGGTCGGCGAAGCGGCGACCCTGGGCCGCCATCTCCTCGGCCAGGGCCAGCACTGCGCTCTCGACGTCGGCGAAGTACTGGTAGAAGGTCGCCGGACTGGTGCCGGCCTCCCGGGCGATGTCGACCACCTTGAGCTCGCGGTACGAGCCGGAGCCGAGCATCGCGGCCGTGCAGTCCAACAGCCGGTGGCGGGTGGCCCGTCCCCGTCGGCCGGGACGCCGACCTTCCGAGCCCCGAAGCTCCTCGGACGCGGCTGCGCCCTGTTCGTACAGGGCGACCGCCCGCCGCTCAGCCATCGTCATCGCCATCGCCATCGGAAGGCTCGGGCCGAGGCGGCCGGTAGCAGGCCACCAGGAGGCCGATGCCGCTGACGAGACCCAGACCGACCGACACCCCGAGCCCGACGTTCGGGTCGAACGCGGGCTCTAGTCCCACGAGCCAGTCGACCGAGAAGCGGCCGGGGCCGATCGTGGCCACGGCGACGGCGACGGTGGCCAGGACGAGGTTGTACTCCCAGCCCTCCTTGACGATGAAGAAGCCGTTGTCGCGGTGCGTCGTCCAACCGGCGACGACCATGAGGCCAACGATGGCCGCCCCGGCCAGCGGGGTGAGCAGACCGGCGGCGAGTAGGACTCCACCTGCGAGCTCGGTCGATGCGGCCAGGACGGCGTGGATGGTCCCGTTGGGGCGCATGCCCATCGATGTGAACCACCGGGCGGTGCCCGGGATGCGCCCGCCGCCGAAGAACTTGTTGTAGCCGTGGGCGGCCACGGTCATCCCGACGATGACCCGCAGGATGAGCAGGCCGGTGCTGATCGCGTCGAACGACGCGATGGTGTCGACATCTGCGACCAGGGTCGGCGTCATGGGGCCACTGGGTCGTCGAGGCGGAGGTCGGCCAAGCTGGAGACGGCGGTCTCGCGCAGCAGGAACTTCTGGACCTTGCCGCTGGGGTTGAGGGGCAGGTCCTCGACCCAACGTGCGTGACGAGGGGCCTTGAAGCCGGCCATGCGCTCCTTGGCCCACGCCACCACCTCGTCCTCGGCGGGCGACTCGACGCCAGTGGTCGGCACCAGGAACGCGAATCCGACCTCGCCCAGCCGCTCGTCGGGCACGCCGACCACCGCAGCCTGGGCCACGGCCGGGTGCTCGGAGAGGACCGACTCGATCTCGGCCGGGTAAGCGTTGAAGCCACCGCAGATGAACATGTCCTTGGTGCGGTCGGTGATGGTGATGTAGCCGTCGGCGTCCATCACCCCCACGTCGCCGGTGTGGAGCCAGCCGTCGACATCGATGGCCTCGGCCGTCTGCTCCGGGTCCTCGAAATACCCGCGCATCACGTTGAAGCCCCGGACGACGATCTCACCCGGCTCGCCAGGGGGCCGCTCGGTGCCGTCGTCGTCGACGACGCGGACCTCGACATCGGGGATGGCCCGACCCGACGTGCGGGAGATCGTCTCGGCATCGTCGTCGGGCCGGCACATCGACACCACCCCTGTCGCCTCGGTGAGTCCGTAGGCGGTGAGCACGGTCTCGAAGCCCAGCTCGGTGCGCATGCGCTCGACCAGGCTCACTGGCACCGGTGCCGCGCCGGTGACGGCCAGTCGAAGATGGGTGGAGTCCATGTCGTCGGAACGGGCCGGGTGGTTGAGCATGGTCTGGTAGAGCGCCGGCGGGCCGGGGATCACCGAGATGCGCTCGGCGTGGATCGTGTGCATCACCGCCTCGACGTCGAACACCGGCACCGGCACCATCGTCGCCCCGGTCAGCAGGCAGGCGATGATGCCGGCCTTGTAGCCGAAGGTGTGGAAGAACGGGTTGACGATCAGGTAGCGGTCACCAGCGCGCAACCCGACGATGTCTGACCAGATCCCGAAGGTCCGCAGCGTCTGGCGGTGGGTGCACTCCACTCCCTTGGGCCGGCCCGTGGTGCCCGACGTGAAGATCAGGTCGGACAGATCCTCGGGACGAAGTGCTTTCGTGCGAATGTCGACCTCGGCGCCGGTGACCTCGGGTCGCTCGGCCAGGAAGTCGGCCCAGCTCGTCGTGCCCTCCGGGGCCGGGTCACGGATCACGATCGTGTGGGCGAGGTGGACCAGGTCGTGGCCTTCCAGCATCCCGACGTAGCCGTTTCCCAGGAAGCCGTCGACGGTGACGAGGAACCGAGTGCGGCTGCGATCGAGGATCCAGGCTGCCTCGTCGCCCTTGTAACGGGTGTTGAGCGGGACGACCACCCCGCCAGCGGCTTGGGCCCCGATGAGGGCGACGACCCACTCCCAGCAGTTGGGAGCCCAGATGGCGACTCGGTCGCCGGGCTGCAAGCCCGCGGCGATGAAGGCTCTCGCGGCAGCGTGGACGCGGTCGAACAGCGCGTTGAACGTGAGCCGCATGTCGCCGTCGACGAGGGCTTCGGCCGCGCCGTGCGTCTCGGCCGCATCGAGGCACAACGCCGGGATCGTCTCCCACTCGGTGTCGGCGCGCGCGCCGCCCTCGACCAGCTCGGTGCGAGACCTCACGCCGTTGCCTCGGCCGCGCCGGTCCACGCCGCCTCGAGCTCGTCGACGGTGGTCATGCTGGCGAGCAGGGAGATCGTGTTGTCGAGCACAGAATCGGCGTAGGCGGCGGGGATGCCACACACCGCGTCGCGAGGTACGACCACCTGGTAGCCGAGGTTCACGGCATCCATCACCAGGTTGGTGACGGCCACGTTCACCGAGACGCCGGTGACGACGATGCACGTGACGCCGAGGTTGCGCAGCACCGGGTCGAGGCCGGTACCGGCCATGGGGGACAGGCCGTGAAGCCGGGTCATCACGATGTCGGACGGCTCGGGTCCGAGAGCCGGAACCACCGACGCCTCGGCGCTGCCGGGCCCGAACCGCACCGGGCTCTTGCGCACCCCGGCGAAGAGCCGGGCGTTTGTGTTCGCCCCCCGGAGGTCGGTCCGCTGGGTCGCCGTGCAGTGGACCACCGCGACGCCGCCGGCTCGCGCCGCGACGCACAGTCGAGCAGCGGCGCTGACCATCGGTCCGGCGGCGGAGGCCAGCTCGGGCAGGGCCGAACGCTCCCCGACCACCCCACCCTGGATCTCCGACGTCACCACCGCACAGGTGTCGGGCCGCACCAGGGAAGCCAGGTCGACAGGCACCGGCGGAGGCTATCTGACACCCCGTCAGTCCTACTGCCGTGTCAGACAACGTCCACTCGCCGGGAACAGCGCAAACATCACCTGACGCGCCACCAGTGGAGCGACCGGCCGGCACCCGCAGGTGTCGCGTACCGTTGACCCCGTGGCGGACCTCGCCGACGCACCAGGGGCGGAGCTTCCAGGCCGCCGCCTGCCCCGCTGGCTGCGGCGGACGCTGGCCGGTCTCGGGGCCGTCGGCGCCCTGTCCCTCATCGCTCTCGCCGCCATGGTGCTGTGGGTGGTCACTGCGTTCCAGGGCTGCGAGGACATCGAGCTCGAGGGCGACCCCGGTCTGCTCGACCTCGACCTCGGCCCGGGCCAGGGGACGAGCTCGCGGCGACTCGAGGTCGATGTCACGCCCCGCGCAGAGCTGCGGGACGGCTCGACGGTGTTCGTCACCAGCGACGCGTTTCGGCCCTGGGGTGTCGTGGGGGTGGCAGTGTGCCTCGTGGAGGCGGGCACCCAACGGCGAGGCGTCGACGCGTGCGACACGATCAACGCCACCCGGTTCGCCGTCGACGGCGAAGGCCGCCTCGCCGCCGCGGTCGAGGTGTCCCGGGTCATCACGGTCGGCGAGCGGGCATACGACTGTGCGGCTCGAGCGGAGCGGTGCATCGTCGTCGCCACCGACTCGCGGGACTACGACCTCTCCGGTGGACAGCCCGTCTCCTTCGCTGAGGGGCTCGGCCGGCCCGACCTCACCCCGACCACCGAACGGCCCGACTCCGATCGCCTGCCGGTGAGCGCCGAGCCCGCCGGAGCGGTGGCCGAAGGAACGGTCGTCGAGGTGACAGCATCGGGGTTCGTGCCGGGCGAGCCGGTCATAGCGGGTCAGTGTTCGAGCGACTTCCTCACCGACGGGGTCGGGTCGACGCTCACCGACGGGGTCGGGTCCGACGGGGTCGGGTCGACGACGTGCATGCCTTCGAGGTCTGGTTCCTGGCCGAGGTCAGAACCAGGGTGCGAGCGACGAGCGTGAGAGCCGATGCGACGGGCGTGTTCCGGGCCAGAATCGCGGTCGAGCGCGTGGGCTACGCGACCGATGGGGACTCCGACGGCGACGATCGCATCGACTGCGCAAGGGCGCCGGGTCGGTGCGGGGTCGTCGTCGCGGCCGCCGCCGACACCAGGCGTTCGGCCTACCACCCCCTCACCGTCACCAGCTGACGGCGTCGGAGGCTGGGCGCGGTCGGACCGACGCGAGTGGACGATCGATGTCGCCCGTGCGGCCTGATCAGGCGGCACGGGCCCAGTGGGGTGGGTCGCTGGAGCGGGTGCGGCCTTGGGGGTCGGTGACCTCGACGGTGCCGTGGGGCAGGAGCTTGATCTCCCACCCTCTGCGGTGCACGACTTGGTGGTGGCGACTGCACAGGAGGACGAGGTTCCAGTGGACCGTCGGACCACCGTTGATCCAGTGGCGGATGTGGTGGGCATCGCACCAGTCGACGGGACGATCACAGCCCGGGAACCGGCATCCCCCGTCGCGGCCAGCTAGCACCATGAACAGCGCCACGGCCACGACGCGGGTGGAGTGCCCGTAGTCGAGGACGCTGGACCGGCCGCGGGTGATGACCCGGTGCACGTTGGCGTCGCAGGCCAGGCGGCGGGCGTCCTCGGTTGAGATCGCGGCGCCGTCGTGGTGACGGCCCTGCCCCGTTGCCGCAAGGAGAGCAGCGAGTTCGACGGTGATGTTCACGTGCGGCCGGTGATGGCCGCCGGCGGCGCGCCGCTGGTGGTCCAGGAAGTGCCGGAAGATCGCCACGAGCGCGTCGTGGCGGCGCTGGGCCGGGGTGCGGGTGTCGTCGTCGTCTCTGCGCCCGAGACCGAGGCGGATGGCGGCCTTGGCCAGTTGGTAACCCTCGGCGTCGAGGTCGGCATCGAGGCGCCCCTTGCCGTCGAGCGTGGGCGACAGATGCGCCTTGCCGGTCTCCTCGGCTGGCACGTCTTCGCCGACCTCGGCCTCGGCCCGTGCCGCCCACTGGCGCATGACCGCGGCGGTGTCGGCCAGATCGAGGTCGAGCAGGCACGGGACCAGAGCAGCCTCGTGATCGGCGTAGAGCCGGGCGGTGCGGTCCGACACGTTGGCGCAGATCGCCTGAACCTGAGCGCCGGTCAGGCGGCCCTCGACCCACGCCTGGGCGGTGACCGGGGCGCCGTGCATGCGACGAGCGGTGGCAGCCATCCGCCGGGCGTCGCGGTTCGACATGCCTGCGCGGGCTCGCAGCCAGCATGCCATCGACGCCGCCCCTTCGACGTCCCACAGTTGCACCGCGTCGAACTCGGCGGCGGACATGGTGACCTTGGCGTCGAGTCGGTCCCGCAGCCGGACGACATCAGCCAGCACATCACCGTCCACCGGCAGGTCGAGCCCGTCGATCGCTGCACCCAGATCCGCCAAGACCATGCCCGTATCGTACACCTGTTCGTCCCCTCCTGCACACACTTTCCCCATATATCTCAAGGAAACTTGGGGCTCCGGTCGTCTGGAGACGGACGCCGCACGAACGTCGGGAGACCGATGCGGCCGACTTCTGGGAGGGGCAGAAGCCGGCCGAGGCCGACCGCCGTCGCAAACGCGGCGATCAGCGCTGATCCGGCACCGCCGCGCCGCGACGGGACCTCCCGGGATCGAGTGAGCCGCCAGTCAGCCGGACCCAGTGACGGAGACGCAACGGTGGGGGAAACCCGCCACCGCCGCCGTGGCTCCGGGGGTGGGGCTCGAACCCACGACAAGCTGATTAACAGTCAGCTGCTCTGCCAGCTGAGCTACCCCGGAAGGACAGGGGACGGTAGCAGAGGCCCTCGGCGGACCCCACCCTGTTCCGGGGGAGGATCGGACGCCGACGACGTGGGATGCTCGGTTCGTGAACGTCATCGCGGGTCTGGTCGTCGGCGCCGTCGCCGGGGTGCTCGTCGGGCGCCGCCAGGCTCACCGGTCCTCACCCGCGGCCCCGACGCCGCCCGCCCTGCCGTCCGCCCCGGCGCCGCCTCCGCAGAGGGTCGTGATCGACGTCAGCGCCGCCCCACCGGACCCCGCCTGATCACCCCGGAGGGCGACCAGTCCCGTTCGCCTCAGTCGCCGTCGAGGTAGTCGCGCAGCTTCTGGCTGCGGTGAGGATGGCGCAGCTTGGCGAGCGTCTTGGACTCGATCTGGCGGATGCGCTCCCGGGTGACGCCGAACTCCCGGCCCACCTCCTCGAGGGTGCGGGAGTGGCCGTCGTCGAGCCCGAACCGGAGGCGCACGACCTCCTGCTCCCGCGGGTTCAGCTCGCTCATGGCCTCAACCACGGCGTCGACGAGCATCGTGCGGGCGGCGGCGTCGGCCGGGGCCTCGGCTTGGAGGTCCTCGATGAAGTCCGAGAGGTTCGAGTCGTCGGTCTCGCCGACCGGTGAGTCGAGCGACAGCGGGTCCTGAGCGATCCGGAGGATCTCCCGCACCCGGGTGGGTGACATGTCGACCTTGCCGGCCAACTCCTCGACGGTCGGCTCGCGCTCGAGCTCCTGCAGCATCGACCGCTGGATGCGATGCACCTTGTTGATCGACTCGACCATGTGGACCGGGATGCGGATGGTCCGGGACTGGTCTGCGATGGCCCGGGTGATGGCCTGGCGGATCCACCACGTGGCGTAGGTGGAGAACTTGAAGCCCTTGGTCCAGTCGAACTTCTCGACGGCCCGCATCAGCCCGAGGTTCCCCTCCTGGATGATGTCGAGCAGCAGCATGCCCCGGCCCGCGTACCGCTTGGCCACCGACACGACCAGGCGCAGGTTGGCCTGGATGAGCTGGGACTTGGCCTCCTCGCCGTCGCGGCAGGTGCGCTCCAGGCGGCGGCGCTCGGCGAAGGCGAGGGAGTCGAGGCCCGAAGCCGCCGAGAGGTCGGCCAGCTTGACCGCCGCCGCGGCACCGGCCTCGATGCGCTGGGCCAACGAGACCTCCTCGGGTCCGCTGAGGAGCGGGACCTGGCCGATCTCGCGGAGGTAGATGCGCACCGAGTCGCCGGCCCCGCCGGTGCTGCGGTCACCCCCGGTCCGGGCAGGCCTCCGCGCCGGTCTCCCCGCCGCGCTGCCGGGTCCCCTGACGACCACAGTCGCGGCCGGATCGACCGTCGGAGGTCGAGGCGGAGCCTCAGCATCGAGGTCGGGCGAAGTCGGCGCCGCGACCGATGTGGCGACGCCGCTGGGAGGAGGATCGGGGGGCGCCGCTCCGCTCGCTCCGGTCATGACCTCTCCTCGGCCCTGTCGGCCAACCAAGCTAGCAACTGGTCCTCGCGGGCCGGATCAGTCCGGCTGTCGGGGCGGACCTCGTCGAGGCGGGTGCTGAGCCAACGGATGAGCGGGTTGAGCGCTTCGGCGTCACCGCCGGAGCGGAGGTCGGCGCGAAGTCGCTGTAGCTCCCGCTTGCCGGCCAGCTGCAGCAGCACCCGCCTTACGTCGGCGGGATCGTCGCCGGTGGCGTCCTCTGCGAGCAGGCGGCGCAGCAGGTCCGCCGCTTCGGGAGCGGCGGCGTCGAGGGCGCCGTGGACGTCACCACCCACGTCGAGGAGGGCCCGGAAGGCCAGGGCGTGCACGTCGGAGACGAACAGCACCTCGTGCAGCAGCGACAGGGCCACCGGCCCCTGCTCGTGGTCCACGGCCAGACGCAGGGCGACGGTCTCGGGGGTGTCGCGGCCTCGGCTCCGAGCCGACGTCGATGTCGAGGGGCGCGGCGTGGAGGGAAGGCGTCCCGAGCGCAGCGACGCCCGCAACCGGTCGATGTCGACGCCGCAGCGGTCTGACACCTGCATCAGGTACTGGTCGCGCACCAGGTCGTTGGGGTGCTCGCGGATGACAGCCAGCGCCGCCTCCGCGATGCGGACCCGATCCTCGGGACTCGATCCGTTGCGAGCGACCAGCGCCCGCTCGACCCGGAATCCCAGGAACGGGACCGGCTGCTCGACCGCAGCGCGCAGCCGGTCGGGGTCGCGGCGGGCGAGCTCGCCCGGGTCCTCGCCAGCAGGGAGGTCGGCCACCGCCACCTCGAGCTCGTGGCGCTGCTCCCACTCGTAGAAGCGCTCGGCGGCGGCGGCACCGGCCACGTCGGGGTCGAACGCGAGCACGACGCGCCGGGCGAAGCGGGTGAGCTGGCGAACGTGGTGCTCGGTGAGGGCGGTGCCGCAGGTGGCCACGGCGCGGGGCACCCCCGCGCGGGCGAAGCCGATCACGTCGGTGTAGCCCTCGCACACGATGACCTCATCGGCCTTGACAACGTCATCCTTGACCCAGTTGAGGCCGTACAGCACCTTGCTCTTGTCGTAGAGCGGCGTCTGCGGCGTGTTGCGGTACTTCGGCCCCTCGCCGCCGGGCAGCACCCGGGCCCCGAAACCGATCGGCTCGCCCCGAGGCTCGAAGATCGGGAACAGGACCCGACCCCGGAAGAAGTCCTGCTGGCGCTGGCGCCGGTTGACGAAGCCGAGGCCGGCGTCGGTGAGCACCTTGTCGCTGAGCGACAGGTGGCGGGCCAGCTCGTCCCAACCGTCAGGGGCCCATCCGAGTCGGTAGCTGCGAACGACCTCACCGTCGAGGCCCCGGCTCCGCAGGTAGGCCCGGGCCGGGCCGCCGTCTTCGCCGGTTAGCAACCGCTGGTGGTACCACTCCACAGCCCGCTCCAAGGCCTCGACGAGCACCCGCTTGCGTTGGCGGTGCTCGCCGTGGGCCCGGTCGGTGTACCGCAGCGTCACCCCCGACTGCTGGGCCAGCCACTCCACGGCCTCGACGAACTCGACGTGCTGCAGCTCGCGGACGAGCTGGATGGTGTCACCCGATGCTTGGCAGCCGAAGCAGATGTAGAACCCGCGCTCGGCGTTGAGGAAGAACGACGGGGTCTTCTCGGTGTGGAACGGGCACAGCCCCAGCCAGCGTCGGCCCGACCGCTTGAGCTGCATGAACTGGCTGGCCACAGCCACGATGTCGGCTCGCTCGCGGACAGCGACGACGTCCTCGTCGACGATGCCCATCAGGGCCGCCGGTGACCGCCCCGCTGGATCGGCGGACGCGGACCCAGGAGCACGCCGTCGACGGTACCAGCGACCCGCACCCACGCCCCCGGATCTTCGACTGGCGCCGGGGCTTGATCTCGGCCGGTGGCGCTACTCCCGGGTCCGGGCCGAACCGGCCTGATCGGCCCCGACCCCGGAGGACGTGCGGCCCTCCTCGTGCGGTTCGCCATCGGCGGTCGAGTCGGACTCCGGGTCGCCGCTCGACGGCCCGTTCGACCGCCCGGCCCGGTCACGGCGGTCGGCGCGCAGCGACGTGACGATGGTCACGACGAGGACGAACAGGATCACGCCCAGCGACACCGTGGTCGGGATGTGGAAGTCCTCGGTCGGGAAGTCGAGCTGCTCGCCGGTGAAGGTCAGGATCATCTTGACCCCGACGAAGGCGAGGATGGCTCCGAGGCCGTAGTTGAGGTAGCGGAGCTTGTCCTGCGCACCGTTGAGGAGGAAGTAGAGGGCCCTGAGCCCGAGGATGGCGAAGGCGTTGGAGGAGAAGACGATGAACGACTCCTGGGAGACGGCCAGGATCGCCGGCACCGAGTCGACGGCGAACACCACGTCGGTGGTCTCGACCATCACCAGCACGGCGAAGAGCGGGGTGGCGACGCGCTTGCCGTTCTCCTTGGTGAACAGGTGCTGGCCGTCGTAGGACTCCGTCGACGGGATGACCCGTCGGAAGGCTCGCAGCACGAGGCTCTTGTCCGGGTTGACCTCGGTCTCGCCGTGGAAGGCGATCTTCTGAGCGGTGTAGAGGAGGACGAGCCCGAAGATGACCAGCGTGAAGGCGAAAGCCTCGATGAGGCTGAGCCCGGCGAAGATGAAGACCGCCCGCAGGACGAGGGCGCCGAAGATGCCCCAGAACAACGTGCGGAACTGGTACTTGTCGGGCACGGCGAAGTAGCTGAAGATCACGGCCCACACGAAGACGTTGTCGATCGAGAGGCTCTTCTCGATCAGGAAGCCGGAGATGTACTCCCCGGCTGCGCTCGCTCCGGCGTTCACGGTGTTGCCGTCGGCATCGACGCCTGAGGTCCGGCCGATGAGGTAGATGACGGCGGTGAAGGCGACGCCGATCGAGATCCAGATCGCGCTCTCGATCGCCGCTTCCTTGAGCCCGATGGCGTGGGGCTTGCGATGCACCACCAGCAGGTCGAAGACCAACAGGAAGGCGATGAAGGCGAGCAGTGCCCCCCACTCCCAAGGGTGGATCTCGAGGTCGACGAACTTGGCCGAGCCTTCCGACGCAGCGAGCAGGTAGGCGTTCATGGGACGAGTGGACTCCGGCTGATCACCAGGGGGACGGTTCGTTCAGCCGGGAGTCTCTCCGCTCGCAGGCGAGCCGACCGCCCCGGGTGGCCAAGCCACCGTGCTGACGTTGCGGTCACGGGGGATACTCCCTCCCGGTCCGACCAACCTACCGGTTGGCACCGGCCCTGAGGCGCCGCCGCTGTCGGGTACGGTCGCTCCTCGTGTCGGACCTGTTCGCCATAGACGGCAAGGCGGCGTTGATCACCGGGGGAAGCCGGGGCATCGGCCTCATGATCGCGCGGGGCTTCGTCGAGGCCGGGGCCCGCGTCTGGATCTCGTCGCGCAAGGCCGACGTGTGCGCCGAGGTGGTCGCCGAGCTCTCGAAGATCGGTGAGTGCCACGCCATCGCCGCCGATCTGTCCCGCGAGGACGAGGCCCGACGCCTCATCGACGAGGTTGGTGCGGCGACCGACGAGCTCCACATCCTCGTCAACAACGCCGGGGCCACGTGGGGCGCGCCCCTAAGCGAGTTCGACGACGCGGCGTGGGATCGCACCCTCGACCTGAACGTGAAGGGCGTCTTCCACACCACCAAGTTCGCCCTGCCGCTGCTGCGAGCGGCCGGTACCGAGGACGACCCGGCCCGAGTCATCAACATCGGCTCCATCGACGGGATCCACGTCCCCATCCTCGAGACATACTCGTACTCGGCGAGCAAGGCGGCCGTGCACCAGCTCACCCGTCACCTGGCGAGCCGCCTGGCCCCGCACATCACCGTGAACGCCATCGCCCCGGGACCGTTCGAGTCGAAGATGATGGCCGCAACCCTGGAGTCCTTCGGCGACCAGATCGCGGCCCAGGCACCGATGAGGCGCATCGGCCGCCCCGACGACATGGCCGGGGCCGCCATCTTCTTGGCATCGCGCGCCGGCTCGTACCTGACCGGGGCGGTGATCCCCGTCGACGGCGGGATCGCCACCTGCAAGTAGATCCACCGGCGAGGAGCACCGTGCCCGACGACCCGACGTCCTCCTGGCGGCCTGACGACCCGGCCCCCCCGTCCGAACCCGATCAGACGGCGGAGGACGCCACCCGGGCCTGGGCCACCGGGGAGACCGAATCCGCCGGCCCGGCGACGGGAACCGGGGACGCCACCACGGCGTGGCGACCAGACGGGGCGACCGTGGGCGCCGAGCCCTCGACGCCGCCGCAGGGCTCCCCCCCGGCCGATGCCACCCAGGTCCTGCCGGCCGGCGGGTACGTGGTGCCTGCGCCCACCGGCCAGGACCAGCCCGTAGCGGGATACCAGGAGGTGGCCGTCGCTGAGGTGCCTCCCGAGCGGGGCGGGCGGGGCCTGCTAATCGCAGCCGTCGTAGTGCTGCTCATCGCCATCATCGCCGTCGCCGTCCTGCTGCTGACCGCCGGGTCCAACGACGACGACGAGCCCCCGGCGACCACGGTGCCCGACACCACGCCGAGCTCGGTGCCCACGAGCGCGTCGGAGTCGACCACGCTGCCATCGACACAGAGCTCGGCCGCCCCCACCACCACCGCCCCCCCCACCACCCACACACCGCCTCCCCACCCCCCCCCCACCCACGGCCACGACCACCCCCCCCCCGCCCCGGCAGACCGCACTTACGTCGACAGTCACCATGCT
>Ga0136640_10000182_pt1 | contig 22879 bp, 25 predicted proteins | sample AntDrymUQ8642106_2_FD_105498 | JGI IMG/M metagenome (GOLD analysis project Ga0136640, IMG submission 105498) | Polar desert sand microbial communities from Dry Valleys, Antarctica - metaG UQ864 (21.06) | ecosystem: Environmental > Terrestrial > Soil > Desert | place: Antarctica: Dry Valley...
AACCGCCCGGCCGCAAGGTCCTCGGACGTACGGGGCGCCGGCCGGACGACGCGGTGCTCCGGGCAGGTGTAGCGGCCCTCGCCGTAGACCACCATCGAGCTGGCCAGGACGAGCCGCCCGATGCCGGCCCGATCCATGGCGGCCAGCAGCACGGCCGTGCCGAAGTCGTTGATCCCGGCGTACTCGGGCATGTCCTGCGTGTCCAGGCCGAGGCCGACCATGGCGGCCTGGTGGCAGATGGCGTCCGTTCCGGCCACTGCAGTGTCGACTGTGGCCCGGTCCCGGACATCGCCGACAATCAGTTCGATGTCGGCTGGGAGATCGGGCCGTCCCCCGGGATAGGTCGGGTGTACGGCGGGGAGCAGGGCATCGAGGACGCGAACCTCGTGCCCGGCGCCGAGCAACTCCTCGGCGACGTGCGAGCCGATGAAGCCGGCGCCACCGGTGAGGAGCACGTGCATGGCTGCCGACCCTAGCCCGAGGTGTATGAACGGGGCATGGAGCGCTGTGCGTGGGCGGGCAGCGCCCCCGAATACGTTGCCTACCACGACGAGGAGTGGGGTACGCCGCTGCACGGGGACGACGCGCTGTTCGAGCGCCTGTCGCTTGAGGCGTTCCAGTCCGGTCTGTCCTGGATCACGATCTTGCGTAAGCGGGAGAACTTCAGGACGGCCTTCGACGATTTTCACGTCGCCACTGTGGCGGCCTACGACGACAACGACGTACGCCGCCTGCTTGCCGACGCCGGCATCGTCCGCAACCGGGCCAAGATCGATGCCACGGTCTCCAACGCCCGGGCGGCGCTCGAGGTGCCTGGCGGGCTCGACAGGCTGCTGTGGTCCTTTGCGCCGGACGAGCCCCGGCAGCGCCCGTCGTCACTCGTCGACGTGCCGGCGACCAGCCCGGCCTCGACCGCCTTGGCCAAGGAGCTGAAGCGGTTCGGCTTCCGGTTCGTCGGGCCGACGACGGCGTACGCGCTGATGCAAGCAACGGGCATGGTCGACGACCACGTCGCAACCTGCTGGCGAGCAGCCTAGCGGCCGGTGAACGTCGGCGCCGTCTTGTCCGCGAAGGCCCGTACGGCGGCCCTGTGGTCCTCGCTCAGGCCGGTGCCGGCCATGTGCTCGCCCTCGTTGGCCAGCGACGCCGCGAGGTCGTTGCCGGCGGAGAAGGCCAGGGCGGCCTTGATCGCCGCGTACGCCAGCGTCGGGCCGGCGGCCAGTTCCGCCGCGAACCCGGCGGCGCGCTGCTGCAGCTCCTCGTCGGGCACCACCTGGGTGACCATCCCGAGGTCGAGGGCCGTGACGGCGTCCACCGGCTGCGCGAGCAGCATCAGCTCCGCGGCCTTGCCGTGCCCGATGAGCCGGGGCAGCGTCCAGGTCGCGCCGCTGTCCACGGACAACCCGATCTTCGCGAAGGCCATCAGGAATTTCGCGCTGGCGCCGGCGATGCGGAAGTCCGCAGCGAACGCGAAGGAGGCGCCGGCGCCGGCGGCCATCCCGTTCACCGCTGCGATCACCGGCTTGGGCATGCCGGCGATGGTCATCACGATCGGGTTGTAGTGCTCCGCGACGGTGCGCAGCGGGGCTGGATCGTCGGTGCGGATCAGCTCGATGTGCTCCTTGAGGTCCTGGCCGACACAGAAGCCGCGACCGCGTCCGGTGAGGATCACCGCGCGTACCTCGGGATCTTCGGCCGCCTCGCGCAACGCGCCGAGCAGTGCCTCCTTCGCCTCGGTGTCGAGGGAGTTCATCGACTCGGGGCGGTTCAGCGTGATCGTCGCGACCCCTCCGTCTTGGCCGTACAGGACTGATCCGGATGGAGATGTCACGATGGTTGGCCTCCTCAGCTGGCTGCCGCACGGTAACCGCTGGGCGGAGGCGGCGGCCACGGCGAGCCGCCAGTTTCTCCTCGGCGCCCCGATACGGGACAATGGGACCAACATCGCGTCGGTCACCCGTGAGGGTGGCTGACGTTCCGCTAGCTACGGCATCGCGCACCGGCCCGGGAGCACCTCGCGGGCCTGACTGAGGAGGAACGCATGGCGGCCATGAAGCCGCGGACGGGTGAAGGTCCGCTGGAGGTCACCAAGGAGGGGCGCGGCATCGTCATGCGCGTCCCCCTTGAAGGCGGCGGCCGACTCGTCGTCGAGATGACGCCGGATGAGGCCACCGCGCTCCGTGAAGCCCTCAAGGGGGTCACCGGCTAGCCCACGGCACAGATGCTCACCGGCCCCGGCGCGAGATTCACCTCTCGCGACCGGGGCCGCCGCATCGACGGGGGGCCTGGGCTGGCACCGCTGCGGCATGATCCGGGAGTGACCGCACCGGTGATCGACCTGAACGCCGATCTGGGCGAGGGGCTCGGAATCTGGCGGCTGACCGACGACGACGGGCTGCTCGGCGTCATCACCAGCGCCAACGTCGCCTGCGGTTTCCACGGCGGCGACCCGTCGATCATGCGCCGGGTGTGCGCCGCCGCAGTTGACCGCGGCGTGCGGATCGGTGCCCAGGTCGGCTACCGCGACCTGCACGGCTTCGGCCGCCGCTTCCTCGATGTCGCACCGCTCGAGCTGACCGACGACGTCCTGTACCAACTGGGCGCGTTGGACGCGTTCGCCCGGGTGGCAGGCGATCGGGTGCGCTACCTCAAACCGCACGGGGCGCTCTACAACGCGATTGTGAGACACGAGTACCAGGCCGCAGCAGTCGTGGAGGCGGTACGCCGCTACGACGCCTCGCTGCCGGTGCTCGGGCTCCCCGGCTCTGCCTGGTTGCGGCTGGCCGCCGAGGCCGGCCTGACCGCCGTACCGGAAGCCTTCGCCGACCGGGCCTACACACCGACCGGTGAATTGGTGTCCCGGCGGGAACCCGGCGCCGTACTGGCCGATCCCGACGACATCAGCGCGCGGTCGGTACGAATGGCAGTGAGCGGCCAGCTTGTTGCCAGCGACGGTTCGATCGTCGATGTAACCCCCCGGTCCCTCTGCGTTCATGGGGACTCGCCGGGGGCGGTGACCGTGGCACGTCGGGTCCGCGCCGCGCTGCACGACGCCGGCGTCGACGTCCAGCCGTTCACCACGGGGCCGTGATCATGGGCGGTGACCAGACAGGACCGGAGCAGGCGCATGGGCAACGCGAGATGTGGGAGTACGGCGAGGACGCGCTGCTCGTCGAACTTGCCGACGTCACGGCGGTCATGGCGCTGCGCGCCAGCCTGGATCAGGAGCCGGTGCCGGGCATCGAGGAGGTCGTCCCGGCCGCCCGCACCGTCCTGCTTCGGCTCGCCCCCGACGCGGACACCAGGCGGATCGTCGAGGAGGTGACCAGCCGCCAGCTGACGGCGTACAAGCCCGATGCCGGTGCGGTGGTCGAGATCGCGGTGACGTACGACGGTGCCGACCTCGACGAGGTCACCCGGCTGACCGGCCTGTCCGCAGCCGAGGTGGTGACCGCGCACACCGGCACGGAACTGACCGTCGCGTTCTGTGGCTTCGCACCCGGCTTCGGCTACCTCATCGGCCTGCCGGAGACCCTGCAGGTGCCGCGGCGGAGCGAGCCCCGCACCAAGGTGCCGAAGGGCGCTGTGGGGTTGGCCGGCGCGTTCACCGGTGTCTACCCGCGCGAGTCGCCCGGTGGGTGGCAGCTCATCGGCCGGACCAAGCTCGCCCTGTGGGACGCCGAGCGCGACCCGCCGGCGCTGCTACGGCCCGGGACGCGGGTCAGGTTCCGGACCGCATGATCGAGATCCTCGTTCCCGGACCGCTGGCAACGGTGCAGGACCTGGGCCGGCCCGGGTACGCCGAACTGGGGGTCGGGCGCAGCGGCGCCGCGGACCTGGCAGCTCACCGGCTGGCCAACCGGCTCGTCGGCAACGCCGAGCATTCGGCCACCGTCGAGGCCACCTTCGGCGGACTGCGATTCCGGAGCCGGACCGACCTGCTCGTGGCTGTCACCGGTGCAACCGCACCGGTGTTCATCGCAGGGGTAGAACACGCCGGCAACGCGCCGCTGCGGGTGAGCGCCGGCGTCGAAGTTCGCCTCGGTACGCCGGATGCCGGGCTGCGTAGCTACCTCGCGGTCCGCGGCGGCGTGGCCTGCGAGCCGGTGCTCGGCTCCCGATCGACGGACCTGCTCTCCGGCTTGGGGCCGGCGCCGCTGCACGCGGGCGACACCTTGGCGGTCGGCGGCGACGCAGCGACCGACCCTCACGTGGACGTGGCGCCCGTGGTCGCCTACCGGGCCGAGCCGGTGCTGCGGATCAGCCCAGGACCGCGGCGGGACTGGTTCAGCACCGACGCGTGGGCCACGTTGTTGGGTGCGGCGTACACGGTCAGCGCCGACAGCAACCGGATCGGCGTCCGGTTGACCGGGCCGGTCCTGCAACGCGCCATCTCGGCTGAACTGCCGTCGGAGCCGATCGTGCTCGGGGCGGTCCAGGTCCCGGCCAGCGGGCAACCCTTGATATTCCTGGCCGACCACCCGGTCACCGGCGGCTATCCCGTCATCGGCGTGGTGCGCCGCGCCTACGTCGGGCTGGCCGCGCAGCTCCGACCGGGACAGCCCGTACGGTTCGTCGCGCGGTAGGTCCGCACCCGGGTTGCCAGTACTTGAGGCAGCGGAGAAAGTGCGGGCCAGCGGTCGTGCGCCGCTATGCTCGTCTGGCCGGTTCTCATCTCCTCAGTCGTTCCCTCGGCAAGCAAAGGAGCCGGCCGAAAGGCAGATCCGTTGAGCAAACCCACCATCCTCACCGTCGACGACGATCCCATGGTGTCTGCCGCGATCTCCCGGGACCTCCGCAGCCGCTATGGCGCCGACTATCGCATCGTGCTATCGCATCGTGCGGGCGGTGTCGGGGGCGCAGGCGCTCGCAGTGTTGAGCAAACTCGCTCTGCGCAATCAGCCGGTGGCGCTGATCGCCTCCGACCAGAGAATGCCGGAGATGACGGGCATCGAGTTGCTCGAGCAGGCCCGGACCCATGCCCCGAACGCGAAGTACCTGCTGCTCACGGCATACGCCGACACAGACGTCGCCATCAAGGCGATCAACGACATCGGACTCGACTACTACCTGCTCAAGCCCTGGGATCCTCCCGAGGAGCGGCAGTACCCCATCATCGACGACCTGCTCGGCGACTGGCGGCAGGCCCACCCGGAACACACCTCCGATCTGCGTGTGGTCGGGCACCGGTGGTCCGACCGTAGCCACGACATCAAGACGTTTCTGGCCCGTAACCATGTGCCCTACCGCTGGTACGACATCGAGCGTGACGCCGAGGCGCAGCGGTTAAGCGAACTCGCCCAGGCGACAGCTGCCGATCTCCCTCTGGTGCTCGTCCCCGAAGGGGAGACGCTCCGCTGCCCGTCGACGCTCGAGATCGCTGACGCGCTCGGGCTGCGCACAAGGGCTGAACAGCCGCTGTACGACGTCTGCATCGTGGGCGGCGGCCCGGCCGGCCTGGCCGCCGCGGTGTATGCGGCCTCGGAGGGGCTGGGCACCGTCATCGTGGAGCGCGAGGCGCCTGGGGGACAGGCCGGGCAGAGCGCGTCGATCGAGAACTACCTGGGGTTCCCCAAGGGACTGACCGGCTCCGACCTCACCCAGCGCGCCGTCGCTCAGGTCTCGCGCTTCGGTGCTGAGGTCGTGCTGGCGCGCGACGTCGTCGGCTTCCAGACCCGTGGGCCGGTTCATGAGTGCTCTTCGAAGGTTCGGGGGAGATCGAGGCGCGCGCGCTCATCGTGGCGACGGGCGTGTCCTCCCGGCGCCTCGAGGCAGCAGGGGTCGACGAGTTCACCGGCCGGGGCGTCTACTACGGCGCCTCCGCCAGCGAGGCGAGCCAATGTCAGGGCGACGACGTCTACGTCGTTGGTGCCGCCAACTCAGCAGGACAGGCCGCGCTCAACCTGGCCCGCTTCGCCAAGCGAGTGGTGCTGGTGGTTCGCGGTGCGACGCTCGAGGACACGATGTCCCAGTATCTCGGCGCGAGAACCATGTCCGCACCCAACATCGAGGTGCGGTACCGCAGTAAGGTGGTGGCTTGTCGAGGCGACGGCCATCTCGAGTCGCTGACTCTCGCCGATCGGGACTTGGTTCGTCGTCACGGGTCAAGATCTCCTTGCCCCCGCCCATGCTCAGTGCTGGCCGCTGCCCCGTGCGCCCTTCGGCCTCGAGACGAGCGTGCCCGGTGTGTTCGCCGCAGGAGACGTCCGACTCGATTCCATGAAGCGGGTCGCCTCGGCGGTCGGTGAGGGCGCAATGTCGGTCTACCTGGTGCACCGCTACCTCGCCACGATCTGATGCGAGTCGACGACCTTCTCTCACTCAGCCTCTTCGACGGTTTGACGGACGACCAGCTCGCGGAGCTGGCCGAGGCGGGTACCGAGGTGCGCATCGAGCCCGGCGTCGACCTCTTCCACGAGGGCAGCCACGCGGACTTCTGGTGGGTGCTCGTCGAGGGTGCCATCGAACTCAGGCGCCACGTCGGCCGCGAGGACACCGTGGTCGGGAAGTTGGACGTACCGGGCCGCTGGGCCGGCGGCTTCAGGGCATGGGACGAGCACGGCGTCTACCTCGCGACCGGTCGAGGAGTGGCCGACGGGCGGGTGCTCCGAGTGCCGGCCGAAGGGCTGCGTGAGCTGTCCAACGGCTGGTTCCCGTTCGGCGGACACCTCATCAGGGGGCTGTACGGCACCGCGCGCACTATCGAATCGACGGTACGGCAGCGCGAGTCCCTCGTGACCCTCGGCACCCTCGCCGCCGGCCTCGCACACGAGATCAACAATCCGGCCGCTGCCGCCACCCGGGCGGTGGATGCCCTCGAAGGTGCCTGCGAGACGCTGCTTTCGTCGCTCGGCCGCCTCGCCCAAGGCGAGATCTCGGCCCTGCAGTTCTCCGCGCTCGACGCGCTGCGCCGCGAGATCGAGCCTCGGGCGGCGGTCCTGGACCCACTGGCAATGGCCGATCACGAGGAGGCCCTGTCGTCGTGGCTCACTCGCCACGGCGTCGAGCGCGATTGGATAATCGCTCCGCCGCTGGCTGCCGCCGGAGTCGACCTTGCCTGGTGCGAGCGGGCGGCGACCGTACTCGCTGGAGCGGTGCTGGAGCCAGGACTCGAATGGGTGGCGAGCACGCTCTCCGTGGCCACCCTCCTGTCGGAGGTGGAAGGAGTCGACGCGGCGCGTCTCCGACCTCGTGGCCGCCGTCAGGTCTTACTCGCAGATGGACCGCGGGTCGATCCAGCACATCGACGTCACGGACGGCCTTGAGAGCACCCTGGTGATGCTCGGCCACAAGCTCCACGATGGTGTAGAGGTGGTGCGCCAGTACGGCGCCGACGTCCCCCGGATCGAGGCCTACGCCGGCGAGTTGAACCAGGTGTGGACCAACCTGATCGACAACGCAGTGGACGCGATGGACGGCGCGGGCACGCTCCAGATAGCGACGCGGGTTGACGGTGACCACGTCGTCATCGAGGTCGGCGACACCGGCCCCGGTATCCCGCCACAGGTAGCTGCCCGAGCGTTCGAGGCGTTCTTCACGACCAAGGACGTAGGCAAGGGCACCGGTCTTGGCCTCGATATCGCACGGCGCATAGTCGTGGAGCGCCACGGCGGCACAATCAGCATCGACTCCCGACCGGGTGAGACGGTCTTGCGGGTCCGCATCCCTGTCCGACCGCCTGAGCCGCAGGGGCGTACAGGCAGCTAATTCAGGTGCGGCGACGTTGTGGAGCGCTGGCTCCTGGCGCTCTGCATGTCGGGTAACGCAGCGCCGATCAGGCGAGCAGCGCTCGGTACACCTCGACGGTCCGCGTCGCCACTGCGGGCCACCCGAACTCACCGTCCGCCCGAGCGCGCCCCGCGGCACCCATCGACTCCGCCATCGGGCGGTCCGCCAGCACCCGGTTCAGGGCACCGGCCAGGGCCGCTTCGAAGCCGGCCGGATCCTGCTCGTCGTAGTGCACGAGCAGCCCCGTCGTACCGTCGTCGACGACCTCGGGGATCCCGCCCACGTCGCTCGCGACGACAGCCGTGCCGCAGGCCATGGCTTCCAGGTTGACGATGCCCAGCGGCTCGTAGACCGACGGACAGCAGAAGACCGTCGCGTGGCTGAGCAACCGCCGGACGTCCTCCCGTGGTTGCATGTCCGGGATCCAGTGAACGCCGGAGCGGCGCTCGGACAGTTCCTCGACGAGAGCCAGCACCTCGGCCCCGAGCTGCGGTGTGTCCGGCGCACCGGCGCACAGCACGATCTGCGCATCCGGATCGACGCTCGCCGCAGCCCGGATCAGATGAGGCACGCCCTTCTGCCGGGTGATCCGCCCGACGAAGAGGACGTACGGCCGGTCCGGATCGATGCCCAGCCGATCCAGTAGGCCGGTGTCGGGATCGGGCCAGTAGTCCGTCGTGTCGATCCCGTTGCGGACGACGTGCACGCGCGCTGCGTCCAGGAACGGGTAGCAGTCGAGGATGTCGCGGCGCATCCCCTCGCTGACCGCGATGACGCCGTGGGCGGCCTCGTACGCCGTTCGCTCCGCCCATGACGACAGCGCATACCCGCCGCCGAGCTGCTCGGCCTTCCACGGCCGCCGGGGTTCCAGCGAGTGCGCCGTGAGCACGTGCGGTACGCCGTAGAGCAGGGCACCGAGGTGGCCGGCGAGATTGGCGTACCAAGTGTGAGAATGCAGCAGGTCGCAGCCGTTCACCGAGTTCACCATCGACAGGTCGACGCCGATCGTCTGCAATGCGGGGTTCGTTCCGACGAGGTCGGCCGATACCTCGTGCGCCGTCGCCCCCTCGCGTGGGGCCCCGAAGCAGTGCACGTCGACGTCGACGAGCGATCGGAGCTCACGGGCCAGGAACTCCACGTGTACGCCGGCACCACCGTAGACATCCGGCGGGAACTCTCTGGTGAGCAGGCCCACGCGCATCCCTAGACAGTAGGGTCATGCCCATGGTCAGGGAGCCTCGCGTTCTCGGGATCGTCCTCGCCGGCGGCGAGGGTAAACGGCTGTGGCCGTTGACCCAGGACCGGGCCAAGCCCGCTGTCCCCTTCGGCGGGAACTACCGGCTTATCGACTTCGTGCTGTCGAACCTGGTGAACGGCGGCTACACCCGGATTTGCGTGCTGACGCAGTACAAGTCGCACTCCCTCGACCGGCACATCACCACGACCTGGCGGATGTCCTCGCTGCTCGGCAGCTACGTCACGCCGGTCCCCGCACAGCAGCGACTGGGCCCCCGCTGGTACACCGGCAGCGCCGACGCAATCTTCCAGAGCCTCAACCTCGTGTACGACGAAGAGCCCGACTACATCGTCGTGTTCGGGGCCGACCACGTGTACCGGATGGACCCACAGCAGATGGTCGCCCAGCACATCGACTCCGGTGCCGGGGTGACGGTCGCAGGGATCCGGGTGCCCCGCGAGCAGTCCACGCAGTTCGGCGTGATCGACACCGACGGCGAGCGGATCACCGCCTTCTTGGAGAAGCCGGCCGACCCACCGGGGCTGCCGGACAACCCGGAGGAGATCTTCGCCTCCATGGGCAACTACGTGTTCAGCACCGACGTCCTGCTCGAGGCACTCCGGCTCGACGCGGGTGACGAGGGTTCGGTCCACGACATGGGCGGCAACCTGATTCCCATGCTCGTGGAGCAAGGCTGCGCCTACGTGTACGACTTCGCCCACAACCACGTCCCCGGTGCGACCGACCGGGACCGGGGCTACTGGCGCGATGTCGGAACGCTGGACTCGTATTACGAGGCGCACATGGACCTGGTGTCCGTGCATCCGGTGTTCAATCTTTACAACCGCGCCTGGCCGATCTTCACCCTGCCGCCGCAGCTGCCGCCGGCGAAGTTCGTCGAGGGTGGGCTGGCGCAGGAATCGATGGTCGGGGCCGGGGTCATCGTCGCCGGCGCAACCGTCCGCGGATCCGTCGTCTCACCGAACGTCAAGTTCAACGGCGGATCGTACGTCGAGGGCAGCGTGCTCCTGGACGGCGTCCAGATCGGCGCCAGGGCGGTGGTGCGCCGGGCGATCCTGGACAAGGGGGTGGTCGTGCCGCCCGACGCCCACATCGGTGTCAACCTGGACGCCGACCGCGAGCGTTACCACGTCACCGCGTCCGGTGTGGTCGTTCTGGGCAAGGGCGCCAAGGCTCTCTCGTAGCCCCGGCCCGTCGATCAGGGACGGTGCAGGGCAGCGAGCAGCCCGTCGCCGAGCGGCAGCAGCGTCGGGACCAGCTGTTCGTGATCGCGGACCGTCTTGGTCAACTCGCGCAGCGCCACGGTCTCCGGGTCGCGGGCAGTTGCCTCGCCGACCCGGCCGCGTCCCAGCACGCCCGCGAAGACGACGACACCACCGTGGCGCAGTAACCGCAACGCTTCGGCGAGACAGTCGAGGTACTGGCTCTTCGGCCCGTCGATGAAGACGAGGTCGTACGCGGCGTCGGTGAGCCGCGGCAGCACCTGGAGTGCGGCGCCGTTGATCAGGCGGGTCCGGGTGGGCGCAATGTCGGCCTCGCGGAAGCTCTGCCGTGCCGCCCGCTGGTGCTCGGCCTCGGTGTCGACCGAGGTAAGGATGCCGTCGGCACGCATCCCGGCGAGTAGCCAGAGACCGGACACGCCGGCGCCAGTTCCCACCTCGACAACCGCGCGGGCGTCGAGCGTCGCGGCGAGAAAGCGCAGGGCATTGCCGGCAGCTGCTGTCACCGGCTCGCAACCGAACTCCTCGGAGCGCGCCCGGGCGGCGACCAGTGCCTGGTCCTCTGCCCCGAAGCTCTCGGCGTACTCCCGGCTCGCCGAGCTACCCATCGCGACCTCCACCCTGTCCTGTGCGTCCCGCAGACCCTATCCGCGCCGACGCGGCTCCCGCACACGCGCCGGAACACCATCGCGCACCGAAGCGTTATCGCGGCGAGTGGATCGACGCGGGACAGACAGGGCACCATGGTCTCTGGTCGTACCGTCACCGAACATGAGCTCGAGGAGGGAGGCGCGGTGTCCGAGGCGCTTGCCGACTTCGCGGCCTGGGTCCCTCCCAGTTGGGACGAGGTGGTCCGTCAGCACTCCGCCCGCGTCTACCGTCTGGCGTACCGGCTGTCCGGAAACCCGCAGGACGCCGAGGACCTGACCCAGGAGACCTTCGTCCGGGTGTTTCGCTCGCTGGCCAACTACCAGCCCGGCACCTTCGAAGGCTGGTTGCACCGCATCACCACGAACCTCTTCCTCGACCTGGTGCGCCGCCGGCAACGGATCCGTTTCGACGCCCTTCCCGAGGACACCGAGCGGATGCCGGGGTCGGCACCGAGCCCCGAGCAGGTGTACGCCGACACCTACCTCGACCCGCAGATCCAGAACGCGCTCGACGCTCTCCCGCCGGACTTCCGGGTGGCCGTCGTCCTGTGTGATATCGAGGGCCTGACCTATGAGGAGATCGCGGCGACCCTCGGCATCAAGCTCGGCACCGTCCGCAGCCGGATCCACCGTGGCCGGGTGCAGCTCCGCGAGGCTCTCGCCCACCTGGCCCCCGAACGCCAGCGGGCGGACTCATGAGCTCTGCTAGCCCGTCCGCCTCCGTCCAGTCCGCTCCGGTTGTGTGCTCCCGGCCGGAGGCGGACTCATGAGTCTGAAGCCGACCGACTTCCACCTCGCGCTCGAGGCGGTGGTCGCGTACGCCGACGGCGAACTCAGCCCCGGAGCCGAGGCACGGGCCATCGCACACCTGAACACCTGCCCGCAGTGCTCTTTCGACGTGGCGGCTCAGCTGGAGGCCAAGACTCTCCTGGTCGGTACCGGCGGGCCCGAGCTGCCGGGCGGTCTGCTCAGCCGGTTGCAGCAGATCCCGTTCACCACCGACCTGCAGCTGCCAGGGATGGCCCTGGCTATGCACGGCGAGAACCTGCAGGGGAGCCGAGCAGTCGCTGAAACTGACCTCACCGCTACCGCGCCGCCCAGGCTGCCGTGGCAACCGGCGCTGCCGGCGCAGCCGGGGCAGCCCGGCCGGCGACCCCCGGGCCGAGCCGAGGCCGTGACCCGACCCGGTAACCGCCGGAGGGGACTGTCCGCGGCTCGCCTGCGCCGACTGCGACGAGGCTTTCTCGGCGCCATGGCCGGGCTCGCCGTAGGCGTGCTCGCGGCCTCGGTCGCGCCCGTCACCGCGGCTCAGATCACCGTCACCGGCGGCAGCGGCACGGCCCAGAGCCGGCCGGTCCCGAGTGACGACCCCGACGGGGCGGCGGCCTCGGCCCTTGTCGCATCGATCTACGACGCGATCACCCCGCGGCGGTTCTCCGGAGCGGCGACCGGCCTGCCCTGAGGGCGCCTGCTGACGCTGACTTCACAGCCCCTCCTCCAAGCTGAACGCTGAACCGGAGGGAGGTGCCGTCCCGTGACGGATAACGGCCAGCGCGGCCCGGACCCGCAGCGCCCAGACGCGGAGCGCACGGACGCGCAGCGCCCGGACGCTTCCCAGTACCGGCGGCCGAGCGGCGTACCTGACGCTTTCGACCGTCCGCCGGCGGGTCCCGCCGCGCCGCGTCGCGCGATCGCGCCGTCGCCGTCGGTCGCGCAGGCGTTCACCCGTCCGGACGGGGTGCCGGACTCCTTCGCCGCAGCGGACCGGCCACCACCGCCAGAGCCGGTCTCGACGGCCCAGGCGCCACCGCCGGAGATGTTGATCCGAGCCTTCGGGCGCCCCCACGGCGGCGCCGGGGGCTTCGCCGCGCCGGAGGGAAGTCGACTGCGGAGCCGACCTACCGCCGAGTCGCCGTGGTGGCGGCCCGATGCCGACCGGGACCCGTGGCGCGATGCTGCGTCCCGCTCGGCACTCGGCGCGCCGGCGGTCTTCCACGACGCCGATACCGCCGACGACAGGGGCATCCTCACCGACATCGGGGGACGGCGCCGGATCCGGCTGCGCGACGTCCCGGTTCGATTCGCCTTGTTACTCCTCATCGGCGCGATGCTCGTCGGCCTAGCCGGCGGCGGCACGGGTTTCGTCCTCGGCCGTACGGCGACGGAGTCGCCGCTGCTGAAACCCGACGGTGAACTGAGCACGGTCAGCGAACCGATCAACCGGCCACCGGGCTCGATCGCCGACATCGCCGAGCGGCTGACGCCCGCGGTGGTCTCGATCGAGGTCCGGGTCGGGGACAGTGGCGGCACCGGCTCGGGGGTGGTGATCGACGAGGACGGTTACATCCTCACCAACAACCACGTCGTCTCGCAGGCCGCGGACAGCACCGAGGCGAGCGTCCGGGTGATCTTCACCGACGGAACCGGCTCCGACGCGCGCATCGTCGGACGCGACCCGCTGTCCGACCTCGCCGTCATCAAGGTGGACAAACCCGGGTTGGTCGTCGCGTCCTTGGGAGACTCCTCATCGCTCGCGGTGGGCGACCCGGTAGTTGCCATCGGGTCCCCGCTCGGCCTGGACAGCACCGTCACCTCGGGCATCGTCAGCGCGCTGAACCGTCCGGTCCGGCTGGCCGGACAGGGCAGCGACACGAACGCGGTGATCAACGCGATCCAGACCGACGCGGCCATCAACCCGGGCAATTCCGGCGGAGCCCTGGTCGACGGCTCGGGCGCCGTGATCGGGATCAACACCGCGATCGCCAGCCTCGGCTCGGCCGGTGGCCCCGGCGGCAGCATCGGACTGGGTTTCGCGATTCCGATCGACACCGCTCGCGACATCGCCGAGCAGTTGATCAACACCGGCTCGGCGACGCACGCCACGCTCGGGGTGAACGTGCGCTCGGTGACCGACGGCGCCCGCGACGGCGCTCTGGTCGTGGCGGTGGAGGACAACAGCGCGGCCGCGACCGCCGGCATCCGCGAGGGTGACGTCATCATCGGGGTCGGAGACCTCGACATCGGCAGCTCGGAGGAACTGGTGGTGGCAGTCGACACCTACCAACCAGGGGACACCGTGACCGTCGTGGTGGTCCGTAACGGCACGTCGCGGGACCTGCAGGCGACCCTACGGGCGAGGTGAGCTCCCGCCCGGCCGACATAGCGGGTTACCCTCGGGAGGGTCCCGTGCGAGGGAGGAGCGACATGTTCAGCTCTTTGGGATGGGGCGAGATCATCCTGCTGCTCATCGTCGGCCTGTTCATCTTCGGGCCGGACCGGCTGCCGAGCATCGCCAGGGACGTCTCCGGTGCCTTGAAGAAGGTTCGCGGGTTCGTGACCGGCGCCAAGGAGCAGATCCGTGAGGAACTCGGCGACGACTTCGCCGACTTGGATCTCGGCTCGCTGAACCCGCGGGAATTCGTCCGCCGACAGCTGCTCGATGACGACCCGCCGCCGTTCGCTAAGCGATCGAACGGCGCGTCCCGCTCCGGTAGCACCCGGGTGAGCACCACCAAGGCGCACTCGGCCACGATGGCCGACGCCGGGCCGGCGGTCGTCAGCAGGCCGGCCCCGCCGCTGCGTACCGTCGGGGAATCCCCGCCGTACGACGCCGACGCCACCTGAGCGGCAGACCCCTCGCCAGCTGGCCAGCATGGTGGCCGCCTGCGTCGTTTCGGCGAGATCGGATGCGGATCTGACCCTGAACTGACCGAAGGCGCATCCGATGATGCGCAAGTCGGGGGTGTTAGCGGCCGACCGGGGTGAGGCTGAGAGATCGACCGGCCAGTCCGCGCTGCCGGGCCGCCAACGAGTCGGCGACACCGAGTAGCGCTCGGGCGGCGGCAGAGGACGGGTCGGCGAGCACGAGCGGCACCCCGTCGTCACCGCTTTGTCGCAGCCGCGATTCCAACGGCACCTGGCCGAGCAGCGGCACCGGCGCCCCGAGCGTGCGGGTCAGCGCGTCGGCGACGACCTGCCCACCTCCCGTGCCGAACACGTCCATCCGTGACCCGTCCGCCAGTTCCAGCCAGGACATGTTCTCGATCACCCCGACCACCTGCTGGTGGGTCTGCGTCGCGATCGACCCGGCCCGTTCCGCCACCTCGGCGGCGGCCTGTTGTGGGGTCGTCACCACCAGGATCTCCGCGCTCGGAACCAGCTGGGCCAGGGAGATCGCGATGTCGCCGGTTCCCGGTGGCAGGTCCATCAGCAGTACGTCGAGGTCACCCCAGAAGACGTCGGCGAGGAACTGCTGCAGCGCCCGGTGCAGCATCGGCCCGCGCCAGACCACCGGCGCGTTCCCGGGAGTGAACATCCCGATGGAGATCACCTTCACGCCGTGGGCCTGCGGCGGCATGATCATCTGCTCGACCTGGGTCGGCTTGCCGGTGACACCGAGCATCCGCGGGATCGAGAAGCCGTAGATGTCCGCGTCGAGGACGCCGACGGACAGACCCCGCCCAGCCAACGCCACTGCCAGATTGACTGTCACGCTGGACTTGCCGACGCCGCCCTTACCTGACGCCACGGCGTACACGCGGGTGAGTGACCCCGGCTTCGCGAAGGGAATCTCCGGTTCGGGGTTGTCACCGCGCAGCAGCGTCTGCAGCTGTGTGCGCTGCTCCGGGCTCATCACGTCGAGACGGACGTCGACGCCGGCCACCCCGGGCACCGCCGACACCGCCGCGGTCACGTCGCGGGTCAGGGTGTCCTTCATCGGGCAGCCCGCCACGGTCAGGAAGATCTGGACGCCCACCCACCCGGATGCGGCGATGTCGACGTCGCCGAGCATGCCGATGTCGGTGATCGGGCGACGGATCTCCGGGTCGTTGACGGTGGCCAGCGCGGCGCGGATCTGGCTCGGTTCGGGTGCCGGGGGCATCTCTCTCCTGGCTGACGGGGATCTTGCAGGCTACGGCGGGACCACCATGCCGCCTCGGCCGGTGGCTGCTCGCGGTTCTAGTATCCCCGCCATGGACGAACGCCCGCGGAGCGAGCAGGACCGTGACCGCGCAGGCGGGACCAGCAGTGCCACCGCCACGCGACCCCTCCGGCGTCCCTCGGCGGCCGGGATGGTTGCCTGGCGGTCGTTTCTCAAGACCCATGCCATGATCACCCGCCGTCTCGAAGCCGAGCTGATGATCGAGGAGGATCTTCCGCTGGCGTCGTACGACGTCCTCGTCCAACTGTGCGAGGCGCCGGAGCGGCGGTTGCGGATGACCGAGCTGGCCGGAGCCGTCCTGCTCTCCCGCAGCGGTCTCACCCGGCTCGTCGACCGGCTCACCCGCGAGGGCCTGGTCACGCGGCGGGCGTGTGAGGACGACGCGCGGGGTACGTACGCCGTGCTCACGGCCGACGGCCTGTCCCGGCTGCGAAAGGCTTCCAAGGTGCATCTGCGCGGCGTCGAGGAGCACATGACCGGCCGGCTGGACACCTCCGAACTGGCCACCCTGACGCAGCTGCTCGAGCGGCTCGACGGCGACGGCTCGACGTACTGAAGCGCTCCCGTGCTGCCGACGACGAGTGGCGACGGAGCGCGATCCGGGATTCGCTGGGCGTGGGTCTGGCGGTCGGTCTGTACGGCGCCGCGTTCGGGGCCGCCGCGACGGCGGCCGGCCTCAGCGTGCTGCAGACCTGCACGTTGAGCCTGCTCATGTTCACCGGTGCATCGCAGTTCGCGCTGGTCGGCGTGCTGGGCGCGGGCGGCGCGCCGGTGGCCGCAGTGGCGAGCGCCCTGCTGCTCGGTGCCCGCAACACCCTCTACGGTCTGCGACTCGCCGCCCCGCTGGAGGTGCGGGGTATCAGGCGCGCCGTCGCTGCGCACGGCGTGATCGACGAGACGACCGCAATGGCGCTGGCTGCGCCGAACCCCCAAGCCCTTCGGCTGGCCTTCACCGTCACCGGCGTGAGCCTGTTCACCGGTTGGAATCTCTCCACGCTGGCCGGCGCGCTCGGCTCCAGCCTGCTGGGCGCCAGCGCACAGGTGGCGCTCGATGCTGTGGTGCCGGCGGCGTTCCTGGGCCTGCTCTGGCCGCGGCTGCGACACAGCGGAACCGACCGTCTGGTGGCCGGCGGTGGTGCGCTCATCGCGCTCGCGCTCACTCCGGTCGTGCCGCCGGGGTTGCAGATCATGCTGGCCGCCGCGGCCGTGGGACTCGGTTTCGGCGGGCGGCGCCGGTGATCTGGGCGGTCGTGCTGGCGGGCAGCGTCGGCTGTTATCTGCTCAAGTACCTCGGGCTGGCGGCCTCGCCGGCGCTGCTGGAGCGCCCCGCCGTACGCCGAGTGGTCGAGCTGGTTCCCGCAGCGCTGCTCGCCGCCCTCGTCGTCGTCCAGGCGTTCACCGACCGGCAAGCCCTCGTTCTCGACGCGCGGGCCGCGGGTGTGGCCGCAGCTGCCGTCGCGTTGCTACTGCGGGCCCCGTTTCTCATCGTGCTGCTGGTCGCCGGCGGCACCGCGGCGCTGGTCGACGCCCTGATCTGAGTGGCTACTGAGCCCTTCGTTCTGAACGCTCCGAACGCTCGGAACGGTCGGCCGCGTCATCGGCCAGCCGGTTCAACTCCGAGCGGATGTAGTCGCGGGTGGCCAGTTCCCCGACCGCGATCCGCAGCGCCGCCAGCTCGCGGGCGAGGTATTCGGTGTCGGCCTTGTCGGCCAGCGCGCGTTGCCGGTCCTCCTCGATGGTGACCCGGTCCCGGTCGGCCTGCCGGTTCTGCGCCAGCAGGATGAGTGGGGCGGCGTACGCGGCCTGGGTGGAGAACACCAGGTTGAGCAGGATGAACGGGTACGGGTCCCATCGCAGCGCGATGGCGGTGAGGTTGAGGGTGATCCAGATAGCGACCAACCCGGTTTGATACGCCAGGAATCGCCCGGTCCCGAGGAACCGAGCGATCCGCTCGCTGAACTGGCCGAAGGCGTCGCCGTCCAGCCGCGGAACGAGACGCCGGGGCTCCCGCGGCTGGTCCAGCCGGGCGCCCCGCGAGCCTCGCGGGTCGGTCATTCCCGGTCCTCCCGCCAGTCCTCGGGCAACAGGCTGTCCAGCAGGTCGTCGACGGTGACCGCACCGACCAGGTGGTTCTCGGCGTCGACAACGGGTGCCGCCACCAGGTTGTACGTCGCGAAGTAGCGGGTCAGCTGCGGCAGCGACGTGCCGGTGGTCAGCGGGTCGAGCTCGTCGTCGATGATGCCGCTGACCAGGCTCGACGGGGGCTCTCGCAGCAGCCGCTGAATGTGCACCAGTCCGAGGAACGTCCCGGTCGGGGTGGCGACGGGCGGACGGACGACATAGACCTGGGTGGCCAGGGCGGCGCTCAGCTCGGGCTCGCGGACCCGGGCGAGCGCCTCTGCGATCGTCGCGTCGGGGGGCAGGATGACCGGCTCGCTGGTCATCAGGCCACCCGCGGTGTCCTCGGAGTAGGCCATCAGCCGCCGGACCGGCTTGGCCTCCTCCGGCTCCATCAATGCCAGCAGCCGTTCCCGCTCGGGCGCCGGGAACTCCGCGAGCAGGTCCGCTGCGTCATCCGGATCCATCGCCTCCAGGACGTCGCCTGCGCGGGCACCATGCAGCCGCCCGATGATCTCGACCTGGTCCTCCTCGGGCAGTTCCTCCAGCACGTCGGCGAGCCGTTCGTCAGCGAACGCTTCGACGATCTGCTGACGGCGCTCCGCGGGCAGCTCCCGCAAGGCGTTGGCGACGTCCGCGGCCTTCATGTCCTCGTAGACCGCCAGCAGGCTGTGCGCGCCCTGATCTGCCGAGGACAGGGACAAGCCGGTGACCGCGTCCCACTCGACCTGCCGGACGTGACCGCGTCGGGTGATCCGCTTGCCGGTGATGTCCCGGACCGCGAGCCGGGTCAATAGCCAGTCACGGTTGCGGGCCTGCTCGATCGCCGCATCGCTGACCGAGACCGCGGCGCCGCCGTCCACGAGGGCCACCCGGCGGTCCAAAAGCTCGGCCAGGACGAGGGTCTCCCTCGGCCGCTGCTCGAACCGCTTGAGATTGAGGGTGCCGCTCCCCAGCAGGACGGCATCGGCCTCGAAGGAGGTCACCCGGTCGATCGGCAGGAAGATGCGGCGGCGCTGCTGGATCTCCACGACCAGGCCGAGCGTGCGTGGCGGCTGGTAGTCCAGGCGCAATGTGACCACGACGTCGCGAACCTTGCCGATCTGATCACCGTTGGGGTCGAAGACGGCAACCCCGCTCAGCCGGGAGCAGAACACCCTGGTCACCTTCGCCACGAGCGCAGGCTACCGTCGCTGCCGGGCCGTGGACTCCTCGCGCCTGCGGTAAGTCCACTTGCTGTGCGCGCTCGCCGACGCAGGCGCGCCGTTGAGCCCGGTCGGGAGCCTGACGTGCTGCACTACGAGATCGTCGACGTGTTCACCGACGTCGCATTCACCGGCAACCCGCTGGCCGTCGTACTGGATGCCGACGATCTCTCGACCCCACAGCTGCAGGCGCTGGCCCGCGAGTTCAACTTGTCCGAGACCGCGTTCCCGCTGCCGTCGACGGTGGCCGACTACCGGCTGCGGATCTTCACACCGCTTGCCGAACTACCCTTCGCCGGGCATCCCAGCGTCGGCGCCGCGCACACCCTGGCGCGGCTGGGACGGATCGATCACGGTGCAGTCGTCCAGGAGTGCGGGGCCGGCCTGCTGCCGCTGCACGTCGAGGCCGACGCGGTGCGGCTGTCCGGGGGTACGCCGGCGTACGGCGATCCGCTCGACCACTCCTCGCTGCTCCGGGCGGCCGGACTCGAGGACTCCGACTTCGGCGGGACGCCGCCGCGGTTGGCCGGGTGTGGCCTGCAGTTCGGCTACCTGCACGTGCGCGCCGCCGCGGTGGCGCGGGCCGACCCGGCCCCGGGGGCGCTGGCCGCGGCGAATGCGGTCGGGCAGGGCGGGTTGAGCGTGCTGGCCTGGGACGCTGAGGCGCGGACGGCGCACGCGCGGGTCTTCGCCCCTGGTGTCGGTGTCGCGGAGGACCCGGCCACCGGCTCGGCCGCCCTGGGCCTCGGCGTGTGGCTGGTGGCCAGCGGATTGCTGCCCGGCGATGGAGCGTCGTCGTACACGGTCAAGCAGGGAGCGGAACTGCTGCGCCCCTCGATTCTGCGCTGCACGGTGGCAGCCGACGCCGGCGCCGTGACGAAGGCGACGGTGAGCGGGAACGTCGTACCGGTTGCCGCCGGAACGATCCGCCGACCTGATCCGCGATCGTGAACGTCACCTGCCGCGAGGAGCGGGTCAGATCGTGAGGTGGCTGGCGCCGCCCGCGACGAAGGTCGCGGCGACGTGCATCGCCTGCAGGTGCCTCCTCCCGTCAGGCCGCGTCTTCTCCAGACTGCGACTCGTGGATAGCGTCGCCTGCGTACGGCGTGTCCCCCGTACACGGCCGTGAGCATGGGGCCGAGATCGTCCGCCCGGACGCTCACCATCCCTAGCATGCCTGCCAGTGTGTCGGCGTCCACTGCGCTGGCGGGGAGCGAATATTCGCTGACACCGCTGCGCCGGCCAGGTGAACCGAGCCGAAACGGCTGCGTGCGGTTATGTCGTTCAGCTCGGCCGGCAGCCTGGCACTCCCCCCACATCTCCTGCAGCAGCTGCTCCACGTAGCAGCGAAACCACACCAGCTCGCTCCATCGCGCCCGCTTCTCGACCTGGCCTCAGGGTCTCACCGACCACCGACAGTTCTGGTGTCGGCATCCTGGCCCGGCGCATCGAGTCGTTTGCGCGCATCGAGCAGGAGGCTCACCAGCTCCGCTTCGGTGACCGGCCTGCTGAGCAGATGTCCCTGCGCGCGGTCGCAGCCGAGCTCACGCAGTGCTGCGAGCTGCGCCTCCTCCTCGATGCCCTCAGCGATAGCTGTCAGACCCAAGGTCTTGGCCATGGTGATGATGGCATCGACCATGGCGCGGCGCGGTTTGCGGTTGTGGATGTCGGCGATGAAGGATTGACCGATTTTGAGGATGTCGACCGGGAAGAGGTCCAGGTAGCTCAGGGAGGAGTACCCGGCGCCGAAGTCGTCGAGTGCGATCCGCACTCCGAGGCTCTTCACGCCCCACAACACCGGCAGTGCAGTGACGTCGATGATGGCGGATTCGGTGACCTCGATGACCAGCTGGTGGGGCTGCAGTGGACTGATCGCCAGGCATCGGGCGACGTGGTCGACGAAACCGGGTTCCTTGAGCTGACGAGGCGCGACGTTGACGCACAGTTCGAACGTGGCAGAAACGACGTCCTCGCTTCGAAGCCCGCCGATGAACCGGCAAGCCCGTTCCAGCGCCCACCGGCCGATGCCCAGGATCGCGCCGGAGCGTTCGGCCGCCTGCACGAAGGAATCCGGATTCTGCAGCCCCTTGTCCGGGTGCTGCCACCGCAGGAGTGCCTCGGCGCCGACCACACTGCCGCTGGCCACGTCGTACATGGGATGGTAGTGCAGCGTGAACTCCTCCTGCGCGATCGCCGTTTCGAGTTCCGCAGCCAGCTGGATCCGATCCAACACACTTGCGTGCATCGACGGTTCATACACGGCGCAGCAGTTCTTTCCCTGGCGCTTGGCCGCGTACATGGCCAGATCGGCGTTCCGTAGCAGCACTTCGGCGGTGTCGCCGTGACTTCCGCTCAGGGCCACGCCGATGCTGATAGACAATGAGTGCTGGTAGCCGTTGACGTCGACCGGGAGGCTCACGGCCTTGCTGACCCGCTGGGCCAGTTGCAGGGCCTCGGCCTCGTCCCGCAGTGAGTGCAGCAGGATCCCGAACTCGTCCCCGCCCAGGCGGGCGACGACGTCGGTGTCCTGCACGCTGGCGCACAGCCGTTGGGTCAGACAACGGAGAACATGATCACCAGCGGGGTGCCCAAGACCGTCGTTGAGGTCCTTGAAGTCATCGATGTCGATGAACAGGACGGCTCGCCGTACGCCGCGCTCCTGCAGGGACGACGTCAGGTCCGCACGGAACTGCGCCCGGTTCCACAGCCCGGTGAGGGAGTCGTGCGTGGCCTCGTACTCCAGCGAGTCCGCCCGCGCCTCGCTCTCCAGTAGCGTCACGATCTGCCTCGCCATCATCACCACGATGGACGCCAGGCCGATCAGCACCATCTCGGTGTCCAACGCCCGACCGCCCAACACCCACCACGCCGTCATGGCCAGTGCCGGCAGCAGGAACAGGTACGGCGTCAGGAGCGGCAACCGGCCAGGTGCAGCAGGTCCGCTGTCATCCTCCGCCCCCTGGACGGGCGCCAGTGCCGCGGACAGGGCGATCAGCCCGAACCCCACCACCCAGCCGGCGTCCGTCACCGTGCCTGTTGCGAAGCTTCCCGTGGCCACGAGGTAGGCGAACGTCGAGTCCGCCAATGCGATGCACACCAGTCCGGCAAGGAGCAGGTAGCCCATCCGTCGAAACGGAGGCTTCACCGCCGGTAGTGCTGCCGCAACCACAGCTATCACCACCGCGTCCGCCACCGGATAGGCAGCGCCGAGCAACAGGATCGGCCGGTCCCCTTCCGCGCGGATGATCGGCCCAAGAACCAGCGCATAGGCCGCGTACAGCAACGACAGGGCAACGAGCAACCCGTCGAGTACCGGCCTGAGCCTGCCGATACCGGCGGGCAGCGCAGGCATCCGAAGCGCCCCCACGAGGGCGAGAGGAATCGCCGCGAGAAACGCCACATCGGCCGCTGAGAAGTCCGGCCTGCCCCCCGAGCTCACGTCCTGGTACGTCCACACCAGCTGACCGAGGACCCAGACCAGGCAGTACGCGGCGAAGAACCCGCTGGTCCGGGATGGGCTGCGCCTGGCCCGCAGCGCCAGCGCCAGGCCCGCCCAGCCGCCGGCCCCCAGCAAGAACACGTCCGAGACAAGGCTCGCCGCGTACGGCGACGGCGCCAGGCGCTGCGCCAGCACCAAGAGCACCGGCAGCACCACCAGGGCGGTCAGCGCTGCCCGTCCACCACGCCGGTTCATCATCGATCCTGTCGGCTGGTCACGGTCGTTCGACCTTTCCCAAGAAGGGGGACTCGACCTTCCT
>Ga0136640_10000183_pt1 | contig 22856 bp, 17 predicted proteins | sample AntDrymUQ8642106_2_FD_105498 | JGI IMG/M metagenome (GOLD analysis project Ga0136640, IMG submission 105498) | Polar desert sand microbial communities from Dry Valleys, Antarctica - metaG UQ864 (21.06) | ecosystem: Environmental > Terrestrial > Soil > Desert | place: Antarctica: Dry Valley...
ATCCTGGCGCAGGATGGCGCGAAGCCCCGCCGCGAAGGTCAGCCCGACCTTGGGATTGACCTGGGTCTGGCCGACCCCGTCGACCGCATATTCCACCGGATCCTCGACGGTCAGGATGTTACGGCTGCCGTCGTTGAGCAATTTGAGCCCGGCATAAAGCGTGGTCGTCTTTCCCGAACCGGTGGGGCCGGTGACGAGGATGATTCCGTTGGGTTCATCCAGGGCGCTGCGGAACACCGCTTCGATCTCGGGCGGCATCCCGAGCACGTCGAGTTCGATCCCCGCCTTGTCCTTGTCGAGGATGCGCAGCACAACGCGCTCGCCGGCGCGGCTGGGGAGCGTCGAGACTCGCACGTCGATGAGCTTGCCGCCGAGGGTAAGCCCGATGCGTCCGTCCTGCGGTACGCGGCGCTCGGCAATGTCGAGGCGGGCCATAACCTTGATGCGGCTGACGACAACCGGGGCGACATGGGCGGGCATGCGAAGCGTCTCGCGAAGCACGCCATCGACCCGCATGCGGATGACTAGGCCGGTTTCATAGGGTTCGATGTGGATATCAGACACACCCTGGCGCACTGCTTCGGCAATGATTCCGTTGATCAGGCGGATGGCCGGGGCGTCGTCGGCGGTGTCGAGCAAATCGTCGGCGGTCGGGATGTTGCCGGCAATGAGATCGAGCTCGTCGCCGAGCCCGAGCGATCCCGCCGCCGCTGCCGCCGCGTCGCCGTCCATCGCGTAGCGTTCGGACAGCAGGCGATCGAAGGCGTCGGGCGCCACCCATTCGACGTCGAAAGGCTTGGCCATGAAGCGCCGCACTTCGATCAGGATGCGCGGATCCTCACCTTCGCGCAGCGCGACCGAGAGATGCCCGTCGTCCGCGCGCATCAATGCCACGCCGAACTTGCGTGCGAAGCCGTAAGGGATGGAGAGCGGAAGCGGCGTGACCTCGGGAAGGATCGGGATTCCCGCGGCAACATCGGCGATATCGGCGATCTCAGCCACCGCTTCGTCCTCGCCGCGCCTTATGATCATTGGCTGGGTATCTGGCTTGGGGGAAGCGGAACCGGCTGTACCACCACATCGCCGGGACGCTGCTGCGCGACCGGCGGCACCGCACCCATATAATCGCGCACCAGCTCGTCGATGCTCGGCTCTACGCCAGGGTTCTGGTTCCACTGCGCGTCGCGGATATATCCGTAGCGCTGCTGCGCCAGACGCCGCGAATCCGCGGCCGATCGCAAAATGGTCGGTCGAATGAAGATCATGAGATTGGTCTTGGCGCGGCTTTTTGCCTTCGATCGGAAGAGGTTGCCGAGCAGCGGCAGATCGCCGAGGAATGGGATCTTCTCGATCGTATTGCGCTCATTGTCGTCGAGCAGTCCGCCGATAGCGCCGATGTCGCCATCGTCGACGATCAGGGTCGTCTCCACTTCGCGCTTGTTGAGGATGAAGTCGTTGGACGTGCCGCCGACCGCTCCGGCAATCGAACTTATCTCCTGGCGAAGCGTGAGCTTGACCTCGCCTCCGGCGTTGATTTGCGGCGTCACTTCGAGCGTAATGCCGACGTTCTGGCGTTGAACGGTGCGGAACGTGTTGTCGAGATTGGGCGACAATGCTTCGCCCGTCGTGATCGGGATTTCCTGTCCGACCAGGAAGCGCGCGGGTTTGTTGTCGAGCGTGAGGACATAGGGTGCCTGCAGGATGTTCGACTTGTTGTCCGATTTCACCGCGTTGATGATCGCGCCGAAGATCGCGTCCTTGCCGATGTCGAGCGCGAAGCCCGCAATGCCGCCGGTTGCCGACAGAATCGAGCTGACCGCCGCCTGAGCCAATTGATCCGAAGTGGCGCTTCCCGTCGACGTAGTGACGGTGTTGCCGTTGATGATCGTCGTCTGGTTATTGAGCTGGCGCGCGGCCAGCGCTCCGCCGATGGTCAGGATGTTGGGCGAGGCGTTGGAATAATTGGTGGCGAGGATTGGGGTGTTGCCGTTCAGCCCGCCGAGCAGCAGCTGGACGCCGAGCCGCTTGGCCGCAGTATCGCTTATCTCGATGATGATCGCCTCGATCAGCACCTGCGCCTGGCGGGTGTCGAGTTGACGAACGACTTCACCCAGCGTGCGCTGAACGTCCGCAGGGCCGGAAATGATGACTGCGTTGGCGCCTTCGTAGCGGGTAACGATGGCGCCGCCCCGACCGCCGCCCTCGCCGCCGATTCCCGGGGCGGTGCTTGTAATTTGGGTCGGCGGTGCGCTCGCCGCCTGAGGCGCGACGATGCGGCTATTACGGCCGGGGTCCGAGGCCGGCGAGGCGGGCGCGCTCGATACCGTCGTAGTGCGCGCCTGGCCGACTAGTTCCTGGAGGACCGGGACAAGCTTTTCGGCGTCGGCATGCTCAAGGAAAATGACACGGATCTCGGTTCCGCTCGCCGCGCGCTGGTCGAGGTCGGCGATGATCGCGGCAAAGCGTGCCACCGCTCCGGCGTCTCCGCGCAGGGCGACCGAATTGCTGCTGTCGATGGGCACCACCGACACCGCGCCGCGGCCGCCTTCGCCGCCAGTGCCGAGCGTGGTCATAGCCTGGGCGATCTCGCGCGCGCCGGCATTGCGAAGCGCGATCACGCGCGTGGCGCCGCTGTCGCTCGCCTGGCGGTCGATCTGGCCGATGAGGGCACGGATGCGGCGTAAATTGTCGGCGAAATCGACGACGATAAGGCTGTTCGCGTTCCTGTTCGCGGTCACCGTGCCTTCGGGGCTTACCAGCGGGCGCAGCGTTTCGATCGCCGCCTGCGCCTCGATCGATCGCAGGCGGAACACCTCGGTGACGATGCTGTTGTTGGCGGCGCGCCGAGTGCCGATTCGCGTCGGCTGCGACGAGGCGTTGGCGATCGGCTGGATGCGGTAGGCGCCGCCCGAGGTCGGGATCGCGATGTAGCCGTTGGCACGTAGCGTCGAGAGGAAGACCTCGAAATATTCCGAGCGGCTCAGCGCGCGATCGGTAAATACCGAAATCTTGCCCTGCACCCGGCTGTCGATGATGAACGTGCGCCCGGTGACTCTTGTCGCGTCCTGAATGAAGGCACGGATGTCGGCGTCGCGGAAGTTCAGCACCTGCTGGGCGGCCGCGGGTAGGGCGAGGCTCAACGCAACGAGGATAGACAGCAACGCCCTCATCGCGCCGGAACCTCGACGGTGAGCGGAATGACGCGCCCGCCGCGTTCGATATTGACGCTGACCCGGCTTCCCGGGATCAGCCCGCCGGCAAGCTGTTGCGCATCCGCCGCGCTGTTGATTGCCGCGCCGTTCAGCGAAACGATCACGTCGCCAGCGCGAAGGCCCGCGGCTTCGAGCACCGGGCCCGGGCTCGCGGAGACGGTCAGCCCGCTGACCTGGCCGTTGACGATGCGCGGCGCGAATCCAGCCCCGGCGCTTGCCGCACCAGCCGGAGTTGCGTTGGCTGCGGGAATCGACTGGTCGAGAAAAAGCTGCTCGCGAACTCCGCTGCGATCGAGCGTCACGCCGTCTTCGCGCACCGCCGCCAGCGTCACTCCGGGAACGATGGCGTCGCCTACCGCATAGCTCGATTGAATGCCGTCCGGGGTAGACAGGATCGCCGAGTCGCGCCCGGAGGCACGGTCGACGCGAACGCCAAACAGCTGGACAGCAAGCGTCGTCACCACCACCTGGGCCGATGTGGTGGCGGAAAGCCGGAAGAATGGATCGAAATCGCCCAAGGCTAGGCTCGGTACGGCACGACCGCCGAGGGGATCGGGGACCTTCCATTCTCCCACGGGCCCGACCGGGGTGACGGCTGCCCACACGAGCCGTGCCGCCTGCAGCGCGAGCAGGGTAAGCAACAGCAGTTCGAGCGCCGAATAGACGTTCATGACCGGCAAGCGCCGCAGCAAACGCCGCGCGCGGGTATCGAGCGACAATCGCATGGCGTTCCTTCGAGCCAGGGGGCTAAGTCGGATTCGTGACGCCCGGATGAAGGATCGGTGACTCTTCCAAGTCAATCCAAAAGGGACGTTTGCGTTAATCGACGAGCGAAACGGTCATTTTCTGCAATCGGCCGTTACGCTCGACCTCGAACTCGGCGGTTTGCGATCCGGCAATTTCTTCGGATAGGCGCGCGACCATTTCCTCGCCCTGAAACTGCACCCCGTTGATCGCGACGAGAACGTCGCCGGCCTTCAGTCCGGCGCGCGTGAAGATCGGCGGCGGCGTACCGTTTCCGATGGTGAAGCCGGAAATGCCGCCCTCCTTCAAGCGCGGCTGCAATATCTGGGTGAAAGCCTGGGTTTGGCGCGCATGATCCTCGCGCGTTTCGGCGACAAGCGCCGGGTCGAGGGGGCCGCCGGCGCGAACGCCCTTGGCCGAACCGCTTTTCCATGCCCCGGACGTCATGTCGGCGGTTCCCGCGGCGCCGCTGCCCTGGCGCAGCGTTACTCCCTGGTGATCATCGCCCGTGCGCCACGCCGCGACGCTAAGGCCCGTGATCGCGATCGACCCGGCGAAGATGGCAATCAAATCGCGGCCGCTGAGTGCGTGCCGCGCTTCGGCGGCCGTCGGCCATTTGCCGGTCGGCCGTGCGGGGTTGGCGCTCCAGCGCGAGTCTTCGGATAAGGACTGCACCGATCAGAACCTTGCCGAAATGCCCAGCGAGAAGGTCCGGCCCAGGTCGAATGTGTTGAAGTCGAGGCGCGAGTTTTCGAAGGTCTGGAACTCCTCGTAATTCTCGCCGGTGAGGTTGCGCGCTTCGAATTTGAGCTCGGCGTCGAAGCCGAGGAAGCGGAAGCCTTCGCGGGCGACGAAATCGAGGCGCAGGCCCGGTTCCTCGAAAATGTCGGGCTGGGTTATTTCGCCGAGGATCGGGCCACGGTTGGTGACGCGCTTGCTCGCATAGGTCACCAGAAGGGTTTGCTGCGATAGTCGGCTGGTGCTTTCGAGGCCGAGCTGAAGGTTGGCGAGGTGACGCGACTGGCCGGTCAGTTGGCCGCCGTCGCGGAAAACCTGGTTGGCGGGCCGGACGCCCTGCGTGTCGTTCAATATCGTCTGGTCGCCATCCCGCACTTTGATCTTGGAATCGCTGTATGTGTAGTTGGCGATCACGACCGCGCGGCGCGTACCGAAGAAATCACCACCGAAGTTCGCCAACGGAAAGAATTTCTGAACCTCGACTTCCGCTCCATACAGGTTCGCGCTTGGTGCGTTGGCGAAGGTGGTTTGCAGCTGCCCGCCGCCTGCGAAGGTCGCCACGGCCTCGATCGGGCTGTCGATGCGCTTGTAGAAGCCCGCGATACTAAAGCGCTGGTCGCGGCCGAAATACCATTCGTAGCGCGCTTCGGCATTGTACAATTCGCTGTCCTGCAGGAACGGATTGCCAATGAACTGGCGATCCGATTCGATGTCGAGGAACAGTTGGGGCGCCAGTTCGCGAAATTGCGGCCGCGCCAGCGTCTTGGACGCGTTGACGCGCACCTGCATGTCCTGCGCCAAATCATAGGTCAGCGTCGCTGCGGGAAGGAAAAACTGGTTTTCAATCGGCGGCGCCTGGTCGATACCGCCCTGGTCGAACAAGTCGATCAGCAAGACCGATTGCCTGCCGTCCTCGTAGCGAACGCCGCCGTTGAAGCGCAGCTTGTCGGGAATGATGTCGGCAGTGATCTGGCCGTAAACGCCGTGGACCCGCAGATCACCGTCGAACGCCGCGGCCCCGGCAAGTGCCGAGGTTTCGACCAGCAGGATGTTGTTGTTGTTGATGTTGAAGTCAGACAACAGGAAGTCGGGCCGCTCCTGCGCGATCGGAAGCGCCAGGCCGTCGGCGGGCCTAAACGCAAAGTCCCTGCGGAACGAGGTGCGCTTCGTATCGAGATAGGCGTAGCCGACGCCAAGCGTGATGCTGCGCTCGGTCGGCAGCTTGTAGCTGAGATCGATGCCGCCATTGTAAACGTCTTCCTCGAGTTCGCTGAAGGATATCGACGCGGTCTGGCCGACCGCCGTCAGGTTGTTGACATAGTCGCGCGCTTCGGGGCTGAAGACATAACTGAAATTGCGTTCGTACGGCGCTTCGCGCTGCGAATTGGCATAGCCGCCGCGCAGATCGACATCGATATCGCCGAAGTCGAATTCGCCGACGATCTGGGTGTTGATGAGCTGGCGCTCGAACCAGGCGGTGCGTTGGCGCAGCGCCTGCGCGGGCTCGTTCGGATTCTGCTCCCCAATCGACAGGTTGAAGCCCGCGGCGAGCCGCCCTTGCTTAAGCGTATCGCGGATATAAACGTTGGTAAGGCGGATATCGTGCTCGCCGAACTGCAGCCCGAAGCCCAGCAGGCCGTTGACGATGATCCGGTTGTCAGTGCGAACCGCGCGAAAGTCGCTGGCGACGGTCGTGTCGCTGCCCGACTGCTGGCGTGCGTCGCGGGTGCGCCAGCTATTGCTGAAGCCCGCGCTGGCGATCACACCGAGCTTGAGCGTGCCTACGTCGAAGGTCGATCCGCCGCTGAAGTCAAAACCGTAATTGGCAGGGATGTCGAGGTTGCGCTGGAGCAGGGTCGTTTCGGCATTGACCAGGCTTGTCGCGAAACCCTTGATCTGGTCGCGGCTGAAGGTGCCGCCCTCGTTGATGATGACGCCGGCGCTGAAGGCATCGCGGAGCGCGGCAGGGATGTCGCGCGTGCCGTCGTCGAACCCGGTGAAGTCGGTGTCGCTGCCATAATAGGTGTAGCCGAGCTTCGCCGTGGTTTCGGTGTCGACCGAACCGCTGACGCCGACCGCGAAGAAACTCTCCTTGGGCAAGGCGGACGTGGTCAGGTTGATGACGCCGCCGCCGAACTCGCCAGGATAGTTGACCGAGTAGCTCTTCTGAACGAGCACGCTCGACAGCACGCTGGTCGGGAAAATGTCGAGCGGAACGGTGCGCCGCAGCGGCTCAGGCGAGGGCAGGGCGAGGCCGTTCAAAAGCGCGAGCGAATAGCGGTCGCCGAGCCCGCGCACGAACACGAAGCCGTTGCCGACGACGCTAAGACCCGTCACCCGCTGCAGCGCGCCTGCGATATCGCCTTCGCCAGTCCGCGCGATATCGGCCGAGGACAGGACCGACACCACTTCGGGAACGCGCCGCACGATGTTTGGGGTGCGCGTGCCCGTGACGACGATTTCCTCGGCGGCTTGTTCGGTCGGGTCGGCGCCGGGAGCCGAAATCTCGACCTCTTCTTCCTCTTCTGGGACCTGCGGGTCGGCGGCGGGCGAGCTTGCGCTGGGCGGAGGCGGTGCGGTCTGCGCGAGCGCGCCGGGGGCGCACAGTGCGGTGGTCAGGAGAAGCAAACTCCCCAGAGCGAGCGGCTTCAGCATAGTATTCCCCTAATTTTCTTAGGCAATTGGGCGGCAGCGCTGCCACCGCCCCGGTAAGCACGCTGACTCAGGCGGTGGCGGTAGAGGTGTTCATCGGCACCGCGGTACATGCGAAGGGGCTTCCGAAGGTCACGTAGGAAGCATTGCAGGTCCAGCCTCTGAACCAGGTGTCGCTGGCATCGCGAACCGCGCCGATGTAGCTCGTCTGGGTGAAGAAGCTGCTGATCGAAACGAGGTTCGCAACCGCTGGCACCGCGGTTTCATTCGGGCCGTTAATGAAAGTGCCAGTCAGCGTCGACGTGAAGGCGGTATTGTTGCCGGTATTGCCCGCAGCATTAATTGTCGTGTCCTCGAAAGTATCCGCATCGGGATCGGCGAAGGTCGGGCACGAGAAGACCACTGAACGGATGATCGGCGGGCCGACTTCGTCGAGCGCTGCATTCGCCGCCTGCACCGTTTCGGCTTGGTCGACATCGAGGCAGTTGGTGGGACCGACGACGATGCCGTTGAACAAGCCGTAATCGGTGCCGCCCCGGAGCAGAATGGCCTGGCGGCCTGTCCTGCGCTGGATGAAGGTGAAGTTGGCGATGCGGGTGTTCTGACGCGGCTGGAAGTCGAAATCGCCGCCCGGCTGATTCGAGTCGGCCTCGATCATCGTATCGCCGGTGGCTCCCGCATCCTGGTTACGTTGAACGGCGATCAGGAACTGGGTGAAGCCCTTGTAACCGAAGTCGGTGTCGAACCCGTCGTCATCGGCGCCGGTGATGACGAGGTTGCGCATGTTCTGACGGCCGCCGAAAATCTCGATGCCGTCGTCGCCGCTGTTATGCGACTGGATGAACTGCAGGTTGGTCCCCGAGCCTGCGCCGCCGGTCGTCAGGCCCTGGAGTTCATTGCCCTCGACCAGCGAGAAGCCGGTGTAACGGATTTGGACAAAGCGCAGCGAGCCGCTGCTGTCGGTCGGTACATTGCCTCCGTAGAAGGCGTTCGCGCCCGGGCCTTCGGCAAGTTGCTGGCAGCCGGCACTGCCGCCGGCGACCCCCGCGGCGAGACAGTTGCTGATCGGCGCGCGTCCAAGCAGCAGGATTCCGCCCCACTGGTTGGAGCTGTTGTCGGTCGCCGTCCCCTCGACATTTTGGCGCGAGGTAAAAATGATCGGATTGTTCTGCGTGCCTTCGGCGATCAACTGCGAGCCGCGGTTGACGACGATAAAGTCCGCACCCGACAGGGCAACGACGACCACGCCGGGATCGACGGCCAAGGTCGCGGCCTGGCCGCTCGCGGCCGCCCCGTCGCCACCGACGTCGACGCCAACGTTCACCCGGCCCGTGAACGAGTAGATCGTCCCGGCCAGATTGCGGAGCGAAAGATTGGTCGTGATCTGGTTAGGCAGGCGGCAATTGCGGCGATTCGAAAGAACGCCGACATCGGTCGTTCCCGTCGGGCAGCTCGAGGCCGGGCCCTGCGGAGGCGGAGGCGGCGTCGGCACCGCGGGCGGGGGCGGCGGGGGCGGTGGGGGCGGAGGCGCGACCGGCGGCGGGATGACGATGATGTTGCCCTCGCCCGGCGAAGCAACGTCGTCCGCGCCGCTGCATGCGCCGAGCGCAAGCGTTGCGGAGCTCAGGAGAAGGAAGGTCGCTTTGCGCTTGAACGAGGTCATGTCGGTCTCCGTCAGTCGATGCCTGTCGAGGCGTTTTGGCCGGTGGTCGCGGTGGGACCGATCGAGGGGAGATACGCCGTTACGATCCCCCAAGCATCGCGTCCTTGGCCCGGCATTAGGAGGGCCGCGTGACTCTCCGGCGCGACCCGCGCGACATTTTCGTGGCGTTCGAAAGACGCTTTTGTGTCAGGCAATGCCCCGGCGCAGCAGCCATAGCCCCCAGGCGGCGACCGCGAGCATCGCGCCGAGCGGAAGCCGGTCCGACGCGGCGACGGGCAGATTGCGCGCGCGCCGCAGCAGCACCGAAGCAAGACCGATTAGGCTCGCGATCAGCAGCGCGAATGGCAGCAACTGCCAGCCGATCCAGGCCCCGATCGCGGCGAGAAGCTTAGCATCTCCACCTCCGATTCCCGCACGTCGGCGCAACATCTTGTACAGCGTACCGATCAGGGCGAGGGCGCCGTAGCCGGCCGCGATTCCGATAAGGCTATCGGTGAAAGCTATTCCCAATCCGGCAATCGAGACAACCGCTCCCGCGCCCGCCAGCGGCAGCGTCAGCCGGTCGGGAAGCCAGAAATGCTCGAGGTCGAGCAACGCCAGCGCGACCAGGCCCCAGCCAAGCAAAAGCCCCGCCATTGCGGTGACGGGCGGTGCTGCCGCAAACGCGGTCGCGCCTACGAGGGCCGCGGCAAGCTCGGCCGCCAGATGGTTCGGAGCGATCGGCGCTAGGCACGAGCGGCATCTTCCCTTGAGCCACACGAAGCTCAGCAATGGCACCAGCTCGCGAGCGCGCAAGGTTTGGTGGCAATGATCGCATCGCGAACGACCCTGCATGACCGATTGGCCGCGCGGCCAACGCTGAACGAGCGCGCCGATGAAGCTGCCCACGATCAGCCCCCCCGCCGCCCCGAGCACGATAAAAAGCGCCTGCGTTGCCATGGCGACTCTATGGTGAGCAGCCGCGCCGATGTCGACGCATGGCGAGCGGCGCGCCTTGCCCGGCCGACCGGTCGCGGCTATGCCGCCGCCGCGCGTCGCGGGTATAGCTCAATGGTAGAGCACTAGCCTTCCAAGCTTGTGACGAGGGTTCGATTCCCTCTACCCGCTCCACACCGCCTCGTCCCTGCACCCAGTCGCTCGGCCCAGATGCCGATCCTTTCGCTTGCGCTACCGGCCCGGTTCGGATCGTTAATGTCAGTTCGCTATTTGGCACCGCTTCGAAGTTGGGAAGGGCGCGCGTTAGTTCGAATGGTTCAATCGGGTTGGTTGCCGGTTTTCTGCGCTCGTTGCCGAAATCGCCGCGCACCCATTCGCGCAGATCGGCATCATCGCGCTTTGCGTCATTTGGCTCGGGATCGGCTATCAGGTCGACGTGCTGACGCTTGCCTTGTCGGTGCTCGCGATCACGTTAACGCAGATGGTGCTCAACACCCAGAAGAGCCGCGAGGTCGAGGCGCACAGGCGCGATGTCGCTTTGCACGCCAAGCTCGACGAGCTCGTGTTGTCGATTAAGGGCGCCCGGGACGAGCTGGCTGGAATAGAGGAGCGCGAAGAGGAAGAGATCGAAGCGATCCGTCATCACAAGCTCGCGGCGCCGACGCCAATCCGAAGCGCTCGCGGCAGGGCCATCGCTGCCGCAAAATGAATCGCCCTTTGCAACCGGCGGAACGAGTCCCCCGCCCGTGGATTGAATCGCCTCGGTAACGATTCCGGGAGTACAGGCATGGCGGCGCGGGCCTATTGGCAGGGGCAGATCAGGCTGGCGCTCGTCTCGATCCCCGTCGAAATCTACTCGGCGACCAAATCGGGCGCCAGCGTCTCATTTCGTCAGATACACGAGCCTTCTGGCAAGCCGATCAAATATGAAAAGTCGGTTGCGGGGATCGGCCCGGTCGATGTCGACGAGATCGTCAAGGGCTATGAATATGAGAAGGGCAGCTATGTACTGCTCGAGGAAGGCGAACTCGACGCGGTCAAGCTCGAATCCAAGAAGACGCTCGAGCTGACCCAGTTCGTCGATCTGAACGAGATCGATCAGGTCTATTACGAAAAGCCCTATTATGTCGTTCCAGCGGACGACCTTGCCGAAGAAGCCTTCATCGTCCTTCGTGAGGCGTTGAAGCAAACCAAAAAGGTCGGGCTCGGCCAGCTCGCGCTTCGCGGGCGCGAATATGTGGTGAGCCTTAAGGCGTGCGGGCGCGGGATGGTGCTTGAAACGCTGCGCTACGCCGACGAAGTCAACAAGGCGCAGAGCTTCTTCCGCGAGATCGGCGAGGCGGCGCCCGATCCCGAGCTGCTCGAACTCGCAACCACGCTGATCGACAAGAAGACCGGCGATTTCGATGCGGCCAATTACAAGGACCGCTACATTGATGCGGTCAAGGCGCTGATCGAACAGAAGCTCAAGAACAAAGGCAAGAAGGTCACGCCTGAGGAGGAGGAACGCCCAAGCGGCGGGTCCAACGTCATCGACCTAATGGCGGCGCTCAAGCAGAGCTTGGAAAAGGGAGGGAGCGCGGCCAAGACTGCTGCCAAGGTCAAGGCTCCCGCTGCGAAAAAAGCCGCTACGGCCAAAGTCCCCGCGCGGAAGCGCGCCTAAGTGGCTGCGAAAGACCTCAGCCTCGACGCCTATAACGCCAAGCGCGATTTCACAAAGACCAAGGAGCCGCCTGGGCTCAAAACTGCGCTCGGCGGATCGAGCTTCATGGTCCAGAAGCACGACGCGACGCGGCTCCATTGGGACTTCCGCATCGAGCTCGACGGTGTGCTCAAGAGCTGGGCAGTGACGCGCGGGCCAAGCCTCGACCCCGACGACAAGCGGCTCGCGGTCCGCACTGAAGATCATCCGATGTCCTACGCGACCTTTGAAGGCGTGATCCCCAAAGGCGAATATGGCGGCGGGACGGTGATGCTATGGGATCGCGGCATCTGGGTGCCGCACCCGGATAAGGACCCGCGCAAGACGATCGGCGAAGGCCACCTTCACTTCACGCTTGAGGGCGAGCGCATGAAGGGCGAATGGATCATGTTCCGATTGAAACCGCGCGGCAAAGAAAAGAACGAGAACTGGATCCTTCGCAAGGTCAACGACGCGCATATCGGCGCGTCCGAAACGCTGGTGGAGCGCGCGCTGACTAGTATTTCGACCGGGCGGACGATGGCGGAGATCGCGGCGGGGGTGGAGTTGCAGAGAACAACCTCCCGCTCCACTTCATCGTTACCCCGGCGGAAGCCGGGGCCCAGTCCCGCCAAGGAAAGGAAGCCGGATTCCGGCCTGCGCCGGGATGACGCGAAGAAGCGGAAGACGAAGAAAGCCGTGCGCCTCCCCGACTTTCAGCCACCCCAGCTTGCCACGCTCGCCGACCATGTTCCGGCCGGTGGCGACTATCTGCACGAGACCAAATATGACGGGTACCGCATCTTGCTCGCGGTCGGCGGGGGCGAGGCGCGGACTTATACGCGAAGCGGGCAAGATTGGTCCGACCGTTTCCATGTCATTGCGGATGCCGGGCGCAAGCTTCCAGGTTCGGCGCTGATCGACGGCGAGCTCGTCGCACTCGATGCGGAGGGCAGGCCGAATTTCCAGGCGCTTCAGGCGTCGATCAAAGAGGGCCACGGAAGGCTCGCTTTCTTCGCCTTCGACCTGCTCGAACAGGATGGCGAAAGCCTCATCAGCCTCCCCAATATCGAGCGCAAGGGGCGGCTGGCCGCGCTGCTCGCCAATGCCGAACCTCCGATCCATTATGCCGAACACGTAATCGGCAGCGGCGAGGAGATGTTTCGTGCGATGTGCGCGGGAGGCTTCGAAGGCATTATTTCGAAGAAGGTCGACGCGGCGTACCGCGGCCGCCGCAGCCTCGCCTGGCTCAAGCTCAAATGCGTCAAACGGCAGGAATTCGTCATCGTCGGCTGGCTGCCGAGCGACAAGGGACGCGGCTTCCGGTCGTTGCTTCTCGGCCTCAACGAAGACGGCAAACTGCGTTACGCGGGCAAGGCCGGGACCGGCTTCGACATGGCCGGGATCGACCGGCTGATGGCGGCGATGGCGCCGCTCGAGCGCAAGACCGCGACCGTCGACGCGCCGCGCGCGGCCGTGCGTGGGGCGCACTGGATCGCGCCGAAGCTGGTCGCCGAGATCGCGTTCACCGAATTCACGACCGATGGGGTCTTACGCCATCCAAGCTTCGTCGCACTGCGCGAGGACAAGCCAGCCGGCGAGGTCGTGCGCGAACGCGAGACCCATATCGCGGACAAGCCGGGGACCGGCGGTGCGGCCGCCACCGGGGTCAAGATTACAAACCCCGACCGCGTCATTTATCCCGACAATGCCGTCACCAAGGGCCAGCTCGCCGATTATTATGGTGCCATCGCCGGGCCGATGCTCGAATGGGCGGGACGGCGGCCGATCAGCCTCGTGCGCTGCCCGCAAGGCCGCGCCAAACATTGCTTCTTCCAGAAGCACGACGCGGGGAGCTTCGGCGATCTCGTCAAGCAGGTCCCGATCCGCGAATCCAAGGGCGGAATCGAGAACTACCTCTATGTCGAGGATGGGGCGGGACTCGTCGCCTGCGTGCAGATGGGCACGATTGAATTCCATGGCTGGGGTTCGAAGATCGATGCCTTGGAAGCGCCGGACCGGCTGGTGTTCGACCTCGACCCCGACGAAGGGCTCGGATTCGACGCGGTCAAGGCCGCGGCGCTCAAGCTTCGAATCCTGCTCGCCGATATGGGGCTGGTAACATTTCCGCTGTTGTCGGGGGGCAAGGGTCTCCACGTCGTCGTCCCGCTCGACGCCACTGCCGAATGGCCCGCGGTCAAAGATTTCGCCAATCGCTTCAGCCGCGCGCTCGCCGCCGCGGAGCCCGAATATTTTACCGCCAACATCCGCAAGGCTGAGCGCAAGGGCCGCATCTTCCTCGACTGGTTGCGCAACCAGCGCGGCGCGACCGCGATCATGCCCTATTCGGCGCGTGCGCGGCCGGGTGCGACGGTGGCGGCGCCGATCTACTGGGACGAACTCGGCGATTGCAAAGGCGGCGATTTCGGCATCACCGATCTCGACACGCTGCTCGAACGGTCGCAATCGAAGGCGCTGCAGGGGTGGGGCGAAGCGGCGCAGGCGCTTCCGGAGTTCTAATCGCGCGGCGTTCACGCTATTCTTACCGCTCCCGGCTAAGGGGGCAGCGTGCGCGAAGACAGTCTCCACGATCCGCGGCCGCGCTCAGCGGTCAGCGCCGGCACCGGGCTCGCCGGGCTCGCCGGTCTGTTCATGTGGGTGGTCGTCGCGCGCCACTTCACCATGTCCGGCCCGTTCGCGGCGCTGACCGCGCTGTTCGCCTGCGGCGTGCCGATGGTGCTGTGGTCGCTGGTCGTCGACAAGGTGCACCGCAATCCCACCACTGGAATCGATTGGGACGACAGGCCGCGACCGCTCTCCGAAACGCTCGATATCAGCCTCGTTAAGCTCGGCGGCTTGTTCGCAACCTGGGGAACGATCGCTTGCATCTACGCGGTCGGGCGCTGGTATTGGGACGGCCGCTATGGCGATTATTCCTTTGCGATGCAGCTTTTCACCTGGGCGGTCGTGCCGCTCGCGATCGCCGCCATCCCCTACGTCATCTGGCTCGATCGACGCCTCGTCGATCCGCGCGACAACGCATGGCATTTCGGCCAGATGCTGGTCGGCGGTGAGGCCGACAAGGAACGCATCCACGAGCATTTGCGGCAATGGGCGGTGAAGGGTTTCTTCCTCGCTTTCATGCTTTCGATCGTTCCGGGAAACTGGAACGACGCGATTCGCTGGCCCAATTGGGAAATCGTCTATTCGCCGGTCAACCTCGCCACTTATCTGATCGGGGCGATGTTCATGATCGACGTGACCTTCGCGACGGTTGGATACATGCTGACCATGAGGCCGCTCGACGCGCATATCCGCTCGGCAAGCCCATTCGCCGCGGGGTGGGCGGCGGCTCTGATGTGCTACCCGCCCTTCATCCTGATGAATACCGGGGGGCCACTCGATTATCACGCCGGCACTGCACAGTGGAACTATTGGTTCGCGGGCAATCCGATTCTCCTGTCGGTTACCGGTTTCCTGCTCGTCGCGTTGACCGCGGTCTATGCCTGGGCGACGGTCGCGTTCGGCTTTCGCTTTTCCAACCTCACCCACCGCGGCATCCTGACCCACGGCCCTTACGCGATCACCAAGCACCCGGCCTATGTCTCCAAGACCTTGTTCTGGTGGCTGTCGTCGATGCCCTTTCTCGCGATCAGCGGAAGCCTGACCGACGCCGTCCGCAACAGCGCCATCCTCGCCGCGGTGACCGGCGTCTATTACTGGCGCGCGCGCACCGAAGAGCGGCATCTGGGAATGGACCCAGCCTATCGCGAATACGCCGCCTGGATGGAGCGCAACGCGCCGATACCCCGGGCAATTGCCTTAGTGACGGGCAAACGCCGCGTACATTCGCCGGGAGTCATTCCCGCCGAATAACAGCGTTCAGGGGAGCGGTTGCGCTGCTCTCTTACCGAATCCCTTGCGGCGGTTGCGTCCTCGCCGCCGGTCCCTGCCACCCAAGAATTTGGGCAGAACGGACTTGCTGCTGCGGCGCCGCTCGCCTTCAACACGCTGCTCGCCGGGTGACGGCGACGCCTGCGATGCAAGCGGTTCGGGTGCCGTCTCGGTTGGGACCGCTTTCCAAACTACGCGCTGGCCTTTGGGAGCGGATCGCCACCCTGATTCATATTCGACCAAGTCGATCCCGCACCGGGTGCAGCAGCTGAAATGCTGCCCGTCGTTGTGCATCGTCAGCGAGGACGCGCGATGCCCGGACAAGGTACAAAGAAGGCTCATTAGGATGGCTCGTGCAATCTTTGCAGCCGCGGATGGTAAATCCGTGATGTAAACATTCGATTGACGGGCATGTACGGTGGCTGCCGGCGCATTCGTACGCCCTCTTCAGAAGCTCATCTCTTCGTAGATGCGGCCGATGTCGCCGCGCCATTCGCCGTAATATTTGTCGAGCAGCCGCTCGGCCGGGGTTTCGCCGCTGGCGACGACTTCGCGCAACGGATCTAGGAAGCCGCCTTCATTGTCGCCCGAGGCGTTTAGACGGGCGCGGGCGGTGAGGCCGGCGGCGGCGATGTCGAGAATGCGGACCCCGAGGTCGCGCAGCGTCTCTCCGCCGGGGATGGGGGCCGCGAGGCCTAGCTTGGGGACCGCGTCGCGCAAGGTCTGCCGCTCTTCGATCGTCCAGTAGCAAACCTGGCCCCAGGCCGCGTCGAGCGCGGCTTGATCGTAGAGCAGGCCCACCCACAGCGCCGGAAGCGCGCAGATGCGACTCCAGCGGCCGCCGTCGGCGCCTCGCATTTCGAGGAAGCTCTTGAGGCGAACCTCGGGGAAGGCGGTCGAGAGGTGGTCGGTCCAGTCGGAAAGGCGCGGCTTTTCACCCGGGAGAGCAGACAGCTTGCCGTCGAGAAAGTCGCGGAACGAAAGGCCCGCGGCGTCGATATATTTGCCGTCGCGGAAGACGAAGTACATCGGCACGTCGAGCGCGTAATCGCAATAGCGTTCGTAGCCGAAACCGTCTTCGAACACGAAGGGCAGCATTCCGGTGCGCTGCGGGTCGGTGTCCGACCAGATGTGGCTGCGGAACGAGAGGAAGCCGTTGGGCTTGCCCTCGGTGAAGGGCGAGTTGGCGAACAGCGCGGTGGCGAGCGGTTGCAGGGCTAGCCCGACGCGAAACTTCTGTGCCATGTCGGCTTCGGACGCATAGTCGAGATTGACCTGGATGGTACATGTGCGAAGCATCATGTCGAGTCCGAGATTGCCGACCCGCGGCATGTGATCGCGCATGATCTTGTAGCGGCCCTTGGGCATGGCGGGCAGGTCGACGCGCGCCTTGTCGGGCCACATCCCAAGGCCGAGGAATCCGAGCCCGAGCGTATCGCCCGCGGCCTTGACCTGGGTCAGGTGACGGCCGGCCTCGGCGCAGGTCTGGTGCAGCGTTTCGAGCGGCGCTCCGGACAGTTCAAACTGGCCCGCGGGCTCGAGGCTGACAGTGCCGTCGGGGCCGGACAGCGCGATAACCTTCCCATCTTCCTCGACCGGTTTCCAGCCATAGTCGGTGAGCGCCATCAAGAGATCGCGGATGCCGCCTTCCTCCTCCCAGCTGGGGGCGCGGTGATCGGCAAGGCGGTAGACGAATTTCTCGTGCTCGGTGCCGATTCGCCAAGCCTCTACGGGCTTTTCGCCGCCCGAAAAGGTCGCGAGCAGGTCGTCGCGGTTGGCGATCAGGGGGTCGTCGGTCGGCAGGTCGGTTCGGGTGGTCATGTCGGCGCGCCTTAGCTGCGGGGCAGGGCGTGCGCCAGCGGCGTGGGTTGCGAAGTGAAACTAGCGCGGCCAGTCGCCCTCGGCCGCCATCCACGCGGCGATCGCCGCGACCGCCGCGGTCTCGGCGCGCAGGATGCGGGGGCCGAGTGAAATGGGGCGAGCCGCCTGGTGGGCCGAAATCGCTGCCGCTTCCGCGTCGGTGAAGCCCCCTTCGGGGCCGATCAGGATCGCGGCGGGGGCGGGGTGGGCGATCGCCCCGGTTGCGCCACGCTCGTTGGCGAACAGGAGGAGGCGTCCGGCGGGCCAATCGGCGAGCAGCCGATCGAGTGTCACCGGCTCCGCCAGCGCGGGGAGCGCGCTGCGCTCGCATTGCTCGGCGGCTTCGATCATGTGCGCTCGCAGACGTTCGAGTTTGACGGTGCGGACGATCGTCCGGTCAGTAATCACCGGAACGATGCGGGCGACGCCGAGCTCAGTTGCTTTCTCTACGATCCATTCGATGCGACCCTGCTTGATCGGGGCGAAGAGCAGCCACAGGTCGGGCACGGCTTCGCGGGGTCGCAGGGGTTGCAGAACGCGGAGCTCGGCAGCCTTGCGGTGTGCGCGGCTGAGCTCGGCGAGCCATTCGCCGCTCCGGTCGTCAAAAAGCCTGAACTGCGCGCCTTCGCTGAGACGCAGGACATTGACGAGATAGTTGGATTTGGCGGGACCAAGCGCGAAGCTACCTCCCTCCGCAAGCGGCGCGTCGACGTAAAGCCTCGGTAGGCTTAAGGGATGCCAGGCTGGCGTGGTGGGCATTACGCCCCCTAGGCGCGGGGGATGGGGCATGGAAGGCGCGGACATCGTCCCCGATAGCGAGCGGCACGGCTTGATCGGCGCTTTGCCGGGCGCGTTTAGGCCATACGCTTCGCTGATGCGGATCGACCGGCCGATCGGGGCCTGGCTGCTGTTTTGGCCGTGCGCTTGGAGCGTGGCGCTGAGCGGCGGGGCGGTCGAGCGGTGGGATCTCATACTGTGGCTGGGGCTTGGCGCATTCGCGATGCGCAGCGCGGGATGCGTCTATAACGACATCGTCGATCGCAAGCTCGACCGGCAGGTCGCGCGCACGCGGCTGAGGCCGTTGGCGAGCGGGCGCGTAAGCCTGTGGGAAGCGTGGATGCTGCTACTCGGCCTCAGCCTGATCGGGCTGGTCGTCTTGCTTCAGCTCAACCTCGTCGCCGCGGGAATCGCCCTTGTCAGCCTCCTGCTGGTCGCCGCCTATCCCTATATGAAACGCATCACCTGGTGGCCGCAGGCGTGGCTTGGGCTCGTATTTTCGTGGGGCGCGCTGGTCGGCTGGGCGGCGGTCGCGGAAACGGTGTCGGGCGCCGCCATCGCGCTCTATGTGGGGAGCGTCTGTTGGGTGATCGGCTACGACACGATCTACGCGCTGCAGGATGTCGAGGACGACGCACTCATTGGGGTCAAATCATCCGCGCGCGCGCTCGGCCCCCGCGCCGCCGCGGGGGTCGCAGTCTTCTACGCAGCGGCGCTTGCCGGGTGGGGAGCCGCGATCTGGCTAAGTTGGCCGCAGCCGCTGCCGCTGCTGAGCCTGATCCCGGTGGCGCTGCATCTCGCCTGGCAGATCGCGACGCTGCGACCCGCCGACGGCGCCGACACACTGGCCAAGTTCCGCTCGAACCGGTTTGCGGGCTTGCTGATGTTCCTCGCCTGCCTCGTCGTCGGCAGCGCCTAGCTTTCGCGCGTCCGGCTCCCTAAGTCGCGGCAATGCTGACACCGAAGGAAGCCAGCGCGCGGGCCGAAGCGCTTGTCGAGCGTGCGCGCCGCGCAGGCGCCGATGCCGCCGATGCCATCTATGTCGCGGATGCCTCGACCGACGTGCAGGTGCGGCTCGGCACGCTCGAGGATGTCGGCCGCTCCGAGGGCGAGGAGATGGGGCTGCGCTTCTTCGTCGGTCACCGGGTTGCGAGCGTCTCGTCGTCGGATTTGTCGGACGGCGCGCTCGACGCGCTGGTCGAACGCGCCGCGGCGATGGCGCGCGAGGCGAGCGAGGATATTTACGCAGGTCTCGCGCCCGCGGATCGCTTGTTCCGCGGGCCGCAGCCCGATCTCGACAGCGACGATGGCAGCGATCCATTGCCGACTGCCCTGAAGCGCGTCGCGCTCGAAGCGGAGGATGCGGCCCGCGCCGTTACCGGCGTCACCAACAGCGAAGGCGGAAGCGCGAGCGCGGGGCGAAGCGTCGTCGCGCTTGCAACCAGCGCCGGCTTTTCGGGGGCCTACAGCAATAGCGGCTATTCGGTTTCCGCGGGCGTCATCGTGGGCGTGGGCGAGACCATGCAACGCGACTATGCCTTTCATTCGACGCGCCATCGGGCGGATCTCGAATCGGCGGCCGACATCGGCCGCAGGGCGGGGGAGCGCGCGGTGGCGCGGCTCGGCCCGCGCGGCGTCAAGAGCGGCGTGATGCCGATCGTCTTCGATCCGCGCGTCGCGTCGAGCTTCCTCGGCCATTTGGTCGGTGCGATCACCGGCGGGGCGATCACGCGGCGTACGAGCTTCCTGCTCGACAAGCTCGGGGCGCAATTATTCGCGAGGGGCGTGACGATCGGCGACGATCCGCTGCGGCGACGCGGGTTGCGCTCCAAGCCGTTCGACGGCGAAGGGCTTGCGACCGACGCGCGCGACATCGTCAAGGATGGCGTGCTGACCGGTTGGCTTCTCGACAGCTCCGCTGCGCGCCAGCTTGGGCTTTCGCCGACCGGTCATGCCACCCGCGGCGTCGCCGGGCCACCGGGGGTTTCGACGACCAACCTTTTCATGCATGGCGGGAACGACACGCCCGCTGCATTGATGGCCGATATCGGCGAGGGGCTTTATGTCACCGAGTTGATCGGACAGGGAGTCAACCCAGTGACTGGCGACTACAGCCGCGGCGCTTCGGGATTTCACATCGTCGACGGAGCGCTTGGCGCGCCTGCCGCCGAGGTCACGATTGCGGGCAATCTAATCGATATGTTCGCATCGCTGCGGCCCGCCAGCGATCTCGAATACCGCTATGGGACCGACGCGCCGACGGTGCGGATCGACGGGATGACCGCCGCCAGTGCTTGACGCGGTCGCCGCCATCGCGGCGGAAGCGGGCAGGCTCGCGCTCGGACGCGCGAGCGGAGAATACAAGCGCTGGGAAAAGGCGCCCGGGCATCCGGTGTGCGACGTTGATCTTGCCGTCGACGCCTTCCTTCGCGAACGGCTGGCGAAACTCATTCCCGACGCGGGCTGGCTGTCGGAAGAAACGGTCGACGAGCCTTCCCGGCTGGGGAAGCGGCAGGTGTGGATCGTCGATCCGATCGACGGCACTCGCGACTTTCTGCGCGGGCGCAGTGGCTGGTGCGTTTCGGTTGCGCTGGTGGAAGATGGTTCGCCCATTGTCGGCGTGCTCGACGCTCCCGCCCGTAGCGAGGTCTGGGCCGCCCAAAAGGGTGAAGGCGCCACCCGAAATGGGGTAGCGATCAGCGCGTCGCAGCGCGCCGCGCTGTCCGGTGCGCGAATGCCGATCGACGCGCTTCCGAAGGTCGATCGCGATCTGGTCGCGGTCGCGAAACCCAATTCGATCGCGCTTCGCATCTGCATGGTCGCGGCGGGAGAGGCCGATCTCGTCGCGACCTACAAATGGGGGCACCAATGGGATCTAGCCGCCGCCGCTCTCGTCGCTAGCGAAGCGGGGGCCGCGGTCAGCGACGCGGTGGGCCGCCCGCTGGCGTTCAATACGCCGGGGGCGGCGGTATTCGGAGTGCTTGCCTGCGTGCCCGCAATCCAGGTTGCGGCGCTCGCGAGATTTGGCGAGCGGGCGAGGGCCGCGCTCTAATAGCCGCCGACCGGCGCGATATTGAGGCGGGGGATTTCGATCTTGGGGCAGCGGTCCATGACGACTTTGAGACCCGCGGCTTCGGCGCGCGCCGCGGCCTCGTGGTTGATCACCCCGAGCTGCATCCACACCGCCTTGGCGCCGACCGCGATCGCCTCGTCGACCGCTTCGCCCGCGGCTTGAGGCCGGCGAAAAATATCGACCAGGTCGATCGGCTCGCCGATTTGGGCCAGATCGCGCCAGACATATTCGCCGTGGATGTGCTCGCCGGTGATCTGCGGATTGACGGGGAAGACGCGGAAGCCGTTTTCCTGGAGGAATTTCATCACTCCGTAGGATGCGCGGTCGGGGCGGTCGGAAGCGCCGACCATGGCGATCGTGCGGGTGCTGGAGAGAAGTTCGGAAATCTCTTCGTCGGTTTCGAGCGGCATGAGCTTGTCTCCCTTGCCGCGTTCAACCCCTAGGTGCGGGCTTGGTTCACAGCGTGGATAACGCGCTCGGCGAGCGCCCCGAACAGCGCCGCCTCCTCGCCGTCGCCGACTGCAAGCGGAACACCCGCGTCCGAGCTCTCGCGAATGCCGATGCGGAGTGGCACACGGCCCAGGAACGCGATGCCCAGCCTCGCCGCTTCAGCTTCGGCCCCGCCGCTTCCGAACGGGTCGGAAACCTCGCCGCAATGCGGACAGGCATAGCCGGACATGTTCTCGATCAGGCCGAGGATCGGGACCCCGAGCTTGCCGAACAGATCGATGGCGCGCGCGGCGTCGATGAGGGCGAGGTCCTGCGGCGTCGAGACGATCACCGCGCCGGCGGGCTTCCATTTCTGCATCAGCGAAAGCTGGACGTCGCCCGTTCCTGGCGGAAGGTCGATGACGAGAATCTCGGTGTCGTCCCAATGTGCGTCGAGCAACTGGCCGAGCGCGGTCGACGCCATCGGCCCGCGCCAGGCGAGCGCGGTGCCAGGAGCGACGAGCTGGCCGATCGAAAGCATCCTCACCCCGTGGGCCGCAAGGGGGACTATCTTGTTGTCGATCGCTTCCGGTTTTTCGGGACGGCCCATGATGCGCGGCTGCGAAGGCCCGTAAATGTCGGCGTCGACCAACCCGACCCTACGCCCGGTGCGGGCAATCGCGACCGCGAGGTTCGCGGCGATGGTCGATTTGCCGACCCCGCCCTTGCCGCTGCCGACCGCAATCAAAATGCGTTCGCGCTTCTCGGTCGTCAGGGCGACGCGGACATCCTCGACGCCTTCGACGCGCGCTACGAGATCGCGAAGTTCGCTTTCGAGTGCGCCGCGCGCCGCGGCATCGAGCCCGGTGGCATCGACCACCAGGCTCGCACGTCCCTCGGTTAGCCGCGCCGCCGCCACCCGCCTGGCCTCCGGGTGCGCGGCGAGCGCTTCGTCGAGGGGATCGGCGGGCATGCGCTGCGATTAGCCGTGTCCGCCCGCCATGCCACTGTTATTCGCGTCGGCGCATTCCTATAACAGCAATATGAGAAGAATATTCGGGTGGGCCTTGCCTGCCGGTGCGCTGTTCAATGAAGACAAGGGCGGCCCATGGGGCGGCCGCGGCAATGGCGGCCCGGGCGGCGGCAGTGGCGGCGGAGACGGCGGCGGTCCGCGCAACCCGTGGAGTCAGCCGCCGC
>Ga0136640_10000185_pt1 | contig 22819 bp, 18 predicted proteins | sample AntDrymUQ8642106_2_FD_105498 | JGI IMG/M metagenome (GOLD analysis project Ga0136640, IMG submission 105498) | Polar desert sand microbial communities from Dry Valleys, Antarctica - metaG UQ864 (21.06) | ecosystem: Environmental > Terrestrial > Soil > Desert | place: Antarctica: Dry Valley...
GCCAGCAACGGCTCGGTGACCCGGTTGAGAAACACGTTGACCTTGTCATGGTCGGCTTTGCGGCTGTCACCCTCAGGGGTGACCAGGCCGATGCCCGCCAGCACGTACGGCAGGTCACGGTTGATGTGCGCGTTGATGCCGAGCAACAGGTTGCCCGACCCAGTGACCTTGCGCTTCTTGGCGGCATTGAGCGCGATGCGCCACGCCTCGGGGACCTGCCGCATCCGATCGGCCGTCCAGGCGTCGTACGCCTCGACGTAGTACTTGGCGAAAACGGCATCCTCATGGTTGACGAACAGCGGGTCGATGAAGAAGCCCGGCTCAGCAGTGGCCCGCTGGTACTCCTGGGTGGTGCGCAGATACGACAGCGAGAAGATCGCCTGGTGCGAGCACTTGCGGGCCAGCGGGCGGAAGCGGCGCTGCATCTCCTTGATGACCATGTCAACGCACCGAGGGTCACCCGAGACGCACGGGTTCTCGCTCGACGGGTCGTACTCGTTCGTGAGGCCCGGCAGTACGTCCGACCACGAGGCGAAGATGGGGTCGTCGGCGGCACCCGCCGTGCCTGCACCAGTGACGGAAGCGCCGACCATTGCCAGCGAGATCAGCCCTGCGCGGAGCCGGAATGACTCCATGTTCTAACTCCTCCGATTCGTAGTATTACGTACTGTTATAGCATGCACCTACAGTGAGGGGGACAGTTCACTGCGTTCCTCCTTTCAAGGAGTCAGGTCATGTCGATCGATGCCTCACCGACGGTGCCAGTGGGCCAGTCGGCCGAGCCCGGCCCGGAGACCGATGCGGTGCTGGATGACCTCGCCATCGTGGTGTTCAGGACGGACCCGACCGGCAACTGGACCTACCTGAACCGCGCCTGGACGTCGATAACCGGCTTCACCATCCAGCAGACGCTGGGCACCAACTTCCTTGACTACGTGCATCCGGACGAGCGCGAGCGGACGGTGGCCATGTTCATGGCAGTGATGGAAGGCGGCGCAACTGCCTGTCACCATGAAACCCGCTACCGCACTGCCAGTGGCGACTACCGCTGGCTCGAGCTGCGGGCGAACCTCCTCTTCGACAGCGACGGAGAGCTGACGGGCAACAACGGCACGCTGGTGGATGTCACTGATCGACGCGAGACCACCCGCGTCACGACCGACCGAGCAGAGGTTGCCGAGCTGCTCGGCAGACACCACGGCATCGATGACCTGCCGGTGAGCAGTGTGCTGCTCGACGACCAGATGGTGATTCTTGGTGCATCGCCCACCGCCCGGGCGTTGCTCGGCCATCCGCTGGAGGTCGGGGACGAGTTCGCCGATCTGCTGCCGGCTTTCGACATCCTCGACAGCCAAGGGGCCCCGCTCTCCCCGGCTTGGGGGCCGGTCGCTGCTGGTCTGGCCACCGGCGGCAAGCAATACGCCGAGCTGCAGTGGCGCCCGCTTGATCGGCGCGAACGACTGTGGTTGCAGACGACCGTTGTCCCCAGCACGAGCGACAGCGGCGACACGCACGTGGCGGTGTTGTTGCACGACGTCACCGAGCTGCGCCGGGCGGAGCTCCGCCAGGCTGCGGTCGCCACCCTTGGTCGGCGTGCGCTCGAGGTTGCCGGGCTCGATGAGCTCTTCACCGAGGCAGCCGAGCTCGTCACCCATACCCTGAGCGTTGATGAGGCGGACGTCTACGTCACCAACCCGACAGAAGGTTTCCAGCTGCGTGCCCGGGCACGGCGCGGCAGCCCCGAGTCCGGCTCGAGTGGCGGAGGGCAACCACCGGCAGACTTGCGCTCCTCACTGAACGTGCCAGCCGGCAGCGGCCTAGGGCCGTACATCCTGGTGCAAGTGCACTCGCAGGCGCCCCGGAAGTACCGCGCCGAGGAGATCAGCTGCCTGCAGAACATCGCCACCGTGCTGGCGGCGGCGATGGCTCGCCGCGACATCGAAGACGCAGCCGTCAGCCAAGCACTGCACGATCCGCTCACCGGCCTTGCGAACCGCCGCCTGCTGCGCGACCGACTTGAACTTGCCTTGCAGTCGACACGCAGGGACGGCAAGAGCGTCGCGTTGCTGCTGCTCGACCTCGACCGCTTCAAGGACATCAACGACACACTCGGTCACGACGCCGGGGACGAGGTGTTGCGCATCGTTGCCAGCAGGCTGCTCGCCGCCACCCGGGACACGGACACGGTCGCCAGGCTGGGCGGTGACGAGTTCGTGGTCTTGCTGCCCGACGTCGACTGTCCCGCCGTGGCCGCCGGGACAGCCACGGCCCTGCGAGAGCGACTGGCCGAGCCTGTCCAGGCGGGTGGGTTGACCCTCGAGATCGGCGCCAGCTTTGGGGTGACCATTGCGCCCCTGCATGGGGAACGATCATCCACACTGCTCCGCAATGCCGACGGGGCGATGTATCACGCCAAGGGGACAGCGACCGGGTGCAGTGTGTATGACCCTGAGCAGGTCGCCGACCGGCTCACCCAGCTCACGCTGCTCAGCGACCTTCGACGGTCGCTGATCTCCGATGAGCTCTTTCTGCACTACCAGCCCAAGGTTGACCTGCAGCACGGCACACTGACCGGCCTGGAGGCATTGGTTCGCTGGCGCCATCCGCACCACGGCGTGCTGAGCCCACACCGCTTCGTGCCGCTCGCCGAGCGCAGTGGGCTGGCTGAGCCGCTGACCTTCGCCGTCCTCGGCCTTGCCCTGGCCCAGCTGCGAGAGTGGCTCGAGCGCGGACACATGCTCCCGGTGGCGATCAACATGTCGCCGCAGTTGCTGCATCACCCCCGACTCGCCGAGGTGATCCAACGTCAACTTGACGTCGCCGGCGTGCCACCAGAGCTGTTGCATGTGGAGGTCACCGAGACTGCGGTGCTGCACGATCCGGATGCGGCCGCCGACACCATCGCGCGGTTGCGCGACATCGGTCTGGTGATCGCGCTGGACGACTTTGGCATCGGCTTCTCGTCGTTGGACTTTCTACGCCGTGTCTCAGTCCAGGAGTTGAAGATAGATCGGACCTTCATCGCCCAGATGCTGGTGAACCCGCGCGACGCCCCAATCGTGCGCTCCGTGATCGAGCTCGGGCACACCTTGGACATGCGAGTGGTCGCCGAGGGGATCGAGAGTCATGACGTCTGCAAGCAGCTCGCCGACTATGGCTGCGACGAAGGCCAAGGCTTCTACCTCGGCATGCCGGTGCCGGGTCACACGATGGACGACCCGACCGCAATCAGCGGGCCGCATCGTACGAGCCTGACAGTGTGAGCCCGAGCAGGCTCAGTGATCAACCAGGCTCGATGCTCACCAGCGCGTGCACTGGCGTCGGACCCCTCTGGCTGGCGCGGCAGGTCAGCTGCTGGACGGGTCCCTGGCTGCGCCGAACCACCACCCGCCATTGCCCTGTCTCCAGCACGAATGTTGCCGTGGTCAAGCCCGCGCGCTGCGTGCGGGTGAGCAACGTGACCGCCGAGCGAGCGGTCACCCCAAGCTCGCAGCGCAGGAACCACTCCGCCGACTGCACCGCGAAGCCGTAACCACATCGGCCCCGCAGATGCGCGAGGTCGAGGTGGCCGGCGAGGTGCCGGCTTGCCAGCCGGTCGGCGGACTCCGGTTCGACCCGGCCGTAGTAGAGCCCGTCGGGCAGCACCAGCAGGTTGCCGGCAAACCGGTCACCGCCGATGTGCGACACCTCCCACGCCTGGTCCGGATGTGATCGGTCCAGCGCTGCTGCCACCGGCCGACCACGCTCCGCGCAACAACGGTCGTGCCGGCCGTGTGTGCAGGTGAGGAACAGGTGCTCGTCGGTCGGGATGAGCCCGGACGACTGGCCGCGAGCAAGCGCGCCGACATCCACGTCGAGTCGATCGCCGCGATTGTCGAGCAGGAGGGACTCAAGCCACGGCCGGTGCGGGTCGGCGTACGCGGCAAACACGTGACTGGCAGCAGGTCCGCTGGCCACCTCGGCGCGGCCATGTCGGCGAATCAGCAACACCCGGACGTCGTACGCGCGCGCCTGACGCACAAGCTCGGTGAGCTCGGCAGCCGCAGGATTGCCAGCCATCCGGGCGTCTCGCAGCGCGTCGACACCCCACGAACCAGGGGCCTCCACCAACAAGAAGGCCCGCACGGTCGAGGCGGTGCCATGCATCGGCTCTGACCTGGTCCGACTAGCAACCGAGCAGGGAAGCCCGTCGCTCACCGATGCACCTGAAAGAGTCCTTCGCGCAGCAGTCGCCGCACCAGCACAAGCCGGCTCTGCGGGTCGAGCCACGGCGCGAGGTCCAGCGCCCGCAGGTGTGGTTGTGCGCGCACGTAACGCAACGCACCGGCGAGTCGAGCGGTCACCCGCAGCTCGCGGTCACCCAACAGCACAAGCAGCCGGTCTCCGTCAGGCTGAACGACGCAGATGCTCCCGGGCCGGCGCTCCAGCAGCGTCTCGTCGTTGACCGCCGCCAGGTTCAGCCGGTCGTGCAGTCCACCGCGCAGCGCCGGTCTGCGGGTGCGCAGGAAGTGACGGACCTGATCACCGGCAACGGCGGCTGGGTCCAAGTCGGCCAATCCCGCGGCCAGTGCGGCCACCCTCTGACCCACCTCGTGCTGGAGCCTCTGCGGGTCGTCGAGATACCCGGCCGGGATCGGCTCATCCAGCTCTGTACCGGTGAGCACCTGCTTGACGACACGATCGATCAGCTCTCGCCAGGTCACCAGGTTCACCCCGACACTCACATGCAAGGACACGGCGCTTTCGGTGCGAGCTGCGTGCGGGGTCCCTCGCGGTAGGTACAGACTCGTGCCCGGGTCAAGCAACAGATGTTGTGGTCCGTTTTCGTCGTGCACCTCCCAGCGCTTGCTGCCATGTGTCTGCAGCACGAAGACGTCATGGGTGTCGCTGTGCAGCGCGAAGCCCTGCGAGCCGGGCGGGGTGAGGTACGCATTGGTCTGACACGGATGACCCAGCGCCACCTCAAGGTCGCGGACCAGCTCGCTGATCGGCTCCCAGTAGCGGTGCAGCCCCTGCAGCACGATGGTCGCGCCACCGTCCATCAGGTCGAACACCTTGACCGGATCGACCAACCCCGTCAGCGGAACACCGGCCAAGGTCGCCGCCCGGGTGTATCGACTGCTTGCGATCACCGCGCCGTCCTGAGCCATCCGCAACGCTGGTGTCCGCAAGCCGGTGCTGGTCAGCAGGTGGTCAACGTCGTCGAGGCTGAGCAGCGCCGCTGAGTCTGCTGGGCTGCAGTGATGCAGGTGAGCACGATGCGCCCACACCTTCTCGACGAAGGTGCGTGGATCACCGCTAAGCAGCCCCAGGGCATCCACTCTCAGCGGTCGGTTGCATCAGCGTCGGTTGCATCAGCGTCGGTCGCATCCGCGTCAGTGCCGTCCGCGTCAGTCGCATCCGCGTCAGTGCCGTCCGCGTCAGTCGCATCCGCGTCGGTGCCGTCCGCGTCAGTCGCATCCGCGTCGGTGCCATCCGCGTTGGTCTGCGGACCATTGCCGGGATCGGCACTGGTCGTCTCCATCTCCTCGTCGCGCAGCGGCTCGTTTGGGGTGGTGGTCATAACGTCCTCCCATGGGGTTGGCTTCGTCGCCGGCGAGACGCCGACAACCGACAAGCACTTCATACCGTGCCGACTCCAATATCGCAGCCGAGACCCGGTCGGCCGGTTACTCTGACCGCCATGAGACGCCGGGTGCTCGTCGTCGACGACGACAGCACCGTGTCAGAGGTCGTCGTCGACTACCTCCGGCGGGCCGGCTTCGACGCCGAGTCGACGACCGACGGCGAACAAGCCCTGGCGGTGGCTGCCGTGAGACCTCCCGACCTGACGGTGTTGGACCTGATGCTGCCGGACATGGACGGTATCGAGGTCTGCCGGCGATTGCGTGTCGCCCGACCCATGCCGGTGATCATGCTGACCGCCTTGGGCGAGGAGTCCGACCGGGTGGCCGGGTTCGAGCACGGTGCGGACGACTACGTGACCAAGCCGTTCAGCGCCCGCGAGCTGGTGCTGCGGATCGAGTCGGTGCTGCGGCGGGCCACAGCGTCACCGGCCACGTCGACCCTTGGCGACGGTCACCTGCACGCGGGGGCGATCGAGGTCGACGTGCGGGCACGGCGGGCGCTGCGCTCGGGTCGCGAGCTGATGCTCACCGCGCGCGAGTTTGACTTGCTTGCGTTCCTCATGGCCCACCCTGACCGGCCGTTTTCCCGCGAGGAGCTGATGGAACGGGTCTGGGGGTGGACGTTCGGGGACCGGTCCACGGTGACGGTGCATATCCGTCGGCTGCGCGAGAAGGTGGAGGACGATCCCGGGCAGCCCGCGTTGCTGACGACGGTCTGGGGCATCGGCTACCGGTTGGCCGCTGATGAGTGACGTCACCCTCATCCTCGTCATCGCCTTGGCCAGTGCGCTGGCAGTCGGCGGGCTCGGCTGGCTGGCGCTTCGACTGCGCGCGATGCGATCGCTGCGGACGACCATCGCCGTTGCGACCGCATGCTCGGTGCTGACGGTCGTCGCGGGCATGATCGGGACTGCTAGAGCGATGTTCTTGTCGGCCCACGACTTCGGCGTGGTGCTGCTCGTGTGCATTCCCAGCGCGGTCGTGGCGATCCTGCTGGGCCTGTTGCTCGCGCGCAAGGTGGTGGACGAGGCGCGCGACGTACAGGAGGCGGCCCGGGCGATGGCGGAAGGCGAACCGCCGTCCCCGCCGCCGCTCTCCACGACCGAGCTCGCCGCGGTCTCCCGCGAGCTGGAGGAGACAAGCAAACGCTGGGCAGAATCACGCGAGCGTGAGGCGGCGCTGGAGGCGGCGAGGCACGAGCTGGTGGCGTGGATCTCGCACGACCTGCGTTCCCCGCTGGCCGGAGTACGCGCGATGGCGGAGGCGCTGGAGGACGACGTCGAGCAGGACCCGGCGCGATACCACCGACAGATCCGCTCGGAGGTGGACAGGCTGTCCGCAATGGTGAGCGACCTGCTGCAGCTGTCCCGCCTGCACGCGGGCACTCGGCTGACCAGCCGTGAGCCGGTCGTGATCGGTGACGTCCTGAGCGACGCCCTGGCCTCCGCCGACGCCGTGGCCCAGACCAGGGGGGTCACGTTGTCGGGCGCGGCACCCGACGGGCTGGTCTTGTACGCCGACCCTCGCGATGTCGCGCGGGTGCTCGACAACCTGGTCGGCAACGCGATCCGGCACACTCGCTCCAGCGGATCGGTCGAGGTGCAGGTCCGACGGATCGGGTCCGAGGCGGTGATCTCGGTGCAGGACGAGTGCGGCGGCATGGCCGAGTCTGACCTGGACCGGGTCTTCGAGGTGGGCTGGCGCGGCACACATGCCCGAACACCCACCGCCGGCGGTGGGGCGGGCCTGGGCCTCGCGATCGTACGCGGCATCGTGACCGCGCAGCACGGATCGGTCGGGGCGGTGAACGTCGGAACGGGTTGCCGGTTCGAGGTGCGGCTCCCGCTGGGTGCAGCGACCATCGAACAGCCGTAAGAAGTCCTTAAGCACCCGAAAACGTCTAATCGTGGGCTCTGCACCCTAATGTCGAGAACGTCCATGCGTCATCGGCCGGGGCGGATCTCCGGCACCCTGGTGCCCTCGATCGGTCCCTGGTCAGCCGCATGGCCCTCACTTGGAGGCTTCATGAGGAAAGTGCAGAAGAAGGCTGGCATCGCCCTGACCTGTGGCGCGCTCGCCGTGCCGCTGGCGGGGTTCGCCGCCACACCGGCCGGTGCCGCCGACAACGCCCACGACACCAGCAACGACGAGGTGAGCGTCTTCATCGAGAGCGCTCGCTCGGTGAACCCCCGCGAGGGCAGGGTCACCCTGCCGCTGTTTCGCGGAACGTATCGGGGCAAGACGGTGCGCTACATCGTCACCGAGTCCTCCAACAAGGACGACGCCGAGCGGCGCGGGGTAAATCACGCGCCGAAGATGGCCAACGCGCTCGGCACCCGTGCGGTGCAAAATGTCCAGCGTGTGCACGGGACCGTACGCTTCTCGGGCACCGTCGACTTCAGCCCGGAACTCGTGGTCGTGCCGGGGCCTGACGGCTTCCCACCCGCGCGCTTCCAGCCGGGCGCGGTCGGAGACGCCCGGTACAGCCCGCTGATCAGCGCGAACGGGCGCACGGTGCTGAATGCCTCGCAGGTCGCCAACCGGTCGGGGGTGCACGATGCGGTGGTGGCGATCCACCGCAAGCGCGGCACGGTCACCCTGGACACCTTCGACGGCTTCTATGAGGACGAGCGTGTCCAGTACCTGCACCAGGACGGGTCCACCGCACTGGTCGCCGCCATCGAAGGCTCGACGTTCGCACCGAACCTGAACGCGGCACCGCGACCGGGCGTGACCGAGACCGACAGCACCACCAGGTCGGCGATCATCCCGATCGTCAACGGTCCGCGCGGGGTGAATAACCCGCAGCGGCAGGGCCTCGAGTCGGCTTTGCTCGGCCAGGGCGACCCGCTGAACATCACCCAGACCGAGCCGGGGGACAACGACTACTCCCCCGTCTGGGACGTCACCCCGGCCCAGTGGACCCAGGCCGCCATCCGTGCCGGCAAGCGCCACCTGCTCACCGATGCAGACGACGTCGCCGACCACTTCGAGGACGGTCTGATCGTGAGCGCTGGCACCGGTCCGCGCAACGAGTCGCTGGAGGGCCTTCGGGCGCTACCCGGCATCTCCAACTGCCCGCTGGTGCTCGAGTTCAACTGACTCACGTCCGACCGGACGACGGCCCCGCGGTCGCGTTCACGGCCCGCGGGTGGTGCCATCCCTCGGTACCACCCGCGGGTGGGCCAAGCTCTTGCGCCGACCTCAGCCGGGTGCAGGCGCGGCACGCAGCCCCGTGCAGTCCTGTAGGCCATTCCACCTGGCGAGTGATTCATCGGCTGCGACGCCCTCGAGTGCGGCGGGGAGCCCAACCACCAGTTGGCCCGGTGTCCAGGTCGAGTCGGTGACCCAGTGACCGTCGACGGTCAACTCCAGCACTCCGGTCTCGGCGGTCTGCCCACCTGAAAAGTAGAACTGGACGTTGCTGAGTCCGTAGTGCACATATGCCGACCCGAAGTAGCCACCACCGAGCACGACGTGCGCGTGCTGGCCGACGACGACGTCGGCTCCGGCGCGTACAGCGTCATCGGCCACCGCGCGCTGGATCTCGGTCGGGCAGCGCATCAAGTCGCTGGCGTAGTGCATGTCAACGATGACGGTGTCACCATGTGGGCGGATCGCCCGGATGGCGGCAACCACTGCGGCGTTGTCACCGTCGAGCGCCGTGGCAACGCCGGCCTGGTCGTGCCCGGCCGACCAGGAGGCGACGAGGCTGGCATCGACCACCGCGGTGGCCGCCAGAAAGGCGATGCGCTGCCCGTGAACCGTGGTGACCCATGGCCGGAAGGCCTGCCCGGCGTTGCAGCCGAGGCCGACGACCGGCATCCCTGGCGGCGGTGAGGGCGTCCGGCGCGCTGACAGGCCCGTAGTCGAGACCATGGTTGTTGGCCATGCTGACCACGTCGATACCGGCCGACGTCAATGCACTGAAGACGACCGGGGGTGCGCGGAACACGTAGTCCTTCGGCTGGGGCACACCTCTGGTTGTGACGGTGGTCTCGAGGTTGACCATGACGAGGTCGGCATTGGTCAGGCACTTGGTGAGCGGGCCCATGGCGGTCGCCGGATCGTCCAGCCGTGACTCGAGCGAGCCGGCAAAGTGCACGTCACCGGCGAAGGCGATACGTACCGGCTTAGTGGCATTGGTGGGCGTGGGCGGCTTGGAGGGTTTGGTGGGCCGTACCGAAGGCCTGGGACTGGTCGTCTCCTCCGACTGCGCAGACTGACTGGCAGACGTCGTCGACGTTTCGGCTTGGTCTGCCGCGGGGTCCGCAGGCGAAACGCTGCATGCCACAGCGCTCGGCGCCAGGCCGGCGACCACCAGCGTCCCAACCATCGTGCGTCGTGCACTGCCACCCCCAACGAGTTCAACCGGTCGTGGACCTTGCGCAGTGGTAGAGCTCGCGGCGTGGTGGAGCTGGCGGGAATCGAACCCGCGTCCTCCGACGTCGACTCAGGCATTCTCCGGGCGCAGTCCGCAGTGTCGTTTTCTCAGCCCCGGCGCTCGTACGGACACGTCGCCGACAGGCTCAGCCGCTGTTGATGTCCCGCCACGACCCCGCGGCCGAGTCGTGGCGGTGAGCCTCCTTGATGAGGCCGGCGACCGGGACGGAGGCGCTCCCGGGCCGACCCTTCGTTCACTGCTCAGGCAGCGAGAGCGAAGTCAGTGCGCTTAGCCTTGGCACTTGTAAGGTTCCACGGATCGTTTACGAGATAACCGTGGGTCCTCGGCCCGCTTCTCCTGAACCGCACGACCGAAGTCGAAACCGTTCAGCCCCTTGTGGTGTTATCAACCCGCGTGTCGGCGGTCTGCTCTTAGCCTACCGTCCACAAGAGCTACGAGTCGCACGAGTTTGCTAGCGTCCTCCACAGCGCTCGAACGTACGTTCGAGCGCTGTCGGTGCCGGCGACTAGATTCATCCATGTCAACGATCGATGCACCTCCCGTGCCAGCCGTGCTGTCAGCCCTGACAGCGGCTCGGTCGGCGGTGCGCGACGCCGGGGTGGCGCCGGTCTCTGGTCGAGATGGCGCGCCGATCCATCGCCGGTGGCGGCCTGCACGACGACGGGGCGAGAAACCACGACTGGTCGTCACGGTGCCGCATACTGCGGTGCTGCCCGAGCCGCGCCCGGAGACAAGCGACAACGCCCCGCGACTACCTGCCCGGCAGCACTCGGCGACCCGACCGCGGCAACCAAGCCTGCCGCAACCGGCATCGCAAGGCTTGACGACCTTGACTCAGGTTGGCACCGAGTCAGCTGGCGCAGATTGCTTGTGACTGTGAGAGCCAGACGCTGGTCGTGGACACCTTGCGGACGTTGCCGTTGTGGATGTCGCGGCGTGTCCGGCTAATCCGCGGGTCGCTGCGGCGTGCGCTGGTCGTGCGGGATGGGGGTTGCGCCTTCCCGAGTTGCGACCGGCCGCCCCCATGGTGCGACGCGCACCACATCGTCTTCTGGTCAGAGGGAGGCGAGAGCTCACTGGCCAACTGCGTGCTGGTGTGCGGTTTCCATCACCGCCTGCTCCATAGGGAGCAATGGCAGGTCGTGATGGCGACGGACGGCCATCCCGATTTCGTACCACCGTCACGGATCAATCCACGACGACAACCGCGGCGTCAGCGACGACACCAACCGCTGCGTACCTGAACGCGACCGACGTCAGCCCATGCCCTTGATCCGCATGCCCTTGGCGCGACGACCCATCTCCCGCTCGGTCTCACGCCGCGCATCGCGCGCTGCCAGCGACTGCCGCTTGTCGTAGGTCTTCTTACCTTTGCCGAGGCCGATCTCGACCTTGGCGCGGCCGTCGGAGAAGTACAGCGACAACGGAACCAACGTAAAGCCCTTCTCGCTGACCTTGGCGTCGATCTTGTCGATCTCCAACCGGTGCAGCAACAGCTTGCGCTTTCGCCGGGGCGTGTGGTTGGTCCACGTCCCGGCGACGTACTCGGGAATGTGCACGCCCAGCAGCCAGGCTTCGCCGTTCTCGACCTCAGCGAAACCATCAATGAGCGAGGCGCGGCCGGCTCGCAGGGACTTCACCTCGGTGCCGGTAAGGACCAGTCCGGCCTCCCAGGTATCACCAATCAGATAGTCGTGCCGCGCCTTCTTGTTCTGGGCGACGATCTTGCGGCCCTGTTCCCTAGACATCAGACCAGTGTCTCGCACGCTTGGCCAGTGGCGAGGGGCCGGTGGTGAGCGGCCGGTCAGAGCCACCCTGCCGGGTCAACCGGACTCCCGTTCGCATAGACCATGAAGTGCAGGTGGCAACCGGTGGAGAATCCGGTGTTCCCGACTGAGCCGATGACGTCGCCGCGAGCCACCTGCTGTCCCCAGGACGTGCTGAAACTGCTCAGGTGGTTGTACGAAGTGGCAACAGGCGTGCCGTCAACGGTGCCGTGCGCGATGACCACCTGGTTGCCGAAACCGGTGTTGTATGACTGCGACACCACCCTGCCGCTAGCGGCAGCGCGCACCGGCGTCCCACAGCCGGTACCAAAATCTGTGCCATCGTGCAGCTTCATCACCTTGAAGATGGGGTGCAAGCGCATGCCGAAGGGCGAGGTCACGTAGGCCCGCGGAACGGGCGAGGACAGCACACCATTGCCGGTCGAGCCCGACGAACTAGTTCGGCCCGCCGAGCCCGCCGAGCCGGACGAACTGGTTGTCGGCGGTTGGAGCGCCTGGCGCATCCGGACCTTCGACAGCAGAGCGCTGACCCGTTCGCGCTCAGCGCGCATGCTCTTCAGCGCCCGGCGGTCTTGCTGTCGGGCTGAGGCGGCAGTGCGCCGGGAGTCCCGCCGCTCGAGCACCAATGCCTGCACCTGCTGGCGCCGGTCGCGCGCCTCGGCAACAAGTCCGGTCGTGCGGGTCAGATGCTCCGCTGCTCGCGCGCGCTCCCGCGCGGCCAGGCGCCTGAGCTGTTCGACCCGCTCCTCGCGCAGCCGCATCATCACCTGCGCCGCCTCGAGATCATCGATCGAGGAGGTTTGTGCCGACGCCACCGACTCCGCAGATGACAAGACCTCGGGAAAGCCAAGCCCGTCATCGCCGGCTGCCAACGCGTCGACGCTGATCAAGCTCGGGCTGCTGCTCGACATCGACTCGACGGCGAAGCGCTCGAGACCCTCTTGGGTGTCGCTGACCAGACTGCGCGCCTGCGCAAGATCGCCCTCGGCGATGTCGAGCCGCTGGTCGACGGCCGCGAGCCGACTGCGGGCTTCGACATCGACCTGTCGTGCGGCTGCCAGTTGGCCAAGAGTCGACGTCAGGCCACGCCGCGCCTCGCCTAGTTGCACTCGCGAGCTCTCCAGTGCACCGCTGGCGCTGTCTACCCGTCGGGTGGCTCGCCGGAGGTCTGTCTGCTGACGATCGATCCCCCGGGTGATGCTGGACTTGTGCCGGTCCAGCTCACGCGCCCGGTCGGCGGCGGCGGTGTCGACGGCACTGCCCACGAGGCCACTGGCGAGTGCCAGGGTCAGTGCGCTGATGACGGCGGCGCGGGGAGCACGTCTCGACGTATCCCTGCGTCGCCGACCGAGGGGGAAGGATCGGTCCACGAGTCGCCTTCGTTGGTGGATGGCGTCAGTTGGGTCGTGCCTGTTGCTGGTGGAATCTGTGTTGCCAGTGTGAGTCGTGTTACTGATGGGATCTGGGCTGACGCTAGCCCACAACCGTCACACGTTGAGGTATTTGCGGGTCAGTACGAGTGTCGGAACGACCGCGACCACGATCGCGAAGACCACGGTGATACCCCCGGCTCGGATTGCGTCACCCCAGTCGACCCACGGCGTGACCTGGCTCAGGCGCTCAGCGAGGTAGCCCTGCACGAGAAAGGCCATGAACGCCGCCAGCACCCCGCAGGCCACGGCCGCACCCACCACGGCCGCAATCAGCGACTCCAGCACGAACGGCAGTTGGATGTGCCACGACGAGGCGCCGACCAGCCGCATGATGCCGATCTCGCGGCGCCGCGCATAGGCAGCGAGCCGGATCGTGTTGGCCACCTGGAGCACTGCGGCAAGCATCAGAACCCCGGCGAAGGCCAACGCCACCCACCGCATGTTGCCCAGCACCTCATACAGCGGGTCGAGGAACTCCCGCAGATCCTTGACCTCGGCGACCCCGCTCAGCCCCTGCAGCTCGCTGGCAAGGGTGTCGATCTCGGTGGGGTCGGTGAGCGTGACGAAGTAGGAGGCGGGGAACGACTGCGGCGTCAAGGCGGCGAACAAGCGGCGACCGGTGTTGTTCTGGCCGAAGATCTCCTCAGCCCGCTCGTACGCCTGCGGCGGCGACTGGTACTCGAACGACTTGACCTGATCGCTGTCCTCGATCACCGCCTCGACCTCATCCTGTTGGGCTGCAGTCGCCTCACCGTCGATGCAGGTCCCCTCAAGCGAGTTCGAGGAGCACAGCTGCACCTCGATCTGCAGCCGGTCACCCCAATACTCCTGGGTGCGGTCGATCTGCTGCTGTAACAACAACCCGATCCCGACGAGGGACAGCGACACGACCAAGGTCACGATCAGCGACACCGTCATCGAGACGTTGCGCCGGATCCCGGTGCCGAGCTCGGACAATACTTGCGGGAGGGACATGGTTTCCCGGGGATAGGGGACGGGTGGGATCGGGAACGGTGGTCAGTGCAAAGCTGGCGGCCGCCATCGGGTGACGCGCCCGTGGGGACCCAGCTCTGCGGTCGGTCTCCCGCTGAGCCGGGCGGCTCATGTCTGATAGCCGTACACGCCGCGGCTCTGGTCACGCACCACTTTGCCGTCGTCCAGCTCGATGACACGTTTGCGCATCTGGTCAACGACGCCCGCATCATGGGTGGCCATCACCACGGTCGTGCCGGTGCGGTTGATGCGGTCCAACAGCTTCATGATGCCCACCGAGGTGGTCGGGTCGAGGTTGCCGGTCGGTTCGTCAGCGATCAGAATCTTTGGCCGGTTGACGAATGCCCGAGCCACCGCGACTCGCTGCTGCTCGCCGCCGGAGAGCTCGTCGGGCATCCGCCCGCCCTTACCCTCCAAGCCGACCAACTCCAGTGTTTCGGGCACTACCCGGTTGATGACCGACCGCGGCTTGCCGATCACCTGCAGGGCGAAGGCGACGTTCTCGCTGACTGTCTTGTTGGGCAGCAGCCGGAAGTCTTGGAAGACCGTGCCGATCTGACGCCGAAGCCCGGGCACCTTCCAGCGTGCGAGCCGGTTGATCTCCTTACCTGCCACGTAGACCCGACCCGCCGTGGGACGGGCTTCGCGCAGCACCAACCGCAGGAACGTGGACTTCCCGGAGCCGGACTGGCCCACCAAGAACACAAACTCGCCCTTCTCGACCTCGACCTCGACTGCGTCAAGTGCCGGCCGATGGGTGCCGGGGTAGGCTTTGGAGACGTTCTCGAAGCGGATCACGGAGCCTCGCGGCCGGTCGTTGGGTGCAGGAATGGGTTCGAGGCGTTGCCGCCCCGGATGCTCGGCCAGTCGATGAGTGTAGGCCCCGCCCACTGCAGGGTGCGGGTGACGCTCCGCGGGGCACTCACCGGTCCTGGCAGACCACGCGCACCCGCTGGACCGAATTGTTGGCGAAGCCGCCGCGATTCCACGGCGCCTCAACCGCCTGCACACGGCCGCTGGCGTCCTGAGCGCGCGCACCCAGGTGGTACTCCCCCGGCCCCGCCAGCCAGGTCGCTCGCCAGCGGCGCCACGCGTACCGCTCGGACCCGGCTAGCTCGCCCGGCTCCGGGTCGAGCTCGGCATCGATCCAGGTGGATCCGCCGTCAGTGGTCAGCTGCACTCGGGTCACCGAAGCCCAACCCGACCAAGCACGACCAGAAACCTCAACCTCGCCGGGTGCGACGACACGAGTCCGCGAGTAGAAATCGGGATAGCCCGGCGGGATCAGCAGAGCCCGCGGCTCGATGCGGGTGAGGGCAACCCCATCGGGCTCAGCGCCGCCGTCGGCCCCCTCGGCGCCGTTCAACCTCTCAGTACCGGGGCGCAACCGGTAGGCCCGGTGCTGGAACCCGTCGAACCGCTCAGCCAGCACCTCGATGCGGGTCAGCCACTTGACCTGAGCCATTCCGTACCACCCCGGGACGACCAGCCGCGCTGGAAAGCCGTGCTGCAGCGGCAGCGGCGAGCCGTTCATCTCGTAGGCGACGAGCACGTCCTCGTCGAGAGCGTCAGCGAGGTCCAGTGCGCGCTGATAGTCCTGCTCGACACCTCGCTCGACGCCGTGATCGGCGCCCGTGCAGACCACGTCCAGCGCGCCGTCGCGAACACCGGCTTTCTCAAGCAGCCGGGCCAGCGGAACACCGGTCCAGGTCGCGGTGCCGACCGCCTCGACCAACCACGGTTGACTCTGCGCCCGTGGCTCATAGCGCGCTCGCCCATTGCCGGCGCACTCGAAGGTCACGGTGAGTGTGCGCTGCGGCATGGCCCGCAACTCAGATAGGTCAATGTTCAGCGGCGACTCCACGGTGCCGTCGATCCGCAGGCGCCAGGTCGACTCATCCAGGATCGGCATGTCGTAGTGGGTGAGCAGGTAGTGCAGTCCCGGCGGCGTGATGTCGCAAGCCAGCGCCTCAAGCGGCAGCCCGTGATTGCGCGCAGCCAGTTGCAGTTCCTCTACCGAGATCTGCTCACCGGGGTCGGCGATCCTCGCGGGTGCACTCACCGCGGCTGGCAGCCCGGCGCCCGCAGCCGCGTTGGACCCCGCCACCCGTTTCGACGTTTCCGTCATGCCACTCAGACTACGGCTAAGGTTAGGCCCCTCCTTCGAAGGGCATCTCCGTGTGCGGCATCGCCGTCCTCCACGAGCTCACCACGACCACCGACGCCAACCCCAATCCCACCGCCGACGCGAAACGCACAGCAATCGACGAGCTCGGCAGCCAGATGCTCGCCCGCCTGGAGCACCGCGGCCCCGACGGCACCGACTCCCGCCGCGTCGGCCGGACCTGGCTGGGCCACACCCGGTTGGCCATCGTCGACCTGGCGTGCGGCGACCAACCGCTGCCGGATGCAGCCAACCAGCGTTACATCGTGTGCAACGGGGAGATCTACAACCACGGTGAGCTTCGCGACGAGCTCGACGGGCCGTTCTTGACCGCATCGGACAGTGAGGCAGCGCTGCACGCCAGCATCAACGGCCCCGAAGGAGTTGCTCTGCTGACCGGCATGTTCGCCTTCTGCGTCGCTGACCAAGATGATGGGTTCCTCGCCGCTCGCGACCGACTGGGCATCAAGCCGCTGTACTGGGCAACCCACGAGGGTGTGGTTGCTTTCGCCTCCGAGTTGCAGGCCTTCGACCCCGACTGGCGGGCACTGGTGGAGGAGTTCCCTCCCGGACACGTATGGACGCCCGAAGGTGGCCTGGTCCGCTACGGCGAGATCCACGAGGAGACCCGGGAGTACGCCGACCGGGACACCGCCATGGATGCCATCCGCGAGGCTCTGGTCGTCGGCGTACGCCGGCGGATGATGGCCGACGTAGGGGTCGGCGTGTTCTTGTCCGGCGGGCTCGACTCCAGCCTGGTCGCGGCGATCATGGCCCGTGAGGCTGCCGACGGCCAGCCGGTGCACTCGTTCGCCGCCGGCACCGCGGACAGCTCTGACCTGGTCGCCGCCCGTGTGGTGGCAGACCACCTCGGCCTGGTGCACCACGAGCGCGTCTACTCCGCCGAGGACGTGGTCGAGGTGCTGCCCACCGTCGTCGCGTCGATCGAGTCCTTCGAGCCTTCGCTGGTGCGCAGTGCGGTGCCCAACTATCTGTTGGCAGAGTTGGCTGCCCAGCACGTCAAGGTGGTGCTCACCGGCGAGGGCGCCGACGAGCTGTTCGCGGGCTACGACCACCTGCGCGACATCGCCGACTCCGATGAGTTGCGCGCCGAGCTCATCCGCAGCGTCGAGGGATTGCACAACCTCAATCTGCAGCGCTGCGACCGGGTCACGATGGCCCACGGGCTGGAGGCGCGGGTGCCGTTCCTCGACCTGGACCTGATCGCGGTCGCCCAGCGGGTGCCGATCGCCTGGAAGCTGCCCGGCGAGGAGGGCCAAGAGAAGGCGATCTTGCGCCATGCTTTCGCAGGCTGGATCCCCGACGAGATCCTTTGGCGGGTCAAGGAGCAGTTCGGCGACGGCAGCGGCACCGCCGCAGTGATGGCCGAGCGCGCACGCGACCTGGCTCCCGATGCCGACTGGGAGCAGGTTTCGGTGCCGGGCCTGCCGAGAGCGCGCAGTCGCGAAGAGCTGGGCTACCAGCGAGTCTTCGCAGCTCACCTTGACGGGGTTCGCTCCGACCGCGTGCTTGGCCGCTTCGCCACCGCCTAAAAAACCGCCGGAACCGGCGGCGTAAGCAAGTCTCCGCAACGCAGAAACACCGCTGAAATATGTCGGCCTCATGCTGCGGTCATGACGGCGTTCTTGCGCGGGGCCAACCCCGCAGACGGTTCTGCAGACGGCCCCGTGAACGACCTCGTAGACCGCCCAGCCCGCGAAACCGCCCGCGGGCTCGCTGACGCCGTCACCGAGCATCAGCGAGACGCCGCCAGCGTGGTGCCGACGCGCTGGCGGCAATCGCGGTCCACGAGCCCCGAGTGCACGCGTTGCTTCATGTGGCGGGCGCGGATGCCACCGCCCGGGCCGCACGCATCGACCGTGAGCTGCACGCCGACCGTGAGCACGGCCGCCCCTCGGCGCACCTATTGGCGGGTGTCCCGGTGGTCATCAAGGACAACATCGCCGTCCGCGGTATGCCGCTGACCTGCGGCTCCGCGGTATGGGACCCGACTCCGCCTCGGCGCGACGCCACCTTGGTCCGCCGACTGCGGCGGGCCGGGGCGATCGTGGTCGGCAAGGCCAACCTGGACGAGTTCGGCATGGGCGCCACCACCGAGACCTCCGCGTTCGGCGCGAGCCGAAACCCGCTCGACGAGCGGCGCACACCGGGTGGTTCGAGTGGTGGCAGCGCCGCGGCGGTGGCTGCCGGCGAGGTGCCGGCCGCGGTGGGCACCGACACGGGTGGATCCATCCGTGAGCCAGCGGCGCAGTGCGGGATCGTCGGCGTCAAGCCCTCACACGGCAGCATCCCGCTGAACGGTGTCGTCCCGTTTGCTCCCAGCCTGGACCAAGCCGGTCCGCTGGCCGGCACAGTCGTCGACGCGGCCATGCTGCACCAGGCGATGGCCGGCGCACGCAATGGCCGGGGCCTGGTTGCAGCGGCGCTTGCGGGCGCCGTGCACGTCGATCTGCGCGGGCATCGGGTCGGCGTGGTGACCGAGATGGCGGGCCTTGCCAACGCACCCGGGGTCTTGCGCCGGTTCAACCGCTGCCTCGAGCAGATGGCGGGCTTGGGCGCTGAGTTGGTCGAGGTGTCGCTGCCGACCGTCAGCGGTGCGCTGGAGGCCTACTACCTGATCTCGTCGTACGAGTCGCTGGCGACCCTGGCCGGGTTGGTCGAGCACCCGTTGCTCGGAGACGAAGCGCGCCGCAGGTTGCTGGTCGGCCAGCAGGTCAGCGCGGACAGCCCAAGCGGTGCGGACAGCTCACGCGGTGCGCTCGCCGACGCCTGGCGGCTGGCCGACGACCTGCAGGCCGCGGTCGATGCCACCTGGGCCGAATGCACCGTGTTGGCGTCGCCGACACTGCCGGTCACCGCCCCACTGCTGGGCAACGGTCTGGACGACCCGCTGTCCACGCCCCGCACCGACTGCTGGACGGTGCTGGCGAACCTCACCGGCATCGCCGCGCTGTCGCTTCCCGTCGGCGAATGCCCGGACACCGGGCTGCCGGTGGGGGTGCAGCTGATGGCTCCGCACGGAGCCGACGCGCGCCTCTACCGGGTTGCGGCCTCGGCCGAGGCGGCGATGGAGACCGCCGCGCAGCGCGAACTCAGAGCTTGATCCCGACGTACTTCGTCTCGAGGTACTCCTCGATCCCCTCGGCTCCGCCTTCGCGCCCGAAGCCGCTGGCCTTGACACCTCCGAATGGCGCCGACGGGTTGGACACCACCCCCTGGTTGAGCCCGACCATGCCGGTCTCGAGCTGCTCACACACCCGGAGCGCACGCGACAGGTCCTGGGTGAAGACGTACGACACCAGGCCGAACTCCGTGTCGTTGGCCATCGCCACCCCGTCGGTGTCGTCGGCGAAGGTGAAGACCGGCGCGACGGGTCCGAAGATCTCCTCGCGGAACATCCGTGCCTCGGGCGGCACGTCGGTGAGCACGGTGGGGGCGTAGAAGTAGCCAGCGCCCTCCCCCGGCGACCCGCCGACCTGCACCTCGGCGCCCCGCTGGACTGCGTCGTCGACGATGTCGGCGACCTTGTCACGCTGCTTGGCCTCCACCAGCGGGCCGACGTCGACTCCGTCCTCGGTGCCGCGGCCGACCACCAGTGCACCCATTCGCTCGGTCAGCCGCTGGGCAAACTCCTCGGCGACGGACTCGTGCACGATGAACCGGTTGGCGGCGGTGCAGGCCTCACCGATGTTGCGCATCTTCGCCAGCATCGCCCCGTCGACGGCCTCGTCGAGGTCGGCGTCTCCGAACACCACGAAGGGCGCATTGCCGCCGAGCTCCATCGACACCCGCAGCAACCCCTCGGCGGACTGCTCGACGAGTCTGCGCCCAACCTCGGTGGAGCCGGTGAAGGTGAGCTTGCGCAACCGCGGGTCTCGGATCAGCGGCTCCATCACGGCCCCGGTATCGCTGGTGCCCACGAGGTTGAGCACCCCCGGCGGCAAGCCGGCCTCGGTGAGGATGTCGACCAGCGCCATCATCGTCAGCGGGGTGAGTCCAGCCGGCTTCACCACCATCGTGCAACCGGCGGCCACCGCAGGCCCGATCTTGCGGGTGCCCATCGCCAGCGGGAAGTTCCACGGGGTGATCATCAGGCACGGCCCGACGGGCTGTTTCATCGTCAGCAGTCGGGTGGCCCCGTTGGGTGCGGTTGACCAGCGTCCGGAGACGCGCACCGCCTCCTCGGAGAACCACCGGAAGAACTCGGCGCCGTACGCTATCTCGGCGGCCGACTCCTTGAGCGGCTTGCCCATCTCGAGGGTCATCAGCAGCGCCAGGTCGTCGGCACGCTCGGTGATCAGCTCGAAGGCGCTCCGCAGGATCTCGCCGCGCTCCCGTGGCGGGGTCAGCGCCCAGTCCGGCTGGGCGGCAACCGACGCGTCCAGCGCGGCGACCCCGTCCGCGGCGTTCGCGTCCGCAACGTCGACGAGGTTGTGCCCGGTCGAGGGGTCCTCGACGCCGTGCGTGCGACCGCCAGTCGCCTCCCGCCACTCGCCACCGACGAACAGTCCTTTCGGGACTGCGTCGACGACGGCGCGTTCGCGGTCGGGGGTGATGCTGGGCCTGCTGCTGGGCGTGCTGGTCATGGTGCCTCCTCGTTCAGCAGACCGGCCGGAGCAGCCCGGTCTCCAGGTCGTAGACGAAGCCGCCGACACGCACTCTGCCGAGATACGGCCACGACTGCACCCGTTGCACGTCGGCGCGCACGGCTGCGTCCTGGTCGGTGGTGGTCAGGAATGCCAAGCTGCGGGTGTCCGGGCCGCCCGCGTCGCGGACCGCGGCATGCACGTCGTGCTCGCTGTCGGCAGCCATCCGGCAGCCGGTGTGCGCGACCACCATGAACCGCTCGACACCCAGCAGGTAGGACGCCAGCACGAGGGTGCGCAGCACGTCGTCGGTGACGCGGGCGCCGGCGTTGCGCAAGATCTTTGCGTCGCCCGGAGCCAGCCCGAGCATGCCCAGTGGGTCAATCCGGGAGTCCATGCAGGTCAGCAGCGCCAGCCCCTTGGCCGCGCGTGGCTGCAATCCGCGTTGGTCATAACTCTCGGCGTGCAGCCGGTTGCCGGCCACGACGTCCGCGAACGGCCCAGTCGACGGCCCAGTCGACGGCTCAGTCGCGGGGTCGCTCGCAGGGTCGGCAGAGCGCTCCGAAGTCGTCATGGGTGCACTTTAGGGGCTGCTTGAGCTGGTTAGGCCTGCACCCTGTCCGCCCCGCGACGCCAGCGGATACCGGCCTCGATGAAGTCGTCGATCTCACCGTCGAAGACACCCTGCGGGTTGCCCGTCTCCTGCTCGGTGCGCAGGTCTTTGACCATCTGATAGGGGTGCAGCACGTAGGAGCGCATCTGATCGCCCCAGGAGGCGGCCACGTCGCCGCGCAGCTCGTCCAGGGTGGCGCGCTCCTCGGCGCGCTTGAGCGCGAGCAGCTTGGCCTTGAGGATGACCATTGCGGACGCCTTGTTCTGCAGCTGGCTCTTCTCGTTCTGGCAGCTGACGACGACGCCGGTCGGGAGGTGGGTCAGCCGCACCGCGGAGTCGGTGGTGTTGACCGACTGCCCGCCCGGCCCGGACGAGCGGTACACGTCGACACGCACCTCCTCGTCGGGCAGCGCGATCTCATCGGTCTGCTCCAGCAGCGGCACCACCTCGATCGCCGCAAACGAGGTCTGTCGGCGCCCCTGGTTGTCGAACGGTGAGATGCGCACCAGCCGGTGGGTGCCCGCCTCTACCGACAGCGTGCCGTAGGCGTACGGGGCCTTGACCGCGAACGTGGCCGACTTGATGCCCGCCTCCTCGGCGTAGGAGGTGTCGTAGACCTCGACGCCGTACTTGTGCCGCTCGGCCCAACGCAGGTACATCCGCATCAACATCTCGGCGAAGTCTGCCGCGTCCACACCGCCAGCGCCCGAGCGCACCGACACCAGCGCGTCCCGCTGGTCGTACTCGCCGGACAGCAGGGTGCGGATCTCCAGCGACTCGACCGCCTTGGCGACCCGGCGCATGTCCGCCTCGGCCTCGGCGACGGTGTCCGGGTCGGCCTCCTCCTGGGCCATCTGCATCAGCACGCCCAGGTCGTCGACCCGCTGGCGCAGTCCGGTGACCCGCTCGATGTCGGCCTGCAGCACCGACAGCCGGCCGGTGACCCGCTGGGCGTTGGCCTGGTCGTCCCACAGGTTGGGGTCGGACACCTGCTCTTGCAGGGTGTCGATCTCGGCGCGCATCGCGGGTACGTCGAGCACCTGCTCGATGGTGTGCATGGTTGCGTCGAGCTGCTTGAGCTGTGCGTCGAAGTCTGGGCCTGCCACGCCGGTCAGGGTACGCGGGCACGCCACCGTGGCCCGCGGCGCGGGCTCACCTGATGTCGACCACCGCGGACGCGGCACCGGTGA
>Ga0136640_10000186_pt1 | contig 22684 bp, 21 predicted proteins | sample AntDrymUQ8642106_2_FD_105498 | JGI IMG/M metagenome (GOLD analysis project Ga0136640, IMG submission 105498) | Polar desert sand microbial communities from Dry Valleys, Antarctica - metaG UQ864 (21.06) | ecosystem: Environmental > Terrestrial > Soil > Desert | place: Antarctica: Dry Valley...
GTAATCGCAGCCGTAAGCGTCGTCTTCCCGTGATCCACGTGTCCAATCGTCCCAATGTTAACGTGCGGCTTACTCCGATCGAATTTCTCTTTGCTCATCTTGTCTCCTCGTCTGAAATACGAAATTTCAAATTTGAAATCTAAAAACTAGTTACTTGCTCCCTTGACCTTCGCAATGATCTCTTCCGCAACGTTTCTCGGGGCTTCCGCATACTTCTCGAAATGCATCGATGACGTCGCGCGGCCCTGTGTCGACGAGCGAAGATCGGTCGTATATCCGAACATCTCGCTCAGCGGCACAAATGCCGTCACAACTGAAACATTGCCCGGACGCGGCTCCATCTTGTCGATCTGCCCGCGTCGGCGATTAAGGTCACCGTTGACCGATCCCATATACTCTTCCGGCGTAACGACTTCGACCTTCATGATCGGCTCGAGGAGTACGGGCTTCGCCTTCTTGACGGCATCCTGAAAAGCAAACGAACCGGCGAGCTTGAATGAGATTTCGTCAGAGTCAACCTCGTGATAAGAACCGAAAAGCAACGTCGCTTTGATATCCACGAGCTCGTATCCGGCCAGCACGCCTCGGAGCATCGCGTCGCGGATGCCTTCCATAGTCGGCTTGATGAACTGACGCGGAATCGATCCGCCGGTGATTTTGTCCTCAAAGACAAATCCCTCGCCCGGAGCAGGCGTGATCTCGAGCTCCACGTGTCCGAATTTACCGCGGCCACCGGACTGCTTTTTGTAAATCTCTTTACCGGGAGCGCTCGTCGTGATGGTTTCGCGGTATGCCACCTGCGGCTTACCGACGTTTGCCTCGACACCAAACTCACGCTTCATGCGGTCGACGATGATCTCGAGATGGAGCTCGCCCATTCCAGCGATAATCGTCTGGCCCGTCTCGTGATCCGAATTGACCTGGAAACTGGGATCTTCCTGAGCAAGACGGCTGAGCGCAATGCCCATTTTGTCTTGGTCAGCACGTGTTTTAGGCTCGACCGCAACCCGCACAACCGGATCGGGAAACTCCATCGATTCAAGAATGATGGGGTTTGATTCGTCTGCGATCGTGTCGCCGGTGGTCATGTTTTTCATGCCGCCGATCGCAACGATTTCGCCTGCCGAGGCCGTTTCGACGTCTTCACGCTTATTGGCGTGCATCAGCATCAGCCGGCCAACGCGTTCCTTGTTGTTCTTAATCGTGTTGGTAACATAAGAACCGGCACTAACCGTACCTGAATAAATGCGAACAAACGCGAGCTGACCGAGATGCTTGTCGGCCATGAGTTTGAAGATCAGGCCCGAAAACGGCGCTTTGGCATCTGGCGGACGCGTTTCGGTTTCGCCAGACTTTGGACTTTTACCTTCGATAGCAGGGATGTCGAGCGGGCTCGGCAGATAATCGATAACTGCGTCAAGCAGCGTCTGGACGCCCTTATTCTTGAATGCCGAACCTGTAACCACGGGCACGATCTTCATCGCCAGCGTTCCAGCTCTGAGAGCGGAGCGAATCTCGGCTTCCGTGACCGCTTCACCCTCAAGGTATTTGGCCATCAAGTCGTCATCGATACCCGAAACGGCCTCGACCAACCTCTCGCGGGCTTCTTTCGCGGCGTCCACGAGATCGGCAGGAATATCAGTTGTCTCGTATTGCGCGCCCTTTGCCTCATCGTTCCAGATGAGAGCTTTCATGGTGATCAAGTCGATGACGCCCTTGAAATGCTCTTCTAAACCAATCGGAATCTGCAAGGCGACGGCGTTAGCACCGAGACGCTTGAGGATCGAATCGAAGGAGCGATCGAATGAAGCCCCTGCGCGATCGAGCTTATTAATAAAGCAAATGCGTGGGACGCCGTACTTGTCGGCCTGACGCCAAACAGTTTCGGACTGCGGCTCAACGCCTGCAACGCCGTCAAAAACACATACGGCACCGTCCAATACACGAAGGGACCGCTCAACTTCCATCGTGAAGTCAACGTGTCCCGGCGTATCAATGATATTGATGCGATGCTCGAGGTTATTACGCGTCCAGAAACAGGTGGTCGCAGCAGATGTAATCGTAATTCCGCGCTCCTGCTCCTGTTCCATCCAATCCATCGTCGCCGTTCCCTCGTGAACTTCGCCGATCTTGTGCGAAACACCGGTGTAGAACAAGATGCGCTCCGTCGCCGTGGTTTTACCCGCGTCGATATGGGCCATGATGCCGATGTTTCTAAATTTGTCTAAGCTAATGTTAGCCATTTCTTAAAATCTATAGTGTGCGAAAGCCTTATTCGCCTCTGCCATTCGGTGAACGTCGTCTCTCTTCTTGAGTGCTCCGCCGCGGCCATTTGCCGAGTCGAGCAGTTCGCCGACGAGCCGATCTTCCATCGTTTTCTCAGAGCGAGCACGCGCATTCGTGACTATCCATCGAATCGCGAGCGTATTGCGGCGATCTCGCGTGACTTCGAGCGGCACCTGATATGTGGCACCACCGATACGTCGCGACTTGACCTCGACCGCCGGAGCGACCGAATCAAGCGCTTTCTTGAACATTTTCAAAGCCTCTTCGCCCGATTTTTCGGCCAGCTTATTCATCGCGCCGTAAAAAATCTGTTCCGCCACCGCTTTCTTTCCCTGCCACATCAAGCCGTTGATAAACTTCGTAACGGCAATGCTGTTATAGATCGGATCCGGAAGAACTTCTCTTCGTCCTGCAACTCGACGTCTCGGCATAACTTATTACTTAGCTCCTTTCGGACGTTTCGCGCCGTATTTCGAACGGGCCTGATTACGATTCGCAACACCCGAAGCGTCTAGCGTTCCGCGAATTACGTGATATCGAACGCCGGGAAGATCCTTTACACGGCCGCCGCGGATGAGCACGATCGAGTGCTCCTGCAGGTTGTGGCCGATTCCGGGAATATAGGTCGTAACCTCAATCTGGTTGGTCAGGCGGACACGGGCAACCTTGCGCAGTGCCGAATTCGGCTTCTTGGGCGTCGAGGTGTAAACACGTGTACAAACGCCCCGCTTCTGCGGATTCGACTGAAGGGCCGGGCTCGCAGTCTTATACTTAATCGCCTGGCGTCCCTTACGAACTAATTGATTAATCGTCGGCATATCGTTTTAAAAGCAAAACTCGCGTCTTACCTGACTCTTGCTCGGAACTTCGGTGTCCGGCAGTTAGTTCAAGCAGCTCTCGCTGACAAGAATTTAGTTTGTAGAATCTGTCCAAGCCGTATTGGCTTAAACATCCCTGAGTATCGCGACTTTGCTGTAGCGTGGCACGAAAGTGAAGAGTCTCGCTTGTTAAAAAGGAGCTATATAATCTCGCCGCCAGAGTGAGTTCTCCGGCCTTTTACGCAACAATTACTGTCTCGATTCTCAAATATCAGTCCCGTAAGTTCAACACGAACCCACAGGAACACCCAGACCGCAAAAGTCCGAAACTCTAGATACTATGAATTTAAGAAATTGTTGTCAAGCGGCGGGAAGGGGGCGGGCATTGCCGCCCCCCATTCAGCGAAGGATTACAATTTATCGAGTTTAAGGACGGCCTTTCTTGGGTTCAAGGATTATCTCGCGCGCGAGCCTGCCGCCAAGCACTTCGCGGATCTCGAGGCGTTTTCGGTACCCTTCCATCTGTTGCTCATCAGTACCGACCACGGTCTGCGCGAGGTCGTCAGCCTTTTGTGCATTGGCTTCCATAGTCGCCAGATCCTTGTACTCCGTCATAAGCATTATATTGAAGTCACCCGGATTATGCGGCTCACTCGTAATGACCTTATAGGAGAGGATGATCCCTGCCTTCTTGGATGCCTCCTGATTCTTTTTCCAGTCCGTAGCAATATAGTTCAGATACGCCGTTTCCATACCGGGCTTCATCTTGATATATGCGATATCCCATACACTTCCGTCATGAAACGGACGCTTTACCTGCCCCATGGAAATACCGGAAATCATTAATACGATCGCGACGCAACAGAGTGCGACGAAAGGTCTGATTTTCATTTTCTTCTCCTTTTACCTTGCGAAGATGCTCACTTCAGCGTGGATAAATGCCTGCCCAGCACCTTTAGAGAGGCAGCCGCTGACTGGAAAACCGTCTTGTGTGGATGTCTGACATTGTAAACCAAGCCGGCCATACCGTCAACGCAACCTTGTTATGTCCAAAACACTGTTGGTTGAGGGACGCGTCAGACTTTGTTAAAGTTCTCAGTTTCCCACTGAAGGGTCGTGCTATTTAAGATTATGGATAACAATACGTTGACTGATTTCCAAACTTTTCTGGGAGATGCCACCGGAGCCCAGTGGCTCGCAGCTATCGAACAGCTTTCGCCTGCTCTCCACCCTGTTGATCGCGAGGCCGTGCAGATCTGGTTTCGATTCTTCCCGATAGACCTGAAGCGCTATCTCGAGGCCGCAGAGGATCGCGAGGCGGCGATCCAGGGCCTTGCGATAATTGGGAATTGTGAGCTGAAAAATCAGATCGATACCTCGCACCATTTTCTCTATGGCCATCGGTATTGGAAATCGGTCAAGGCCGTGATCCGCGAGGTTGAAATCGACAACGGGCACGAGCTTGGCGAGCTGATCGACTTCGTGGCCGAGCAGGTCGCATCCCGCGAGAAAGTCGGAAAGAATCTCACGCTCGCGATCTCGGCGGTGGGCCTCGCGACGGTGGCACATGTCGGCCTTGGCGCCTTTAACGCATCAAGCGGCGAAACGAAGAAGCCCACGGACGTAATGAGAAAATCGCCCGACGCGATCGTTGCCGAGCGGGGACAAGACGATTCGCAGGGCCTGTTCGGCTTTTTGAAAACGATAAACAAGCAATTCTCGCTCTATTTCACCAGCCTTTATTCCTCGGGCAAGTTTCCAGTCATCCAGGATCAGCAACTCACTCACGCGTCAGCGGCCGCTCGCTCGGCAGAATGGCAGGAGATGGATCCGCGCTGTTGGGAAGGGCCTATTCCTGTCGAGTGCACGTCGGCTGCATGCGGCACGTGCTGGATCGGCGTTGTCGGCGGAGCAGAAAAACTTTCGCCCGTTGCGCCGCGCGAACGCCGTGCGATGAAGATTTTCGGTTACAATCAGCCTGAAGTCGAAAGGCCGTTTCTTCGGCTCGCTTGTCAGGCCAAGGCGTCCGGCAACGTATCGATCGTTATCCCGCCCTGGAATGGCGTGTTCGGGAAAAAGGTTTATGGAAACGTGAGCGAGCTCGAGCTCGAGGTCGTCACTTCAGCTGCCAAAAACCTGCGTGAGGCAGCCGGCAAGTAGGAGCGAGTCCGAATAGGACCGATTTCCCCGAATCCCCCGTCCCCTAAACCTTTTCCTTTCTTCTAGATCGCACCCGTTCTACAATAATTGTGCAACGGCTTAAAGCCTTTGCTCATCCGAACTTGACGTTCCAGCTAGGTGCGCGAGTCTTTCCCCACTCACTCCTTACTGACGTCATTCTGGAACCCGGGGACGATTCGCGAACATGAACGCTCAACAAACAGCAAAGGCCGCCAAACGGATGTCGAAAACCGTCCATAGGGATGGTTCGGAAGAAAGTGTCCTCTCGTCTTCCCATTTTATAAATCGCGATCTTAGCTTGCTCGAGTTTTTCCAGCGGGTGCTCGAGGAAGCGCAGGATGAATCCCAGCCTCTGCTCGAGCGACTTAAGTTTATCGCCATCCTGTCGTCGAACCTGGACGAATTTTTCATGATCCGCGTCTCGGGTCTGAAGGAACGACTGGTCAATGACACGAAGGTCGCCGGTGACGATCTCACAACAGCCCAACTGCTCTCCGAAATCCACCAACGGGTTTCGGCCATGGTCGCCGAGCAGACGAAATGTCTGACGACGCAGATCCTGCCTCTGCTCGCGTCGAAAGGAATCTCTATAGATAAGTATGCGGAGCTCGGCGACGAGGAGCGCGAGCAAATGTGTGCGCATTTCGACGACTACATTTTCCCGCTGCTGACGCCGCAGGCTGTTGATCCTACTCATCCGTTTCCCTACATCTCGAGCGGCAGCATCAACGTCGGCATGCTGGCCAAACCGGCGCTTACGCACTTCAAGAAACGCGGGACTGAGACGGCACCGGAGGAGGTCTTCGTTCGTGTAAAGATTCCGCCGGCGATTGCGCGGCTCGTCCCGGTAGGCGATTCCGACTCGCGATTTGTGCTTGTCGAAGATCTGATTTCCTCAAATATCGAGCGGCTTGTGCCTGGGGTCGTGTCCGGTTCATGTCACGCATTTCGCATTACGCGTGACGCTGACATCGAGGTGCGCGAAGCTGAGACCGAAGACCTGCTCGAGGCAATGGAGGAAAACCTGAAGGCACGCCGTTTCGGAGACGTCGTTCGGCTCGAGGTTGCACACTCGATGCCGACGAAGATGGCTGCTTACATTCCAGAGTCGGTGAATATTCACGCCGACGACATCTACGGCATTGAGGGGCCCCTTGACTGCACCGCATTTTTCAAACTTGCAGGTCTGGACCGGCCTGAGTTGAAGGATGTTCCCCTTCCGGAGTTAATTCCGGCGGAGCTGGAAGGCGTAGAAGATGTGTTTGACGTGATTCGTCGACAGGATGTTCTCTTGCACCATCCTCACAATCCCTATTCGATTGTCACCGATTTTATTCGCACGGTTGTCGAGGATCCGGACGTACTTGCCATAAAGATGTGCCTATACCGCATCGGTGAAAAGTCCCCGATCGCTCCGCTGTTAATTAAAGCGAGTGAATCAGGTAAACAGGTCACTGTGCTGATCGAGATCAAGGCGAGATTCGACGAGGAGAACAATATCGAGTGGGCCAAGAAGCTCGAAGAAGCGGGAGTGCACGTCGTCTACGGATTGATCGGGCTGAAAACTCACTGCAAGACGACGCTGGTTGTTCGGCGTGAGGGCAAGAAGCTGACGCGTTACGTCCACGTCGCGACCGGGAACTACAATCCCGATACCTCGCCATTTTATACAGATCTCAGCCTGCTTACGGCTCGAAAGGAGATTGGCGCGGATGCAACCAGGCTCTTCAATTATCTGACGGTTTATCACCGGCCCGTTTTCGAATCGCTTGTTGTCGCTCCCATCTATCTGCGCGAGCGGATGCTCGAGCTGATCGCTCGTGAGATCGAACACGCGAAAAGCGGAAGGCCGGCGCGCATTATCGCCAAGATGAATCGCCTTGCCGACGCCCAGATGGCCGGAGCTCTGTATGACGCATCACGGGCCGGCGTTGATATCGACCTGATCGTTCGCGGAGTGTGCACCCTGCGTCCGGGCGTTCCCGGAATGTCAGAGAACATTCGAGTGCGTAGTATTGTGGGACGGCTGCTTGAGCATAGTCGACTATATTATTTTGAAAATGGTGGCGAGCCTGAGTACTTCACTGGCAGCTCGGATTGGATGCCGCGCAACCTCGATCGTCGGGTCGAGGTGCTCGCACCGATAGAAGACGAAAAGATACAAAAGTATTTTAGCGAACAGTTCTTGAGTGTGTATTTGAGAGATAACGTTCGTGCACGCGTGCTGCAAAGCGATGGCAGCTACGTGCGCGTTCGCAAGAATGATGGCGAGCCCGCTGTGGACAGTCAGCTTGCATTTTCATCGCAGAGCTAACTCTTCCCGCCATTGACCGGTCTATCACGGAGGACATAAATGTCGAAGCTAAGATCCAGGTTCGTATTGATTACTGTACTGCTAGCGCTTTGTGCTGCGGGCCTGTCGGCGCAGAGCGAGAGAGCAATTATGTGGGAACCGGTGAATATCTCGGCTCGCGACCTCTACAGGGGGCCGGGCGGCGATGCCATGCGGCCGGACTTGTCATCGATTAAGCTGATCAAGGAAGAGAAAGGTGGCCACAACAAAAAATATCGCATCTCGGACGGTTCTGGAAAGATTTGGATCGCAAAACTCGGGCGCGAAGCTCGGCCCGAGACGGCGGCCGTTCGATTGATGTACGGCCTCGGATACAAAACAGAGATCAACTATCTCGTCCCTACGCTTACGATTCCTGGAAAAGGCACATTCAGTAACGTTCGCCTTGAGGCGCGCCCCGACAATATTAAAAGACTAGACGGCTGGAGCTGGAGAAAGAATCCTTTTCTCGGGACGAATGAACTCGCGGGATTACGGATGATGATGGTCTTCATGTCGAATTGGGACGTGCTCGATCTACAAAATCAAGTCTTAGACGTGGGTCGCGAGCACCACTACATCGTCAGCGATCTCGGATCGACTTTTGGACGGCTCGGCAATAATAATCTACCGACTATCTACCGCTTTGGGCGAAAGACGGGAAGCCCGCGCCACTACGCGAATACGCGCTTCGTAAAAGGCATCGAGGACGGCGAATTCAAGATCCACTACAAAGGCAAAAACCGTGGGCTCTTTAAAGGGTTCACCGTAGCGCAGGCCGCATGGCTTTCGAGCCTTCTGAACCGACTAAACGATCGACAGATTAGCGATGCGTTTCGCGCCGCCAATTACTCGGCGGCGGACGTCGATAGCTTTACGAACTCGGTTCGTCGTAAAATTACCGAGCTCGACCGCGCCGTTGATAGCGTCGTGCCATGAGATAGATGAAGAGAAATCTCGGAATAATTGTCGCATCCGTCGCCGTTGGGGCGTTTCTTACGTTCAGTGCAATCTATGTTAGCCGCTCGAACGGCTACGTTCTCGGTGCGGCAGACGACAACGCTTCGGTCTCGAGGACCGCGACGAAAAACGGCGAGGCGGGCGATATTCCGTTCTTTTCGGCGATTCTCGGGGCAGGAGAGACCGAAGAGCGACACGAATCAAAGACGTATCTCGAGACGTCGCTAGGCGTCATTCTAAAGCTATTTCTCGCTGTGATCTTGTCGGCGATCCTCGCATTCCGTCCGCGAAAAAACTTTCCGCTCTTCCAACGAAATCTCTACGTCTCGCAGACTCAGATATTGCTCGCGGTAGTGGCCGCGGCGTTGATGATGATCGTGGGCGACAACGCCGCGAGGGCTTTTGCGATTTTTGCCGCCGTGTCGCTCGTCCGCTTTCGAACGAATATTCGCGACCCGAAAGAAGTTACGGTTCTGCTCATCAGTCTCGCCCTTGGCCTTGCTGCGGGCGTCGGACGTTGGGAACTCGGGATAGCGCTCTGCTTATTCTCACTGGCTCTACTATGGGTGCTCGAACATAAGGAGCAGGAGCAGGCGTTCCGCTCGATGGAGCTAACCGTGAGAACGCGCAGCACGGAGGCCACTCAGGAACTGCTTCGCCGGATCTTCAAGAAGTACAAGCTGGAGCACGAAGTCAGGCAGATCGATCCGCCCGATGAAAAGGAGCCGCTCGGCTCCATACAATATTATGTGAATCTGCGGCTAAGCCTCTCGACCGACCAGCTCAGTGATCGGATATCGGCCGCCGACCCGCACAATATAGAGGGCATTGCATGGTCCAAGACCAAGAACGCGACTGACATCTACCAGTAATCACTGTGCCGGCACCGCGCCGCGGCGGTACTGCACGATCGTGTGGGCAACTACGGTCGCTATGATTATTGTGCCTCCCAGCAGCGCCCAATTTGACGGACGCTCACCTAGAAACAAGAAGACCCATACGGGATTTAGTAGCGGTTCGATAAAGCCGATAATGCTAGCGTCGAGAGGCCGCGTTCCGCCTCGGACGCCTTTTATAAAGAGGATATACGCGATCCCGATTTGGAATATTCCAAGATAGCCGACAGCTGCGGCATCGCTCATCGTCATTACGGGTAACGCGGCAATCCCTGACGGCATCGTGAGTATCGCGAGCAGGAAGTTACCGTATATGACGGTGATCGCCGGGTTCATCGGCTGCGTGCCATCGACCGTCGCTGCTCGCGGATGCTTGAGCAGCATTATGTAAAGGCCCAGAAACACGCCCGAAAACAGAGCGGCGATATTACCTTGATAATCGCCGACCAACAGGTCACCTACAAAGAAAAGGCTCATACCGGCGATGCAAAAGATGACGGTGAACAAATCCTGCCAGCGAAACTTCTCCCCAATCACGAACGGGGCGAGTATGAGAATGTAAATCGGCGCGGTATATTGCAGAAAGATCGCATTCGCCGCGGTGGTTTGCTTCGTAGCCCAGACAAACAGAAATAGAAGCGCGGCATATATCACTGAGCACCCTATGCCGAATACATTTATCCGCAGCCCAGATCGCCACGTTATGATCAGCACGATCAGCCCGGCGAGAAGTGAGCGAAAAAAGGTCACCTGGAAGGCATCGAGCGTGGTCAATTTAATAAAAAGACCGCCGGTGCTCCACAGCAAAACCGCCATTACCACTAGCCATACGGGCGATAAAAGGGATTTTTTATCCGTATTTTCGTTCATCTGTTTTCTTGGCAACCAGATTTGGTTATAATACTTCCAACCGGTTCGAGCAACCGATCTGCGGATAGGGTATTCGCAGCGATAATTTCGCCTTTTACTAGTCTTTAACCGCCTGGCCTCCCACGTGAACGTTTGGTTGGGCACGATAGGAGAAAAATTTCAAATGAGACCACGTCTTGCGCGCTCCCTCGTTCTCTTTGCACTAATAATCACCGGTATTTCTGCCTCGTTTGCCCAGACCGCCCCAGATATAGAAAAATTCGCGTCCGTTAAAATCATCAACTTCGGCCAGATGGATGATCGGTATTACCGTGGCGGCCAACCGCTGCCCGGTGACTATAAGGCCTTAAAGGATCTCGGCGTGAACACCGTGATCGACCTACGAAACGACCCTACCGAATACGAGAAGCGGGAGGTTGAGGCGCTCGGGATGAAATATATCAACATTCCGATGAGTGGCTGGAAGTGGGCAAAAGATGATCAGGTCGAAGGGTTTTTAAAAGTTATGAACCATCCCGAGACGGGCGTCGTCTATGCTCATTGCAAGGCGGGTAAGCACCGAACGGGATTAACTGGTGCTATATATCGTTTTCAAAAGTATGGCTGGGACTACGATAAGGTCTACAAAGAGATGAAGAGCTACGACTACACATCGTGGCCGGTGCATTACAACATCAAGGCCTTTGTCAGGGACTATTTTAAGAACAACAAGGAATCGATCAACTCCGCAGCTGCAGCTTTTGCTGCTGCATCCGCATCGGTTGCTGCGACGGTAAATTAGTTTAACTAGAGTTTATTGGAATCGGGCCGCGTCTTATCGGGACGCGGCCTTTTGTTATTAACACTGACTCCGCATGATGAGGTCGATGACCTCACGCACCGCACCTCGACCGCCCGAAGCAGCAGTTACATAGTCCGCAGCGGCACGTATCTCCTCATGCCCGTCGGCGACTGCAACAGAGAGGCCCACGTGAGGAAATACATCGATATCGGGCGTGTCGTCACCGATCCATGCGATTTCTTCCGCCGGAAAGCCCGACTCTGCCGCAATCTCGTGAAACGCATCAGCCTTATTTTTCTTTCCTTGATAGATGTACTCAATGCCGAGCTGACCGGCGCGCATTTCAACTATCGGCGAACTTCTTCCTGAGATGATGCCTGACTTAAATCCTGCCTTGTGGAACATCACAAGGCCCTGGCCATCGCGAACAAAAAACGACTTTAGTTCCTCGCCGGTATGGCCAAAGTACATTTGGCCGTCGGTCAACACGCCGTCGCAGTCCATCAAGAGGAGCTTTACCTTTGAGGCTTTTTCGCTGATGGTCATTCTAGGAGCCACGCTTGACTTCAAAAATATCGACGGACGCGACCTTCCACGATGAGCCGGAACGCTTCAACCGATACACTACGAGTCCGGCCTCCGGATCCTTGGTCAATAGCCGCAGGTTTGTGTACGTTTCGACTAGGGCAGTATCGCTGTCGATCGGATCGGTGAACCGCACTTCCGTCTTCCAGTCATCGGCCGACCCGGCGATTCCGGTTACGAATCTGTTTTCTTCCCCCGCGAAAAATAAACTTTCGACTTCCGCCTTCCGATTAGATTTGACGATTCGATCGAAGTCAGCAAAAAAGCTGCGAATGCTGGCATCGATAGTCCCGGCGAGGCCGAGCGACTCTCTCAATTTTCGTGCCGCAAGGCTCGAACCGGCGTCGCTCTCATGCGCGAGGGCGTCGCGAACGAATCGCATGGCCTGCTCCCTGCTGCCTAGCTTTGCAGCTACCTCCGCGCGGCCCACGAGTGCCCAGCCGACGCTCCGGGCCGTGGGCAACTTTTCGTCGAGGATAGCCTGGAATTCCTTGTCGGCCTCCGCCGTCTTACCCTGTGCGAGTTGCGCGCGAGCGAGGAGAATGCGAACCTCGTCGAGTCGCGGCAGATCTCTAAGAATCGTCTTACCTAGCTTCTCGGCCGGAGCAAAATCCTTTCGATCGAATAACTTCTTCACAGCAAGAACTGGATCGCTGTCCGTCGACTCGCGCGGTGCAATATCGTCCGAATAGTCGGTTTGCGGATAGAGCTTCTCGGTGTCGACCTCAACACGCGTGACCGCGCTCGCACTGCGAAACGAAATCTCGCCGTAGCTGAGAGCCTTGACGGTCGCGGGCGATTCCATCACAGAGCCATTCTGCATCGTTGCCCTGACGTTCACCGTCGCGTCGATGCTGCCCGTGTTGCGCAAAGCAACTCTCGTTTCGCCGGACGACGACTGCGGAAGGCCGACGAGCAGATTCGTCTCTGTCAGTTGGTCGAAGAGATAATCCGCAAGCTCACGCTGGCCCGCAAAAGCCTGTCGAAACTCCATCATATTTGCGTCGCGATCTGCGACGGACGATTTGATGCTGCGACGAAAATCATCTTTTCCGGCTCGCCTTTCGAGCAGTCGCCACGCCATCGCGCCTTTATTCGCGACCGCCTGGAAATAAAAATCATCGAGCGGGGAAGCCCTCATCAACGGGCCGTCGCGTCTCGAAACGCCCGAATATGAACTTCTCTGCCGGAGGCGTTCGACATCGGCTATTTCCTTGCCATATCTCGATTCTAAAAACTCCGTTGCGATGTACCGCGTCAGCCCCTCGCGAATAACGCCATAGCCTTCGCCGGTCACGGAAGTCGAAGCTCCGAGCCAGCTGCGGATAGCTCCCTCAGCCAGGTTCATGACGGTCGTCGCATCGACCTTTGTCCGGCGGAACGCGGCCTCGTCAAGCAGGATCGTTCCGCCGCTTGCAAATCCGCCGCCCTGACTGACCGAAACCACCCTTAACGGCGTCGCCGGCGCATCACCGAGGTAGCCTGCAGCAAATGTCCGCGCACCGACGACAATACCCGCGAGTTCCTCGGCTCTTTGCGCTGCGGCTCCTTTCGGCATGTGGATGGAGACGCCGCTTCGTTCTACGACATCCCAGTTCCCTGTCACAAAGAAAGGCTGGACCGTGAATTTCTGGTCAAAGGCGCCGGCCGTTAACGTACCAGTCGAGACTGAGCCTGAACCTAAAGCGCCGGTTACTTGTATTCGAGTAGGCGCCGCATCCGCACCGCGGACGTAAAACCAGCTATTTGGCGTCGGGTACCAGAAGGCGAGCGGCAGCATCCGAACACCATTGGGGGAGAGAGAGGCAAGGCTCGTGTTGTCCTTCACGAGCAATTTGTAATCGACCGCGACGCTGATCGAAGCGCCTGGAGCAACGTTTGGGATACGGGCGCGCCTATTCTGAAGTGTCGTGGTGCCTGTGACGGTTTGCTCAGTTCGGGCGGCCTCAATGAGCGTTCCGTTGACTTTTATGGATGCAACTTCCGCCGCCGGGCTCATACGAAGCGTTAACTGCGTGGCGCCGCGGCCGGAAACATTCTTGAGCGAGAGGTTCGCGAGTACCGAGATCGTCCTCTCACGCTCGCCCGAGGGCAACGTGACCGCGAGGTCATATTTATCGACCTGCCAAGTCGCCGCGGTCGCCTCCTGCGCCACCGAGCGGGTCGCAAATACGCACGAAAGTAGTACAAACGCCAGGGCGAGAGCCGTGCCTCGGCCGCGCGGTCCCAACGATAATTTCTGAGTGAGTCTAATTCTCATTTACGAGTTCGTGAATCTGTTTCAGTTTTACGAGCAGCTTTTCGAGCCGCTTGAGAGGAAGCTGATTGGGCCCGTCGCTCGGTGCTTTTGCCGGGTTATCATGGACCTCCATAAAGACCGCATCGATCCCGCAAGCTACGCCCGCCCGTGCAAAATTTTCGATGTACTCTGACTGCCCGCCGGTTGCTTTCCCTAACCCGCCGGGGAGCTGCAGCGAGTGGGTAACGTCAAAAACAACAGGCACCCCAAATGAACGCATCACAGGAAAAGATCGCAGGTCCACGACGAGATTGTTATAACCGAAGCTGGCTCCGCGCTCGGTGAGCAGTATCTTTTCGCAGCCGGCCTGCTCAAGTTTTTCTACGATATTCTTTGCGTCCCACGGTGAGAGAAACTGTCCTTTCTTAACATTTACCGCCTTGCCGGTCGCGACCGCGGCGAGCAGGAGGTCGGTCTGTCGGCACAGGAACGCCGGGATCTGCAGCATATCAGCGACCTCACCGGCTTTCTCAGCATGAAAGGGCTCATGGATGTCCGTGATGACCGGCACGCCAACCTCGGCCTTTACCTGTGCGAGCACCTCCAAGCCCGGGTCCATGCCGTCGCCGCGAAAGCTTCCGATCGAGCTGCGATTCGCTTTATCGAAGGAAGATTTATAGACGACGCCGACGCCGACGTGAGAACAGATGTCCTTAATCTCCTGCGCCATGTACATCGCATGCTGCGCGGACTCGACAACACACGGCCCAAGAATAAACGCGAGCTCGCCGCCGCCAAACCTTACATTTTCGACTTCGAAGGACATTGGATCTGAAGCCTATTATCCACGAAAGGCGCAGCAAAAAGAAAACGCGTGTGATGAACACGCCTTTCTCCTGATCCGTTTCATCGACGGACACGAAGGAGTCTTAACGGAGCAAATGTGTGTCTGACTCCTTGGTTACCTGCTTGTCACTCGTGACGTCGTGCTCGAGATTCTCGCTGTGGAGGCGATTCTTCCAGGCCGCGTGGACAAACGCTGTAAACAGGGGATGAGCCGCGAGCGGCTTTGACTTGTATTCAGGATGGAATTGGCACGCGACGAAGAACGGATGCGCTTCGCGAGACAGCTCCACCATTTCTACGAACTTCCCGTCCGGTGAAAGTCCGCTCACTACGAGCCCCTCTTTCTCAAGCAGGCCGCGAAACTCCGGATTGAACTCGAAACGGTGCCGGTGGCGCTCGCCGATCTCCGCCGCTCCGCCGTAGATTTCCCGGGCGAGGCTGCCCTCTGCAAGGTCGCAGGTCCATTCGCCTAAACGCATCGTCCCGCCAAGTTCCTCGACATCGACGAGGTCGCGTAATTTGAAAATGATCGGGAAGGGCGTCGCCTCATTGAACTCCGTCGAGTCAGCATCGCGTAGCCCACACACGCTCCTCGCGTATTCGATGCACGCGGTCTGCATTCCCAGACAGATGCCGAAATATGGCGTGCCGGATTTACGTGCGTATTTGATCGCCTTGAGCATCCCGGCAATCCCTCGTTTTCCAAAACCGCCGGGGACGAGGATCGCGTCGAAATCACGAAGCTGATTTTCGTAGTCGTCCTTCATGAGATTTTCGGACTCGATCCAGTCGACGCCTACCCGAAGATTGTTTGCTACGCCGGCGTGCGTGAGCGCCTCGCGCAGCGATTTATAACTGTCCTCGAGCTCGACATACTTCCCAACGATCGCGATCCGAACAGAGCCGCCCGTCGGCTCTTTAATTGTTGAAACAAGCTCGCGCCATTTCGTCAGGTCTGCCGTGGGAAACTGCTCCTTGAGGTGGAGCTCGCTCGCGATAAGGTCATCGAGCCCCTGCTCGTGAAACGCCAGCGGAACCTCATATATAGACGGGACATCGAGTGCGGAGATCACCGCATTTTCCTGAACATTACAAAAAAGTCCGATTTTTTTCCGCAGATCCGCGGGCAGCGGCCTGTCGGATCGACAGAGCAGGATATCGGGCGAAATGCCGATCTCGCGAAGCTCGCGAACACTGTGCTGCGTAGGCTTTGTTTTCAGTTCACCGGCGGCCGCGATGTATGGGACCAGCGTGACGTGGATAAAGAGCGCGTTGTTGCGGCCCTCTTCGTTGCCCATCTGCCGGAGCGCTTCCAAAAAGGGCAAGCTCTCGATATCACCGACTGTGCCGCCGATTTCGACGATGAGAACGTCTGGCTCATGCATCTCCGCAACTTTGCGGACCGCGGCCTTGATCTCGTCCGTGATGTGCGGAATGACCTGGATCGTTTTGCCAAGATAATCGCCGCGGCGCTCCTTTTCGATCACAGAAAGATAAATACGACCGCTCGTCCAGTTATTCGCCTGCGATAATTTGGCGCTCGTAAATCGCTCGTAGTGGCCGAGATCGAGATCGGTTTCGGCACCGTCGTCAGTCACATACACCTCACCGTGCTGGAAAGGAGACATCGTGCCCGGATCGACGTTGATGTATGGGTCGAGCTTCATCATCTGCACGCTGATTCCGCGTGCCTCAAGCAGCGTTCCGATGGAACTCGCCGCGAGACCTTTTCCGAGGCTCGATACAACGCCGCCAGTTACGAATATGTATTTGGTCATTCTTCCTCCGCGTCTCCCTCAGCCTTACCCTCGCGCTTCTTCTTACGGTAAGTGCCGTCCTTCATCTGCTCGACCACTTCCTTCGATCTTGCCGCCGCCGGATCGAATGCCTCCTGGAGTGCATTAAACGAGGCGCCCATCATCGTTGTGCCCTCCGCCGCGTTTCGCTCGAATTCGTCCGAGGCCGTCGTACGACTCTTCGACAGTACTTGCAACCCGATCAGGGCACCGACAATAAGCAGAACGATAAATGCGAGTCCAACCCAGTCGCCCATAACTATCTACTTCGAAGGGAATCGAGCAGGCCGGCCTCGACGATCGCGCGGACGCGGCTCAGGTCCTCCTCGGTATCCACACCGATCGAAGGCGAAGCCGCCTGTACAACCTTAACCTTCGCCCCGTCCTCGAGAGCGCGAAGCTGCTCAAGCATTTCAAATTTCTCGAGCGTGGTCTGCGGCAGCCGCGCAAATCGCAATAGATACTCACGTCGATATGCATAAAGGCCCGCGTGTTTCTTAAAGTGTCGCAACAGCGCCGGCTCATTTCGCAATGCCGCCTGTGGTCCGCCGTGCAAAATTGCGACTTCGCGAGGAAAAGGCACCGGCGATCGCGAAAAATACAGTGCAAAGCCGGCGTCGTTCGTTACGACTTTTACGATGTTTGGATTCTCAAGATCTTCAACGCTCTTTATCGGCTCCCAGGTGGTTGCGATGTCGGCGTCACTCGTTGCGACGACCGCGCGGTCAATCGTATCGGGATCGATTAGCGGCTCGTCACCCTGCACGTTTACGACGATCGCTCCCTCGGGTAGCGTCTCAGCAACCTCCGCCACGCGATCACTGCCCGACTGGTGAGAGGACGACGTCATCACAACCTCAAACCCTTCCGCGTGTACCACATCGAAAATTCGCTGATCGTCTGTTGCCACGATTACGCGGTCGACGCTCGCCGCCTTCATCGCCTGACCCACCGTGTGAAGAATCAACGGACGATCGTGAATTTCGAGCAGCATTTTTCCCGGCAGTCGGACGGACGAGTACCGCGCGGGGATAACTGCGACCACAGATTGTTGAGTATTTTCCCCGTGTGGCTCCACGGGATTTTAGGTTATCTGCCATTGCGCAAATTAGCAAGAATGGAAATCTATTTTGCGACAAAATCGACGCTTCGCTAAACTCACTCTCGTGCAGGAAACCGATCAGAGCGAGTATTACTCGGGTTTGCCCGTTTCCGAAAGCGAAACGCCCCAGATTGCGCCATCGCCTGACAATCCGCCCTGGAACAGCGGCATGGCTTTCGGCGTGTGGCTCTTTAGCGTGCTCCTTATCCTCTTCGTCCCGGCGATGGTTGTCCTGCCCTATATCATTTCGTCCGGGCCCGCCTTTACAGACGCCGAGGCGGTTGCCGACTTTGCAAAGAACGATACGACCGCGATATTGCTCCAGGTCGCGGCTATTCTGCCCGCTCACCTACTGACGCTCATTGCCTCCTATTTTGTCGTAACCGCGATGCGGCGACACGACTTCCGGGAGATGCTCGGATGGTCTGCCGGCGGTGTGAAGTGGTGGGCCTATCCGGCAATCCTGATTGGATTCCTCGGCCTGGCAGCCGTGCTGAGCCTTTACCTGCCCGAGGTGGAACACGAGCTGATGCGTATCCTGCGCAGTTCGCGGATCGCCGTGTACCTAGTAGCGATCCTTGCCACGTTAACAGCCCCGATCGTCGAAGAGGTCATATACCGAGGGATTCTTTACAGCGCGTTCCAGAGATCGATGGGCGTGGCCGGCGCCTTTGGGCTCGTTACGCTGCTCTTCACGGCTGTTCACGTCCCGCAATATTACGAGAGCGTTTCGACCCTGACATTATTGACATTGCTCAGCGTGGTTTTGACCGCCCTGCGAGTGTACTCTCGTAACCTTCTGCCCTGCATCATTCTTCATACGCTGTTCAATGGCTTTCAATCGATCATTCTCGTACTCGAACCGTGGCTACCACCCCAAACGGAGCCTACGGCAATTGACCCCGCGTTTATCTTCTCGCTCCTTCGATAAAAAAGAGGCCGCGAAACCGTCGCGACCTCCATTCGAATTCAACCTTCAACTAGATGTAATTTACGGCTTCGAACCGTTGCTGCCCTTTACCGGGACAGAAACCGGAGCCGGAATGTACACGGGCGTCGGAGGGGATGGCGAACGGTCACGCGTCGGGTCCATCACCTGCCTGACAGGAAGGTTGCTGCTCCTGTCCGTCTCCATCTGCCTGAACGGCGGCCTTCTCATGCCGCGATCGATCTCTGTATCGCCCTCGACCCGAGCACGCGTCTTTATTCCGTTCTGAGGATTAGTAGGCTGTACCTGATAGACGACTGGCGGAAGGTTATACCAATAGATACTGTTACCGTAATAAAATCCGTAAGGCGAATACCATCCTGAGCCGAATGGAAGGAAGCAGTAGCGCCCGAAGCTCGCATCGCGCACCCACAGCCCGAAGGAGTTATAGAATCCCCAACGCCCGCCATTAAACGAATTGATCAGCGAACTGCGCATCGCACGGTCCTTGATCTCCTTACTCGACTTTGCAAGCTCCTTGCCGCGCGTCTTGCTCCAGACCACGAACTCGCTGCGTTCATCGCGGTCGAACTTTGCGACCGATGACCGTCCCGTCGCAATCGTCCCCGTCCGCGAACGACTAACCTCCGTCATCGCCTTATCACCTAACCGGGCCCTCCCGTCCCAAACATAGACGCTTGCCCCACCATCCGCATCTACATCGACGCGATAGATGCCGGATTCGACCAGAAACAGACGCCCCTGTGGAGCTATGACGGATACGCGAAACTTAGGCGACGCAAATACCTCGAACATCGCCGAGCCGCGGTGCAGCTTGATCTTCAGATCGTCAAGCGAGGTTGTCTCAAGCTCAAACGATGAATTCGAGTCGACGCGCATGTATGAGCCCGGATTGAGCAAGATCTCGGAACGACCGTCCGCTCCCGTCGAGACGCGCTCGCCGACCTCGATCTCCTCGCCCGATTTCAACGATGCCTTGCGGCCGTTGCGCACTACATCAACACGGCCTTCGACATGATTTACGCCGCCTGCACGGGCCGAAATCACGTAACGGTCACCCGCGACGGACGACAAGCCCCGATCTTGGGCGTTTATTGACGCGCAGCAAACCAGTGCAATTATGAGTGTGGAAACAAAGTTCAGATAGCTTTTAGACATTTATTACTCCATGGAAGGTCTCTAGGTTCAATATACGCGGTCTCGCAGCCAGTATCAATGGTGAAACCGTCAGCTAAATTTTTACAAACAACCATTATGATTACTCGTGCAGTCTAAACGGATGCCTGCGGAATTCCGCACGCTCGCGACTGATGGCCACCTTTAGAGACCCACAACATTCATTTGCACCGATCGAGGTCGTTGAACGCCTTCTTGGTATTAGAGCCGAGCTTGGATTTACGGAGACTGTCTTCTTAAATCGCTCGAATCAGCTGACAGATATCTTAGATGCCTACGGCTTCGACGTGTACGCATTCTCGACCGGGAACGACGAGATTAATTACGATAATGATTGCACGCCAGTCGTGCCGGGCGGGGATTCTGCCCACGCGTCCTTGACGGCGCACTAAATTTCCCTACAACTGAAGTCCACGCTAAGCAAGGTGCTCGAGAAATCGGGCACCTTCTTTTATTTCGCCTTAACTATAAACAGCGTCCCGTCGTCCTCAAGGAACTTCCGCTCCGTAAAATCCGCGACTCCTTTTCTGACGTGGTCGATGAGCTGTTTGGCGGGCAGGTGAATTCCGTCGAGGACTCGTTTGGCGAAACGGTCTTGCCCGTATTCGTCGCCGTTTGGATTAGCAGCCTCTGTGATTCCGTCGGTATAAATAACCAGCACCTGATCGGGCTCGAACCGGATGAAGTGCTGGTGATAGTGCGTATCTTCAAACATTCCCAACGGCATATCGCCGTATTCGACAAAGCGATATTCGCCATCCGGCTTGATGAGCAGTGGCGGATTGTGCCCGGCGTTTGAGAACACGAACGTCTTGTTTGTCGAGTCGAGAAGGCCGTAGATTCCCGTGATGAACTGATTGTCCCGAATCGAGTCCTTAAGGAGCGCCGAGACTTTTGAAAACGCGATATGCGGCGCGTAGCCCACCTGCACCGCAGACCGCAGCGATGCACGCAGGAATGCCATTAGCAGCGCGGCCGGGATTCCCTTCCCTACGGCATCGGCGACGACGATTCCGATCTGGTCATCGAAGACTCGAACCCAATCGTAATAGTCCCCCGAAACTTCCTCCGCCGGAAAGATATATGCGCTGATGTCGAAGTTATCAACTTCAGGATCCTTCTCAGGCAACAGCTCGAGCTGAACCTGTCGAGCGATCTGCAATTGTGCCTCGATTCGCTTTTTTTCGACGACCTCGTCGTGAAGCCGCACCTTCTCGATGATGATCGCGACCTGGGACGTCAGGAGCTGGAGTATCGCAAGATCGTCAGAGGAATAGGCGTCGATCTCATCGCTTTCCAAATCGAATACGCCGATAACGCGATCGTTCGAGATGATGGGCGCGAGCATTTCGGAGCGGGTTCGCTCACGTGCAGGAAAGTATCGCTCGTCCTTACTCACGTCAGGCGAGATGATCGCCTTCCCGGTTTGGGCGACTGTTCCGAGAAGCCCTTCGCCGATCTTTAGCTGCGGCTCGATCAGCTCAAAGCTGATCTGGTAACCACGGATCACTTTTGATTTGAATATATATGGGCTCGAGCCCTCGCCGCCGAACTCGATCAGGTATATTCCCGCGGCATCGTATGGGATAAGCGAACCGAGCGTGTCCATGACGAGATTTAACACCTCGTCGAGATCCAACGAACGGCTGATCTTCTTCGTGATATCGAGCAGCATGCGAAGCTTGTCTTCGCTCGATAATGGATTGGCGGTGTGAGTCTTTTCCATGTTCAATCGCTGCCTTGAAACACGTTTTCCTTATATGCATCCCAGAGCCGCGAAACCTTGATCCTATACTCTACCAGAGGCCTTGAAACCGAGAAATGCCGCGCGATCTCGCGTGAGGTCTTGCCGGAGAGCACCATCTTTCGCAGAGCTGTGTACGGAACGAGCGCCGCTGCACCGGTGGAATACGCCTCCTCCTCGATCGCCTCGTTGTAGTCGCGGGCGATTGTCTCGCCCTGTTGGTTTTTAGCTTTTATCGCAAGCCGGCTTGGCGTATGGCCTAGGAAAAGATGCGAAATCTCTTCCATTAAGGTCGCGTGTTGACGAGCCTTTCCGTGCGTCGGATTCAGGATAATCAATTTCTTGCCATCCGGCAGCGTTTGCGATGCGGCTCCGCCCGACCACGCTTCCTTTCCGTCGCCGATAAGGTGAGCTTTCGTCGCTTCGCTCAAAAATGGCTCGATCTGATCGTATGGTGCGACGAAAAGCTTTGCCGCGCGCGCGAGTTCGAAGGGGTCGAGCGGCTGATCGTCCTTTGTCAGACCGGCGAACGCACGAAGGCCCTGAGCACGAATCTCGTATCGTCGGCCCTTCGCTGTCGGCGGCAGTTGATCGACGGACACGCTAGACTTCTTTGTATTCGGAATCGACGTCCTCGCCGGAGAGCGCGACGCGGTAGTTTTTTGACTGCTTCTGTTTTGTTATTAGGAGATCGTCCTTTGTTTTCAACAGATCAGCTCGATTATAGACGGAAAGCTCGAAGTTATAACCGTGCGTAATTGCGTCCTTCGGGCAAGCCTCGACGCAAAAACCGCAGAAAATGCAGCGCCCGTAGTCGATGTTGTAGACCTTGGCGTATCGTTCGTCGCGGCCGATACGCTCCGCGTACGGCCGAGGATCGTCTTGAGCTTCGATATAAATGCAGTCGCTTGGGCATGCCGCCGCGCAGAGGTAACACGCGACGCACTTCTCTTTTCCCGCCTCATCCACATGCAAAAGATGCTGACCGCGGTAGCGAGGCTGAAGCGTAATAGGCACATCCGGATACTGGACGGTCCACTTGGCCCGTGGGATCTCCGAGATAGTCCGTTTCATTCCCTTGACGATCGCGAGGGTCGATTGAATCACGTCGGAAACAAGTGAC
>Ga0136640_10000187_pt1 | contig 22536 bp, 24 predicted proteins | sample AntDrymUQ8642106_2_FD_105498 | JGI IMG/M metagenome (GOLD analysis project Ga0136640, IMG submission 105498) | Polar desert sand microbial communities from Dry Valleys, Antarctica - metaG UQ864 (21.06) | ecosystem: Environmental > Terrestrial > Soil > Desert | place: Antarctica: Dry Valley...
CGCTGGTCGTCGGCGACGGTTGCCGGCGCACCCAGCGACCCGCTGCCCACCGACCCGGACTGGGCCGGCGGAAGCCTCTTCGTGGACGAGCGATGCCGTGACGTGCACGCCAGTCCGCAGGCGCTGTGGCGGATCATCGAGGGCATCGGCGGCGAGCACGGCTGGTACTCCTTCCCGCTGGCCTGGCGATTCCGCGGCATCCTGGACCGGCTCGTCGGCGGGGTCGGGCTGCGCCGCGGCCGGCGCGACCCCTTCGACCTGTACGTCGGTGAGGCGCTGGACTTCTGGCGGGTCGAGGAGGTCGACGAACCGCACCTGCTGCGGCTGCGGGCAGAGATGCGGGTGCCGGGCCTGGCCTGGCTCGAGCTGTGCGTCGACGTGGCGGACGGGCAGACCCGCTACCGCCAGCGTGCGCTGTTCCACCCGCATGGCTTCCTCGGGCAGCTGTACTGGTGGTCGGTCGCGCCGTTCCACGGCTTCGTCTTCGGGGGCATGGCGCGCAACATCGCCCGTGCCGCGGAGCGCCTGGACGCCGAGCACGCGGAGCCTGCGAAGGCCAGCGCCAAGGATGTCCGCGCGGCGGGTTGACCCGACGGCATTCGACGGTTTCCGTTCAATCTGGCCTCACGATCACGAAAACGTGACCAGCTGGTTAGGGTTCGAGCGCATAGCGACCCGGAGGTCAGCATGCGTCGTACTCTCAGCGTTCTCCTCGCCCTGATCGGCCTCGTGCTCGTGCCCGTACAGCCGGCGAACGCCGCCGCTACCGCCAACCAGCCGATCCTCTTCGTCCACGGATACGACAGCAACGGCTCGACGTGGAACACGATGGTGGCCAACTTTAGATCGGCGGGTTACACCGACGCCGAGTTATTTCCGGTCTCCTACAACGCCCGGCAGGGCAACGCGGTCACCGCGCAACAGATGGTCGGGGTCGTCGACCGGATCCGGGCGCAGACCGGCTGGGCGACAATCGACATCGTCACGCACTCCATGGGCGGGCTGTCCTCGCGGTACTACGTGAAGAACCTCGGCGGTACCAGCACGGTGGACGAGTGGGTGTCACTCGGCGGGCCGAACCACGGCACGAAGACCGCGCGGCTGTGCCTCGACGACAGTTGCCAGGACATGCGACCGCGCTCGCCGTTCCTCACCGAGCTCAACTCCGGCGACGAGACGCCGGGCGCCGTCCGCTACGGCACTTGGGGCTCACCGTGCGACTTCGTGATCAACCCGGACTCCAGCGTCGCCCTGACCGGAGCCACGAACACGACGACCGCCTGCCTCGGGCACAGCGACCTGCAGAACGACAGCACCGTGTTCGCGCAGGTGCTCGCGTTCCTCACCCAGGGCTGACCCCACCGGTCACCCGACGAGGATCTCCTCGATCGTGCTGATCAGATCGTTGGGGGAGACGATCGCCTGGTCGACGCCGGGACCGCCGGAGAGGTGGTCGGGGTTGTCGATGCCGAACTCCGTGCAGCCCAGGCCCTCGAAGTTGTGGAAGTGCGAACGCAGGACGTCGTTGCCCGTCCCGCCGTACATCCTCGCCTCACCGAAGCAGTCCAGGTCGACCAGCTCGTCGTCCCCGCTGTTGCCGTACATCCTGGTGTCGCTGACGTCGGCGCACAGGTAGTCATCGCCCGGCCCGCCGATCATGACCCGGGTGCCGGCGTCGTACTCGCTGTCGCAGTCGGTGACCCGGTCGTTGCCCGGTCCGCCGACGGCGATGACGTCGTAGCCGAACGAGCCGTCGACGTCGTCGTCGCCCCATCCCCCGTCGAGGTAGTCCTCACCGACGCCGCCGCCGAGCGTGTCGTTGCCGGGACCGCCGCACAGCCGGTCGCCGGGCGCGGTACGAGCGTTGACGTCCTCCGCACCGAAGATCGTGTCGTTGCCGCCGAGGCCGACGATGACATCGGCGGTGTCCTCCCGGCCGATCAGGATGTCTTCACCCGGCGTGCCGACGATCGTGGCCGCGACCCCGAAGCAGTAGTACACCGGGGCGGCGGCGGACGAGGCGGCGGTGGCCGGGAGTACCGCGAGCGTGATGGCGAGGCATCCGACGAGCGAGAGAGCTGTGTTCCGTGGCATTGCTCGGTCCTCCCGAGAGGGGAGGTCTGTCGGCCCCCAAACCTGCATGTAACTCCTCGTTCGGGCATAAAGACAGGACCTGCGCGGTTTGTCGCTCTTGGTGAGCAGCCCGCTACGGATCAGGGGTCAAAGGGCACGCTGCAGCCCGGCCATCGCCGCGGACAGCAGCGCGGAGTGCTCGTCCAGCAAGCCGTCGTGGTGCCCGTCCACCCGCGAGATCGCCAGGTGCCCCGCGGCCGTCCACAGCTCGTCCAGGTCGGGGCCGTCCAAAAGCGCCGCCCGCAGCTGCTCGCCGGCCATTCCGCGCATCTCCGGCGTGTCCTGACTCGCCAGGATCTGCCAGCGAGCGTCAAATGCGTCGTCCCCGGAAGGCAGGACGAGCAGCCCGGCCGCCCCGTGGGTCAGGAACCGCCGGGGAGCCACCCGTACGACGGGCAGCGGGATCGGCACCGGCACCGCGGTGACCGCGTACAGGGGCTGGCTCAGGTACCCCTTCGGCATCAGGTAGACCACGTCGAACGCGACGATCTCCCAGTTCTGCATCCAGCCGCGGGTGACCGGTGCCGCCCGGTGCTCGGCGGTCAGGCGCAGCGGAGCCTCGGCCAGTACGGCGCCGAGGGAGGCGTCCTCATCATGGACCGGCCAGTCGCGGCGCTCGGCCGCTGCTCTCAGACCGCTCACCGACAGCCCGGCGGCGGCCAATTCCTCCGGGTCCGGCCCCTCGGTCACCCGCCGCCACCAGCTGCGGCGCGGCGGCATGGCGCTCTGCTGCCGGCCGTCGGGGTCCGGCCGGCCGTCGGGGTCCGGCTCCGGTGGGTCGTGAGGTCGCTCAGCCATAGGTGTCCCTCGGTCCCCGGCCGCGCACGGCACGCGGGCCCTTCTTCCAGCTCGGCGCCGTCGGCCCGTGCACCCGCAGGTTCGTGACGATGTCCGGCCCGAGCTGCGTACGCAGCCGCTGCAGGATCCGCGGCGCGAGCAGCCGCAGCTGGGTCGCCCACGCGGTGGACTCCGCGGCCACCACCAGCGCGCCGTCGCGCAGCGAGACCGGCTGGCTGTGCTCGGCGATACCCGCGCCAACCAGGTGTTCCCACCGGGCGAGCACCGAGGCCTCGGCGGTCTGCCGCTGCCAGCCGCGGTCCTGCACCAGGTTGCCGATCAGCGAGCCGAACGGCTGCGGATCCCGCGCGTCGGCACCTGGCGCAGACCAGCCCGCGCTCCGCCCACCTGCCACCCGCCGCCAGCGAGCCTGCTCCGGCGCCTTGCTCCGCGCGGAGCTGCGGGCCGCCTCCAACGCTGCGCGGGCGAGGTCCGCCCCGCGCGGAGCGCCAGCCTGACCGGGCCGATCGGGGGACCGAGCCGGCGGCGATGCGGCAGAGCGCGAAGCGGCGGAGGGCGGCGCGGCGCCAAGCGCTCCGGCGGGGTCCTCAGGCAACCCGGCTGGCCTGCCCCTCGGCGATGTCATAGCGCGCCCCCTGCAGCCTGGCCGGTACGTCCTCCGCGACCGCCGCGGTGACGATCGCCTGCTCCGCACCGGCGGCGATGTCGGCCAGCCGCTCCCGCCGGGCCGAGTCCAGTTCGGCGAAGACATCGTCCAACAGCAGCACCGGCTCCTCGCCGTCGCTGCGGAGCAAGTCGTACGACGCCAGCTTCAAGGCTAGCGCGAGCGACCACGACTCCCCATGGCTGGCGAATCCCCGCGCCGGCAGCTCACCGAGCCGGAGCACGAGATCGTCCCGGTGCGGCCCGACCAGCGTCACCCCGCGTTCGACCTCCTGCGCACGCAGGCCTTCCAGGTCACGGCGGAGCACCTCAGCCAGCTCCGCCCGGTCGGCACCGGGATCCAGCACGGACAGCGAACTCTCGTAGTCCAGACCGGCCGGCGACCCACCGCCCGCGACAGTGTCGTACGACGTGACGACGTACGGCCGGAGCAGCCGGAGCAGACCCAACCGGCCGGCGAGCAGCGCCGCCCCGGCTTCGGCGAGGTGCCCGTCCCAGACGTCGAGCGTCCGCAGGTCACCCGATGCCCCGGCACGGCGGGCATGGCCGGCGGTCTTGAGCAGTGCGTTGCGCTGCTTCAGCACCCGGTCGTAGTCGGCCCGCACGCCGGCGTACCGGGGATTGCGCAGGATCAGCAGGTCGTCGAGGAACCGGCGGCGTTCCCCCGGGTCGCCCTTGACGATCGCCAGGTCCTCGGGAGCGGACAGCACGGTCCGCAGGATGCCCAGCACGTCACGGACCCGGGGCACCGGGCCGCGGTTGATCCTGGCCCGGTTCGCCTTGTCCCGATTGATCTCGATCTCGACCTGCAACTCCCGTCCTGCGCTAACGATGGCCGTACGCACGACCGCCCGATCGGCGCCCGCGCGGACCAGCGGCGCGTCCGTGGCGACCCGGTGGCTGCCCAGCGTCGCGACGTAGCCGATCGCCTCGATCAGGTTGGTCTTGCCCTGCCCGTTCAGGCCGACCAGGACCGACGGGCCCGGGTCGAAGGCGATCTCGGCGCTGGAGTAGCTGCGCCAGTCGGTAACGCTCAGGTGCCGGACATACACCTCTTCGCTACGCGGGTGTCTCGGCGACGCCTTCGGCGATTTCGCGGACGGCGTGCCCGCCGAACTGCTGCCGCAACGCGGCGACCGCCTTCATCGCCGGCGACTCGTGCTGCCGGCTGGCGAAGCGGGCGAAGAGCGCCGCGGCTATCACCGGCATCGGCACCGCGTTATTGATCGCCTCGTCCATGGTCCAGCGTCCCTCGCCGGAGTCCTCGACCCAGCCGGTGACTCGGGCGAGTTCGGGGTCGGCGTCCAACGCGAGCACGAGCAGGTCCAGCAGCCAGGATCGGATCACCGTTCCCTGCGTCCAGCTGCGCAGCACCCCCGGCACGTCGTCCACGACGTCGGTGGCCGTCAGCAGCTCGTAGCCTTCGGCGTAGGCCTGCATTAGGCCGTACTCGATGCCGTTGTGCACCATCTTCGCAAAGTGTCCCGCGCCGACTGGCCCGGCATGCACGAAACCGGCGTCGCCCGGCGGCTTCAACGAGTCGAACGCCGGCTGCGCCCGGGCCACGTCCTCCGCAGTGCCGCCGACCATGAGCGCGTACCCGTTCTCCAGGCCCCAGATGCCACCGCTCACCCCGGCGTCGACGTACCCGATCCCCTTCTCGGCCAGCGCGGCGGCGTGCACCCGGTCGTCGGTGTACTTCGAGTTGCCGCCGTCCACCACCACGTCGTCGGGTCCGAGCCGGTCGGCGAGTTCCCGCACGGTGTCGCGGGTGGGTTCACCGGAGGGAACCATCACCCAGACGACGCGCGGCGGCGTGAGACGCTCTGCGAGTTCGTCCAGGGACTCGACCGAGCGGGACTCCACGTGCGGGTCGAAGCCGACGACGTCGTGGCCGTCGCGGCGCAGCCGCTCGGCCATGTTGCCGCCCATCTTGCCCAGTCCGATCAGACCGATCTGCACTGTTGCCTCCCTCGTTGATGATCATGGGGTTGCGCCGCCCCTGACCGGCCGGATCCCATGATCACCGGCGGCATGGGGCTACGCGACTCAGCCAGGCAACCGCACCGGCATGATCAGATAGCGGTAATCATCGTTGCCCGGACCCTCGGCCGGTACGCCGGTCAGGACGGCCGGCTTGTTCGCCGTGGTGAATGACATCCGCACCGTCTCGGTGTGTACGGCGGACAGCCCGTCGAGCAGAAAAGTCGGGTTGAAGCCGATCGTCAGCGGTTCACCGGCGAAGTCGGCCTCCATCTGCTCCTCCGCCCGGCCCTCGTCGTCACCGCCGGCGAGCAGGGTCAGCCCGTCGGCATCGAAGCGCAGCCGCACCGGCGTACCCCGGTCCGCGACGAGCGCCACCCGCCGGACGGCCTCGACGAAGCCGGCCACCCGAACCTCGGCGGTTGCCGCGGACTCGGTGGGCAGCAGCGAGCGGTACTTCGGGAACTCCGCGTCGAGCAGCCGGGTGGTGGTGTGCCGGTTCGGGGTGCGAAAGCCCATGATTCCCTCGCCCGAGCCGCCGGTGGCCAACGCCAGGGTTACCTCGGGACCGCCGGTGAGCGTCTTCGCGGCGTCGGACAGGCTGCGGGCCGGGATGAGTACGGCGGCCGCGGACTGCCCGGACTGCTCTGGGGTCCAGCCGAACTCGCGCACGGCCAGGCGGTAGCGGTCGGTGGCGGCCAGTGTCAGCCGGTCCCCGTCGATCTCCAGCCGTACGCCGGTCAGCATCGGGAGCGTGTCGTCCCGGCCGGCGGCCACCGCTACCTGGGACACGGCTGTGTCGAAGTCTCCACTGGAGACGACGCCGGCGGTGGTCGGCATGGCGGGCAGGCTGGGGTAGTCCTCCGCCGGCATCGTCGGCAGGGTGAACCGGGCCGATCCGCAGCTGATCGTGAGCCGAGGTCCGTCGACGGCTACCTCGACCGGATGCGGGGGCATCGACCGGGTGATGTCGGCGAGCAGCTTGCCGGACACCAGCGCCCTGCCAGCGCTCTGCGCGTGTACGTCGATGGTGGCCTGGGTGGAGACCTCGTAGTCGAAGCCGCTCACAGTGAGGGACTCCCCGCTCACGTCGAGCAGGATGCCGGCGAGCACGGGCACCGGCGGCCGCGACGGCAGGCTCTTCGCCGTCCACGCCACCGCCTCGGCCAGCACCTCACGCTCGACCCTGAATTTCATCGGCTACTCCCCACTGTCCCGGGCATGCGCATCGCAGGCGGGTGATTCCCCAGGCCTGCGCTCTCCTTGAAGCCGTGGTGTGTCCTTCTCAGAAGTACCAGTCATCGTCGTCATCACAGTTGTGCAGACTGTGGATAGTGTCACTTTCGGCTGGTCCCGGGCGCTACCGGGCTGTGCGTGGGGTGTGGACAAAGGTGGGCAAAGCGGCCGGAGCAGCGGGACAACCGCAGATCGGTCTGGCCCGCCCCCCGTGGTTCCCCAGGTCGGTCCACCGCTTTCCACAGAGTTCTCCCCAGGCTGTGCACTGATCGAGGAGGCGCTCCTCGGACGCACGCCCGCGCGGACGCACACCCCCTCGGACGCAGACTCTCCGGACGCAGACAGTAGGACGCCGACCGGATCAACGCCGATCCCGGTGCTTGATCCGCGCGGTCAACTCGGTGACTTGGTTGTAGATGTGCCGGCGCTCGGCCATCAGAGCACTGATCTTCTTCACCGCGTGCATCACCGTGGTGTGGTCCTTGCCCCCGAACTGCTTGCCGATGTTGGGCAGGGACAGGTCGGTCAGCTCGCGGCACAGGTACATGGCGATCTGCCGGGCGTTGACCAGGTTGCGGCTGCGGCTGTGCGAGGTGAGGTCCTCCAGGCCGATCGAGAAGTACTCCGCGGTGACCGCCATGATCGTGGCGGCGTCGATCTCCGACGACGACGACTCCGGAAGTAGCGCCTGCAGCACGATTTCGGCCAGAACGAGGTCGACGTGCTGCGCGTTCAGGCTGGCGAAGGCATTGACCCGGATGAGCGCGCCTTCCAGTTCCCGGATGTTGGTCTGAATCTTGCTGGCGATGAACTCCAGGACGTCCGGTGAGACCTTCAGGTTCTCCAGCTGCGCCTTTTTACGCAGGATGGCGATCCGGGTCTCCAGGTCCGGGACCTGTACGTCGGTGATCAGCCCCCACTCGAACCGGGTTCGCAACCGGTCCTCCAGCGTCGTCAACTGCTTGGGCGGACGGTCGCAGGTGATCACGATCTGCTTGCTCGCGTTGTGCAGCGTGTTGAAGGTGTGGAAGAACTCCTCCTGGGTGCGTTCGGCGCGCTCCAGGAATTGGATGTCGTCGACGAGCAGGATGTCGACGTCGCGGTAGCGGCGACGGAACTGCTCGGCCTTTCCCGAGTGCACCAGGTTGATGAAGTCGTTGGTGAATTCCTCGGTCGAGACGTAGCGCACCCGGACATGCGGGAAGAGCCGGTAGCCGTAGTGCCCGATCGCATGCAGCAGATGCGTCTTGCCCAGCCCTGATTCCCCGTAGATGAACAGCGGGTTGTAGGCCTTGGCCGGCGCCTCGGCGACGGCGACCGCTGCCGCGTGGGAGAACCTGTTGCTCGAGCCGATGACGAAGGAGTCAAAAATGTACTTGGGGTTCAAGCGAGCCGGCTCGGGCGCCCGTTCCAAGCGCCGCTCCGCGAAGATATCCACAGCGTGATCCACAGACCCACCGTTGTCGAGCGGGTGCGCCCACTCGTCGTAGCCGTTGGGTACGGCGCCGGTGGGCACCGGTGGCACCGCGTTGAGGGCGGCCAGCCCGGCCGGGTCCGGCAACCCCTCGGTGGCTGCAGGGTCCACGGTGATGGCGATCTTCATGTCGCGGCCGAGTGCAGCACTCAACGCGTCGGAGATTCGGGGCCGTAGCTGGGTTTCCAGCACACCCTGCATGTAGTCGCTGGACACCGCGAGCAGCGCGGTGTCGTCGATGATGCCCATCGGCCGGGTCAGGGTGAGGAAGGCCCGTTGCTGGGCGGTGAGGTCCAGCGTGCCCAAGCCACGCAGTGTCGACGGCCAGATGCGGTCGAGGTCGGCGGGCTCGTCGGGCACTGGGCTTCCTCCTTCTCAGGCGGCGCGCTGCCGCCCACCGTCGCTGCGGGTCGCACCGACGAAGCCCATCCACAAGTTGTCCACAGCGTGTGTAGCGAGCCGCATACGTCGCGCAACAGCTGTTGTGCGCCTATGCCTGTGGCTGTCCTGCGCGGATGCTGCCCGGCGACGCTAACAGCGGCGGCGTGGCACTCACAAGCGCTGACGGGGTTCGCGCTAAATTAAGTGGTTCTCGGTCGACCGGTCGGTGGCTGGCATGTGCGCACCGGCGTCGTCCGGCCGCCGCGGCTGGGGTACCGTAGGCGCCGAGTGTGCCCTCCGTGCGGCCCCGCGTACGGGACCTCACGAGGGTGCCGAGTGAGAATCGCCGTCGAATCACATCCGCCTGCCGCTGGTGGGCCGCGTCATTGGAGACACTGGTGAGCAAGCGCACCTTCCAGCCCAACAACCGCCGCCGGGCGAAGACCCACGGGTTCCGGCTGCGGATGCGCACCCGGGCGGGCCGCGCCATCCTGGGCGCCCGGCGTCGCAAGGGCCGCGACAGCCTGTCCGCCTGAGTTGCGTGTTGCCCGCCGTAGCACGGCTTCGTCGCCGTGAGGACTTCACCCTCGTCGTACGGCGGGGACAGCGAGCCGGTCGCGGCACCCTCGTCGTCCATCGCCTGATCGCCGGCGGCGGGGCGCCGTCGTGCCCGTCGTGTCCGCCCCGGGTCGGCTTCATCGTGGGACGGGGCGTGGGCAATGCGGTACGCCGGCATGAGGTGAGCCGGCGACTGCGGCACCTCATGCGCGAGCGACTCGACCGGCTGGAGTGGGGTGACCGGCTGGTGATCCGGGCGAACCCGGCCTCGGCGGGGCGTACCTCCGCCGAACTCGCTGCGGATCTGGACCGGGCGCTGTCCCGACTCGGCGTGGTCGAGGAGGCGGTGGCGCAGTGAGCCGTGGACGCGGCACCGGCGGTGTCGCCGGTGCCGGCGACGGCGGTGGTGGCGTCAGCCGGGTGCTGAGCGCGGCGCTCGTCGCACCGATCCGCCTCTACCAGCGCTGGATCAGCCCGGCTTGGCCTGCGACGTGCAGGTTCTATCCGTCCTGCAGCTCCTACGCTGTCGAGGCGTTGCAGACCCGTGGCGCGCTGATCGGCAGCTACCTCGCCGTACGCCGGCTCGTCAAGTGCGCGCCGTGGCACCCGGGCGGAGAAGACCCGGTGCCACCGCCGCGGACCGGTGCCCGCTCGGTGACGTCCCCCCCAGTGCGGCAGGAGCCCAACCTTGTCTCTTGATTGGCTGTACACGGCCATCTCGTTCGTTCTCAAGATCTGGCATTCACTCTTCGTGCGGATGGGACTGGACCCGGACGCCGGGATCACCTGGGCGCTGTCGATCTTCTTCCTCGTCGTCACCGTGCGCATCCTGTTGTTCCGGTTCTTCATCAAGCAGGTCAAGTCACAGCGTGCAATGCAGGAGTTGCAGCCCGACATCGCCAAGCTCAAGGCGCAGTTCGGCTCGGACCGCCAGGGCATGGCCAAGGCGCAACAGGAGCTGTTCAAGGAGCGCGGCGTCAACCCGTTGTCGGGCTGCCTGCCGATTCTGTTGCAGGCGCCGGTCTTCCTTGCCCTCTTCCACGTGCTACGCCGGCTGCGGCCCGACGCCCAAGGCCTGTACAGCTGGGACGACGCGCTGACCGACAGCGCCGCCCGGGCGTCGCTGTTCGGGGCGCCGATCTCCTCGTCGTTCAACATGGACGCGTTGAAGGAAGCGGCCATCCTCCCGCTGGAGGGGGTGAGCTACACCAGCATTCGGATCGTCGCATTCACGCTGATGATCCTGATGTCGATCACGACGTTCATCACCCAGAAACAGATCATGCGCAAGGGCGGGCCGGTCGAGGGTCAGGCCGCCATGATCCAGAAGTTCATGCTGTACGTGATCCCGGTGAGCCTCTTCGTCTCCGGGTTCTTCTTCCCCATCGGCGTGCTGCTGTACTGGTTCATGAACAACCTGTGGACGATGGGGCAGCAGTTCTACATCCTGCACAAGCACCCGCCGAAGTCGCGCGTCGACCTCGCCAAGACCGACCGGCCGGCGATCGACCCGAAGCTCCTGGCGCCGAAGCCGGGGGCCAAGCCGACGCAATCGAAGGGGCGCCGCCCGGCGGCGTCCGCCCCGCCGCCATCGCCGCCGCCGCCCCCGGCGAAGGCACAGGCACCGGTCTCCATCGAGAAACCCAAGGCGGGCTCCACGGCCGCCTCAGCCTCCGCTGCCGGGCCGCGTAAGCCGGCGCCGGGCAAGCGGCCGGCAAACACCAGACCCAAACGTAAGAAGCGCTGATGCTCGCCGGTCAGCCCGATCAAGCAGGAGCCACGTGAGCCAGCACATAGCGCAGCCGGACCTCGATTCACCCGATCCCGACGCGAGAGAAACTATCGCGGACGGCCCGGATTCGATCGATTCGGATCCGATGGATCCGGACACGGGGGGCTCAGATTCGGGCGGTTCGGGCGGGGCCGCCGCGGGGTCGACCGCAGACCAGCCGGCGGAGTCCGGTGGCGCTCAGTCCGGGGATGGGTCTGGCGGGGAGTCCGTCGGCGGGGAGTCCGGTGACGCTGAGTCCGGCGAGGCGCTGTTGGTGCGCGAGGGTGACATCGCCGCGGATTACCTGGAGCGCTTGCTCGACATCCTCGACTACGACGGGGACATCGACCTCGACGTGGAGGGCGACCGCGCCGCCGTTGCCGTCGTCGGAAGCAACCTGAAGGGGCTGATCGGGACTGGCGGGGCGACCCTGGATTCGTTGCAGGAGTTGACCCGGCTGGCAGTCGCGCAGCAGACCGGCGTACGGACCCGGCTGATGCTGGACGTGGGCGGTTACCGCGCGCAGCGACGCAAGGAACTGACAGATCTCGGTCACCGGACCGCCGAGGCTGTCAAGGGCAGCGGCAAGAATGAGAAGCTCGCGCCGATGAACCCGTTCGAACGCAAGGTCGTCCATGACGCGGTGGCCTCCGTCGCCGGCGTCTTCAGTGAGTCCGAGGGCGAGGAGCCGTCGCGCTGCGTGGTAGTCCTACCGCAGCAGTGAGGCCGCTGCCCGTGGGGGCAGGATGACCCCGCTCGGGGATGAGCCGCCACCGGCGGTGGCAGCAGCGGTGTTCGGGCCGCGGTTGCCGCAGGCCTCTCGCTACGCCGAAGTGCTGGCTCAGGCCGGCGTACAACGCGGGCTGATCGGGCCGCGAGAGGCGGGCCGGCTGTGGGGGCGCCACCTGCTCAACTGCGCGGTGATCGGCGACCTGATCGGTCCTTCCGCCTCCGTGCTCGACGTGGGCTCCGGGGCGGGTCTGCCCGGGGTGCCGTTGGCGCTCGCCCGCCCCGACCTGTCGCTCACGCTGCTGGAACCGATGGCCCGCCGGGTGACCTTCCTGGCGGAGGTCGTCAGCGAGCTCGGGCTCACCAACGTGCAGGTTGTGCGCGGCCGCGCGGAGGACGCCGCCGTACGCCGCTCGCTCGGGCTCAGTGCGATGGTGACGGCCCGAGCCGTCGCCGGCCTGGACCGGCTGGCTCACTGGTGCCTACCGTTGCTCGCCCCGGCGGGGCAGCTGCTGGCGGTCAAGGGTGTTTCAGCGCAGGCCGAACTGGATGCCGCCCGGGCGGCGTTGCGCGCGGCCGGTGCCGTGCGGGCCGAGGTCGAGTTGTGCGGGGTCGGTCTGCTTCCGACGCCGACGACTGTCGTCCTGGTGACGATGGGCTCGACGGGTCCCGGTCGGCGCCGCGTCGGCGGCTAGGGCAGCACCGAACCGGCCGGCGGCAAATCGGGCCAGACGGCATGGGGACACGCCCCGCCGGTGCACCGGGGAGTGCTGCCTGCACTGCGAGGATGAGCTGCGGCCCAGAGTGGCCCGCAGAGAGGACGACCACCGTGACGATCCGGACCTGGACCAGAGCGTTGGGCTGGCCGGCCCGACCCGGAAGAGCCGACGAGACGTCGGCCGAGTCGGGGCTCGGCTGGCCGACGGCGGCCAGGGAGGCGCCCGCGCTCATCGAGGCGCGTGCGCCCAAGGCGGACGGGCTCGAGGCGGACGGGCTGGCCGAGACCGGCGGGCTCACCGAAGTTCCCGCGCCCCCGGACGGGCCCGGGCCGGCGTTCGCAGCAGCCGAGCGCCATGTTTCACGTGAAACATTGCCCCGACCCAGCCAGCCCCTCGATCACTCCACTCCTATTGCCGCCGAGGCGGAGCGCGCAGTCCGTGTCCTCAACGCCGTAGCGGCGAGCCGCCTCCCGCGTCCCCCGCTGACCCGGGTGATGGCGGTGGCCAACCAGAAGGGCGGGGTCGGCAAGACCACGACGACGGTCAACCTGTCCGTTGCCCTGGCCCTGCACGGCTGTTCGGTTCTGGTCATCGATCTGGATCCCCAGGGCAACGCGAGCACCGCACTCGGCGTACCCCACCACAGTGGCACCCCCTCGATCTACGACGTCCTGATCGACGACCTGCCGATGATCGAGGCCACCACCACCGTCGATGCCGCGCCGCGGCTGCACTGCGTGCCGGCGACGATCGACCTCGCCGGCGCGGAGATCGAGCTCGTCTCGGTGGTAGCCCGGGAGTCTCGCCTGCGGCGGGCGCTGGCGAAGTACCTTGCCGACCTACGCACCTCAGGTGCCGAACCGCCCGACTACATCCTGATCGACTGCCCCCCGTCGCTGGGGCTGCTGACCGTCAATGCGCTGGTGGCCGCCGGCGAGGTGCTGATCCCGATCCAATGCGAGTACTACGCGCTGGAAGGGCTTCGCCAGTTGTTGCGCAACATCGGCCTGATCACGTCCCACCTCAATGCGGACCTGACCGTGTCGACCATCTTGCTCACTATGTACGACGGCCGCACCCGACTCGCCGACCAGGTGACGCAGGAGGTGCGGGCGCACTTCAGCGAACTCGTCCTCGATGCGGTGATTCCGCGCAGCATCCGGGTTTCGGAGGCCCCTGGCTTCGGGCAGTCCGTGATCACCTACGACCCGGGCTCCCGTGGGGCGATGTGCTACCTCGAGGCCGCTCGAGAGGTAGCCCACCGAGCGCGGCCGGACACACCGGCGCAGCGACGGTCGGCGCACGCTCCGGCCGAGCGCGCGGAGGTGGCCGGATGAGTCGGCGAGGCGGCCTGGGACAAGGGCTGGGACAAGGGCTGGGCCAAGGCTCGGGGCAAGGCTTGGGGGCGCTCATCCCGACCAGCACCCAACCGCACCACGCAGATGTGGGAACGGTTGCCGCGCTGTCGGGGGTCGGCACCGTCCCCGGCGCGTCGTACCGGGAGATCCCGCTCGATGCGCTGCATCCGAATCCGCGTCAGCCTCGACGGGCCTTCGACGAGGATGCGCTGGCTGAGCTGACCCACTCGATCCGCGAGTTCGGACTGCTGCAGCCGGTGGTAGCCCGGGAGCGGGAGCTCGGGGGGTACGAGCTGATCATGGGCGAGCGGCGGTGGCGGGCCGCGCGTGCCGCGGGGCTGGCCACCATTCCGACGATCATCCGGAACACCGCTGACGACGGCCTGCTACGGGATGCGTTGCTGGAGAACATTCACCGCGCGGACCTGAACCCGCTGGAGGAGGCGGCCGCCTACGACCAACTTCTCGGCGAGTTCGGGGTCACCCACGAGGAGCTGGCAGCGAGACTGGGCCGGAGCCGATCCCAGGTGACGAACACCATCCGGCTGTTGCGCCTACCGGTTCGGGTGCAGGCACGGGTGGCAGCCGGCGTGCTGTCGGCCGGCCATGCCCGCGCCCTGCTCGGCTTGGATGGTCCGGATGCGCAGGACGCTTTGGCCACCAGAATCGTTGCCGAAGGGCTGTCGGTGCGGTCCACCGAGGAACTTGTGGCTATCGGTGACCCCACCGTTCCTGACCGGCCGCCACCCGCCGCTCGCCGGCCGCAGTCACCGGAGCTGCAGAGTCTTGCCGCCGCGCTGAGCGACGCGTTCGACACCCACGTGAAGGTCGAGCAGGGGCGTCGTAGGGGCAAGATCGTTGTCGAGTTCGGCTCGGTCGAGGATCTCGAGCGACTCCTCGCACTCATCGCGCCCGACCTGAAAACCCCTGCTATGACTGGGTAATTCGACCGTCCACAGTGGACAGTCAGACCCGAGCGTCCCGAGCGGATGAGGTCGTGCTCTCGGTGGCGGCGCGAGCCGCGGCGGTCGCGATCATGTCCCGAAGCGTCTGCCCGAGGTCCCATCCCGCTGCCGAGACCGACATCGGCAGCATCGACGTCTCGGTCATCCCGGGGGACACGTTCACCTCCAGGAAGTGCACGCCACCGTCGGGGTCCACGATGGCGTCGGTCCGGGACAGATCCCGTAGTCCCAGCGCCCGGTGCACGGCAACCGCCAACTGCCCCACCCGCGCCGATACATCGGTCGGCAGTCGGGCCGGGGTGTGGTAGGCGGTCATGCCTGCGGTGTACCTCGCCGCGTAGTCGAAGACGCCGCTCGATGGAGCGATCTCCACCGCAGGCAGTGCCTGCGGTCCGTCAGCAGCGTCGAGCACGCTCACCGCCACCTCGGTTCCGGCGACGAAGCGCTCGATGAGAACAGTGTCGCCGTAGGCGAAACAGCTGACCATCGCCGACGGGAGGTCCGCCGCTGCCCCGATCCGCTCGACGCCGAGGGCGGAGCCGCCCTGTGTCGGCTTGACCATGAGGGGCAGGCCCAATCGGGACACGATCAGGTCGAGGACGGCGCCGGCGCCGAGTTCACGAAACGTCGAGTGCGGCAGGGCCACCCAGTCCGGCGTGAGGTGACCGGCGGCGCGGACCGCGGCCTTGGCGGAGGGCTTGTCCCAGGCGATCCGGCAGCGGTCGGCCGGCGTACCGACGAACGGCACTCCAGCCAACTCCAGGACGCTGCGCAGCGAGCCGTCCTCGCCCGCGGCCCCATGCAGGGCGATGAAGAGCGCGTCGGCCGGGTCCGCCGCGAGCGAGGGCAGCAGGTCGGCGTCGGCGTCGACGACCACGGTCTCCACGCCGGCGTGTCGCAGCGCCTCCGCGACCCGCCGGCCGGACCGCAGGGACACCTCCCGTTCGTAGGCCAGTCCCCCGGAGACGACGACGGCGCGCGGAGAGCGCTGTGTCACGGCAGGTCCGCGGCCGGAGTGTCGGCCTGACCGTGCGGCTGCCCGCCTCGGGTCCGTCCTGCCGGGTGCTCCCGATCTACCGGTGCCCCGGCGCTGAACCCGCCCGACATCGACCGGTCCTCGCCGGTCGGGTGCTCCCGACCGCCGCCGAAGTCCGCACCGAGGAACGTCGCCCGCAGTTCGAGTTCCTCCTCGATGACCCCGGCCAGCCGTCGTACACCTTCCCGGATCCGGTCCGGCTCGGGGAAGCAGTAGGACAGTCTGAGGTGCTGGGCACCCTGGCCGTCGGCGTAGAAACCGATACCCGGAACGTAGGCGACCCGGGCATGCACGGCCCGCGGCTGCATGGCCTTGGCATCCAAGCCGTCCGGCAGGGTGACCCAGACGTAGAAGCCGCCCTCGGGTCGGGTCCAGGTCACGCCGGCGGGCATCAGCGCGGTCAGAGCGTCCAGCGTCGCGTCCCGACGTTCGCGGTAGAGCTCACGGAACACTTTGACCTGCTCGAACCACGGCTGACTGTCCAGGTACTCCCGGACCACGAGCTGGGACAGCGCCGGCGGGCAGAGGACCTGCGCCTCGCTGGCCAGGACGAGCTTGTCGCGCACGGCATGTGGTGCGCACACCCACCCCACCCGCAGACCGGGGGCGAACGTCTTGGAGAACGACCCGAGGTAGACCACCCGGTCGGCGCTGCGGGCGCGCAGCGCCGGCAGCGGGTCACGGTCGAAGCCGAGCAGCCCGTAGGGGTTGTCCTCGATCACCAGCAGGTCGTGCGCCTCCGCCAGCGCCAGGACCCGCTCGCGCCGCACCTCGCTGAGCGTCACGCCGGCCGGATTGTGGAAGTTCGGGACGGTGTAGAGGAACTTCGCCCGGCGACCCCGTGCCGCCAACTCCGCCAGGACGGCGGCAAGGGCGTCGGGCACGAGACCTGCCCCGTCCATCGGGACGTGCACGACCCGGGCCTGGGCGGCCTGGAACGCACCGAGGGCTCCCACGTAGGACGGGGACTCGGCGAGTACGACGTCACCGGGGTCGAGGAAGATCCGGGCCAGCAGATCAAGCCCCTGCTGCGAGCCGACGGTGACGACCACCTCGTCAGCGGAGGCGTCGGTGATTCCCTCGAGGGCCATCACCGCCAGGATTTGCTCGCGCAGCCGGGAGTCGCCCTGGCCGGAGCCGTATTGCAGCGCCTGCGCGCCCAGCCGGCGGACCAACTCACCGATCATCGAGCCCACGGAGTCCAGCGGCAGGGCGGTCACGGCCGGCATTCCGCCGGCCAGCGACACCACCTCGGGCCGGCTGACCACCGCGAACAGCGCCCGAATCTCCGAGGCCGTCATGCCATGGGTGCGCTGGGCGTAGCGGTCGGTGAAAGGATCGAGGTTGTGGCCGCGCACGCGGCGCCTCCGTGCGGAGTCCGATTCTGGGTTGGCACCCGAGTCTAGGGCAGCCGTGCACTCAAGCCTGGGGGCTGCAGGTCGGCGATCCGTCTCTTCTGCACCTTTCCAGGTTCAGATCGCCCACTTACGATGCCAGCAGAGGCTGCGGCGACCCCCCACGATGCAGTCCGTGTCACCTGGGAGTTACCGACGATGTCCCGTCGTACGGCCAGCATCACGCTGGACAACATCGACGATCTGCCGCGACGCTGCCGGGGTTGCGTCTTCTGGGAGCTCGACCCGGTGGCGCGTGAGCGGGCCGAGCAGGCCGGTGACGCGGCGCTGGAGAAGGAAGCCTGGGTCTCCTCGGTGCTGCTGGAATGGGGCAGCTGCGGGCGGATCGTGTACGTCGACGCGGTCCCCGCGGGCTACGTGCTCTTCGCGCCGCCGGCGTACGTGCCCCGATCCGTGGCGTTCCCGACCAGCCCGGTGAGCGCGGACGCGGTGCTGCTGACCGGCGGGCTCATCCTGCCCGAGTTCGGCGGCGGCGGGCTCGGCCGGATGCTCATCCAGCACGTAGCGCGCGACTTGATCCGACGCGGAGTGCGCGCCATCGAGGCGTTCGGAGACGGCCAGTGGAGCGCGCCCGGTTGCTTGCTGCCGTCGGCGTACCTGCTCGCGGTCGGCTTCAAGACGGTGCGGCCGCACCCGCGCTACCCGCGGCTTCGGCTGGACCTGCGCAGCGCCGTTTCCTGGCGTGAGGACGTCGAGTACGCGATCGAGCGGTTGCTCGGGTCGATCACCATGGAACCGGCACTGCGCCCGGCCTGACTACCGGGCAGCGCGTGGGGTCAGAGGTAGTCGGCGAGGTCTTTCAGGATCGCCGCCTTGGGTTTGGCCCCCACGATGCTCTTCACCGGCTGCCCGGCGACGTACACGGTCATCGTCGGGATGGACATGACCTGGTAGTCCCGCGCGGTCTGCGGGTTCTCGTCGATGTTCAGCTTGGCGATGGTGAGCTTCTCGGCGTGCTCGCCGGCGATCTCCTCCAGGACGGGGGCGATCATCTTGCAGGGGCCGCACCATTCCGCCCAGAAGTCGACCAGCACCGGCTTATCGCTGCCGAGCACGTCGGCGGCGAAGGTGGCGTCGGTGACGGTGACTGTGTTGCCTGCCATGCGGGTTCTCCTTGCGGACGAGGGTCTGTTGGACGAAACGGTGAGGACTTACAGATCGAGCGGTACGTCGGCCAGCCAGCGCTCGGCGTCCATGGCCGCAGCGCAGCCGGTCCCGGCGGCCGTGATGGCCTGCCGGTAGACGTGGTCCACGACGTCCCCGCAGGCGAAGACGCCTTCCAGATTCGTCGTGGTGTTGGGATGGTCGACCAGGACGTAGCCGGCGTCGTCGAGCTTGAGTTGACCGGCGACCAGCTCGCTGCGCGGGTCGTGCCCGATCGCGAGGAACAGGCCGGTCACGTCGAGCGTCTTTCGCTCGCCGGTATCGCCGTGCACCAGCGTCACCCCCTCGACCTTGTCGGCGCCGACGACGTCGTCGACGACCCAGCCGAGTTCCCAGCGGATCTTCGGGTTGTCCTGAGCGCGGCGCTGCATGATCTTGCTCGCGCGCAGCTCCTCGCGGCGGTGGATGACGGTGACGGAGCTGGCGAAGCGGGTGAGGAACGTCGCCTCCTCCATTGCCGAGTCGCCACCGCCGACCACGGCGATGTCCCGTTCGCGGAAGAAGAAGCCGTCGCAGGTCGCGCAGGCGCTGACGCCGTGCCCGAGCAGGCGCGCCTCGTTGTCCAACCCGAGATAGCGGTACTTGGAGCCGGTCGCCACGATCACAGCCCGCGCCCGGTGCGTCTGGTCACCGACCTGCACCGTCTTGATCCGGTCAGTCAGCTCGACCGCGGTCACGTCGTCGGGAACGAGTTCCCCGCCGAAGCGCTCGGCCTGGCCGCGCAGGTGCTCCATCAGGTCCGGGCCCATGATGCCGTCGGGGAAGCCGGGGAAGTTCTCCACGTCGGTGGTGGTCATGAGGGCGCCGCCGTACTGGCTGCCCTCGAAGACGAGCGGTCGCAGGTTCGCCCGGGCGGCGTAGATGGCCGCTGTGTATCCGGCCGGACCCGAGCCGATGATGATCACGTCGCGCACCGTGTCGTTCACAGTTGCCGCCAACCCCTCTCGCCTGTCGGTGTGGTGAACATGCTCCCAGGGTCGGACATTCCTGCCGCGGCGGTCGGCGGCCCTGCGGATCGGGTGCTCGGCGGATCGGGTGCTCAGCGGGCGGCTTCGAACTCGTCGATGACGGCAGGGCTGGATCCGTCCAGACAGTCGGACAGCACGGTGACCTGGACCCGTCCCGGCTCGGCGGTGAAGAGGACGACGATCGCGGGCCGGCCCTCGTAGCTCACCCGGGTGATCGACAGCGCCTGTGCGGTCGCCACCGGGATGCTCGCCAGGCAGTCCGCGTCGACATCGCTCGGTGCGCCCCCCTCGCCGCCGGCGGTCTCCGGTTCGCCGGCCCCGCCGGGTGTCGAGCGCGGGCTGCCCTCGAGCAGGTCGCCGACCGCCGCCTCCAGGGACTGCCGGTCGTAGCTGGGCAGCTCCTCGCCGCCGGCACCGCTGTCCTCACCGAACTCCGGGACCGCCGCCTCGCCACCGTCCGCCACCGTGGCGGAGTCCTCGCCGCCGACCTGGAAATTGCCGATCAGATAGCCGCCGCCCCCGAGCAGCACGATCCCGGCCGCCAGCCCACTGGCCAGCCGCAGCCGCCGCTGCCGGCGGGCGGATCGCAGCTCGATCACCTCCGCCTCGCCCCGCCGCGCGCTGTCTGCACCGGTCAGGTCGCCCGCGTCGGGTTGCGTTTCCTCCAAGCCCGCCCGTTCGGCCTCGAGCGCGGCGGCGATCCGGTCGGCGACGGCAGCTGGCATCGGCGTACCGCCGAGAGCGCCGAGAGCGGCCCGGGTGGCCCGGAGACCGGACAGTACCGCTTGGCACTCGGCGCATCCGGTGACGTGCTGTGCGGCCAGCACGGCAACTGCCTCGTCCGGCAGGCCCGCGTCGAGTTCGGCGAGCGCCAGCCGGTCCGGCGGGCTTCCCAGGGGGTGCACCGAGTGCGCAGGCTCGATGTCGGGGTGATCGGTCATCGGCCTCCCTCCTCGTTGCGGCCGGACTGAGCTTGGACGTCGCTGGTGGGCGCAGAGTTCCCTTCGTCGTTCGCTTGGCCGCCCGATGCCGGTGCGCCAGCACGCAGATGGCCGAGCATGACGGCCAGCTGCAGGCGGCCGCGAGCGCACCTGCTCTTCACAGTTCCCTGTGGTACGCCGAGGATCTCCGCGGCCTCGGCGACGGGATACCCGTGCAGGTCGACGAGCGTGATCGCGGCGCGGTGATCCTCCCCGAGCTGGGCGAGCGCCTCGCGGACCACGACCGCGGTGTCGTGCTCGGCCAGCCGGTCCCGCGGCTCGACCGGCTCGCCCGGGCCCTGCTCGGGAAGCTGCACGGTCGGGCGGACCCGCCGCCGGCGCAACCGATCCAGGCAGGCGTTGACGACGATGCGATGCAGCCACGTCGTGACGGCGGCGTCCCCGCGGTAGCCGGCGGCGGCCCGGTAGGCCGAAATCAGCGCATCCTGCAGCGCGTCCGCCGCCTCGTCGGGGTCTCGCAGGGTGCCGAGCGCCACGCTCCACAGCCTCGGCTGGTGCCGACGGACGAGCTCACCGAACGCGTCGGGGTCGCCGCCGGCGTGGGCAGCGAGCAGTCCGGCGTCGCTGCGCGGACTGCTCATAGGCGTCGCGTCCGTACATGTGGTCGGCATGGCGCTCGGATGGACCGACGTTAGCGAAAATCGCGACGCGGTCGCGCTGGGACCGGCTCATACCGGTCGCAACCGATCAGCCGGCCGGTACGCCGACGAACGCGACCTCACCCAGCGATGCGGAGAAATCCCCCTCGTCCGGCACGAGTTCGGTGATCCAGACCAGCCAGTAGCGCGCCGGCTGCTCCGAGTCGACCGGGATCACCGTCTGGTCGCTGAGTTCAGCCTGACCGACGACTGGGAACGTCTCCAAGTCCCCGGCCGGTTGCGACCCGGCACGCAGCTCCACTGTCGCGCCCGGCTGTCCGGTGACGATCGTGACCTCGCTGACCACCGACTCCGCGCCCAGGTCGAAGACGAGCCCGACGCCGGGCTTGAGGTTGCCGAGCAGCGGGCTGCCGCGGTAGGTGAGCGTCGGCCACGACGACGCCGGATCTCCGTCAAAGGCGAGCGGACTGTCGTCGTTGTTCTCCGGCTCACCGTCTCCGAACGGGTCGTACACGGTGGCGCTGTCGACGTCGAGTGGGGCCGGTGTCTGCTCTGGTGTCGTCTCCGGTGTGGTGCTCGGCGCCGGGGTCGTCGCCGAACCGGTCTGCGCGGTGGTTGACGGCTGCCCGGCAGGAATCCGGGTCGCATCGTCGAAGGATGACCCGATCACCCAGCCGATGATCACCACGGCAAGCAGTGCGGCCACCGGGAAGGCCAACACGAGCCAGGTCCGCCGGCGCCGGTCGGACCCGTCGTCGTACTCGTAGTAGGTCCTGTTCCTGAGCAGCCATTCCGGCGGCTCGTCAGCGTCCTCGTCAGCGTCCTCGGTCGGGGCTACCGGGCCGGTTGCCGCCAGCGCGGCTGCCGCAGGCGTGCCGCCGGCTCCGGGCGGCAGGGCACCCGGGGGCGGGCCGCTCGGGGGCTGCGACAAGGGAACTGCAACGGTGTCGGTGGCTCGACTCGAGCCACCGGGGGTCGGACCGGCCGCGGCAGGGGTGGTGTCGGTAGCCCGGCCGGCGCCGGCGGGAGGCGGACGGGCGGCGACAGGATCGGTGGGAGGGTCGGTGCTGGTGCGCGTCGGACGGCCGGCGGTTCCGGCGGTTCCGGTCGGACGGGCGGCGGGTCGCGCCGATGTCGCAGCCGCCGCGACATCCGTCGTGCGGATTGCCCGGGTGACGTCGGGGTCATCGCTGCCCGCGTCGTTGGCAGTGTTGTTGGACTCGGCCCCGGCGTGCTCCCCGGCCGACTGCTCGGCCGGCCGCCTGGGACTGGCGTGCTCCTCGGCCGGCTGCTCTGTTGGTTCGTCGACCTGCGCCTCGGCGGCTTGGCGCCGGCGGGACCCCCGCAGCGGCAAGGCGGTCAGCCAACTTCTCGGCGGCCGGTTGCCGGCGGTACCCTCGTCGCCGGGCCGCACGGGAGCCGATGACGATGCCGACTCCGATGCCGATGACGACTCCGTCTCGCGACCGGCAGCAATGGGACGGGTGTTGTCGGTCGGGTAGTCGTCATCAGGTGGCGCGCCGGACCGCTCGGCGCCGGACCGGCCAGGGCCAGACTGTCCAGGACCGGACTGCTCAGGGCCGGA
>Ga0136640_10000188_pt1 | contig 22400 bp, 17 predicted proteins | sample AntDrymUQ8642106_2_FD_105498 | JGI IMG/M metagenome (GOLD analysis project Ga0136640, IMG submission 105498) | Polar desert sand microbial communities from Dry Valleys, Antarctica - metaG UQ864 (21.06) | ecosystem: Environmental > Terrestrial > Soil > Desert | place: Antarctica: Dry Valley...
CCATTCCAGTCCGCCGCGTCGCCAGACGTAGGCGTACGCGACGAGCAGCGCGAGGATGAACAGCACCATCTCGACGAGGCCGAAGATGCCGAGTGAGTCGTTGGCCACGGCCCAGGGGTAAAGGAAGATGATCTCGATGTCGAAGACGATGAAGAGCATCGCCGTCAGGTAGTACTTCACCGGGAACCGACCGGCTCCCAGCGGTTGGTGCACCGGCTCGATCCCGCACTCGTAGGCGTCGAGCTTGGCCCGGTTGTAGCGGCGCGGTCCGATGAAAGGGGCAGCGGCGACGGAGAAGATGGCGAACCCGGCGGCCAGGGCGAACAGCGCCACGATGGGGACGTACTGAGAGAGCATGCGTCAGTCCCTCCCGGGTCGTGTCGTCGGGGTCATGGTCGGGGTCACACTTGCGGGCGTGAAGCGTGTGAACCCTACGGCGTCCGGGCTCATCTCAGACTGCCGGGGCCAGTCGGGTCAGCGCGTTGATGATCCGATCCATGGTGTCGCCACCGTGTGGATCGGTCAGGTTGGCGAGCAGTTTCAGCACGAACCGCATCAGCCTCGGGTGCGACAACCCGCGCTGGGTGGCCAGTTTCATGACCGCCGGATTCCCGATCAGGTCGACGAAGATGCCGCCCAGCCGGTAATAGCCGCCGTAGCCATCCTTGAGCGCCTGCACGTAGCCGCGCAGGACCGCCTCGCGGGCCGGACCGGCCGGCCGGGCGAGTGCCTGCACGATGTGTTCAGCGGCGATCTTCGCGGTCTCCATGGCATAGGCGATGCCCTCGCCGTTGAAGGGGTTCACCGCCCCGCCCGCGTCACCAACGAGCAGCATGCCGCGCGTGTAGTGCGGTGTGCGGTTGAAGCCCATTGGCAGCCCACCGCCGCGGACCGGCCCGGTTGCATTGTCCTCGGTGAAACCCCACTCCTCGGGCAGACCGCCGAGCCACGCGCCGAGCAGGGCGCGGTAGTCGACGCTCTGGAAGGCCGCGCTGGAGTTCAAGATGCCGAGGCCCACGTTGCTGGTGCCGTCACCGATCCCGAAGATCCAGCCGTATCCCGGCAGCAGCCGCCGGTCCGGCCCCGTCTCGTCCCACAGTTCCAGCCAGGACTCGAGGTGGTCGTCGTTGGTCCGAGGCGAGGTGTAGTACCGGCGTACGGCGACGCCCATCGGCCGGTCCTCGCGCTTGGTGATCCCGAGCGACACCGCCAGCCGCCCGCTCACGCCGTCGGCCGCCACGACCAGCGGAGCGCGGTACGTCGTCGGTGTCTTGTCCGGCCCGACCCTGGCCTGTACGCCGACGATCCGGCCGGCCACGTCGAGTTCGGCTCCGACCACCCAGGTCTGCTCCTGCAGCCGGGCGCCGGCCTTGAGCGCCTGCCGGGCGATCAGGTCGTCGAGGTCTGCCCGCGGCCGGACCAGCCCGTAGTCCGGCCAGGAGGCGAGTTCCGGCCAGGGCAGTTCGAGCCGGTGCCCGCCGGCGATCACCCGCAGACCCTTGTTGCGCAGCCAGCCGGCCTCCTCGCTGGTGTCGATCCCGAGGTCGAGCAGGCTTCGCACCGAGCGCGGGGTCAGACCGTCGCCGCAGACCTTCTCCCGCGGGAAGGACGTCTTCTCCAGCAGCAGCACGTCGAGTCCGGCCTGAGCCAGGTAGTACCCGGCAGTCGATCCGCCCGGGCCGGCGCCGACGACGATGACGTCGGCGTCGTTGTCGGCGGAGAGGCTCATGCGGAGATCCCAGTCATCTGCTTGTGAAGGATTTCACGATGTCGATTGTGAAGGATTTCACGATGTCTGCCGCCAGTGTATGCGTCCGGACGGGGTGGTTCCACGCCGGAGGCCAGCGCCGTACAGCGTGCTCCTCAGGAGTCGACGCTGCTCCGCCGGGCGCGATGCAGCGTGACTATCCCGCCGGTGAGATTGCGCCACTGAACCCGTTCCCACCCACGCGTGCCGATCCGGGCGGCAAGCTCGGATTGGTCCGGCCAGGCGCGGATCGACTCGGCGAGGTAGACGTACGCGTCGGGGTTGCTGCTGACCGCCCGGGCAATGGTCGGCAGGGCGCGCATCAGGTACTCGACATACACCGTCTGAAACGGCTGCCAGGTCGGCCGGCTGAACTCGCACACGACCAGGTTGCCGCCCGGTCTGGTGACCCGGGCCATCTCGGCGAGCACGGCATCCGGGTCGGCGACGTTGCGCAGACCGAACGCGATGGCGACGGCGTCGAAGCTGGCGTCGGCGAAGGGCAGCCGCAGCGCGTCAGCCGCCACGAGCGGTACGCCGCGACGGCGGCCCTCACGCAGCATGCCGAGGGAGAAATCGCTGGCCACGCAGTCCGCCCCGCTGCGCGCCAGCTCGACCGTCGAGACGGCGGTGCCGGCGGCGACGTCGAGGACGCGCAGGCCGGGGCCGAGGCCGAGCGCCTCGCGGGTGATCCGCCGCCAGCGCCGGTCCTGCCCGCCGGCGAGCACGGTGTTGGTGAGGTCGTAGCGGCGGGCTACACCGTCGAACATCGCCGCCACGTCGGCGGGCCGCTTGTCCAGCGACGCCCGGTTCCCGCGGTCCCCCATCGCGTCATCTTGTCAGCGGTTTCGCGTCACGGGTGGCGTGGATCCACTGACAACTTCTCGGGTGGCACGTCCAGGGCCCTGGCAAGATGCCTGAGGCACCGAGCACTGTGTAAGCGCAGCGCCGGGGTAGGGAGCCGCAACCACGGTGCCGTCCAGCATGATCTCGTTCTGCCGGTCCATATCGTCGAGCCAATGCTCAGGGGTCAGGTGCTGCGCCCCGTCGACCTCAGCGACGACCCGGGTGCCATCCGCGCGCAACCACTCGGCATCGAGATAGCGGCGACGCCCGTCGACCACCCGGATCGACTGCTGGCGCGGTGGCGGCAAGTTCGCCCGCCGGCACAGCCGGATGAAGTCGATATCGGCCAACGAATGGCACCCGCCACCGATGTCAGCCAGGGCCAGGGCAAGCGGGCGCGGGAAGCCTGGGGACGAACCGCCCTCGGGCTACGACGATGTGCACCTCGGTTCGCTCGAAGCCACGTAGCCCAGCCACCTCCGCCGCGGTCCAGGCGGCCAGTGCCGCCCGCGGACCACCGTGCAGAACGGCAATCCAGCGTCGCTGGGTGTCGGCCAGCGGTCCCCGATGCATGGCGACGACGCGCGGGCCGATCAACCTCCAGCGCCCAGCCCTGATCTCGCTGCGGATGCGATGCCGGGTGACGCCGAGCCGGGCCAGTTGGGTCCGCGACAGCACGCCTCCTGCGCCGCGGCAAGCTCGTCGAGGGCCCGAGCACTGTGCTGGCGCCGAGCCGGTGTGACCACGTGCCGCAGAGTGCGTCGGGCGCCTGCGCCGCGGAGCCGTCCCTACACAGCCCGGAGAGCCTCCACAGTCCTCAGGCACCCCTTGCACAAGGTGCTTGCGGATGGTCCACACGTCGCGCTCGCAAGCAGTCCACGGCCGCTGTGGCCAGCGGACGACTGATCCCCCGACCGCGGGACTCCGTACGACGTAGAACTCGGCCAGATCGCCGAGCAGGCCCGGCGGCAGGCCGTCCCCGGGATCGGACACAGTGATACGTCGGATCTCGATCATGAGCAACTCCTCCGGTTCGAATGGGTATGCGGGCCGGAGGGCGTACGGCGGGGCTCGGGCGAACGGTCACCATCGCATGCCACCCAGGGTAGATCGCAGTTGGTGATCGCCGACCACCCCTTCGCGGAAGTTGTCAGCGGCTCCGCGTCACGGGTGACGCGAAACCGCTGACAACTTCTGGGGCGGTCCGGGACCCGGCACGGCGGCGGCTCGTAGGCTGGGCACGTGAGCGGGCCCAGCGGGCGAACCAACGGGTTGCGCGTGCCGCAGAGCAAGAGCAGCGAGGTGGGCTGGTGAGCTTGGCCGTTTCCTCGCCGCCTACCGCCGTGCGGTCGGTGCCGGTCGCCGACCCCGGGGAACTACTCACCCGCCTCCCCCGCGAACGGGCGCTGGCCTGGGTGCGCGGCGGCGACGGGCTAGTCGGCTGGGGTGAGCTGGCCCGGGTCGAGGTAGGGGGCGCGGACGCCTTCAGCGTGGCGGCCTCCTGGTGGGACGAGCAGTGCTCGTCGATGGTCGTGGACGACGCGGTCGGCCTGGCCGGATCGGGTCCGGTCTGCTTCGGCAGCGCCGCGTTCGACCGGCGTACGGCGGGATCGGTGTTCGTCATCCCGCGGGTCGTGCTCGGCCGACGGGGTGGCCGGTCCTGGCTGACCACGTTCGGATCGGACCGGGACCTGCCCGCGCCGGCGCGGCCCGCAGGACCCGACGCGGTGGCGTACGCCGACGGGGCACTCAGCCAGGCCGAGTGGTGCGCAGCGGTCGCGGCGGCGGTCGAGCGGATCCGGGCCGGCGAGCTGGACAAGGTGGTGCTGGCCCGCGATCTGCTGGCGCGGACCGAGCCGGCGGTCGATCCGCGGTTCCTGCTGCAGCGACTGGCCGGCCGCTACCCCGAGTGCTGGACGTTCGCAGTCGACGGGCTGCTCGGGTCGACACCGGAACTGCTCGTCAGCCGCCGGGGACGGCAGGTCACCTCGCGGGTACTCGCCGGCACTGTGCGGCGTGGTCGCGACGCCGAGGACGAGCGCCTCGTCGCCGAGCTGCTCGCCAGCCACAAGGACCAAGAGGAACACCGGTACGCCGTCCGCTCGGTGGCCGACGCGCTGACGCCGTACTGCCGTGAACTGGACGCCCCGGACACTCCGGAGGTGCTGCGGCTGGCGACGGTTGCCCACCTGGCCACAGTGGTCTCCGGCCGGCTGGGAACTGACACCGCTGTGCTGAGCCTGGTCGAGGCGCTGCATCCCACTGCCGCGGTCTGCGGTACACCCACCGGCATCGCCCTCGATCTCATCCCCGACCTGGAACGGATGGATCGCGGGCGGTACGCCGGGCCGGTCGGCTGGATGGACTCCGCCGGCGACGGTGACTGGGGCATCGCGCTGCGGTGCGCCGCTGTCGACGGCGAGCGGGTCCGGTTGTTCGCCGGCTGCGGGATTGTCGCCGGCTCCGATCCTGAGGACGAACTTGCCGAATCCCACGCCAAGCTGGTGACTATCCGCGACGCCCTCGAGGGCCTGTAACCCGGCCTCGATGATCATGGGGTTCGGCCGGTCCTGAGCGGTCAAACCCCATGATCATCGCCGAACGGGAGGTCATTACCGCGAATGGCGCGGCTGACGGCCTGTTGCAGCTGCTGGTGCAGTGCCGCGGTCTGCTCGCGACGGGTCCGGACGAGGACCAGCCGCGGGCCGGAGCCGGAGCCGGAGCCGGAGCCGGAGAGAGCATCCGACAGGTCGGCCGCGTGGTCGACAACGGTGCACGCCCAACCGGCCGCGCCTGCCACGGCGGCCAGGTCGAGGCCGTGCGGTGTGCCGAAGAGCCGTTCGAACCCCTGCTGGCCGGCCGGCGGCAGCAGCGAGAAGATGCCGCCGCCGTCGTTGTCCACGATGACAAGCGTCACGTCCGGCCGCAGCTCCCCCGGCCCCAGCACCAGACCACCGTGGTCGTGCAGGAACGCGAGATCACCGATCAGCGCGTACACCGGACCGCCGTGCGCCAGCGCGGCGCCCACGGTCGTCGAGGCGAGCCCGTCGATACCGCTCGCGCCCCGGTTGCCGATCACCGTCACGTCCTCGCGGCCGGTCGAGTATGCCTCCAGGTCGCGGATCGGTCGGCTGGAGCCCGCCAGCAGCAGCGCACCGGCCGGTAGTCCGCGCATGAGGTCGCGGGCCAGCCGGGGTTCGCTGGGTTCCGGCACGCCGTCGAGCACCGCGTCCACCGCAGCTCGTGCGGCCGCGTCAGCCGCCTGCCACCGGCCCAGCCACTCCGTAGCGTCCCGAGGCCGCGCAGTCGGGACCGCCGGGACCACGACGTCCGCGCGACGCAGCGGGTCCGCCCACCGCAGCCGGGGGTCGACGACCACGTGCCGGCCGGTGCCGGCCAGCCACCCGAGCAGGCTCCGGGACAGCCCGGGCTTGCCGACGACGACCACCGCCTCCGGGCGGACAGCGGCAGCAAAGTCGGGATCACCCAACAGCAGGGGGTACGTCGGCACAGCGTGCGTGCCGGCGCGTGCGTTACCGGTGGGTTCGGACAGCAGCGGCCAGCCGAGCGTCTCGGCCAGGAGTCGGGCAGCAGCCGGGTCGACGGCGCCGTGCCCGACCACGACGGCGCCGCGCTCCGGTATCGGCCCGAGTACCTCCTCCAGTGGCCGAGGTCTCGGCTCGTCGACCAGCACCTGCGTCCACAGTGGACGGTCTGCTCGACCGTCCAGTGGTTCGACCCAGTCGTCGGAGCCGTCTGGCACGAGCGGCTCACGAAACGGCACGTTGAGGTGCACCGGCCCGGCGTCCGTCGCATGCCCGGCGGCTGCCAGCGCGCGGGCCGTGAGCGAGCGCCAGTAGCCCACGGCGCCTGGCCGGTCTTCAGCAACGCCGATGTCGGTGAAGAACCGGACCGCGTCGCCGTACAGGCCGATCTGGTCGATGGCCTGGTTCGCGCCGGTTGCCCGCAGCTCCGGCGGCCGGTCGGCCGTCAGGACGATCAGCGGGATGCCGACCTGCGATGCCTCGACCACCGCCGGGTGCAGGTTGGCGGCAGCTGTCCCCGACGTACAGAGGACCGGGACCGGCCTTCGCGACACCATCGCGAGCCCCAGCGCGAGAAAGCCGGCAGAACGTTCGTCGATGCGAACGTGCAGCCGGATCCGGTCATCGGCGTCCAGGGCCAGCGCAAGGGGCGCCGACCGCGACCCGGGAGACAGCACAGCGTCGCGTACGCCGCCGCGCGCCATCTCGTCGACGAGCACGCGGGCCAGCGCCGTGGACGGGTTCACCCGCGCGAGGCTAACCAATCCACCGGCCGCCACCGCCGGGAGCAGTCGGAGGCTCGCTCGACCGTACCTGTTCATAGTCGACCGGCGGCCGGAGTTGGATAGGCGGATGAGCCATGATGTCGCGCGCGAGCTGCTGAGCCGGTACCCGCTTGTGGACGGGCACAACGACCTGGCCTGGGCGATGCGGCTGCAGGCTGGGTACGACTTCGAGCGGCTGGACATCGCCGTACCGCAGCCCACGCTCCACACCGACATCCCGAAGCTGCGCGAGGGCGGCGTCGGCGCCCAGTTCTGGTCGGTTTACGTGCCGGCGTACATCCCGGATCCGGTGACCGCAACGCTGGAGCAGATCGACGCCGTCCACACCATGGTGACCCGCTACGCCCACACGTTCGGGCTGGCGAGGACCGCCGATGAACTCGGCGTGGTCACGGCGGACGGCCGGATCGCCTCGCTGCTCGGCGCGGAGGGCGGCCACTCGATCGACTGCTCGCTGGGGACGCTGCGCACGCTCTACGCCCTGGGCGTGCGGTACCTGACCCTGACGCACAACCACAACATCCCCTGGGCCGACTCGGCCACCGATGTACCCGCGGTGGGCGGGCTGACGGCGTTCGGCGAGGAGGTGGTCCGGGAGATGAACCGCCTGGGCATGCTCGTCGACTGCTCCCACGTCTCTCCCGACACGATGCGCTCCGCCCTGCGGGTCAGCAAGTCACCGATCCTGTTCTCGCACTCCTCCGCACGAGCGTTGTGTGACCACCCGCGCAACGTGCCGGACGACGTACTGGGGTCGCTCGCGGCCAACGGCGGCGTGTGCATGGTGACGTTCGTCCCGAAGTTCGTTGATCAGGCCTGGGCGGACTGGCAGGCGGAGGCCGACGAGGCTGCCCGCGCCGCCGGAGTCGACACCCGCGACATCGCCGCCGGGGACGCCTTCGATGCCCGCTGGGCCGACCGGCATCCACGGCCGGTGGCCCGGCTGGAGCAGGTGGCCGACCACATCGAGCACGTACGGGATGTGGCCGGGATCGAGCACGTCGGCATCGGCGGGGACTACGACGGCACGACGACCTTGCCGGCCGGCCTGGAGGACGTGTCGTGCTACCCGGCGCTGGTCGCCGAACTGCTCGATCGACGGTGGTCAGAGCCGGATCTGGCTGCGCTGCTGGGCGGGAATGTCATCCGCGTCCTCCGGGCGGCCGAGGACACCTCGCGCTCGCTCCGAGAGCTCCGGGGACCGTCGCTGCGGACGATCGTGGAGTTGGACGGCTGACCGGCTGGCGGCTGCCCCGCAGGCGACTTTGCCTGTCCGGTGGCCGCGTGCCCCGCGACTTTGCCTGTCCAATGGCCGCGTGAATCGGACATATCGGGCAAGCCGGCGGCCACCCGGCAGGCAAAGTGAGGGTGGGGGAGCTCGGCCGGGGCGCTCAGGTGATCGTGGTCCGGGCGGTGGCGGAGGCCTCGCTGGCGACGTACAGCCGGCCGGCCCTCCGGATGCACGCGAACACGGCTACGTGCAGCGGTGCCGGTTCGGCCACCGGCAGGCCAGCGTCGAGTTCATAGCGAGTGTTCGTGACCTTGCGCCTGCTGGCCAGCGGATCGTCGGGACCGGCCGGGGGAGCGTCGGCCCGGGACAGTACGACGACCTCGGTGCACCCCGGCGGCCAGGTCCACCGCAGCATGCCCTCGGACCAGTGCAATCCGCTCGCTGCCGGTAGCCGAACGTACGCCGAACTCGCCCCAGCCACCGCTGCAGTCCGACCGATGCTCAGCACGACGTAGTCGGTCACCGCTGCCGCCTGGTGTGCGTCCACCGCAAGCCCCGGCCCCATCGCCGGGACCGGAACGCCGAGGCGGTCCGCGTCGTCGACAACCGTGCCGGGCAACGGCGGGTGCATCCCCTCCGGCAGTCGGCGCACCTCCGCCCGGCCGGACATCGGCGGCGGGTAAACCAGCCGGATCCGGCGCCCGTACGGCGCGGCGAGCAGCGTTGGCACCGGTGGCGGCAGGTCGGCCGCCGCGGCAGGACAGGCCGACTCACCCCCCACAGCGGCAGGACGGGCCGACTCACCCCCCGCGGCAGCAGGACGGGCCGACGCAGCGGACCGGACCGGCTGGCTCGCGCCGTGAGCGTCACCGGCCGGACCGCTGCGGGCCTCGGGCGCGGCGATTCCGGCGCGGCGCGCGACCACCGCGTACTCAGCTGCGGCCCCCCGTGCACCGTCCTCCAGCGACGTGGCCCGGGTGACGCCGACCGGTCGGGCGGTCCCGTCCGCGCCGATGCGCAGCACCCGGTAGTCCACCGGTCCGGCAGAGATCGACGGCTGCCACGAGATCGTGGCCCCGTCGGGCATGACATCGACGCGGACGCCGGTGGCAGGCGCGACCCCCGCGTCCGTGAGCGCCGCTCGGGTCGGTTCGTGGTCCCCGACGCCAGCGAGGACGTCGAGCAGGGCCAGTTCCCGCGTCGTGCCGGCCAGCTGCAGGGCAGCTGCGAGCGCCGCATCCGCCTCGGCCAGCCGCTCGCGTGCCTGCGCCAGCAACCCCTGCGCGGACTGCCCCCGCGGGCCGGGTACGTCGCGGGCCACCGCGACCAGTCGCTCCAGTGCCGTACTTGCCTCGGCGTACCGCTTGGTTGCGACCGCGCTGACGGCGGTCCGCCAGCGCTGCTCGGCCTCGGCGAGGATCGCGTCGACCTCGTCGCGCACGGCCCGGATCGGCGGCATCATCCCGCCGGCGGACGCCCGGGCCGCGCCGACGTGCGACCTCGCCGCCAGCACGAGGCCGTCGCGCAGCGCCGCACGAGCCAGCGACAGCTCCCGATGCCAACCCGATTCCGGCGCTGCCGCCGGTGTGCTCGGTCGAGCGCTCGCAGCCGGGGCGCACGTGCCGCCCACCGGCTGAACCCGCACCGGTACGCCGAACTCCGCCGCGAGCTGTGCCAGCACGGACAGCGCCCGATCCCGGTCGAGGCCGGCGGCCTGCGCCTCACCGAGCAGGTGCGCCTGGTCGTCGGAGGTCAGCTCGTCCTCGACCAGGACGGCTGCGGCCACCCGTGACCGGAGCCGGGTCAGGACGTCCGAACGCACGCTGTCGAGATAGCCGTCCGGATCACCGTTGACGAGCAGAACCGTCACAGCCGCCAGCAAATCGTCGACGAGCGCCCGGCGCCGGTCGGGTCGCAGTTCCCGGTTGCGGGCGGCCATCGCGTCGCGGCGCTCGCGCACCCGCTGACGGTCCGCGCCGGGCGGTAGCCGCAGCAGGTCGTACAGGCTCGCCGCCGGCGCGGTCCCGTCCAGCTGCCCCAGTTCCTCGAGGTCGGCCCGGACCTGCCGGTGCACGCCATCGTCGGACGCGGGGGCCGGTCGCCCCGCCCGTATGACGCGGTGCCGGCGCAGCCTGGTGTTGAAGCCTGCGTCGTCCAGCCCGGCGGCGAGTGCGAACCGGCGCAACCCGTCCAGCTTGTCCTCGGGAACACCGCCGAAGCGCTCCACCAACCGGCGCAACGCCGCGTCCAGTCCAGCGTAGCGCTCCTCCTCGCGCCTGAACCGATCGGCGACTGTCCGTTCCGCGAGCCACTGACGCCCGTCCCGGGTTCGCATCCGAGGGGCGATGTCGGCATGGATCGCAAGCATGGCGATCACCACCCCGCGGTACTTGGGATGGTCGCGCTGCTTCTGCCAAAACGCCCACACCGCGTCGATCTGCGCAGCCACCGCCGCGTCGGACAGCGCAGCCCCCTCGACCAGCGGCAGGTCGTAGATCTCGAACGGGTCGGACTGCTCAGGGCCGCCCCGGGCGTCGACGGCGGCGAGGACCCGCTTGCGGTAGGCGTTGCCGTCGAACGCAGGCAGCGCACCGGCAACGGACATCAGACCTCCCGGCGGTGCACCCGAGCCGGTCGGGCCCGGCGGTGCGCCCCAGCCGGCCGGGCCTGGCGGTGTACCCGAGCCGGTCGGGCCCGGCGGTGCGCCCCAGCCGGCCGGTCAGGCATCAGTTCTCCCGGCGGCGAAGCCGGTCGACCTGAGCCCGCTCCCGCGCCACGTCGGCCTGGCTCAGCGCGGCGCTGGTCTCGATCCGAACCTTCAGCGGCCGGTCGGTGAGGCCCTCGTGCAGGGCGGTGAGCTCGAGTATCCCGTCGAAGCCCATCCGCAGCGTGACCTCGATCTCGCTGCCGGCCGGATACCCCGGCGGGATGTCGACGATCGACGCCTCCGCGATGAGCTTGCCGTCCTCCGGCCGGGGCGACTCCGACCCGCCGCCCTGCTCCACGACCCGCAGCGTCACCACCGGCTGGTCGTCGTACACCGTTCCGAACGACCGGCGGACGGCGACGGGTAACCGGTCGTTGCGATGCACGAGGAACACGACGCCGCCCTCGCCGTATCGGTCCAGAGCCAGCACACCGAAGCCGCGCGAGCAGACGTTGAGCACTTGGACCTCGACCGTACGGCGGACCTCGTCGGCGCTGAGCCCGTAGGCCTGGCCCAGCCGCTGGCACGCCGCCTGCAGGTCGGCCGGGTCCGCCAGCTCGATCGGGCTGCCGTCGACCAGCTGGCCGCGGGTGATCAGGTCGGCGGCCAGCAGCCGCTCCAGCGACTTCTTGCGGCCGTAGATCGCCGCACCCTTGGCAACCGCGAGATCCGGATCGTGCAGTTCGGCTGGTACGCCGAGCTCGGCGGTCAACCGGGCGGCGACCGCCGGCATCCGGCTGGAGCCGCCGACGAGCAGGACCCGGTCGATGCCCTGAACGCCCCGTTCGCGAGCCGCCGTCACCGCGGAGCGGGTCAACTCCATCGTCCGGTCGAGCAGGCCGGCGGTGAGCCGTTCGAACTCCGCGCGAATGACCGTCACGTCCAGGCGTCGGCCGTCGTGCTCGACCGGTACGACGACGCTGTCGCGCCCGGTGAGTTCCCGCTTGGCACGCTCGGCGGCCAGGATCAGTGCCTGGCCGCCGGCGCTGTCGTCGAGTGGGTCCTCCGCGTCTGGGTGGGCCGCGGTGAAGGCGTGGGACAGGTGCACGGCGAGCTTCTCGTCCCAGTCCGCACCGCCGAGCTCGTGGTCGCCGTCGATGGCCACCACTGCCAGCCGCCGCTGCGCCAGCTCGACGATCGTCACGTCCACCGTGCCGCCGCCGAGGTCGTAGACGAGGGCTACCTCGGCATCCTCGGTGCCGCCGGCCGTGCGGCCGCCACCGAGCCGGGCGAATCCGTAGGAGAGCGCCGCCGCAGTGGGTTCGTTGATCACGTCCAGCACTGTCAGGTCGGCGTACTCCCCCGCCAGTTTCGTGGCCCGTCGTTCCTCGTCGCCGAAGTACGCCGGCACGGTGATCACGACGTCCCGCACCGGCCCGGCGGTGCTGAACCCGGTCTCGCTGACGAGCGCCTTGAGCACGAGGCTGCTCACCGCGGGCGCCGACCAGGACCGGCCGTGGCTGACGAAGCGCCACTCGCCGTCGCCCATCCGCCGCTTGACCAGCGTGCAGACGTCCTCGGGCTGGGCCCGGGCCAGGGCCCGGGCCGGCTCGCCGGTCACGTAGTCGTCCGGCCCGACGAACAACACGACACTGGGCAGCGTCACCGACCCGTCGAGCAAGGCAACGACCTCGGGTGCCCCGTCCGGGCTCACCTGGGCCAAGCAGCTGTACGTCGTGCCAAGATCGATGCCGTAGACGGTGCCCGAGGATATTCGGGAGCCGCTGACCATGCCGAGGACAGTAGCGGCTGGCACGCGGGCGCTGGCGCCCGCCGCCGACCGCGGGGACGGCTAGGGTCGAGCCACGAGCGGCGAGCCGGACCGCGGCAGCAGAAGGAGCGAATCCAGATGGGCATCGACTACACCAAGCGGCCACAGACGCCGGCGCAACCGCCGGTCCCACCGCCGTCGGCTCCCCAGGCTCCGCCTGCGTACGGCGCGCCGCCGCCACCGCAGCAGCACCAGCAGCAGGGCGGCAACGTGTCGCTGTCCAAGCTGACCCTGACCAAGTCCGCGCCGTCGGTGTCGCTCAGCAAGACCGGCGGGGGCGGCGGCGTACTGCGGGTCAACCTGAACTGGAACGCCCGGCCGGAGGGTCAAGCCACCGGCGGCTTCTTTAAGCGCCTGGCGGCAGGAGCATCGTCGGGTGCGATCGACCTCGACCTGGGTTGTCTGTACGAGTACGCCGACGGCTCCAAGGGAGTCGTGCAGGCCCTCGGCAACGCCTTCCGCGGCCAGCATCCGCTGCCTTCCGGGGAGTCGATCATCTGGCTCGACGCCGACGACCGGTCGGGCACGAACACCGGCGGGGAGAACCTGCACGTCGACCTGCGGCACACCGCCTCGATCCGCCGGATAATCGTGTTCGCGCTCATCTACGAGGGCGTCCCGAACTGGGGCGCCGCGGATGCGGTAGTCACAATGTTCCCCGTGTCCGGGCCGCAGATCGAGGTACGCCTCGACGAGCACGATCCCCGAGCGCGGATCTGCGCCGTCGCGCTGCTGGAGAACCGAGGCGGCGAACTCGTCGTCAACCGCGAGGTCCGCTACATCAACGGCGGACAGGACGTGCTCGACCGGCAGTACGGCTGGGGCATGAACTGGAGCCCCGGCCGCAAGTAGCTCACCGCGCGGCCCGCACCCGTTGCCTCCAGAGCGCCTCCGTCTCGGCATCGGCCAGTACCGCGTCGAGCAGGTCCGGCTCCACCCGGCGCACGGGCAGGGCACCGTCCACGGGCAGCAACGGCTGTGAGCACAGGTCCCGGGTGAGCAGCTGCACCGTGGCCAGCCCGCAGGCGTAGGGCAGTTCCGGCAGCGCCGCAGCGAGGGCGAGTCCGGCGGCGATGCCGACCGAGGTCTCCAGCGCGGAGGACACCACGACCGGGAGGCCGCAGGCCTCGGCGACGGCGAGCGCCCGGCGCACGCCCCCGAGCGGCTGCACCTTAAGCACGACGATGTCCGCCGCCGCCAGACCCGCGATCCGCAGCGGGTCCGCCGCCGTCCGGACCGACTCGTCCGCGGCCAGCGGCACGTCCACCCGGCGGCGGACCGCGGCGAGTTCGGCCAGGGTGGCGCAGGGCTGCTCGACGTACTCCAGTCCGAACCGGTCCAGCGCCCGGATGGCCCGAACCGCCGCGTCGACGTCCCACGCCGCGTTCGCGTCCACGCGGATGCGCCCGCCGGCGCCCAGCTCGCCCCGGACGGCCGCCACCCGGTCGAGGTCGTCGGCCAGGGACTGACCCGGCTCTGCCACCTTGACCTTGGCCGTCTTGCAGCCGGCGGAGTCGCGGACGATCCGGGCCGCCTCGTCGGGGCCGACGGCAGGCACTGTCACGTTGACCGGAATCAGGTCGCGAAGCGGCGCCGGCCAACCGTCGTACGCCGCCTCACACGCCGCCGCCCACCACCGTGCGGTGACGGGCGGCCCGTAGTCCAGGAACGGGGAGAACTCCCCCCAGCCGGCCGGGCCGCGGAGCAGGACTCCCTCGCGTACGCCGATACCGCGAAACCGCGTTCGCATGGGGATCGAGAACACGCGAATGTCCACTGTGGACTCAGCGGTTCCGGCCGGAGGCGTGGGATCCACCGGCATTACTGTATTCGGATGCCCTCCCGGCCCCTGCACGCTCTGCGGCTACCCCCGGGTCGGCAGGTACTCGAGGCGCTGGCGGCCGCGATCGGCGGCGGCCCCGCAGTCCTCCCGCTCGACCCGAAAGCACCGGCCGCCCGGCGAGATCGCCAGCTGGACCTGCTGCGTCCGCACGCGCTGGTCGACGGGGACGGCACCCACCAGCTGGCGGGCGCCGAGGACGTGGACGACGACATCGCGGTCGTCGTCCAGACATCGGGATCCTCCGGTACGCCGAAGGGTGTGCAGCTCACCGCCGCAGCGTTGCTGCACTCGGCCACCGCCACGTTGTCGAGGCTCGGCGCGGCACCCGGCCAGCGGTGGCTCTGCTGCCTGCCCACCCATCACATCGCCGGGGTGCAGGTGCTGCTCCGGTCGCTGGTCGCGGCCTCGACGCCAGAAATCTGGTCGGCCTTCGACGACGTGGCCGGGCTCGGCACCAGTTCCGCGGACTACGTCTCGCTGGTACCGACGATGCTGTACCGCGCGTTGGAGGCCGGCGTCGACCTGACCGGCTTCCGGGCCATCCTGCTGGGCGGCGCGGCGGCCTCGCCGGAGCTGTTGCGGCGGGCCGCCGATGCCGGTGCGCGGGTGGTGACGACGTACGGCATGAGCGAGACCGGTGGCGGGGCGGTGTACGACGGCGTACCGCTCGACGGTGTGCGCGTCGCGGTTGATCCCACCGGGCGGATCCGGCTGGGCGGCCAGGTCCTCGCCGCCGGCTACCGGCTGGCGCCCGAGCTGACCGCTGCCGCTTTTGTTGACGGCTGGCACCTCACGCAGGACGCCGGTCGCGTGGCTGCCGACGGTCGACTGCAGGTACTCGGGCGGCTCGACGAGATCGTCGTATCCGGAGGGGTCAACGTGTCGCTGGCCGAGGTCGACCGGGCGCTGAGCGCCCATCCGGCGGTGGCCCAGGCGGCGGCGTACGCCCGGCCGGACCCGGAGTGGGGCCAGTCCGTCGTAGCGGTCGTGGTGCCGCGAAGGCCCGCCCCGTCGCTGGATGAACTGCGCACCTTCGTCGCCGACCTCGCCGGCGCCGCCGCTGCCCCACGCGCGCTGGTGCTCGTCGCGGATCTGCCGATGCTGGCCGGTGGCAAGCTGGACCGCTCCGCGCTGGCCCGGCTCGGAACGACCGCCGCCTCGTGAGCCTGATCACGCCTGCCCCTCGGGTCGACTTTGCCCGTCCAGTGGTCGCCAGAGCGCCCGAAATGTCCGTTCCTCCCGGCCACCCCGCAGGCAAAGTCGCCGGAGAGAACTTGTGACGACGGCGGCGCAGTGGATGGAAGGGGCCCGGCCGCGGACCCTGCCGGCCGCGGTGACGCCCGTCGCCGTCGGGACCGGGCTCGCGTTCGGCGACGACCTGACGCGGTGGGCTCCGGCGACGCTGGCGCTGGTCGTCGCGCTGGCGCTGCAGGTCGGTGTCAACTACGCCAACGACTACAGCGACGGCGTCCGGGGCACCGACGCCCAGCGGGTCGGCCCGTTCCGCCTGGTCGGTTCTGGCGCTGCCAGTCCGTCGTCGGTGCGCTCGGCCGCCTTCGCGGCGTTCGGCGTCGCAGCCGTTACCGGGCTCGTCCTCGCCGCGCTCACCTCCTGGTGGCTTGTCGCGGTGGGCGCCGCCTGCCTGGCCGCGGCGTGGACGTACACCGGGGGAAACAAGCCGTACGGTTACCGGGCCCTCGGCGAGCTGTCGGTGTTCGTGTTCTTCGGGCTGGTCGCCGTCGTGGGCACCTACTTCGTCCACAGTGGACACATCACCCTGCTCGCCGCCCTGGTGGCGATCCCGGTCGGCATGCTGGCCTGCGCCTTGCTGGTGGTCAACAACCTGCGCGACATCCCGACCGACGCCACCGCCGGCAAGCAGACGCTGGCGGTCGTGCTGGGCGATCGGCGTACGCGCCTCCTCTCGATCGTTCTGCTCCTGGCTCCGTTCGTGATCGCTGGCCTGCTGACAACGCTGCGGCCGTGGGCCTGGCTGCCGGTTGTCGCAATACCGCTGGCCATCGCGCCGGTTCGGCACATTCGAGCGGGAGCGGCCGGCAGCGCGCTCATCGCCACCCTGCGCGACACCGGACGGCTGCAACTGGTGTTCGGGCTGCTCCTCGCCGTCGGGCTCGCCGCCGGCTGACCCTCGCCGTACGGGCTCGCCTCGCCTCAGCGCGGCTTCGACCGGACGTCGGTGGACGGGTCCTCCCCTGAGGGAACCCTGCCCTCCCAGCGCGTCGACAGTACGACGGTGGTGCGGGTACGGGAGACGCCGGGAAGCCGGGAGATCGCCGCGATCGCGTGCTCCAGCGCCGGCATGTCGGCGACACGCACCTTCAGCAGGAACGACTCCTCGCCGGCCACGAACCAGCAGTCCTCGATCTCCAGCATCTGGGCCAGCGCGCGCGACAGGTCCTGCTCGGCCTTGTGGTCGGACTCGAAGACGCCGACCAGCGCGGTCACGTCGAGGCCGACCGCGGCCGGCGCGACGGTGGCGTGGTAGCCGGTGATGATGCCCGATGCCTCGAGCTTGCCAACTCGTTCGTGCACGGCCGGCGCGGACAGCCCCACCTGCCGGGCCAGGTCGGCGTACGTCGCCCGCGCGTTCGCCCGCAGCTTGTGCAGGAGCGAGCGGTCGACGGCGTCCATGTCTGGCGAGTCAACAAGTGTCCGTCAGGGCCGGTCAAGTTCGGCCGCTGTTCGCTGCGGCCCCCAGACCGTGGGCGACCGGGTTACCCTGAGATCCGAAGGGGCGGTGGGCATGTTCTTCTTGGTGGCACTGATCGTGACCGTCATCCTGCTCATCGTGCTCTGGCGGGCTCTCGGTCCCGACCAACCCAGCCTCGGCGGCACTGCTCGGCCGCGTCCACAGCGTCGGCCACAGCCGCCACGTCGCCGACAGCAGCTGCCGCCCGACGACAACCCCGACTTTCTCCGGGACCTTGACCGCCGGGCCCGCCCCGAGGAGTAGCTCAGGTCAAGCCCGAGTACGAGTGCAACCCGGACACGACCATGTTGACGATCAAGAAGTTGAAGGTCATCGCGAAGAAGCCGAGCAGGTTGATTCGCGCGGCCTTGACGCCCTTCCAGCCGGCGGTCGCCCGGGCGTGCAGGTAACCGGCGTACACCAGCCAGGCGATCAGCGCCCACGTCTCCTTCGGGTCCCATCCCCAGAAGCGGCCCCACGCGGACTCCGCCCAGATGGCACCGGCAATCACGGCGAACGTCCAGATCGGGAACGCGAACGCAACCGTGCGGTAGGACAACCGGTCCAGTACGGCGGCGGCGGGCAGCCGCGGGCCGAGCGCGGCGACCGGCCGCGGCATGGAGCCAGCCTCGATCACCCCGCGCTCGTACCGCTGCCGCACCAGGTAGAGCACCGTCACCACGAAGCTCAGCATGAAGACACCGGTGGCGATGATCGCGGCCGCGACGTGGATCACCAGCCAGTACGAGCGCAGGGCCGCGACCAGCGGCGCCGCATCGGCGTACAGCTTCAGGCCGGCGTAGACGAGCACGAACACCACGGGAATGAGCACGAAGACGCCGACGTGCCGCAGCCGCGGCGCCTGCCACACCAGCCAGAGGAAGGACAGCACGGTCACCAGTACGACACCCGAGGCGAACTCGAACATGTTGCCCCACGGCACCCGATCGGTGGCGACACCGCGGAGCACGAGCGAGACGATCTGCAGGCCAGCGCCGAGCACGGTGCAGGCCAGCCCGACTACACCCAGCCGCTGGCCCGGGCCGGAGGTCGTCACGGTCGCGGTGTCGGTGCGGTTCGAGCCGCCGTCGACAACGGTCGTCTGCTCGCTGCTCGTGCGCGCGACGCGCCCTCGGCGGCCGAAGGCGTACTCGCCGGCGAAGCCGACGACGCCCACCGAATAGGTCACGATCGACGCGGTGAACGCCGAGTCCGACAGCGCGGCGAGCGAGTCGTTGACGGCCATCTCAGTTCCTTCCCGGTGAGTCTGCTACCAACTTCTTCACCAGCGCCGCGAACTCGGCATCAAAGCTCCCTGAGTCGGCTCGGGAGAGCCCGCCCACGTCGACGACCGTACGAGACGTCGCAGCACCGCCAGCAGCCGGGTCGGCCGGTCGGCAGCGCAACCACAGCCGCCGCCGGCGTACGACGAGGGAGCAGAGCAGCCCGAGCAGCATGACGACCGAGGCGATCAGGACGGTCAGCTGGCCGGGGTCGTGGGACAGCTGCAGCGCTGCCCACTGCTTGTAGCCCTCGAACCGGATCTCGGTGCCGTCGGGCAATTCCAGGCTCTGTCCCGCGAGCAGGTTCCCCGCGGCCACCCGCTCCAGCACACCGCGGTCGATCTGGCGTTGGTCGAGCCGGAACACGTTCTGCGGGGCGCCGCTGTCCAGACCGATGCTGCCCTGGTACACCACGATCGCGACGGCCGGGTTGAGCGGCCGGGGGTCGACGGAGACCAGCCGGTTGTCGCCCAGGTTCGCGGCGGTCGGGACGAAGAAGCCCTCGATCGCCAGCTGGGGGTCCTCCGCGCCGGCGCCGGGCCGGTCGGGCAGTTTCAGCGCGCCGGTCGAGGCCAGCGTGGTCTGCTCCTCCGGCAGGAACGGCGCGGAGATGTCGGTCAGCTCCGAGCCGTCCGGGTAGGTGACGGTGAAACGCGGTGAGTAGCCGTGTCCGGTGAGGTAGAGCCTCACCCCGTCGGTCCGAAGCGGTGAGTTCACTTCCAAGGGGTACGTCGAGGCGGGCCCGCCGATTTCGCGGGTGTAGGTCAGCTCGGCGAGGAATCGCGCCGGGATGAGGTTGTCCTCGTACTCGGTGCTGAACCGGTCCAGGTCGGCGCAGAGCGGGGTGAGGTCTCCAGCGCCGGCGAACGGCCCGTTGCGGTAGGTGTCGTACTGCTGGAAGGAGTTGCAGAAACCCGACCCCTCCTCGACCAGGATGCTGCCCTCGTAGCCGTTCAGCTTCCCGACGGCCAACCCGGCGAGTAGCGCCACGAGCGCGCCGTGGAAGGCCAGGTTGCCGATCTCCCGCAGGTAGCCCTTCTCGGCCGACAGCTCGACGGTGCCACCGACTCGCCGGCGGACCACCCGCCAGCGGCCTCGACGCAGCGCCGCGGTCGCCGCGTCGGCGACGGCCGCCGGGGAGAGGTCACGCTCGAACGTTGCCGATTGAGGCAGCCGCTCAAGCCGGCTCGGCACCGGAGGTGGGGGCTGGCGCACCGCCCGGAAGTGCATCCGCGTCCGGGGGACCACGCACCCGATCAGACTGACGAACAGCAACAGGTAGATCGCGGCGAACCACGGCGAGCTGAAGACGTCGAACATGCTGAGCCGGTCAAGGATCGGAGCGAGGTCGGGGTGCTCGGCGTAGTACGCGCTGACCCTGCTCTGGTTTAGCGAGCGCTGCGGCAGCAGGGATCCCGGGACCGCAGCCACCGCGAGCAGGAACAGCAGCACCAGCGCGGTCCGCATGCTGGTCAGCAGCCGCCACCACCGGCGTACGACGACAATCGGGCCGGCCGAGCGACGGAGCGGTTCGACCGGATCCGGGGCGGTCGAGAGCCGCGCGACGGTATCTGTCATCCGGCGCGCCCCGGCCCGGTCCGCTTCGGTGGGATGCCGCCGGCCGGAGCCGGGCTGATGACCCTCACAGGCTGGTCGTTCCGAGCCCGGTGCTGGCGAGCCACGCGCGCAGCTCGATCATGAAGGACTCCCACAACCCGGTCACGAGCAGTACGCCCAAGACGATGAGCAGCACACCGCCCACGCGCATCACCGTGCGGGCGTGCCGGCGGGCGAAGGCGGACACTCCCAGCGCGGACCGCACGCCGACCGCGGTGAGGATGAACGGCAGCCCCAGACCCACGCAGTAGGCCAGGCCGAGCACCGCACCCCGCCCGGCGCTGCCCTCGGAGAACGCCAGCGTCTGGACCGCGCCGAGAGTCGGGCCCAGGCACGGCGTCCAGCCCAGCCCGAACACCACGCCGAGCAGCGGCGCGCCGGCGAGCCCGGCCGCGGGCATCCGGTGCAGCCGGAACTCCCGCTGCATGCCGGGAATCTTCCCGAGGAAGGCAAGACCCAGCAGGATCGTGACCACGCCGAGGACCCGATTGATCGGCGTCTGGTACTCGAGCAGCAGCCGGCCGAGCCCGCCGAAGAGCGCACCGAAGGACACGAACACCGCGGTGAAGCCGAGGACGAACAACACAGCGCCCAGCAGCACCCGCCGGCGCGCCCGGACTTCCGCCGCCGTACGCCGAGGTGCGGTGACCATAGCCGAGCCGGTCACCCCCGGGCCAGCCACCGCCGAGGCACGGCCCGCGGGAGGCGACGTCGGGTCGGGTGAGGGGCGCGTCTCGGCGCCGGCCAGGCCGGCGACGTAGGAGAGATAGCCGGGGACCAGCGGCAGCACGCACGGAGACAGGAATCCGATCAGCCCCACCAGCGCGGCGACCCCCATGGCGAGGAGCAGCGGCCCGTCGATGACGGTCTGGCTGAACGTCTCCCCGAGGCCGGCGACCGGCATCAGGACTCCCCGAGGAGCGTGTCGAGAACCGCACGAAGGGTGTCCTGGCTGACAGCGCCGACGTAGACCGCGGCCACCCGCCCGTCCCGGTCGAGCAGGATCGTGGACGGGATCGCCGTCGGCGGAAAGTCGCGGAACGCCAGGGTCACCTCCCCGCGCGGGTCGAAGATGCTCGGGAACGTGAGGCCATGGGTCTCGACGAACGCGCGGGCCAGCTGATCGACATCCTTGACATTGACACCGAGGAACGACACCCCCTCGTCCCGTACGTCGTCGTACACCTCCTGGAACTCCGGTGACTCGACCCGGCACGGCCCGCACCACGAACCCCAGAAGTTGATGACCACGACGTCACCGGCGAGGCCGGCCGGGTCGAAGGCACCGCCGTCGAGCAAGATCCCGCCGAAGTCGGGTGCCTCGCCCCGCTCGCCGACGCCGATCAGCTCGCCGGAGGGCGTCGCCTCCACGAAACGGAACTGCCCCCCGTTGTTCAGGTCGACGGCATCGGTGCCACCCGAGCATGCCGACATCGTCAGCGCAGCCGACACGGCGAGAACGGCCAGTCGCCCTCGCGCCCCCACCTCGGTCACTACCTACGCTCCCGGGACGTTGTAGGCGGGCGTCGGTCCGGCCGGCTCGGCGTACTCCACCCGCAGCAACCGCTCCCCGGCGTAGACGAGCGTCGTCAGCGAGGCGAGCCCGCATACACGGTTGCGCGGATCGTGCCAGAGTCGGCGGCCCTCGAGGTGGCTGCGCAGGGTCCAGATCGGCAACTGGTGACTGACGCACACCGCCTCGCGCCCGTGGGCGGCCTCCCGCGCGGCGTCCGCGGCGGCGAGCATCCGCTTGGCGATCTCGCGATAGGGCTCACCCCAGGACGGCCGGACGGGGTTGCGCAACTTCCACCAGTGCCGGGGGGCGCGTAGCACACCGTCGCCGACGCCGACCGCCAGACCCTCGAAGAGGTTGTCCGCCTCGATCAACCGATCGTCGAGGGTGACGGCCAGACCGAGGGCAGCGGCGAGTGGTGCCGCGGTTTCCTGCGCGCGCTCCAGCGGACTGGAGACCAGGTGGGTGATGTCGCGGCCGGTGAGTCTGGCGGCCACCTTCTCGGCCATCTCGCGGCCGGTATCGGACAGGTGGTAGTCCGGCAGCCGTCCGTACAGGAGCCGATCGGGGTTGTGCACTTCGCCGTGCCGGAGCAGGTGCACCCGCGTCCGCGGCTTGCCCGAAGTCATGAGGCCGCCTCCGTCCGGGAGCACACAACAGGAGCGGACTGGACGGAGGCGGCCGGGTCAACAGTCATGAGGCCGCCTCCGTCCGGGAGCACACAACAGGAGCGGACTGGACGGAGGCGGCCGGGTCAACAGTCATGAGGCCGCCTCCGCGGCGGCTCGGGCGGCGTACGGGA
>Ga0136640_10000189_pt1 | contig 22248 bp, 24 predicted proteins | sample AntDrymUQ8642106_2_FD_105498 | JGI IMG/M metagenome (GOLD analysis project Ga0136640, IMG submission 105498) | Polar desert sand microbial communities from Dry Valleys, Antarctica - metaG UQ864 (21.06) | ecosystem: Environmental > Terrestrial > Soil > Desert | place: Antarctica: Dry Valley...
CGTTGAGGCGGACAAGTCCGGACCATGACAAGCGGGCGACCGTGAGCCGCTCGAACAGCGTCGCGTCACGCGTCCGCTCAGGCGTCAACCGACCCGCGATCGCACGGCGAGCGCGGACTCGGGCCCGCACGCGGAACCCCTCACTCACACTCGCATGATGACGCAAGAGAGCTCGTTGACGCGGACGATGACCAGCCGATTGCTTCAACTGGGACCAAGCTGAAGGCGGCAAGCGCGAGTCGGCTTCCGTCAAGCGGGCCAGATCTACGTAACGTTCGACGTCAAGGAGACCCGTCGGCTGCGTCAGTACGTGGCAGACGTCGAGGAACTGGTTGGGTCCTCGTTCTTCTCGCCAGGGAAGGAAATGCTGACGTTGTCCTCAGAGTTGGGTGCGCCGCTGCAAACCCAGCTCACCTACGCGGGGGAGGAGGCGGTACGGGCCATCGTGGGCTTGTTCAGGCAGCTGTACAACCACCGCGAACCCACCAGCTACAACCAGATCCTCAAGCTGCTCAGCAAGCACGCGGACGATCACAACGGCCCACTGCAGGACCAGGCGATCGAAGCGCTACGGGAGCTGCAGAAATGGGAGAAGAATGCGCTGCGGCCGACCGTGGCGTTGAACTGGCGGCACGTCGGCCCGGAGGGCCAAGTGCGTGAAGAGGTACTGACGCCGGCGGTGCTGATCGACCTGTTCTTGCACGGGCGCTACCTGCACAAGGGCAACCAGAAATCGGACAAGCTGGACGCCTGGCCTTTGGCTGACGTCGCCCAGCACAGTTTCCTGGGGGCGATCCGGGCACTGTCGCAGGTGTGGTGGGTGGGCCGGAACGTGGTCAGCGCAGTGCTGGGCGAACCCGCTCTGCTGGACCGACCTGCTGGGGAGACTAGCCCGTGATACCCCCAAGCAGCGGGTGGCGGCCAGCTTTGAGGTGCACGGCAGCGGGTAGATCCCGGGGGCGGAGGATCATGCCGCTGCGAAACCCGGGACGCTTTGCTCCTCCCCGGAGGAAGGGACGGTCTTCCTGCACAAGAACTTCGGGACATATTCGGGACACGCACCCCTCCTCCTGACCGGGCCCTTGAACGCGAAAGGCCCGCTTTAGCGGGCCTTTCTCACATAGCGGGGGCGGGATTCGAACCCGCGACCTTCGGGTTATGAGCCCGACGAGCTACCTGACTGCTCCACCCCGCGGCGTTCTTGTGAATCTAGCAACTGCTCACGGAGCGTCAAGCCGTGAACGATCGACACCCGGCGGCGCTGCCGGCGGATAGCGTGCGCCCCTCATGAGCGGTGGGCAGCGAATCGCGGTGGCGGACCTGGGGACGAACTCCACGCGACTGCTGGTGGCAGACCTGACCCCCGAGGGCGAACTGGTGGAGGTCGATCGCCTGAGCGAGGTCACGCGTCTCGGGCAGGGCGTCGACTCCAGCGGTCGGCTGGCCGAGGAGGCCATGGAGCGGGTGCACGATGCTCTCGCTCGCTTTCGCGAGCTGGCCGACATCCACGGGGCCGGGCTTTCGGTCGCGGTGGCCACCTCCGCCGTGCGCGACGCGGCCAACGGCGAGGAGTTCCGGGAAGCCGTTCGCGAGCGCTCCGGGTTCGACATCCAGATCATCCCCGGCGAGGAGGAGGCGCGGCTCACCTTCCTGGGCGCGACGGCCGGCCGGTCCGCCGGGAAGGGATCGATTCTCGTGATCGACATCGGCGGCGGCAGTACCGAGTACGTGGTGGGGAAGCCGGGCGCGGAGCCGGCCTTCGATGTATCGACGCGCCTGGGCTCGGTGCGCCAGACCGAGCGCCACCTGACCGGGGATCCGCCACCGCACCAGGATCTCGAAGCGCTGGCCGCCGCGGCGCGCGAGATCGTGGCCGCCGGGGTGCCGTTACAGGTGAGCGACTCGGTCGAGGCGGGCGTCGCCGTAGCGGGGACCGCGACCTCGCTCGCCGCCATCGACCAGGAGCTCGAGCCCTACGACGCCGCCCGCGTAGATGGCTACGAGCTGATGCTCGGAGAGTGCGAACGGATGTTGGCGAGGCTGGCCGCCATGCCCCTCGAGCGACGGCGCGAGGTGCCGGGCTTGCACCCCGACCGCGCCCCCACGATCGTCGCCGGCGCGGTGATCCTCGTGGAATCGATGCGTGCCTTCGGGCTCGAGCACGTGGAGATCAGCGAGGCCGACATTCTGCATGGCGTGGCCCTCGATCACCTCACCTCGGGGTGACGGCGGCTCGGAGTACGGGGCCGACCGTCTTTAGACAAAAGTTAGGCCCCAGGCGGTTGCGCCAAGTGTATGATGGGTCCTAGCCGGTTCTTGGGGAAGGGCACGTGCTTCACACCATTGGTTCTTTCGCTGTTCCGGTTCATAGGTCCGGGCGAAGCCGACTCGTTCGGCGCCTCCCGCCGTCCGGACCGCCAGGCCCTTTCAAGGCACGTACCCCTGCCCGTCCTGATGGGGCCGTTCAGGAACCGCTCGGACTTCGGTCCGGGCGGTTCCGCTTAAAGGCGGGTACTTCGTTGCCAGTTCCTCAGGCCAGATTCGAACGCCGGGGATAGGCGACGCTCGGATCCGTCATCACGTTCACGAGCGCCGGCTTACCCGACGCGAAGGCGCGCTCGAGCGCCGGTCGCAGCTCGCCGGGCCGCTCCACCAGCTCCCCGTGACCGCCGAGCGCCTCCACAACCCGGTCGTAGCGGCAGTTGGGCTGCAGCTCGGCGGCGACGGAATAGCCGTAGAGGAACTCCATCGGGTGCTTCTCGAGCCCCCAGATGCCGTTGTTGCCCATCACCGCCACCACGGGCACGCCATGGCGCACGAGCGTGTCGAACTCCATGCCGCTGAAGCCAAACGCCCCGTCGCCCAGCAGCAGGCACACCTGCCTCTGGGGGTTGGCCAGCTTGGCCGCCAGCGCGTAGCCCGGCCCGGCGCCCAGGCAGCCGAACGGCCCGGGGTCCATCCAGCATCCGGGTTCGTAGGTGTCGATCACCCGGCCGGCGTAGGAGACGAAGTCGCCGCCGTCGCCGATCACGACGGCATCGCGCGCGAGCACTTGGCGCAACTCGTGGTAGACGCGCAGCGGATGCAGCGGGTCGCGGCCGTCTGTGAGCTCGGCCTGCTCGCCGGCGCGCTTCTCGTCCTCCGTCGCGCGCAGGGAGCCGATCCACCCCAACCGATCAGGACCCCCGGAGGCGCCCTCACGGATCCCGTCGAGCGTGGCCGCGATGCCGCCGTAGAGTTCGAGCGCGGCCTCGCGCGGCGGGCGGCGGTCGGTCTGCGCGGAGTCGATGATCACTATTTGGGTGTCCTCTCCGAAGGAGCCACCGAAGCCCAGGCGGAAGTCCATCGGCACGCCGATCACCAGGGCGACATCGGCGCCCTCGAGGGCCTGCCCGCGCGCGCGGGAGAAGAACAGCTCGTGATCGGCGGGCATGCAGCCGCGGCCGAGGCCGTTGACGAACACCGGCACCCGCAGCTCCTCCGCCAGCGCGCGCAGCGCGTGCTCGCCGTGGGCCCAGTAGAGGCCGGTGCCGGCCATGATCGCCGGCCGCTCGGCGCCGCGCAGGAGCTCCGCCGCCCGGTCCACGCCTTCGGCGCCCGGCAGCGCGAGGTGATCGAGCTGCTCGACCTCGGCGTCGGCGTCCACGTCGGCCTCCATGAAGACCACGTCGAGCGGGAAGTCGACGAACGCCGGACCGGACGGCGGCCCCAGCGCGGCGGCGAACGCAGCGTCGACCAGGCCGGGGATCTCGGCGGTCGAGCCCGCCGTGGCGGCCGATCGCGTGAGCGGCGCGACGAAGGGCACGTGGTCGATCTCCTGCAGCGAGCCCTGGCCCCAGCGCATGGCGGGCGCCCGCCCACCGAGCGCCACCAGCGGCGAGCCGTTCTGAAGCGCCGACCCAAGGGGGCTCATCGCGTTCGTGACGCCGGGGCCCGCGGTGAGCGCGCACACCCCGGGCTGTCGCGTGGCCTTGGCCCACCCCTCGGCGGCGAACCCCGCCGACTGCTCGTGGCGGGTGTCGACGATGTCGATCCCCTCCTCGCGGCAGCCGTCGTAGATCGAGAAGATATGCCCGCCCGAGAGCGTGAACAGCTTGGTGACCCCGTGGGCCTTGAGGCGCTTGGCGACCACGCGGCCGCCGTGAAGCCCGGAGGCCTGCCCGGTGTGCTCCTCGGCGGCCATCGGCCCGCGCAGCCTATCCCAGCCCGCGGTGAGGCCGGTAGGGTCGATTCATGACCGAGACCACCAGGGAGATCCGCCTGGCGTCCCGCCCCGAGGGTGCCCCCGTTCCCGAGAACTTCGAGCTGGCCGAGGCGCCCATCCCGGAGCCCGGCGAGGGCGAGGTGCTCGTGCGCAACAGCTACCTGTCGGTGGACCCTTACATGCGCGGCCGGATGCGCGATGTGAAGTCCTACATACCGCCGTTCGAGGTCGGTGAGGTGCTCCAAGGCGGGGCCGTCGGTCAGGTGGTGGCCTCTCGCAACGAGGCGGTCGCCGAGGGCGCCTGGGTGCAGAGCCTGCAGGGCTGGCGCGAGCACTACGTGTCCAACGGAGAGGGCCTGCTTTCCGTCGATCCCTCCGTCGCCCCCGTCTCGACCGCACTGGGAGTGCTCGGCATGCCCGGGCTGACCGCCTACGCCGGCCTGACGGAGTTCGGCCGCCCCCAGGAGGGCGAGACCGTGTTCGTGTCAGCCGCCGCCGGTGCGGTGGGCAGCGTGGTCGGACAGCTCGCGCGCATCAGGGGCGCCCGCGCGGTGGGCAGCGCCGGTTCGCGGGAGAAGGTCGACTTCCTCACAGAGGAGCTGGGCTTCGACGCCGCGTTCGACTACAAGACCGAGGATCTCCCCGAGGCGCTGCGCGAGCACTGCCCCCAGGGCATCGACGTGTACTTCGACAACGTGGGCGGGGATCACCTCGACGCCGCGCTGGGGCGGATGAACGGCTTCGGGCGAATTCCACTCTGCGGGATGATCTCGCTCTACAACCTCGAGGGCCCACCGCCGGGACCGCGCAACATGGCCGCGATGCTGGTGAACCGCGTGACCATGCGCGGCTTCATCGTGACCGACCACTACGACCTCTATCCGCGCTTCGCCGAGGAGGTCGCGGGCTATGTGAACAGCGGGCAGATGAAGTACCGCGAGACGGTGGTCGATGGGATCGAGCGCATGCCCGCGGCGTTCATCGGCCTGCTCGCCGGCGAGAACATCGGCAAGATGCTCGTGCGAACCGGCCCTGACGCTCCCTGAGCTTCGCCTGCCTTTGTCCTCGGTCGGCCGTGTGCCGAGCACTACGGCCTCCCTGCGTCGCGGCATGCACGCCCAGGGAACGCCAGGCTAGGCCGAGCCCCGCTTCGGCACGCCACGCAGGTGCGCCGCCGCCTCCAGGCTCGTGACGTTATGGGGCAGCACCTCGACCTGGGCGCCCACGGTCCCGAACCGCACGTAGAGGATCGCCGCGCCGTAGCCACCGGCCAGGGCGTGGGCCTCGGCCGCCGCCTCGGCCAGACGGTCGTCGGCAACGCCGCAGGCGGCGAGGAAGCGCTCGGTGAGACCGCTGGCGGCCTCCTCGGCGTCCACCTCCAGCTGCTCGCAGCGAAAGCCGCCGCTGGTGACCCCGGCGGTGGGGCTGAGCATCAAGGTGGCCATGTCGTCGGACACCAGCCGCGCCTCGGCCGCAACCGCGTCGAGCAGCCCGGAGGCGGTGGCATCGCGGCCCAGCAGGGCCACGATGTCGGCCAGCCGCGGACGGCCCAGGATCCCGGTCTCGGTGCGTGCCTCGGCCAGGCCGTCGGTGTAGAGGCAGACCACCGACCCCGGCGGCAAGGGAAGCGTGGTCTGGCGCACGCCCGTGCGCATGCCCAAGCCGATCGGCGGCGAGGACGCCGTCAGCACGGGCTCCGGTCGAGAGCTGCCCACCACGATAGGAGCCGGGTGGCCGGCGCACGCGTAGGTGAGCGAGCCGCTCACCGGGTCGTGCACAGCCACCACCACGGTGGCGAAGTGCCCGTCGAGGTGCTCGCCGATGACCCGGCCGGCCACCTGCAGGGTGGCGCGCGGCTCGAGGCCCGCCTCGAGGTAGGCCCGCAGGGTGTAGCGCATGAAGGCCGTGCGGGCGAGCGCTTGGCGCCCGTGCCCGGACACGTCGCCGAGGATGAAAGCGGCGCGCCCGCCTGGAAGCGTGAGGGCGTCATAGAAGTCACCGCCTGCTCCCGGCCCGTCGGAGGGCCGGTAGGCCACCGAGGTACGCACCGCACCGACCGTCGCGGGCACCGGCGGCAGCAACGCCGTCTGCAGCAGCCCCACCTCCTGAAGCAGGTCGGCACGCTGGCGATCCAGTAGCCGCGCCCGTGCCGCGATCGCGAGGTAGCCCCCGCCGAGGAGAATCGAGAGGACGGCCAGGGCCGCGAGCAGCATCTGCAGCCGCTCGGGCACCGCCTCCGGGAAGGGGATCACCCGATCTGGGTCGGAGCGTCAGCCTCCCGCGATGAGGCGATCCGCGCTCGGGGTCGTACGTTCGTCCACGCTGGTGGCGGCGTAGAGCGCCACCGGGTCGGTCTTGCCCTTCAGGGGCAGGGTGCCGCGCTCCTGAAGAGCCAGGTCGCCGGGACGCTCGAGCAGCAAGCGGGTGGCCTCGGTGATCAGCACCGTGTCGCCGGTCTCGCGGGTCTGGTCCTCGACCCGCGACGCGACGTTGACCGGGTCGCCTATCACCGCGAACTCCAGCCTGCCCCCTCCCCCCACCGACCCCACGACCACCGTCCCTGAGTTGATCCCCACGCCGATGCGCACGCCCTCGCCGAGACGCTCGCCCACTGCGGCGTCGATCGCACACGCCGCGGTCAGCGCACGGTCGGCGTGATCGGACAGGGGCTCGGGCGCGCCGAAGACGCCGAGGATGCCGTCGCCGACGAACTTGTTGGCGTGGCCGCCGTGCTCGTGCAGGATCGGCACCGCGAGCTCGAAGAACCGGTTGAGGAAGGCCACCGTCTCCCGTGCGCTCGAGCGCTCGGCGAAGGGAGTGAAGTCGCGGACGTCCACAAACAGGACCGTGACGTCCACCTCGCGGCCCTCCAGCATCTCTCCCTCGGCGAGTACCCGCTCGGCTACGTGCGAGTCGACGTAGCTGCCGAACGCCTGGCGCAGCTTCTCGCGCTCGGCGAGCCCCTCCATCATCTCGTTGAAGCTGCCGGCCAGCGCTCCCAGCTCATCGCCCGACGTGACGGGCACGCGCGCGTCGAGGTCACCGCGCTTGACCCGGTCGGTGGCCCTCAGCAGCGTGTCCACTGGTCCGAGCACCGACTTGCTCAGCAGCACCGTCAGCTCCAGCGAGATCGTGAACGCTACGAGCACAGCCACGATCACGTCCACGCCGAGGTCGTCGAGCGAGGCCGTCGCCTCGGTCGACAGCCCGCTGACCACCATCCCGGTGATCACGTTGATCAGCGGGAGCCCGCCGAGGAGCTTCCAGCGCAGCGGCACGCCCATCTGGTGACCCGGCCAGTCGGCGGGCAGCTCCCGCGCGATGTCGGCGATCACGGGCCGCAGGAAGATCTCGGCCGCGAAGAAGTGCAGCATCGTCGCGTAGATCACGGCTACCAGCGCCGCAAAGAAGATGATCGCGACGCTGTACCAGGGCAGGTCAAAGGCGACCGTGCAGTACACGGCGGTCGGCACGTTGGCGATTGCGAAGGGCCACCAGCCGCTGGTGGCGACCATCTGGCGCGGCAGCCCGACCGCCCGCCGCCATGCGCCCGGAGCCTCCTCAGGCGAGCGCTGCGAGCCACCGGCCCATTCGATCAGCGGCCGCGCCAGCCGCCAGACCCGGGCGGCGTAGTAGGTCATCGCTGCCGTCACGCAGGCCAGCGACAGCAGCGCGACGCGCCAGAGCTCGCGCTCCGACATATCCTCGTAGAGTGAGAACAGGCCCACGGTGGCGAGCGTGATGACGGTGCCCGAGACGTACTCGAAGACGAGGAAAAGCGGGAAGTAACGCCTGCCCAGCTTGCGGTAGAGCCAGCCGAGGGAGAACGGCATGCCCTGATTGTCCCAGACCTTCTGGCCAACGGCCTCGCTCAGAGCAGAATGACGAGTGCGAGGATCAGCAGCACCAGCCCGATACCCGCGGCCACGATGCTCGGCGGTCTCTTGCCCGCCCAGAACTCCGGCTTGGCTCGATCGCTGGTGTAGCGCCCCTCGGGCGGCTCCCCGACCCAATCGTCGTCATCGTCGTAGCCAGTCACAGGTACCCGGGGTGGGACTCGAACCCACACGCCCCGAAGGGCCAGGGCTTTTAAGGCCCTTCTGTCTACCGTTCCAGCACCCGGGCAAAGGATCAAGTCTAGGTGCGCGCACCCGCGCACCCAAACCATAAGACCGCAACTCGAGCCTTGCTAGCGTGTCTTGCGGGGAGGGGACGCGTTTCCCAGGTATCGGCGTGGAAGCTTCCGCACTACGACATCAGGCAGCGCCCCTGGCCCTCGGTGGGCGGTCTCCCCTACTCCGGCTGCAGGGCGACGAGAAGCTCGTCACGCTCATTCGCAACGGCAACAACGCTGCCTTCGAGGCGCTTGTCCATCGCTATCAGCCGCGGCTGCTGGCGTTCTGTCGGCACATGCTGTCCTCGCAGGAGGATGCTGAGGACGTGCTCCAGGAGGTGTTCGCCGCCTCCTACAACGCGCTGCTGGCCGACGAGCGGCCGATCAACGCCCGGCCCTGGCTCTACCGGATCGCCCGCAACCGCTGCCTCAACCACCTGCGCAAGCCCAAGGCAGCGGGCCAGGACTCGATGGACATCTTCGAGCGCGACAACGGGACCACGACTGCCGAGACGGTGCACCGCCGCGAGGAGTTCCGCGACATCGTGAGCGACGTGGGTGAGCTGCCCGAGACCCAGCGCACCGCGCTGCTGCTGCGTGAGATAGACGCGCTCTCGTACAACCAGATCGCTGAGGCGATGGACACCACGATTCCCAGCATCAAGTCCTTGCTCGTGCGTGCACGGGTGAGCTTGGCCGAGGCCTCGGAGGCACGCCTGCTCACCTGCCAGGAGGTGCGGATGGAGCTGGGCGAGGTGGCCGAGGGGCTCGCGCGGACCACTGCGCCGGTGCGGTACCACCTCAAGTCCTGCGAGCGCTGCCGCACCTTCCGCACCGAGCTGCGCAACACCACCAAGGCGCTCGCCGCCGTCTTCCCGCTCGGCCCGCTCGTGATCCTCAAGAAGATCGGCATCGCCAAGCTGGGCCTCGGGAGCAGCGGCGCAGCCGCCACCGCCGGCGGCACCGGGCTCGCGGGCGGAGCAGGCGTGGCTGCTGGTGGCGCCGCGGGCAGTGCGGCGGCCGGGGGGATGCTCTCGGCCGGTGTCGGGACGATCGCCTCGAAGGCGGTTGCCGGTATGGCCGCGGCCGTAATCGTCACCGCCGGAGCGGCCGAGGTCAGGCAGGTGACGCGTGAGCGCGCGCCTACCCCCCTCGCCATCTCTGCCCCGGATGCACCTCCCACCCCGGTCAAGCCGGCTTCCGCACCCGAGCGCAGCGCGGCCGCCATAGAGGCACCCGCCGCCGCTCACGCGGCCGCCGTGCAGGCCGAGGTCGCCGCGCCGGCCCCGGTCCCCACCCCGGCACCAGAGCCCGAGCCGGTGGCACCCCCCGATGCGACCGAGGCCCCGGTGCCGGAGGTCGTACCCGCCGTGCCTGAGCTGCTTCCGGTGCAGGAAGAAGAATCAACTACCACCCTGCCACCCCGGATCGACCCGGTGCCGGGCGAGAATCCCGTACCCGGGAACGACGGGACCCCCGGGCAGACCCCGCCTGCGCCTGCTCCACCGGCGGGCGAGCCGCCGCCCGCGCGCCTGGCTCCCCCCCCGCCGCCGCCCGGCCTCTAACGCCGGTCCCAGGCCGTTGCAGGCCGGGCCGCCGGCCTCTAACGCCGGTCCCCGGCCGTTGCAGGCCGGTACGCTCGCGACGGGTGGCCACCATCGATGACTTCGACGTGATCGACATGCGCGTCGGGCGCATCTTGCGGGTCGAAGACTTCCCCGAGGCGCGCAAGCCCGCCTGGAAGCTGCTGGTCGCCTTCGGGCCCGAGATCGGGGAGAAGCGCTCGTCGGCCCAGATCGCGCACTACTCGCGCGAAGAGCTCGAGGGACGTCTGGTCTTGGCGGTGGTCAACTTCCCCCCCAGGCAGATCGGGCCCGTGCTCTCGGAGGTGCTGGTGTTGGGGGTACCCGATGAGGATGGGCGCGTGATCCTGCTGCGGCCCGACGACGAGGTGCCGGTTGGTGGCCGGGTGTTCTGACCAAGTCGCGAGTCACCGTTAGGGGCCGGGCTCGGCGGAGGCCTCGATGATCACCCGGCCCCCGGTGCCTTTGAGCGACAGACGCCTACCAGGTCGCAGCCCATCGAAGACCACGGGCTCGGCCGACCGGCTGGCGGCTCGGAGCCTCTCCCCTCCGCCGCGGAGCTCGTACATGGCGCCGTCTTCCGAGCGCAGCTCCACCCGCACAGCGATGAAGGGCGGCACCCGGACGATCCGCGGCGTGATCTTGCCCGCCCGGCCCGTGAACAGGGCCTGGGTGCTGGCGGGGATCTCGTCTCCCGCTCCGCCCGGGCGGTCCTCGGGCGCCGCCTGACCGCCGCCGTGCCCGTCTGACAGCCCGGGGCCCGCGTCCTCGGGCGCGGTTTCGGTTTCGGTGGGCGCGGTCTCGACCGGCGCGGTTTCGGTGTCGGTAGGCGCGGTCTCAACCGGTGCGGTCTCCGTGGGGGTGGTGGCGGTCTCTGTGCCCGCGGGCTCCTGGCTCACGCGCCCCTCCTCGTCGTCGCCACATCCGGCCAGCGCGAGGACGACCCCGACACCGGCGAGCGCGACCTTGGCGGTCATCGATCAGCCCAGGTTGGAGCGCAGGAAGCTGACCATCCGCGACCAGGCCTGCTGGGCAGCGTCGGCGTCGTAGGTGCCCAGCCGGTTGGTGTCGTTGAAGAACGCGTGACCCGCGCCCTCGTAGTAGTGGAACTCCACGGGCTGGCCCGACGCCTCCGCGATCTCGGCCTCGAGCGCCTCGGCGTCGTCGAGCCCCACGAAGTCGTCCGCGGTGCCGAAGTGGCCCTGCACGGGCCCTGCGATCTTCGAGAAGTCCGGCTTGCCGTGGGGCATCACGTAGTAGCAGGTGACCGCAGCGCGCACCTTCGGGTTCAGCGTGGCGGCCCAGACTGAGAGGCCACCGCCCAGGCAAAAGCCCACCGAGCCCACGCCTTCGCCCTCATAGCCGTCCTGCCCGGCGAGGAAGTCGACCGCGCCGCGCATGTCCGCCTCGGCCTGGTCCATCGACAAGGCCATCATCTTCTGCTCGGCCTCGTCGGGCTGCTCTGTGGTCTCACCCCGGTAGAGGTCTGGAGCCAGTGCGAAGAAGCCCTCCGCGGCGAAGCGATCGCAGATCTCCTTGATGTGATCCTCGAGGCCCCACCATTCCTGGAGCACGATGGTTCCTGGGCCGCTGCCGGAGTCGGGGGCGGCGAGGTACCCGGGGGCGGTGCCACCGTTGGCTTGGAACTCGACGTCGGGCATGCGGGCGCTCTCCTTCGGTGGTTGAACGGACGAGGAGGATGACATCAAAGGGGGCACCGCCCCCCTTTGCAAACCCCCGAGGCATCACTGGGGGCACCGCCCCCGAAGCGCTCATCGGTCGCCGGTGCCTTCGAGCTCGAGCTCGCGGGCCAGCTCCCACCCCACGGCCACTCCCACGAGCATCCCCATCCGGGTCTCCTCGGCCAACAGCGTGCGCAGGGCGGCCAGTCCCTCGGCCTCGTCGGTCGCGTCGGTGACCCTGCGCACCTGGGACTCGTGGGCTTCGCCGAACCAGCCGCCCGCGTGCAGTGCCTGGTTGAGGATCTTCTGCAGCTGTGGAGCGACCTGGGCCACGCGCTGCTCGGCCTCGCGGAAGCGGTCAGGATCGCTGAGCGCCTCGAGGGCCAGGTCGAGCTCCTCGTCGGTGAACGCGCGCCGGCCGGCCACAGAGCGCCCCGTCACCGCCGGGCGAGCACCGGAAGCAAACCGCCGAGCAGCGCACCGACCAGCGCGCCGGCCAGCCCCGCCACCACGCTGGCCTCGGCCACGGCGACCGGCAGCGCAAGCAACACCACGGCGAACACGTATACGCCGATCAGGTCGTTCCCGCGGTCGTCGCCCGCCCGCGCGGCGCGCCGATCATCCACATACCAGGCGCTGAGCAGTCCGAGAGCCGACCCGTTGGCCCCGAGCACCAGGTAGAGGGAGTTGCTCTCGAACAGGGGGCCGAGGTCCACGGCCACCGCCGCCGCAGCGCCCGCGGCGCCCGCGGCCAGGAAGACGAGAAGGAGGGCAGGGGCGCCGAAGCGCCGCTCGACCAGTGATCCGAAGACCCCGACCGCGACCAGGGCCACGAACTGGTACCCGAGGTTGTCGTGCACGAAGGGAGCGCTGAGGTAGCGCCAGGGCTGCACGTCGAGAGGGACGACGATGCCGCCCACGTCATTGAGCCCGACCTCCTGGGTGGCGAGCACGAGGGTCGCGATCAGCGACAGGGCGATGAGGGCGATCGTGGCGGTTGGCCTCGTCTCGGGGGCGATCTCCGAAACGGCGTCGGGGCGCGGGCGACCGAGCCGCGGCCCGCGGCGCTGCTTGGCGCGCGGCTCGGCGCCCAGCCCGGCCCGCTCGAGCTTGGGAGCGCGCTTGCGTACACGCTGGCCGCAGTAGGGGCACTCCGTCACGTACGGGCTGACCTCTGACCCGCAGTTCTTGCACACGACGAAGAGGTCGGCCTGGCTCACTGCCGTTGAGAGTAATTGACACCCGCCCGCGGTCGCTTCAGGGGGTGCCCGAGGAGACCGGAGCGGGCGGGGCGCTGGCCTCGACAATCTCGCTCACCACCTCGCGCATGTCGTGATTGGCCTCGAAGACCACCAGCTGGCGCGCACCGCCGTTGCCGTTCTCGATCAGGTCGTCGACCGCGTCGAGGGCATCGGCGGAGCCGAGGTCCTGCGCGTGCCCTCGCAGCCGGTCCACCAGCCGGCGGGCGAGCTCCTTCGTGCGCACCCGATCGCGGCTGGGCAGGTCCACCAGCTCGCCCTCCAGGCCGTGACGCGCCGCGAGCCACTTGTTCTCGTCGAGCATCTCGTAGGGGTAGCGCGACAGCTGCTCTCCGGACTCGAAGTGCTCGGCCAGCTCCTTGACCATCGCGTGCACCAGGGCGGCAAGGCCGACCGTGTGCTCCAGGCGCGTCTGGGAGTCCATCACCCTGATCTCGACGGTGCCGAAGCGGGGATGGGGCCGCACGTCGTACCAGAGGTAGGTGTAGTCGGCGATCACCTTGCTCTGCTCCATGAACTCGATCCGGCGGCTCCAATCCTCGAAGTCGTCGTAGCGCGGCGGGATCCCGACCCTGGGAAACGCCCGGAAGATCGGCGTGCGAGCCGAAAGAAGGCCGGTGTCGTGCGCGCGCCAGAAGGGCGAGTTGGCCGACAACGCCAGCAGCACAGGCAAGTGCACGCGCATCCCGTTGGTCACGTGGATCGCCTTGTCGGGATCGTCGATTCCCACGTGGACGTGGATGCCGAAGATCAGCTCCTGACGGGCCACGAACTGCAGCCCGGCGATCAGGTCGCGATAGCGGGGCCGGGAGACGATCCGCTGGTCCTCCCACATCGCGAACGGGTGGGTACCGGCCGCGCCGATGGCCAGTCCCCGCGCCGTTGCGGCGGCCTGTACCTCGCGCCGCAGGCCCTCGAGCTGGCGGCCTGCCTGACCGGTGTTCTCACAGGGGTCCGTGGCGATCTCGCATACCGACTCCATCAGCTCGGGCTTGACCTCGCCCTCGGTCTTGCTGTTGACGAGATCCTGCAACAGGCCCTCGATGGAGTTCACGAGATCGAGGGTCTCGACGTCCACGATCATCAGCTCCTCCTCGATCCCGAGGGTGTAGCTGGGGCCCGTGAACCGGTGCTCCACGGCGCCACCCTATCCACCGGGGCGGCGGCGCTGGGTTTACACGTTACGGGCGCTGGTAGCCTCTCCCGGTCTTGAAGATGCGTCAGTCACTCGCGCAGTTCGAGGCGGCCTTCCGCGAGGAGGCCGCCGAGTCCGTGCAGCGGCGGGAGAAGCTGCGCCACCAGGCGGTACACCGCTCACGCGCCCGGCGGGTCGAGCGGGTGCAGAAGGCGGGAACGATGAGGTTCATGGGGCTCTGCCTGGCCATCCTGGCCACCACGGTCATCGTGACGCTGGTGATGTTCCAGGCCCTGGCCATGCTCGCCGGCTGAGCCTCTACGCCTGCTGAGCCGCCTGCAAAGCGACGCTTTCGGCGGCTCCGCGTCTACGTCTACTACTCCGCCGACTTCAGCCGATCCAGCGCCTCGCCGACGTCGGCGCCCTCGGCCGCCTCGCCCTCGCGGTCCTTCTGGATGTCGACCCATACTTCCTTGCGGAAGACGGGCACCGAGCGGGGCGCCTCGATTCCGATCCGGACCTTCTCGCCCGTGATCGCGAGCACCGAGATCTCGATGTCGTCTCCGATCATGATGCTCTGATTGCCTTTGCGCGTCAGGACGAGCACAGGGCGCCTCCACCCGAATGAGTTGCCGGCCCCCTGTCAGGTCCGGACAGGCTGACCAATCTAAGCACCAGTATGGCGGGAGTGCCAAACCGTGCCGCCCTGGGGATTCGACACGGACCCGATTGCTAGTCTCCCCGCCTCCTTGGCACGTCGTTCGCTCAAGCCGCAGCTCAACCAGATCCGCACGTGGGTGCGGCAGGGCCGTACCGACGCCTGGATCGCGCACCAGCTCGACGTGTCGGTGAAGGACATCACCGCGTTCAAGGGCGAGCATGACCTGGCTCCCGGGGACAGCGCCGCAGGCGAGAGCGACCTCTTCGGTCCCCGCGTCGAGGAGCAGGAGCTCGACCTCCGCGCTGCCGATGAGGCGCTCGTGGCGGCGGCCCTCGAAGCCGAGCAGGACGAGGAGCCCGAGGAGGAGGAAGCGACGACGGACGGCGCCGGCGGCTCCGACAGCGAGTCCGGCGACGAGGATGGCGAGGACAAGCCGCGCCGGCGCCGGCGCGGTCGCCGTGGTGGCCGGGGACGGGTCCGTACCCGCAAGGCACTCGACGGGACCTTCGATCACGGCGACGAGGGCTATGGCCTGTGGCTCGACCCGGCGGTCCAGGACGACGCCGTGTACGCCGAGCACTGGGCAGGCCATCGGCCCGTCGCCGTTTCCGTAGAGCCCGACCGCATCGTGATCACCCGCGCCGGCGAAGACACCGGCGACGGCTCGAACAGCGACTGATCTTCTCAGCGCCCGTCCGCGAAGCGGGTGCGACCGCCGGCGAAGTCCGCGGCCCCGCGAGCGTAGCGCCAGAAGGCCGCGTCCACGACCGCAGTGGTGTCGCCCCCGGCGAAGCGGCGCTGGGCCAGATCTTCGGCCCAGTCGGTGCCCTCGTAGTAGAGATCCACCAACTCGCCGACCTCGAACTTGGAGCCCAACCGACGGCGCAGCTCTTCGAGCACGGAGTCGACCACCCGGTCGAGGTGGGGCTGCTCGCCGGGCTCGGCGTCGCGCAACCGGCGCTCGCCGTCCTGCCACTGCGACATCGCGTTCTCGAGGGCGGGCACTCCGGCGAAGCTACACCAGGGACCCGGGGGCTGCTGGGGGGTTGCAAAGGGGGGCGGTGCCCCCCTTTGACAGTCTCGCCTTACTCCGGCGGGTTCTCGATCACGTAGGCGCGCTCGCCCTGGCGGACCATGCCGAGGCGGCGCGCCTCACGCTCGAGGGCGGCAGGGTCGCGCAGCTCCTTCGCCCGCTGCTCCAGGCGGGCGTTCTCGGCCTTCAGATCGTCCAGCTCCTGGCTCTGGGCCGTTGCGGTGCCCGACTGCTCGATCCAGTGCTTGGCAGGGGAGATGTAGAGCAGCAGGATCACCCCGAGCGTGCCGAGCAGGGCGAGCCGCCCGAGGCGGTCCCAACGAATGGCGCTCCTCCTGCGCCCGTGCGAGGCGCGCCGGGGCGTCCGTGGTGTTGCGGAGGTGGCCACCCTGAGTTCTATTTCCCGCCGGAGCGGGACCTCCTTCTCCGGCCGCCGGCCGGCAGGACACCATGCCCGCCGAAGCGCGGGAGTAGGGCTCCTACACTGTCGTTCTTCCTCCTGCCCCGGGCCTGTCCTATCACTTCCGCCGACCTGCACAGCCTGCTCGACCTCGTGCCCGATCCCACCGTGGTCGTCGACCGCCAGCTGCGCGTCCTGGCCGCTTCCCGAACTGCCTCGTCACTGCTTGATCGGCAGCGTTCAGATGTGACCGGGCTGCGCCTCGATGAGTTCCTGCCCGGCGGGGTGCTCGACCCAGAGGCGAAGCTCAGCGTGCGCAGCCCCGAGGGCAATCAGCGCCCGGTTGAGATCTCGGTGAGGGTGATCGAGGTGGACGACTCTCCAGCGCTCGTAGTCGCCATTCGAGATGTCACCGAGCGCCGCAGTCGGGCGGCCGCGCTGCGTGAAGCCGGCGAGCGTTTCAAGCGCCTGTTCGAGGACGGCCCCGTGGCCATGGCTCTCGCGGGGGACAACCTCGTGCTCGCCGAGGTGAACGCCGCCTTCTGCAAGCTCACCGGATACAGCGCGGAGGAGTTGCAGGACCACCTCACCTTCAACGACATCAGCCACCCCGACGACCAGGATGTGGGCCTGCGGCTCGCTCAGAGAACCTTCGCCGGGGAGATCCCGGGGTTCAAGCTCGACAAGCGCTACCTGCGCAAGGACGGGGAGGTGGTTTGGGTCGAGGTCAGCGTGTCCTCGATCCGCGACGAAGAGGGGCGACCGACCAAGATCCTCGGAGTGATTCAAGACATCACCGAGCGGCGCCTGGCGCTCACCCATGCCCACGAAGAGCTGGACCGTCTTGCGCGCGAGCGTGATCGCATCCTGGAGTTCGCCGGGGAGGGGATCTACCACGTGGACGAGGACGGACGCATCACGTTCGCGAACCCGGCGGCCGCCAAGATGCTGGGCTGGCCCCTCGAAGCGCTCATCGGCAAGCCCGCTCACGAGCTGCTCCACCACACGCGGGCTGACGGCTCCCATTTCTCCCGTCACGACTGCCCGATCCACCGCCTGTCTCCTGAGCGCGCCGTGCAACATGTGACCGACGACGTGTTCTGGCGCCGGGACGGAGAGCGCTTCCCCGTGCACTACACGAGTGCACCCGTGCGCGAGCCGGGTGTGACCGGGGCGGTGGTCGTCTTCACCGACGTGAGTGAACAGGTGGCGATGCAGGCAGCGCTGCAAGACGCCCGTGCACGCGCAGCACGAGAGCGGCTGAAGGTGGCGGAGGCCGAGAGGGCGCGGTGGGCGCGAGAGCTGCACGACGAGACGTTACAAGGCCTCGCGGCGCTGCACGTACAGCTCGCCTCCAGGGCGCAGACAGGCACGGTGGAGGAGCTGGTTCTGCGGATGCGCGGCGCCCAGGAGCAGATCGAAAGCGAGATGGAAAAGCTGCGGGGCCTGATCGCCGATCTGCGGCCGGCGGCACTGGACGAGTTGGGGTTGGAAGCCTCCGTGCGGGATCTTGCGGAGCGGACACAGGTCGCGTATGGCATCGAGGTCACTACCAGGCTGGAGCTGCACGACGTGGGGGGCGCGCCGCGGCGTTTGGCGCCTGACGTGGAGACCGCTGCCTACCGGATCGCTCAGGAGTCTCTGAGTAACGCCGCCCGCCATGCGGGCGCGAGCCTGGTATCCGTTGAGGTCGCTCAGCGAGACGGGGCGCTACGCATACGCGTGACCGATGACGGCGGTGGCTTCGACCCGGATGATGACAACGCCGGATTCGGGCTGCGTGGCATGCGCGAGCGGGTGGACCTGCTGGCCGGCGAACTGGAGATCGGCTCGCGGCCGGGGGCGGGCACGCAGGTCACCGCGCGGCTGCCGGTCGGCTGACCACGGGGTCATCGAGGAGACGCTCCCCCTGCGATGGCATCGGGTTCAGGGGCGGTGCCCATGCTGCACACATCGGCCTCAAGCGGGGACGTCCGTGGTTTCGACCAGGCCGCGCTCGAGCGCGTACTCGACGAGGTCGGAGCGGCGTGAGCGCCCGAGCTTGCGCTGAATGCGGGCCCTGTGGCTTTCCACGGTCCGCACGCTCAGGTACAGGCGCTCGGCCATCTCACGGTTGGTCAGGCCGCGAGCGATCAGCCGCAGAACCTCAACCTCACGCTGGGTGAGCTCCTCCGCCGTTCTTCCGGCTGCGGCCACGTTGGCCGCCAGCCGCGCGCCGAGCCGGGGCTCGAGGTAGATGCCATCCTCCGCGGCGCTCTCGATCGCCGCGAGCAGGTGGCTCTCGGCGGCCTCCTTGGGCACGTAGCCCGCCGCCCCCAGGCGCATAGCCTCCCCCGCGTAGCTCGGATCGCGCTGAGCGGTGAGAACAACTACGCGTGTGCCGGGGCAGCGTTCACGCAGTCGGGGTATGGCCGGCAGGCTGGGCTCGCCGGGCATGTGTAGATCGAGAACGAGCACGTCGGGGCTGTGCCGCTCAACTGCAGCGATCGCGCTGCACACGTCGCCCGCCTCGGCTACGACGTCGATCGACGGCTCAGCATCGAGCAGCACTCGCAGGCCGCTGCGGACCACGACGTGGTCGTCGGCCAGCACGACGGTGAGTGGGTGCCTGGGCAATGGGTCTGGGTCTCCGCGGGGGGATTCTCGCAGGCGGCCTCTCGAGAGCGTCGTTCCGTAGTTACTACCGAGGCGGCATCGGTAGTACGAACGCTGCGATGTGCGCGGTCGATCGCGTATTGCGCCAGTCCGACCCACGCCGGATACTTGCGTCGCTCATGCCTGAGGCACTGCTTCCTGTCCAAATTCGGCGGCCCACGCCCGGTTCTCTGGCGTATGAGCCCCTTCCGACCATCTCCGGGCTCGCGAGCGCGACCCCGGACACGTCGCTCGACCAGGCTCAGGTACTGGACCTCCTCGGGCTGACGGGCGATGCCTTCGCCGAGACGGTCTTCGCCCGCTGCGGCGTCCACCGGCGCGGACTGGAGATCTCCCCCGAGTCGCTCGACCAGACCCTGCAGCAGCGCACCGCTTTCACGGAGGAGCAGCTGATGCGGCTGGCAACCGAGGCGGTCGACGCGCTCGGCGCCGATCTGGACGACGTGGGCGTCGTGGTCACGGCCAACTACTACTCGCTGGGCGGGCCGACGATCGCACACCGGCTGGTGGATCACTACGCTCTCCGCGCCGATACCGACAAGTACCACCTCGTAGGGGTCGGATGTACCAGCGCCGTGCCGCTGCTGAGACTCGCCTCCCAGGCGCTGCGCGACCGCCCGGCGGAGAAGGCGCTCGTCGTGACCGCAGAGAGCACCAGCGGCTTTCTCTCGTCCCTATCGGCAAGCGACGAGAGGGTCAAGATCGTGGGCGCGGCACTGTTCGGCGACGGGGCGGCGGCCGCCCTGCTCTCGCTGGAGCCGCCCGGCCGCGGTGGTGGGACTGGCCCCCGGATCCTGTCGACGGCGGTACACCAAGTGCCGGGCACCCTCGACCACGTGCGCTTCGCGGTCAGCGGCGAGGACGCCCACATGCGGATGGCGCGCGAGTTGCCAGTGTTCGCCGAGACGGGCGTGCCGGAGCTCGTCCACAGGTTCCTGGATCGCCACCAGGTCAACGCCGGCATGATCGACCACTGGCCGCTCCACCCCGGCGGACGGGGGATCCTCGAAGGGGTCCAGCGGGGACTCGGCCTGAGCAGCGAGGACGTGGGCCCCAGCGCCGCGGTGCTCTCCGAGCACGGCAACGTGGGGACGCCTTCGGCGTTCTTGGTGCTCCAGCGCCTGATCGCCGACCGCTGTCCCGAGCCGGGTCAGCTCGGTCTCGCGATCACGATCGGCCCGGGCGTGACGGTCGGTCTGATGCTGCTGGAGTGGTAATCAAGACGATCGACAAGGAGATGCGCTCGTGAAGGTGATCGGTGCTGGATTCGGACGTACGGGGACGATGTCGCAGAAGGCGGCACTCGAGCAGCTTGGCTTCGGTCCCTCGTTTCACATGATCGATCTCGCGCGCAGGCCGGAGCTGCTGCCGGGCTGGCAGGCGGCCGTGGACGGCGAGGAGGTCGATTGGGAGGCGCTGCTGGAGGGGTGGGAATCGACCGTCGACTGGCCTGCCTGTACGTTCTGGGCGCAGATATGGGAAACGTTCCCCGACGCCAAAGTGCTGCTCAGCGTGCGCGATCCGGAGGCCTGGTACGCCAGCTGCGCAAAGAGCATCCACGCCTCCGCCCAGGCGGCCTCGAAGGGGGAGCTCCAGGGCGGCAGCGTGGAGGTCTCGCCAGAGGCAATGCGGATGATCAACGGGCTGATCTGGGACGGGACCTTCATGGGGCGCTTCGATGACAAGGACTTCGCGATCGAGACCTACCTAGCTCACAACGAGGACGTGAAGAGCAGGCTGCCGGCCGACAGGCTGCTCGTCTACGAGATCAAGGAAGGGTGGGAGCCTCTGTGCGCCTTCCTCGAAGTGCCCGTTCCCGACGGTCCAATGCCCCACCTCAATGACGCCACCTCGTTCCGGGCGATGGTGGGGCTGCCGGACCTCGCCTAGGAACGAAACGCCGAGCGACCGGGATACCGGGCGCGGTCGCCCAGCGCCTCCTCGATCCGCAGCAGCTGGTTGTACTTGGCGACACGGTCCGAGCGCGAGGGGGCGCCGGTCTTGATCTGACCGCAGCCGGTGGCCACGGCCAGGTCGGCGATCGTCACGTCCTCGGTCTCGCCCGAGCGGTGGGACATCACCGCCGTGTAGCCGGCGTCGGTCGCCACCCGGACCGCCTCGAGGGTCTCGGTGAGCGTTCCGATCTGGTTCACCTTCACCAGGATCGAGTTGGCGACCCCGCGTTCGATCCCCGTGGCCAAGCGCTCGGGGTTGGTCACGAACAGATCGTCGCCCACCAGCTGGACGCGGTCACCCAGGCGGTCGGTGAGAGCCTTCCAGCCGTCCCAATCCTCCTCGTCCATGCCGTCTTCGAGGGAGACGATCGGATACCGGTCCGCCATCTGCTCCCAGTAGGCGGCCATCTCCTCGGGTGAGAGCTCGCGTCCCTCGTGCTCCAGGCGGTAGACGCCGCCGGAGTGGATCTCGCTGGTGGCGGGATCGAGCGCGATGGCCACGTCCTCACCGGGTGTGTAGCCGGCCGCCTCGACGCCCTCCAGGACCACCTGGAGGGCGGCCTCGTTGGAGTCGAGGTCGGGCGCGAACCCGCCCTCGTCGCCCACCGCGGTGGACATGCCTCGCCCGCGCAGCGTCGCCTTCAGCGCCTGGAACACCTCGGTGCCGATCCCCAGTCCCTCGGCGAAGCTGGCCGCGCCCACCGGCACGATCATGAACTCCTGGAAGTCGACCTTGTTGTCCGCGTGTGCGCCGCCGTTGAGCACGTTCATCATCGGCACGGGGAGCACGCCGGCCTCGTCGCCCCCGAGGTGGCGCCACAGCGGCTGCCCGGCCTCCGCGGCCGCCGCCTTGGCGCCGGCCAGCGATATCCCGAGGATCGCGTTCGCGCCGAGGCGACCCTTGTTGGCGGTGCCATCGAGGTCGATCATCGCGCGGTCGAGCGCCGCCTGGTCGGCCACGTCGAGGCCCGTCACGGCGTCGGCCAGCTCTCCGTTCGCGTTGGCCACGGCCTTGGTCACGCCCTTGCCGCCGAAGGCCTCGCCCCCGTCGCGCAGCTCCACCGCCTCGAACTCGCCGGTCGAGGCTCCCGAGGGCACCGCCGCGCGACCCGTGGCCCCGGACGCGGTGGTCACGTCGACCTCCACCGTCGGACTGCCGCGGCTGTCGAAGATCTGGCGCGCCCTCACCTGACTGATCTCGCTCACGTGTTCCTCAGCCCCTCCTGTATTTGTGCGATGTACCTGTGTGCTGCGGCCCGCAGCGCGAGCTCGGGGTCGGCGTCCGCGGCGACGGCCTCGGCCACGGCGGCGAACAGCAGCTCGCCGGCCGCCTCGAAGCGCTGCTCGCGCCCCTGCGCGCCATTCAGCGCCGCAGTGGACTCTGCCACTCCCGGCGCCCGCGCGTCGCGCCCCTCGGCCCGCGCGGCCCGGCGCTGCGCCTTCTTCGCATACAGGGTGGCCGGCAGGGTCTCGGGCAGATCGCCGAACAGGCCACCGCCCTCGGTCTCCGCCTTGATCTTGTCCCAGTCGCGCAGCACCTGAGCGGAGGTGGGCGGTGCGGTGCTCA
>Ga0136640_10000190_pt1 | contig 22211 bp, 25 predicted proteins | sample AntDrymUQ8642106_2_FD_105498 | JGI IMG/M metagenome (GOLD analysis project Ga0136640, IMG submission 105498) | Polar desert sand microbial communities from Dry Valleys, Antarctica - metaG UQ864 (21.06) | ecosystem: Environmental > Terrestrial > Soil > Desert | place: Antarctica: Dry Valley...
ATCCTGGACATCTCGCTGCCCGACGAGCGGGTCTTCAAGGAGGTCCAGGCGCTGATCGAGAACCTCGTGGCGATGAACGAGATCCTCCGCGACGCCGAGGCCAGCTCGATGCGGCTCGTGATGACGCCCGATCGGATGGTGGTCAAGGAGGCCATGCGCACCTTCACCTACCTGAACCTGTTCGGCTACCTGACCGACGCCGTCGTCGTCAACCGCGTCTTTCCCGAAGAGCTCGACGGCACGTATTTCGGCGCGTGGCGGGAGCTGCAGGGCGAGCAGCTCGAGCTCGTCGAGTCCGGCTTCTCCCCGGTTCCCGTGCTGCGCGCGCCGTACTTCGAGCGCGAGGTCGCCGGCTCGGAGATGCTCGACCGCCTCGGGGACGAGCTCTTCGCCGGGACGGAGGCCGGAGCGGTCCTGCATGCATCGGTCTCCCAGCAGCTGACGCGAGACGGCGAGCGGGCCGAGCTGCGCCTGGAGCTGCCCTTCGCAGACAAGGGCGACGTGGTGCTCAAGAAGGTCGGGCTCGAGCTCGTGGTGCGCGTCGGCGACGCCAAGCGCACGATCCAGCTTCCCGCCTCGATGACGGGCTTCAAGCCGGCCTCGGCCACGTTCGCCGACGGAGCGCTCGTGGTCGTCTTCGCGCCCGTCGAGGAGACCGTCGGTGCCTGATCGCGACGACCCGAGCGTCTCCGACCTGCGCGGGCACATCGACGCCGCCCACGCCGCGGCCGACAGGCTCGTGCGCGATGCCTCGGCACGCGCCGAGGCATCGGACCGCGCGTTCCGCGAGCGCCTCTCAGACGTTCCGCAGCGCGGCTGGGACGTCGCACCCGAGAACCAGCCGGAGCCCGCCGGACCGAGCGAGCTGCAGGTGATCGTGAGCCTGCTCGGCTCGCTGCGCGACGCGCTGCCCGCCGAGCTGACCCAGCAGGTCGCCGAAGCCGTCCGGGACCTGCTGCTGGCCGTCCGGGCCCTGATCGACTGGTACCTGGAGCGCCTCGAGCGGATGCCGCGCACCGGCGAGACCGGATCCGGCGCGGGCGAGGACCGGGTGGAGGACATCCCGATCTCATGAAGCTCACCAAGGGGCTCTCGACCGCGCAGATCCGGGCCGGCATGGCAGCCGTCGCGCTCGTGCTGTGCATGCTGCTCCCCTGGTACCGGTCGAGCTTCCCGCAGCCCAAGGGGGGCGTCGCCCACGACAACCTCACGGCCTTCGGCGCCTTCTCGTGGGTCGAGGCCGCAGTGCTCCTCGTCTCCGGCACGGTCCTCTATCTCCTCTACGCGCGCTCGCAGCGCCGCGCCTTCCATCTGCCCGGCGGCGACGGCTGGGCCGTCACGATCGCCGGCGGCTGGACGCTGTTCCTGCTCGTGTGGCGGCTGTTCGATCGGCCCGGCATCGAGCAGGGCAGCGTCGGCGTGCAGTGGGGGCTGTTCGTGACGATGGCCGTCGCGGCCGCACTCGCGGCCGCCGGACAGCGCATCCGCGTCGAGCACACGCCCGAGCCCGTCAACCCGGCGGAGGATCCCACGTGGGAGATGCCCACTCGCCGCTCGCGGACCGCGGATCGCGACCGCACCGCGCGGCTGCCGGCCGATACCTCCGCCGTCACCCGCGTCCTGCGCGAGGACAAGCCCGCCTGGGAGGGCGAGCCGCCGGAACCGCCCCGCCGCGCGAAGCGGGCCGAGCCGCGCGACCCGCCTGAGGAGGGCAAGCTCTTCTAGGCACGTCAGGCGGCTCGGCATGGTGAGACGCGGCGCGCGCGGGAGACGGTCAGGCCGGCACGCCCGCCATCTCGGCCGAGCGCTCCCACAGGCCGCGGGCCAGCTCGGCGTCCTTCGCCTGGCGCGAGGTGCGCCCGTTGTCGGAGAAGCGGTCGAAGTAGCCACCGTCCAACGGCGCGAGGTCGTCGCGCGTGGCGAGGTGCACGAGCGCCTCGCCGCCGGCCTCCGGCGGAATCAGGAAGACCCGCTTGAGCGGCGTGCGGTACGGGATCCCGAACAGCGGCGAGTCGCGCGCGAAGTCCGAGGCGATGTTGCCGGGGTGAAAGCAGACCGCCGTCAGCGCCGGCGCGCGGCGCGCGAGCTCGGCCGTGAAGAGGACGTTGAGGAGCTTGGAGGTCATGTAGACGCGCAGACCGGAGTAGCGGCGGCTCGTCCAGTCGAGGTCGTCGAGCTTGACGCGGCCACCGTTGTTGCCCACGCTCGAGGTCGTCACGACGCGCGCGCCCGGCGTGGCCTCGAGGCGCTCGCGCAGGAGCGCGGTGAGCAGGAAGGTGGCCAGATGGTTGACCTGGAAGGTCAGCTCGTGGCCGTCCTCGGTGGTCACGCGGTCGGGAAAGATGCCGCCCGCGTTGTTGGCCAGGACGTCGATGCGCGGGCACCGCTCGAGGATCTCGCCCGCGAGCCGGCGCACGTCGTCGAGCCGGGCGAAGTCCGCGACCAGGCCCGGGCAGCCGATCTCACGCGCGACGGCGGCGGTCTTCTCGGGGGAGCGGCCGACCACGACCACGTCGGCGCCGAGCCCGGCCAGCCGGCGCGCCGCGGCGGCGCCCACGCCGGCGCTCGCGCCCGTGATCACGACGGCCTTTCCCTCCATGCCCCGAACCTACCGACCGCCGCGGAAGATCAGCAGCGGCAGCACCACGGTCGCCGCGAAGATCAGCGCGATCCCGATGATGATCAGGGCCCGCGACTTGATGATGTGGCCGTAGGTGCCGACGAAGAACCCGGCGATCATGATCACGATGAAGACGGTGAGGTTGGGATCGCCCTTGGGGACCAGATCGGCGACCACCATCGACGGCTGAGCCTAGACTCGCTGGCCCATGGCCGTCGAACCAGCCTCTGTCGAAGCGGTGACCGCGGGGCTGCGCGAGGCCGGCTACCTGCCCGGCGCCTCCACCGCGCTGGTGGCCTTCCTCGCCGTCAAGCTCGACAAGCCGATCCTCGTCGAGGGCCCGGCCGGCGTCGGCAAGACCGAGCTCGCCAAGGCGCTCGCGCGCTACCTGGACCGGGAGCTGATCCGCCTCCAGTGCTACGAGGGCCTGGACGAGGCGAAGGCCATGTACGAGTGGAACTACCGCAAGCAGCTGCTGCGCATCCAGGCCGAGCGCGAGGGCGAGGCCTGGGACCAGGTCCACGGCGACATCTTCGGCGAGGAGTTCCTGCTCGCCCGCCCGCTGCTGAGCGCGATCTCGACTGCTGAGCCCGTCGTGCTGCTGATCGACGAGATCGACAAGACCGACCAGGAGTTCGAGGCGATGCTGCTCGAGCTGCTCTCGGACTTCCAGATCACCATCCCGGAGCTGGGCCGCATCGAGGCCAGGACCCAGCCGGTGGTGCTGCTCACCTCCAACAACTCGCGCGAGCTCACCGAGGCGCTCAAGCGGCGCTGCCTGTATCTGTGGCTCGACTACCCGACGCCGGAGCACGAGCTCGAGATCGTGCGCCTGCACGCTCCGGAGATCCGCGCGGACATCGCCGCCCGCATCGTCGAGGTGATCGCCATGGTGCGCGAGCTCGACCTCAAGAAGCCGCCGTCGATCGCCGAATCGATCGACTGGGCGCGAGCGCTGGTGCTGCTCGGCGCCGACGACATCACCCCCGACGTCTTCCGCGAGACGATGTCGATCATCGTCAAGCACCGCACCGACCTCGACATCGTGTCCGAGCGGGTGGGCCTGAAGCTCGGCCTCGCCTCGTCCCCGGCCTGACGATGTCGTTCGACGCCCGGCTGCTCGAGTTCGGGGACGACCTGCGCCGCGAGGGGATGGCGCTGGGGACCTCCGAGCTGCTGGACGGCTTCGCGGCGCTGCGCGAGGTGGGATGGACCGAGCCCGTGCTGTTCAAGGAGGCGCTGGCCGCGACGATCGCGAAGTCGCCCGAGGACCGGCGGATCTTCGACCTCGTCTTCGAGCGCTTCTTCTTCCGCGCGGCCGAGGCGCAGGCGCTCGAGCGCGGCGTCCGCGAGGGCGAGGGCGACGGCGCGGCAGGCGGCGACGCCGACGAGGGGGGTGAGCTCGACTTCGACGCGCTGCGCGCGGCGGTCGAGGCCGCCGTCCGCGCGGGCGACGAGTCCGCCATGCGCGACCTCGCCCGCCTGGCCATCGCCGCCTTCGGCCGCCGCGGCGAGGGGTCGGGCGTGCTCGGGGTGGACGTCCAGCGCATTCGCCGCGCGCTCGGCCTGAAGTCCGAGCCCGGCTCCGTCCGCGCGCCTGACCCGGGCGATCCGCCCGCCCACGTCCCCCTCACGCGGGAGCAGATCCGGCGCTTCGAGCGCCTGCTGCGGCGCGAGCTCGAGCGCAGCCAGATCGAGCGCACGCTCGAGCTGCCGACGTCGCGCCCGCTCAACGCGCTCGACCGCGCGCTGCCCAGCGGCCCGCTGCAGGACCTCGCCGCGGTGCATCGCGTCGTCGCCCAGCTCAAGCGCCGGCTGGCCACGCAGGGCCACGAGGCGCGCGGGCACCGCAAGCACGCCCACGTCGACGTCCGCCGCACCATGCGCGCCTCGCTGCAGACGGGCGGCGTCCCGGTGGAGCTGAAGTTCCGGGCCAGGCGCCCGCGCCGGCCGGAGCTCTACGTGCTCTGCGACGTCTCCACCTCGGTCACGAGCGCCTCGGTCTTCTTTCTCTCGGTGATGCACGCCCTGCACGACACGTTTCGCAAGATGCGCTCGTTCGTCTTCGTGGAGCGCATCTCGGAGGTCACGGACGTCTTCGAGCGCGAGCGCAGCTTCAAGGCGGTCTCGGACGCGATCTCCAAGGACGCCGGGGTCGCCGACGTCTCCGGCTACACGGATTACGGCCGCGTATGGCGCGAGTTCATCGCCTCGGTCGAGGACGACCTGCATCCGCGCGCCACCGTGATCGTGCTCGGCGACGCGCGCACCAACGGCCGGGACCCGCGCGCGGACCTGTTCGCGGGGGTGGCCGCGCGCGCCGGCCGCACCTTCTGGCTCAACCCCGAACCGCGCCTGTACTGGAACTACGGCGACTCAGTGATCTCCGCCTACGAGCCGCACTGCGAGGCCTACGAGTGCTGGACCACCAAGCAGCTCGAGGAGTTCGTCAAGGCGCTCACCCGGCCCGTTCGCTGACAGGCTCGCACGGGCTCAACATCGCCCGCCTAGCTTGCAGTGCCGTGATTCGCTCGCCCGTCCTCGCGCTGCTGTTCACGCTCGCCGGCCTGCTCGTCCCCGGTGGCGCCGCAGCGCAGGTCTCCGTGTCGCTGCTCCCGCCCGGTGTCGTCGCGCCCGGCGCTCCGGGCCCGGAGAGCCCGACCCTGGGCGGTGACGCCGCGCACCGCAGCGCCTGGACCGGCGCCGGCCTGCGCCCGCCCTTCGAGGTCGCCTGGCAGACCGAGGCCGAGCCGATCTTTGCAGCGGTTGCCGCCGGCGGCCGGGTGACCTACCAGACCGATGACGCGATCGTGGCGCGCGAGGCCGCGACGGGCAAGGAGCTGTGGAGGGCGCCGCTCGGCGAGCGGCCGGCCGAGCTGGCCACGGACGGCGGCCGGGTCTACGTGCTCGCCGGCACGGGCGTGGCGGCGCTGGACGCCGCCACGGGCGCTCTGCGCTGGGCCATCCAGGCCCCCAGCGGGGCGGTCGGCCCCGTGGTGGCGGGCGGCCGCCTGTTCCTCGGCAGCGTGACCGGCGGTCGCGTCGCCGCCTTCCAGGCCTCCACCGGGCAGGCGCTGTGGGGCACCACGGTGGGCATCGACCGGTCCAGGCCCGCCGTCTCGGGCGACCGGCTCTACGTCACGGGCACCTGCCGCGCCGCCGCCCTGAACGCCACGACGGGGGCGGTCATCTGGTCGACCTCCACCTGCACCCCCGGGGTCGGCGACGGCGGGACGCGCACGATCCTCACCGGCCAGGCGGTGCTGTCGGAGGACTTCGCGCTCTACGCGGCGTCGGACGGCGCACGGATCTCGAGCGGCGCCGCCCCCGGCACCGTCGGCGGCGGGGTGACGTTCCGCTCGCCGCTGCTGACCCCGGCGGCGACCGCCCTCGTCGCGAGCGACGCCGCCACGGGCGCGACGCGCTGGACCTTCTCCCAGCCGCGCATCCCCCCGGGGGACCCGGTGACGCTGCGCCTGCGGGCCGCCGTGGTCGACGACCTCGTCTTCCAGGCGCTCGACACGGGCTCCAACGGCCTGCTGCTCGCGGCGCTGGACGTCAACACCGGCGCCGGGCGCTGGAGCGGCTTCCTGCCGGGCGCCGGCACGCTCTCCTTCGGGCCGACGACCGCCATCGCCGTCTCCCCGGGCCTGCTGGTGATCCCGTCCGCCGGCGGCGGGCTGGTCGCGCTGCGCAACGCCCCGAAGGGCCCGCTCGGCCTGACCGCGACGCTGCCCAAGAACGTCGTCGTCGCGCGAGAGCGCACCGTCGTCCGTGGCCGCCTGCTCTCCAACGGCCACGGTCTGATCGGCCCTCGCAACGTGCGCCTGGAGGCCGACCCGTTCCCCTTCGGCGACGGCTACGACGCGGTTGCCACGACCATCCCCGGGCGTACCGGGCGCTTCTCCTTCCCGTCGCGCGTGAACCGCAACACGCGCTTCCGCCTGGTCGCCGACAGCGTCACCCCCCCGACCGTCGTCTACGCCCGGCCGGTCCTCTCCGCGCGCTACGGGGAGACCTCGCGCCGGCGCGTGGTTCAGGCCACCCTGCGAATCCGCTCCGAGCGCGGCTTCAACCGTGCCGGCACCGTTGCGATCTACCGCCTCAAGCGCGGCACGACGGTCCTGCAGCGCGTCGGCACGGGCCGCAGCAGCCGCAGCGGCACGGCGCGCTTCGACGTCACGATCCCGGCCGACCTCACCCGCTCGGACAAGATCGTGCCCTGCCTGCGCAGCGCGAGCCGCAAGGGCTTCGGCCCGCCCAACGTGCTCGATCGCAGCTGCGGCAGCGCCCGCATCGAGGTTGAGGCAGCGTCGGCCGCGCGCCTGAGCCGCGGCACCGGCGCCGGCACCGAGATCCCCATGAGCCTCATGTGGCCGGCGTCTGAGAAGGAGTAGTCCTCGAGCAGGACGTCGCGTACGGCGTCGGGGCGGTATAACCGCTGTGTGGACGACGAGACTGAGCCCACCGCTCAGGAGCTGCGCATCGCGCAGACCCAGCGTGAGCGCGAGGAGAGCGAGCGCGCCAAGCACGCCGAGCTGCCCGAGGAGGAACACACGGCCGAGCGCCGCTCCGACAAGGCCGGCTACCTGCGCTCCAAGCTCGAGGAGCAGGAAGCCGCCGACGAGGAACGCAGCTAGCCCCAGCCGGGCGCGCGGTAGTTCGCGGCGCTTTCGCCACCACCGCTCTTCGCGGCAGCCGCGATCCCGAGGACGCCCAGGGCCAGATGAATCACGTTGTCGACGGTGCTGTACTCGCTGGGAAACAGCCCGAGCGGATTGGCCTCGGCGAAGCTCACGAGCCCGACCAGCAGATAGACCACGCCCAGCGTCCCGACCACGGCGCGGACGGCACCGCCCCCGACCTTGGCGAAACCGACGTAGGCCAACAGCCCGCCGGTGACGAGATGGATGATGTCCTCGGCGAGGTCGATGTTCAGGACATCGAGGAGGGACTTCTGGCCCAGGATCAGCCCCACGACGCCGATCAGGATGACCGTGGGCCCGACGATCTGCGCGTACCGGCGGGCTGGCGTGGCGTCTTCGGTGTGCACGGCTCGGGAGCCTACCGGGTCGACTAGGCTGGGACGCTCGTAGAGAACAGGGGGGCTGGCGGACGCTGGCTGAGATAGCGCTCAAGAACACCGGCGCTGACCCTTCGAACCTGTGGGATAATGCCCGCGGAGGGAGTGATCGTGACGACGGTGGCCGATTTCCACCGTGCAGCAGCCGCAGAGCCGCCCGCCGTCGCGGGCGTGCGCCTCGACGGCGTGGTCAAGGCCTTCGGGGACCTGCCGGTCCTGGATGGGCTCTCGCTGCGCGTGGAGCGCGGCGAGACGGTGGCCGTGGTCGGGCCGAGCGGCTGCGGCAAGTCCACCCTGCTGGACCTCATCTGCGGTCTGGCGACGCCCGACGCCGGAACGGTGGCCGCCGCGCCCGCGACGCTGATGCCTCAGCGCGACGCGCTGCTGCCGTGGCTGAGCGCGGAGGACAACGCGGCGCTGGCGCTGCGCATCGGCGGCGCGTCGCGGGCCGAGGCGCGCGCGGCGGCGCGCCCCTACTTCGCGCCCTTCGGGCTGGCGGGCTTCGAGCGCGCGCGGCCGGCGCAGCTCAGCGGCGGGATGCGCCAGCGCGTCGCGTTCCTGCGCACGCTGCTGGCCGGCACGGCGGTGCTGTGCCTCGACGAGCCGTTCGGGGCGCTGGACGCCCTCACGCGCGTGCAGATGCAGAAGTGGCTGGCCGAGGCGCTGCGGCGCGAGCCGCGGACCGTGGTGCTGGTCACCCACGACGTGGAAGAGGCCGTCGTGCTGGCCGACCGCGTAGTCCTGCTGTCTCCGCGGCCCGGGCGGGTGGTCGAGACCATCGACGTCGACCTGCCGCGACCTCGCCGCCGCGGCGACCACGCGGTCGCCGACCTCGCCGCGCGGGCCCTGCGGGCCCTGGGAGTGGATGCGTAGATGTACGCCCTGGGTCTCGTCGTCATCCTGCTGGGGGGCTGGGAGGCCGCGGTCCGGGGCGGCCTCGTGGACCCGCTCATCCTCCCGGCGCCGACCAGCGTGGCGGCGGCGCTCTACGACGACCGCACCGTGCTCGGACCCGACCTGCTGACGACGGCGGCGGAGGCGGTCCTCGGCCTGCTCGCAGCCACGGTCGCCGGAGCGGCGATCGCGATCGTCATGCACCTGTGGGAGCCCGCGCGGCGAGCGCTGTACCCGCTCGTGGTCGGCTCGCAGGCGCTGCCCATCGTGGTGCTCGCCGCGCCGCTGATCCTGTTGCTCGGCTTCGGGCTCGCGCCGAAGGTGGTGATCGTCGCTCTGGTCTGCTTCTTTCCCGTCACGGTCAACCTCTACGACGGCCTCCGGGCGGTGGACCCCGAGCAGCGCAAGCTGCTGCGCTCCCTGCACGCCTCGCGCACCCAGACGCTCGTCCTGCTCGAGGCGCCCGCCGCGCTGCCGCAGGCCTTCACCGGGCTGCGGGTGGCCGCCGCGGTGTCGGTCATCGGCGCCGTCTTCGCCGAGTGGAGCGGCTCCGAGAACGGCCTCGGCCATCTCGTGCTCGTCTCGCTCGGCCAGCTGGAGTCCGCCCGCACGTTCGCCGCAACCGTCCTGCTCTTCGCCCTCGCGGTGGCCCTCTACGGGGTCTTCGCCCTCGCCGAGCGCCGCCTGATCTCCTGGAAGGCCCCATGAACCGCCTCGCGCTGCTCCTCCCGCTGCTCCTCGCCCTCGCGCTCGCCGGCTGCGGGGAGAAGGGCGAGCCCGCCGGGGCGGGCGGCGCGAAGCTCGAGCCCTTCCGGATCCTCCTCGACTACTTCCCCAACGCCAACCACGCCCCGATCTACGCGGCGCAGGCGAGCGGGGAGTTCCGGCGCGCGGGCCTCGACGTCGAGATCGTCGCCCCGCCGGACCCCGCGGCGCCGCTGCGGCTGCTGCAGGCCGGGCGCGCCGACCTCGCCCTCACCTACCCGCCCGAGCTGCTGCTCGCCCGCGACAAGGAAATCAACCTCGTCGCCGTCGGGGCGCTGGTCCAGAAGCCGCTGACCTCGCTGATGGCGATCGACGGGTCGAACGTCTCGAGCGTGGGCGACCTGCGCGGCAAGACGGTGGGCACGGCCGGGATCCCCTACCAGGCGGCCTACCTGAAGTCGCTGCTGGCCAAGGCCGGCGTGCCCGACGATTCGGTCAAGCGCGTCAACGTGGGCTTCAACCTGGTGCCGGCCATGCTCTCCAAGCGGGTCGACGCGACCCTCGGCGCCTTCTGGAACTACGAGGGGGTCGACCTGCAGCAGCGCGGCAAGCGCCCCGTGATCCTGCGCATGGAGCGCCTCGGCGTCCCCACCTACAACGAGCTCGTCTTCGCGGCGAAGCGGACCTCGCTGCGCCCGGCGCAGGCGTCGCGCATCCGGCGCTTCATGCAGGCGCTCGCCCGCGGGGCCGCGCAGGTGCGCGACCAGCCCGCGACGGCGGTCGACGCCCTGCTGAAGGCCAACGACGACCTCTCCGAGAAGCTCCAGACCGCCGCCGTGCAGGCCACGTTGCCCGTCTTGGCGCCGACCGACCGCAAGCGCCCGTTCGGCTTCCAGGACATCGGCGAGTGGCACGACTACGGGGTGTGGATGCTGCGCAACAAGCTCGTCACCAAGGACCCCCACGCCGAGGACGCCCTGACCAACGAGTTCCTGCCCGGTCAGGGGCTGGAGGCCAACACCGCGGAGCCGTGAGCGAGCAGGTCTGGCGCAGGCGTGCCGCGTCCGCTTCCGGGGAAGACCGGCTGACATGGCCAACGTCGCCCCCGCCGGAAGTGCCAAGTCCCACGGCGCGCAGGTCGCCCGCAGCCGCGGGTTCGCGTGGTTCGCGCGCAGCGGCCTCTTCGCGCGCGGCGTGGTGTACGCGATCGTCGGGGTGCTGGCGATCAAGCTGGCACTGGGCGACAGCGGCAAGACGACCGACCAGCAGGGCGCGCTGCAGACGATCGCCAAGCAGTCCTTCGGCACCGCGCTGCTGGTGGCGATGGCCATCGGCCTCGCGGGATACGCGTCGTGGCGGCTGATGAGCGCGTGGATCGACCGCGGGGACGGCGCCAAAGACCGCATCAGCGCGGCCCTCAGCGGCGTGGCCTATCTCATCCTCTGCATCACGGCGGTGAAGATCGTCGTCGGCGCGAAGGCCGGATCGAACGATCCCGCCGAGGCGACCGGCGGCGTGCTGGGCTGGCCGGCGGGACGCTACATCGTCGGCGCCGTCGGCCTGATCATCATCGGCGAGGGTCTGGCGCAGCTGTACAAGGGCCTGGCGAAGACGTTCCTCGAGGACTCGCGCACGCACGAGATGAGCCGGCGCGTTCGCAAGCTCTTCACGACGCTGGGAACCGTCGGCTACCTCGCGCGGGGGGTCGTCTTCGCGCTCATCGGCTACTTCCTCGCCCGGGCCGCCTACGACTACGACCCCGACAAGGCCATCGCGCTCGACGGCGCGCTGGCCAAGCTCTCCAGCCTCGACTACGGCCCGTACCTGCTCGGCCTGGTCGCGGCCGGGCTCATCGCCTTCGCCGCGTACGCCATCGCGGACTCGCGCTACCGCAAGGTCTGAGAACGCCCTTCAGGCGGCGGCCAGCCAGCCGCGCGCGGCCGCAAGCCGCAGGTACTCTCCGGCCAGCCCGCGCCACTCGCCGTAGCGCTCGAAGAAGCCGCGCACCTCGGAAACGTCCGCGCGGGCCTTCGGGCGCCCCGTGGTGATGCGCCCGACGAGCTTGAGGTAGCCCAGGTCGCCCGCCGGGAGCTGGTCGTAGCGCCCCTGCCCCTGCAGGGCGAGCGTCTCGAGCGTCCACGGCCCGATGCCGGGGATCGCGGCCAGGCGCCGCCAGCCCGCCTCGTGGTCGGGCGATTGCAGATCGACGCGCCCGCGCGAGACCTCGGCCGCCGCGCGCCGCAGGGTGATCGCGCGGTGCTGGGGGAGGTCGAAGGACGCCAGGCGGGCAGGGGCCTCGGCGGCGACCGCGGGGGCCGACGGTGCGTCGCGCAGCCCCGTCTGCGGGCAGCGGCGCCCGAGCGCGGCGACCAGGCGGCGCTGGATGACCACCGCGCGGTGGAACTCGATCAGCTGCTCGCAGATGGCCCAGGCCAGCGCCTCCCACGGGTCCGGGCGCCGCCACACGCGCAGCTCGGGCGCCGCGCGCACGGCGCGGCCGATGTAGCGATCGTCGCGGAAGCGCGCGTGAAAGGCGCGGTGGTCCTCGTCGACGCCGACGGCGAAGCGCAGGCGGCGCAGGCCCTCGGTTGCCGCCGCCGGCGTCTGCGCGCGCGCCGCGAAGACCACGCGGTCGCCCGACTGGATCGCCCCGCAGAAGACGGCCTCGTCACCGACGTGGACGAGGCGCTGGATCGCGTCGCCGCGCCGGCGCCACAGCCCGTCAGGGGACCGCCCGCGCAGCCGGAATGGCCAGGGCGGCTGGACTTCGGCACGGACCGTCGTGGGCCCGGAGTCTCCCACCTCAGTCGCGGCGCAGCAGGTGCACGTCGACGAGGAAGGAGTTCGAGCCCACGACCTCCCCGAGGCCGAGGCTCTTGCGCTTCTTGCGCCGGCCGAGGACCTTCGCCGTCCGGCGGCGGTGAGCGATCGCGACGGTCGCGGCACCGGCCACGAAGGTCGTGGCCGCCAGCGCTGCCGCCTGGCGGCTCGGCACGAGCCCGTACGGCACGTCGGCGGAGGACGAGACGGCGGCGTGTGCGCCGCCGGAGGAGAGGACCGGCAGGCCGTCGACGACCTCCAGCTCCTCGGATTCGGTGAAGTCGGGCTCTGGGGTCACGGGTGAGGTCAGGATGACGCACGGAACGGACGCTTGGCGGGCGCCGTCCCGAACACGTGGTCCCACCACGGCGCGCTGACGCCGAACATGCGCTCGCCGTCCTGGAAGTGATGGCGCATGTGCAGCTCGCGCAGCCTTCGTCCGACCCCCGACCGCGGGACGAAGTGGTGCACGTAGTAGTGCAGCATGTCGTAGGCCAGATAGCCCGCCAGGAAGCCCGCGCCGAAGGCCTGCCACGCACCCGCACCGAGCACGGCCCAGAACCCCAGCAGGAACAGCGCCGCCAGCGGCAGGCTGGCCGAGGGCGGCATGACCAGGCGCATGCGGTCGTTGGGATGGTCGTGATGGACCCCGTGGATCATGAAGTGAAAGCGGCGGCCCCACTCGTTGTCGGGCTCGAAGTGGAACACGACGCGGTGCAGCCAGTACTCCGTCAGCGTCCAGAACAGGTAGCCCCCGGCGACCCAGGCCAGCGTGAGCGCGCCCTCGGACTCGGCGCCGAGGACGGCGAGGGCGACGATCGCCGGGCCGAAGAGGGCCGGCGGCACGAGCGGATGGACCCGGGTGAAGAAGTCCAGGAAGTCCGACTCGAACATCTTGGGCGAGGCCTTGAGGCTGTCGGAGCGGCGCACGTGGTTCAGGGTACCGCTCGGCTGCCGTGTCGGTCTGAGCGCCTACGCGCCACATGGCGAGGTGGATGCACGAAATGGTCGTGATGGCGACCACCAGATGCGCCGACCTCGACGCGCGGCCGGTCCTCCCCTCCTCACCCGCCCAGCCGTAAGCGCGGAGCAGTGGACGCGCGCTTCACGAAAGCACCCGCTCGAAGATCCGGTACCGGCAGACGATCTCGCCGCCCATGCCCTCCATCGCGCGGTTCATGGGCTGGTTGGACTCGAGGATCCAGCCCGTCTCCCCCACGTGCTGGGGTGTGCGCTCGGCGGCGTCGTAGTGCATCTCGTAGAACTTGGCCGCCACCCCGGCGTGCTGGTAGGCCTTCTTGACCCCGAGGGCGAAGACGCGAACGCGGTCGATCTTCCGCCTGTACCAGAGGAACTTGAGCCAGCCGATGGGCAGGATGCGGCCGTTCATGTGCCGGAAGGCCTGGTTGTAGTCCGGTAGGGACAGGGCGGCGCCGGCGACCTCGCCGTCGGCGGTCTCGGCGATCATCGCCCAGTTCTTGTCGAGCAGCGGCTTGAGCTGCTTGGCGTGGTGACGGACCTCGGTCGCCGTCAGGGGGACGAAGCCCCAGTTGCGCTGCCAGGCCTCGTTGTAGACCTCCAGGAAGCGCGAGGTCTCGGCCTCGATGTCGCGCTTGCGCCAGCCGCGGCAGACGATCCCGTGCTCGGACTCCACCTTGGCGGCCATCTCGAAGATGGCCGGATGGACGCTGTCGCGGTCCACGACGTCGAGCGACCACATGAAGGTGTCCATGGCCTTGGTCAGGCCGGCGCCCTCGAGCAGCGCGGGGTAATAGCGATGGGTCCAGTTCATCAGCACGACGGGGAGGCGCTCGAAGCCCTCGATCAGCACGCCGCACTCGTCGTTGGAGGTGAAGTCGAACGGCCCGACCAGCCGGTCGCACCGCTTGGTCCGCACCCACGCCTCGGCGGCGTCGATCAGCGCGGTGGCGACGGCCTGGTCGTCCTCGCACTCGAAGAAGCCGAACTGGCCCCAGCGGTTGTTCTGGAACGCCCACAGGTTTCGATCCACCTGGGCGGTCACGCGGCCGGCGACGCGCCCATCGCGCCAGGCGAGGAAGTACTCCGCCTCGCCGTGCTCGAAGAAGGGGTTCTTGGCGCGGTCCAGGAAGCGCCTGCGGTCGGCGATGATCGGCGGGACCCAGTACTCCTCGCCCGCGTAGAGCCGGAAGGGGAGCTTGATGAACGCATCGAGCTCGCGCCGGCTGCGGACGGGCTTGATCTCCAGGGCCATGCCGCGCGGCAGGGTACCTTGCAGCGATGCGCACAACCGTCGACGTGTTCGAGAAGACGCGCCGCCACGAGCGCCTCGAGCAGCTCCAGGCGGCGCGCGAGGCCGACCTCTTCCCGTACTTCCGCCAACTCGAGTCGGCCGCCGCGCCGGTGGTGGAGATGGAGGGCGCCCAGCGGATCATGCTCGGCTCCAACAACTACCTCGGCTTGACCGGGGACGAGCGCGTCCTCCAGGGCGCCCGCGACGCGCTCGAGCGCTTCGGCACCGGCCTGACGGGCAGCCGGCTGCTCAACGGCACGATCAGCCTCCACCTCGAGCTCGAGGCGGAGATCGCCGAGTGGATGGGCACCGAGGAGGCGCTCGTGACCTCCACCGGCCACGGCGCCAACCTCGCCGCGCTGGGGACGCTGCTCGGCCCGGGCGACACCGTCATCGCCGATGCGGGCGACCACGCCTCGATCCTCGACGGCTGCGTGCTGAGCCGGGCCAAGCTGCGGGTCTTCCGCCACAACCGCCTCGACCTCCTCGAGAAGCAGCTGCAGCGCGCCGCCGGCGAGGCGAGCCCCACGCTCGTCGTCGTCGACGGCGTCTTCTCCATGGAGGGCGACATCGCGCCGCTGAACGACATCGTCGCGCTCACCCGCGAGCACGGCGCCCGCCTGATGGTCGACGAGGCCCACGGCGCGGGCGTGCTGGGCGCGCGCGGCGCCGGCACCGCCGAGCTGCTCGGCGTGGAGGACGACGTCGACCTGCGCATGGGGACCTTCTCGAAGTCGCTGGCCTCGTGCGGCGGCTTCCTGGCCGGCTCGCACGAGGTCATCGACTTCCTGCGCGTCCAGTCGCGCGCCTTCCTGTTCACCGCCTCCGCCGTGCCGGCCGCGGTCGGCGCCGCGCTCGCGGCGCTGCGGGTGATCCGCTCCGGCGAGGGGCCGCAGCTGTTCGCCCGGGTGCTCGACAACGCCCGCTACCTGCGCGACGGGCTGCACGCGCTCGGCTTCCGCGTCGTGGAGCCGCAGCGCCTTCCCGACGGCGGCGACGCGGTCACCACCATCGTCCCCGTGGTCGTCGGCGACGACTGGAGGGCCGTGCTGCTGTGGCGCGCGCTCTACGACGCCGGCGTCTATGTCAACGTCGCGCTGCACCCGGCCGTGCCCCCGGCGGGCGCGCTGCTGCGCACGAGCGTGATGGCCACCCACGACCGCGCGACGCTCGACCGGGCGCTCGGCGCCTTCGAGTCGGTCAAGCGCGACTTCGAGGCCGAGCACGGACTGCTTCCCGAGCCATTCCAACGGCCGCGCATAGCCGATCCTGACGCCGAACGCTAGGAAGTTTTTCTACGCTGACACCCGCTCAGAAAAAGGGTGCTGTTTGCGGGTGTGACGCCAGATCCCCGTTGCGCGAACGGTAACGACTCGGCTACTTTTCCCCCCTGGCCGACGCACACCAGCGCACTTGCAGAGTGGGTGCCCGTGCAGGCCGATACATCATTCATTTCGAGGCCCCCGGGTTTGTCTCCCGGCGGCGCAGGGAGGTTCCATGGACGCAACTGCGACAGCTGCGCCCCAGCACATGCGTGCTCTAAATCAGGCGAATCGGGTCCGGCTTGCACGAGCCGAGCTCAAGCGCCAGATCGCGGACGGCGACCGCACCGTGGCCGAGGTGGTGACCGAGTGCCCGTGGGAGTCGGGGAGCATGGCCATCGCCGAACTGCTGCTGAGCCAGCACCGGTGGGGTCGCACCCGCTGCCGGCGCTTTCTGGCCGGCCTGCCCATGCTCGAGACCAAGACCATCGGCTCCATGACCGACCGCCAGCGCACGCAGCTCGCCGCCCGTCTGAACGGGCAGACGATCGTCGATCCGCTCTACGCGGCGGCGGCGTACTAGGCGTCAGGATCGCGACGCGGCTCGACGAGGAGCCGCGTCGCGATCTCGACGACGTGGCCGTCGGGATCGTGCAGGTAGAGCGAGCGGAAGCCGCCACGCTCGAAGATCTCCGAGCACTCGACGTCCTGCTCGATCAGGTATGTCCGCCAGGCGTCGAGCTCCTCCGCCGAGTCGACCGCCAGCGCGAAGTGGTGCGTGGAGCCGACGCCCGCCACGCCCCGTGGCAGCGCCGGGTACTCCATGACGCTGAGCAGGCGCCCGGGCGTCCCGTCCACGGCCCCGAACCACACGTGGCGCGTCTCGGGATCGTCGTCGCTGGGCCCGTCGCGCACGACCCCGAGGCCGAGCGTGTCGCGGTAGAAGGTGATGCTGCGCTCCACGTCCGCGCTGATCAGCGTGAGGTGATGCAGCCCGGTGAGCTGCATGCGTCGCTGGGATGCCTCGCTCACCGGCTTCAAACCTTGAAGCCCACGCCCGAGCGGCGCTTGAACGCCCCGCGGAAGGTGAAGAAGGCGGCGAGGAAGACGACCGCCGCCGCGACGACGGTGAACCCCAGCGTCACGCCGAGCAGGCCCAGCACCGCCGCCACGACGATGGTCGGCATGGCGGCCAGCAGGCCGCTGTGGGAGCGGAAGCCGGCGAAATGGTCGCGTACCGCGGTGTCCAGGCCGGCCAGCGCGGCGAGGGCGAGCCCGAAGACGCCGGCGATGCGGCCCTGGGAGCTGTCGCGGTTGATCAAGCCGATCACGATCAACACGATGCCCGCCAGCACGGACAACTCGACCAGCGGGACGGGGTGCCACGGCGCCTTGGGCCGCTCGTCCGCTCGGTCGATGAAGCGGTCGACCCGGCTTCCCCGCCCGGAGGACCTCGTCCGCGGGACGGCCGGGGCAGCCTCGGCGGCCGGGCGCAACGGCCCGGTCGCGCGCTTGCGCGATCGCTTGCCCATCAGAGGCTCAGAGGATCCGGGGCCGCGGCGACCGCCACGGCCCCCAGGCTAACGGACAGCCGGACGAGATCTTGACGTGCCACCATCCCGCCAGCATCCCGATGATGCCCAGGCGGGGACGCACGTGCCAGTGCTTGCAGCCTGGCTCACCGATCTCCTCGTTGCACACGCGGTAATAGCGGTACTGCCCGGGATCGAGCAGCATCCGCTCGATCAGCAGCCGCTTGGCGGCCTGCTCGTCGGCGTGGCGGGCGCGGACGGCGCGCAGGTCTGACACGCGCAGCGCCAGGTCGTCGCGAACGGCTTCGAGCTCGCCGAGCGCCAGCAGGCGCGGGCCGGCCCGGCCAGCTATGGACGGGAGCGGGAGGTGCGGATGGGCCGACGTCGCGGTGCTCACGAGATCGTGCTCGAGGCGGGCGATCTGCTCGCGCAGCTGACGGCGGGCAGCGTGCTCGGGATCGACGACGACGCGATGGTCGAAGGCGGGCTGGGAGTGCTCTAGCAGGGACATCTCGGGTGCTCCTCCTGAGCGGCAGGGTAGCACCGGAAGCGGCCGCGGAAGGCCTCACGGAGCGCCCCCGTCCTCGACGATGTCGGCCACCGTCCACAGCGCCTCGGAGACGTGGATCGCAGGCACGCCGTCGACTTGCAGCGAGAACAGAACGCTGCGGCGCGTGCCGGCGGTCGGGTGGTGCGAAGCGGAGACGTCCCCGAACAGCACGGCGACCGGGCCCGCGGCGTCGGCGACGACGAGGCGGCCGCCGGGCAGCCAGGGCGCGCGGTCGTCGCCGCGGCCGAGCGGCTCGTGCTCGGCGGCGCGGCGGACCTCGAGCTCCCCGTCGACGGCGTCGGCGTCCAGCGCCCACACCGGCACGTTGGTCTCCATCACCGCGATCGTCAGCGCGTCACGCAGCACGGAGCGCGAGCGGAACTCCCCGTCCTTGAGGCGCTGCACGACGGTCTCCTCGACGGGAACCCGCGCGACGTCGGGGTCCAGGCCGATGTGGCGAAAGAAGACGCGGTAGGCGTGCGGGATCGGCTTGGTGCGCAGCGCCACCGCCTGCGCGCCGCGGAAGCGGCTGGAGAGGTCGCGCAGGCGCTCCTTGAGCTCGGGCGAACTCGGCTGCTCGCCCGCCGCGACCGCCATCCACCACAGCCGCAGGCCGGGCAGCTCTTCGGCGACGGCAGCCTCGACGTGCCCCTCCTGCGGCTCGCCGCCGCCGGTCACCGGAGGGCCTGGATGTCCCGCACGATCTCGGCCTCGCTCGCGGCGCCGTAGGTGGTCTTGGCCACCCGGCCGCCCTGGCGCACGAAGGTGATGGTCGGGCAGATCGCGACGGCGAAGGCGTTGGCGATCGCGCCGTCGTTGTCATAGCCGACGGGCAGCGTCCACCGATGGCGGCGGATGATGGCGTTGAGGTCGTCGTGGTTGCCGCGAATCGCCACGGCGGCGAACCCGACGTCGGAGAAGCGCGGCTTGAGGCGCTCGAGCAGGTCCACCTGGTCGATGCAGCGCTGCGACGGCGCGACCAGGAAGGCCAGCACCAGAGGCCCACGCTCGACCAGCTGGCAGGCGTTGAGGATGGTCGGCCCGCGCGCGTCGCAGGCCTTCGGGACGCCTTCGCGCGACTTGACCAGCACGTTGGCGTCGCACTCCTCGCCGCCGCACTTGGCGTTGGCCAGCGCGAGCGGGGCCGCGAACGGCGGGATCTTCATGCCGGCCGCGACGCCGCGCGAGCCGGGGCTCTCCGTGCGCAGCGTGTTGACGGTCACGTAGGCGAGCACGCAGATGACCACGACGCCGAGGATCCAGGTCGCCTGGGGCGCCATCCTGGCCGGCGGTCGCGGCGGGCCCGGCCGCGGGGCGGGCCGCTCCGGTGCCTCGGGCTGCGGGGGCGGGTCCCCCTCCCCCATCGGCTTGAAGGGCCCGCTCACGCTGCGACCGGCTCGGGGCGCTCGTCGGCGGGCCTCGGCGTCGGCGCGGTGCTCCGCCCGCGGCGGCGCTCGGCGAGCGTGAGCACGGCGGGCAGCACGGCGAGGACGCCGAGCAGGGAGACGGACAGGTCGACGACGGTCACCCGCCCGAAGTCCTTGAGCATCTGGATGTCGGAGAAGGCCAGCACCGCGAAGCCCGCGATCGCCGTCACGCCCGAGGCGAACACCGCCGCTCCCGTCGACGCGTAGGTGCGGCGCAGGGCGACGGGCACCTCGTAGCCGGCGTCGCGCTCCTCGCGGAAGCGCGCGACCAGCAGCACCGCGAACTCCGTCGAGATCGCGATCACCAGCGCGCCGAGGGTCGCCGACATCGGGTTCAGCGGGATGCCGATCGCCCACAACACCAGCGCCGACCAGCCCGTCGCCAGCGCGATCGGCACGAGCGGCACCCACGCGCGCTCCCAGCGCCGGTAGACGGCCAGCAGTGCGAGGGCGACCAGGGCGAGGCCGGCCAGCAGCGTGCCGAGCCGCCGCAGCGGGTCTGACAGCGCCGCGTTGGCCTCGGCCGCCAGCACCGGCAGACCCGCCAGGCGCGCGCGTACGCCGGGCGGCGGCTCGAGCTCGGAGCGCATGACGTCGAGGATCTCCTGCTGGCGCTCCAGCGACAGCAGCTTGATCCCGAACGCCATCACCGCGCTCTTGCGGTCCGCGGTGATGACGGCCTGGGAGAAGTAGGCCGGCACGGCGTCCAGCAGCCCGCGCACGCGCGCCTGGTCGGCGCTGGCCTCCGGCGAGCGGAACAGGTCGGTCAGCGACAGCGCCGGGCACAGCTCGGCCCGCCCGCAGCCGTTGGCCGCGGTGTACTCGAAGCGCTTGGTCAGCCGCGCCTGGTAGTCGCGCATCCAGGCCACGACGGCCGGGTCGGTGAGGTCGTCGGCCTCCACCAGCACGTCGACCTCGCCGGCGATGTTGGTCGTGTCCTGCAGCTGGAAGATGTCGCGCACGGCCGGCAGGTCGCGCGGGACGAGCTCGCGGATGTCGGAGACGACGGTGGTCTTGGAGTCCACCGCCCAGCCCGCGACCGCGAGCGCCGCGCCGGCCGCCAGCACCAGCACCGGCCGGCGCAGCGACTGGCCGGTCACCGCCGTCGCGATCCGCCCGCCGGCGCGCACCAGCCCCCGGGCCGGCGCGCGGAGCGGCCGCGCCATCAGGGCGATCAGGTCGCCGGCCCCGCGCAGCGACGAGTCGAGGACGCCCTCGCGCGCACCCCGCCGGCCGAGCGCGATCAGCGCCGCCGTACCCGCCGACAGCGCGAAGAAGAAGGCCAGCACGACGCCGGCCATCAGCAGCAGCCCGAAGCCGCGCACCATCGGGACGGGGGAGAGCAGCAGGATCGTGAACCCCGCCACGGTCGCCAGCACCGCCGTGGCGATCGTGGGCAGCGCGAGCTCGACCGCGCGGTCCAGGCCCTCCTCCTGCACGCGCGCCTGGTACTGGATGGCGTAGTCGACCCCGAGGCCGAGCAGGATCGGCAGCACCGCGATCGACGCGAGCGTCAGCCGCGCGCCGAGCAGCGACATCAGCCCGAACACCGTTCCCGCGGCGCCCAGCGCGACCGCCAGCGGCAGCATCCGGAACGCGCGCCGGCGAAAGACCAGCGGCAGCACCAGCGCCATGATCAGAAGCCCGCCGATCAGCAGCCCGATCAGCGAGCTCGAAAGCGACTCGGTGACGTCGTTGACGACCACTGGCGCCCCCGTGACGGTGTACTCGGCTCCGTTGGTCAGCTTCCACTCCGGCATCGCCACCGCCCGGCGAATCAAGGCGATGGCGTCCGAGCGCTCGGCCTCGGACAGCGAGGGCTCGAGGCGCACCTGGATCAGCGCGGAGCGCTGGTTGGGGAACAGGTAGGCGAAGCGCGCCTTGGGCGCGTAGGCCCCGCGCGTGGCGTCGAAGACCAGCGAGTAGATGAACTCCGGGTTGTCCAGGGACGGGTTGGCCGCGCTGGTCGACAGCCCGTAGCGCACCGCCACCTGGATCAGCTGCTGCTGGAACTGCGAGAGCACCTGCTGGGAGGCGGCGTCGCAGAAGCGCTTCTGCTGCGCCGCGCCCAGCCCGCGCTGCTTGGCCTGGTCGCGCGCGCCCTGGCACGCCAGCGCGGCGTTGCGCTGCGCGCCCTGGACCTGCGCCCGCAGCTGCGTCCCGATCTCGGTGACCGCGGAGTTCAGGAACGTGCCGGGTCCGTAGACGGCCTGCACCGGCTTGGTCTTCGCGAACCGCGCGCACGGCCCGTTCGGCCCGCCCGGCGCCTCGACGTCAGCGGGCTTGTTGCCGCCCAGGCAGCCCTCGAGGCCGACGAGGCGCCCGAGGTTCTCGGTCAGCACGATGTTCTGCAGGTCCCCGCGCACGAGGATCGCGACGGGGTCGTCGCCGAAGCGCTCGTGCAGGCGCTCGGTGGCCCGGAAGCTGTCCGTCGAGCGCCCGACCAGCGTGTCCGTCGCCGCGCTCGGCTCCAGGCGCAGCGCGAGCAGCGCGCCGAGGGCGGCGACCACGGCCGCGATCGCGAGCACGCGCCCCGGGCGCCGGCCCGCCGCCCGCACCACCCGCTCCAGCTGCCTCGTCATCTCGTGGACGGGAGGGTAGGCCTGGCAACGGCACCCTCCACGTCTAATGCATCCATGCGATGCATTAGACGTGGCGTGCGGCGGGCAAGCGCGGCGGGCGGCCGCTACTCCATGCCGAGCGGCCCGCGCGAGGCGCCCGACAGGAACTGCCGCACGAACATGTTGTCGGAGTTGAACAGCTCCTCGGCCGGCCCGGACTCGACGATCCGGCCCTTCCACAGCACGCTGATGTGCTCCGCCACCCGCTTGGCGGACATGATGTCGTGGGTGATGACCACGTAGGCCCCGCCGTTCTCCTCGTGGACCTCCTGGATGAGCTCGCACAGCAGGGCCGTGCGGACCGGGTCCAGGCCCGAGTCGGGCTCGTCGAAGAGGACGATGTCGGGGTCGAGCACCAGCGCGCGCGCGAACCCGGCGCGCTTGCGCATGCCGCCCGAGAGCTCGTTGGGCATCTTGTCCGTCGC
>Ga0136640_10000191_pt1 | contig 22122 bp, 12 predicted proteins | sample AntDrymUQ8642106_2_FD_105498 | JGI IMG/M metagenome (GOLD analysis project Ga0136640, IMG submission 105498) | Polar desert sand microbial communities from Dry Valleys, Antarctica - metaG UQ864 (21.06) | ecosystem: Environmental > Terrestrial > Soil > Desert | place: Antarctica: Dry Valley...
GACAGTTTGACAGTTTCTGATATGAAACGTATCATAATCGCTTACGAGCCTGTTTGGGCAATTGGTACAGGTAAAACTGCCACGCCCGAACAGGCTCAAGAAATGCACGCTTTTATTCGGCGGATATTGGGTGAAAAGCAGGAAAGTGAAGTTGCAGGAACAGTCCGAATTCTTTACGGCGGTTCAGTCAAACCGGAAAATATAAAAGATTTAATGAATCAAGCGGATATCGACGGTGCATTGGTCGGCGGTGCGAGTCTCGAAGCAAAAAGCTTCGCCGAGATCGTGAATTACAAATAGTTTTAACGGAGTAAAGAAATTGGTTTATTTATTATACGGTCTATTTTTTGTTTCCTGCGTCGTTCTGATTGCGACCGTTTTGCTGCAGCCTGGTAAAACTGATGCAGGCGCGCTGTTTACAAGCAATATTTCAAGCACCGCCTTTCAGCCGAGAGGTTCGCAAACAATTCTCTCTAAAATGACGATTGCGGCGGCAACTACCTTTATGCTTTCGGCGCTGCTGCTGGCAATGCCCGCTTTAACCGGAAATATTTCCGTTCTTGAAACCAATGCCGAAAGCGCGACGGAAACCACGCCGGTGGTTGAGGAAGATTTAAACGCAAACAGCGAAGCAAATGCTAACGTAATTTTAGATACCAACGCGAATACGGGAACAGTCGCAAACGTTGAAGTAAATTCAAATACTGCCGTAGTTGTTCCGTCAAATTCGATTCAAAGCGCGAACTCGGCAGATAAAATTACGGAACCCAAACCGCCGGAATCCGCTCCGCCCTCAAATTAGGTAGTTTTTTGTTTTTTGAAATTTCTGGTGAAAATAATTAATTTTTCGTCAGCCGAGGTGGCGTAATTGGTAGCCGCGCACGTTTGAGGGGCGTGTGGTGAAAACCGTGCGGGTTCGAGTCCCGCCCTCGGCACCATATTTTTAAAGGGCTTTAGCGATTTGCTAAAGCCCTTTTTACTAATTATTCAGGAATGATAAAATTAATTTTTCAATTGCTGCGCAAAGCTTTAAATTTATGAGAGTTTTATCAGTTAATGTCGGCTTACCCAGGTTTGTCGAATATCAAGGTGAGCCGGTGGCGACAGGAATTTTTAAAGAACCTGTTGAAGGGCGTGTGAGAGTCAACGAGTTTAATCTCGAAGGCGACGCGCAAGCCGATCTCCGCGTTCACGGCGGAGTCCATAAAGCCGTATATGTTTATCCGGACGAGCATTACAAATTCTGGAGCGAGCAAATGCCTGATACAAAATTTTTGTTCGGAATATTTGGCGAAAATTTGACGAGCGAAGGAATTCTTGAAACAGACGTCAATGTTGGTGACCGTTTGCGTATCGGAACAGCCAAGTTTATTGTAACACAGCCGCGTGAGCCGTGTTTTAAACTCGGTATTCGCTTTGATCGCAGCGATATTATCAAGCGTTTCGCCCAAAGCGGTCGCTGCGGTTTCTAACTGGCGATTGCAAAAATCGGTGAACTCGGCGCAAATGACCAGATCGAATTTATCAGCCGCGAAAAAAATCAACTAAACATCTTTGAGGTCGTGCGCATTTCTTTAGAAAAATTTATTTAACTTCATTCAAAGTCTTGGTTTTTATAACAATATTCAATTTTGCTTAAGCAACATTTCTATCCATTTATTAACACGGTCAGCTTGTTCGTTGGTTAAAGTGTGTCCGGTTTATTTGCCGATTAGTGGGGACGATTAAATCTATCGGCTAAAACCGCGAGCAGAATAACAACGCCGAGTATTATCTTTTGAACGTATGTGTCAACGCCGATAAGGTTTAAACCGTTATTTAAAATTCCGATAAAGATTGCGCCGAATAAAGTTGAAACGACGCTGCCGCGCCCGCTGCTCAAACTCGTTCCACCGACTACAACCGCCGCAATCACATCTAATTCGTACTGCAAACCGGAATTCGGCACGCCCGCGCCCAGACGCGATGCCAGCACAATTGCCGCCAGACCGACGAGAAAACCGTTTAATACATAAACCTGAAAGACGACCGCTTTCGTTTTCACACCCGCTAAAAAAGCGGCTTCCGCATTGCCGCCGACGGCGTAAACGTATCGACCAAAAGTTGTATGTCGGAGCAGAAACCAACCGAATGCAAATGTCAGAATCATTAGCCAAACTGAAAAAGGAATACCGAGAAAAACGAATTTTCCCAAACGTCCAAAATTTTCGGGCAGATTTCCAATTGAACGTCCACCGGAAAAAATAAAAGCTAATCCGCGAGCGATCGTCAAAACCGCGAGCGTTACAACAAAGGACGGGACGCGGAAGTATGCGACGATCACACCGTTAAACGCGCCGCTCGCCAAACCAATTCCCAAAGCCGCGGCGAAACCGAGCGAGGCAATTTCCGTGTGCTGCGTCACAAGGGCGGCGACCACGCCGGCAAGCGCGGCAACCGAACCGATTGAAAGATCAATGCCCCCGGTCAAAATAATAAATGTCATCCCGACAGCCAAAATGCCGATGACGGCGATGCTCAAAGCAACGTTAACCAAATTTTCAATTGATGCAAACTGCGGTGCGAGAACTGAAAACACAATTGATTCCGCCACAATTGCTCCAAAAATTACGAAACCGCTTAGTTTTTGCCGAATAGACTGATTCATCTGGCTGTTTCGGCATCAACGATTTTGACTGGAACGGAGACTTTTGCTTCAACCTTGTCGCCTCTGAAGTGTTTCGCTACGGCGTCGATTGCTTTTAAACCAATATCACGCGGCTGTTGCGCGACATCAGCCCTTAATGCCGAGCCGCGTTTGATGGCGGCGACGGCTTCGGGCGCGGCGTCATAACCAACAATGATCAAATCGTTTTTGCCGCGCGCCTCGGCAGATGAAAGAGCCCCGAGCGCGGTTTCGTCGTTAATGCAAAAAATGGCTTTCAGGTTAGGATTGCCCTGAATCAAATCGTCAGCCGCTTTCAGAGCGCGATCACGTACGCCGCCGCCATTTAGGGTTGGAACAAGCGTTATTTTGGAATTTTTGGAAATTACTTCCTTGAAACCAGTTTCGCGGTCAACAACCGATTGCACTTCGGGCTGTCCGATGATGCCGACAATGCCTTCACTGTTAATAGCTTTAACAATGTATTCAGCCGCGAGGCGTCCGCCCGCCGTGTTGTCGGATGCGACGTGCGAAACGACTTTACCGCCGCCTGCCGCAATATCCGCCGTAAAAACAGGAACATTTGCTGCGTTGGCTCGTTCAATCGCCGGCGCGATGCCTTTCGTATCAGTCGGGCAGAGGATAATCGCGTCAACCTTTTGCACAAGAAAATTGTCGATCTGCGACTGCTGTTTTGATAAGTCTTTGTCGCCTGATTGAATTATTAATTCAAAATTGTTTTGCCTTGCCGCTTCCTGCAAACCGGCTTCGAGTTCACGGTAAAAATCGTCTTCGCGCGTCAGAAGACTAACGCCGATCCGCTTTTTCACGGCGTTGTTGCCGGAAGCAGCGCCGAAATTTGAGTTTATCGCATTTTGATTGCAGCCAAAGGAGAAAAGTAGAGTTAAAGTTAAAAACAAAAGTTTTATTTTCATTGAATTATAAGATTTATTGGAGTTTATTTTCGGCAGGTTAATTTAAATTCGATTTCTGCCTCAAACGTTCGATTCCAGGGCAAATTGAAAGTCATATCGGATGGCTTTTCGCACACCAAATATTTTGGTAAGCCTTTTTTATTTTTGCCAAAATATATATCAGATAGTTCTGTAAACGATTCGAGCATCAATTTTCGGCTGAATTCTTCAACTTTTTCGGTCGCTTCGTCAGTCAGACGGAAAGAGTTCCACTTGTTTTGTGCAATAAAATTTTTTGCTTCGGTTCTGACCAGAGTATGATAATAAAAATCGTCCAGCAAGCGGTGAAATGTAAACCAATTTTGTGCCGTCAGAACTCGGTTTGCCGTTTCTTTCGATTTCATTAATTTTTCTCGCGTCAAAGCATAAATAACACCCTGCGGCAGCGCCGTGCCAATCGTATTTCCGGCAGTATTCCACGAAGCGTAACCGTTTAATTCACGAAAGACATTTCGCTTTCCGAGTTCAGTTGTAAAAGATCGGTCGCCCCCCTGTACATCGCCTTTCGGATCAATGTCGGCGACAATAATTTGTTTTCCTTTTTTGATTTGAGCATCGATTTCGTCAGCAAAACTCACCGCGCGTCCTGCTTCAAAACGCGAAGGATAAACGTAAAAAAGCAAATCCGCGTCTTTTTCATTTTGGATTTCGCGCGAGCCGGTCGCTTTGATGTGAAAACTGACGGTTTCACGCAGCGCGCGGTCTTCAAACGGCATCGGTTTATTTGCCAATTCACGAGATGAATAAATTGCTTTTATCTTTGGCGAAGACTTATACCGGTTGTTCAGAGCCCGTGCAAGAAGCAACATCCCGACTTCATCCGCCCCCGGTTGAACGGCAATTTTGTCATTTAATCGGAGTTTATTACCTTCAGAAATCAGTCTTTCGCGGTCAGCGACGTGAATGCCGCGCGGTTTTGCATCATCCTGCGACAGAATTAAATAATCAATTACCCCGTCGCGGACAAACTCAATCACTTTTAGATTAATTTGCAAATCTCTCGCCCGCGCCTTTTTATAATCGGTTAAAACTTCCGCGGGAATTTCGCGTTCAAGGTTTTCAGTTGCAATTTTGGACTCGGAATACGGAGAAATTTCCGCCCATCGCGCGAGTTTTTCACGGTAATTTTCGTTTTTTCCGTCGCCGGTCGGCGCGAGGCGCATAATTACGCTTTGCGCGTAAACAGGCAGTTTCGGAAAACGCATTTTTATTTCACGTAATGCTTCAATTCGCCGCAAAGCATCCGCAACGTTTGTGCCGTCGTGCCGCCGCATGGCGACGAGTCCGCCGTAAGCGACCATATCGAGCGCGACAATCGCCGCGTCGAACGATTTCATATCTTGATTCTGCAGCCAACCGATAATTTTGTCGGAGTCGCCGGGCGTTGTAAATTTTCCCAAAAGCTCTTTTGGCGGCGTAACGATCTCCGCATCCCCGATTAAACCCATCCGCACCGGAAACTGCAGACACGGCGGGCGGTCGTCAAGAGGAATCAGTAAAATTTTCACCCGCTTCGGCTGATTCTGCGTGAAAATTGTTAAAGACAAAAACAAAACTAAGCCGCAAACGACCATGGCTTTATACAAATTATTATTTATTTTAAATATCATCGCCTATTTTTTATTCGCCAGTTTATTAATTAAATCATCGGTTAAACTTTGGGCGGCGAATAAACCAAAGCCGCCAAACTCCGAATTTTTGGCAAGCCGCAAATATCGCTCGTCGAGTTTTTTGTTTTTCGCATCGTAAAAATGTCCGATAAAAAGCGCTGGGTAAATTTTTGTACGCGGCGAAACATCGCGCCGGAAATCCTTCGCCCAGTTCTCGACTTTTGCAAAATCTTTGCTGTAAAGCATCGGCAAAAGCGCGTCAACATAACCTTTTTGCGCCCAAAGTTTCCAATTCTGTTGTTTAAGCCGTAAATTTTCTTCAATATTTGGAAAGACAGCCGCCGAAATTTCCCATTCAGGCTGCAATTTTCTGACAATTTCTCCGAGTTCAGCAACCACTTCCGTTACCTTTCCGGTTTTCCAATCCTGCCAGATTCGCCATTCTTTAGGTGTTTGCTGAGCGTCGAGTTTTTTTGCGTCCAACCCGGTTTCTTTTTGAAACGCTGCGAGCGTTAACGGATTATAATCAAAAGGCTCGTCAATCGGCTGTAGTGGATAACGAATATAATCCCACTGAATTCCGCCGAGTTTCGGGTATTTACGAGCAGCTTCGGCGACGACCTGACGCAGAAATTTTCGTACTGCCGGATTTGCCGGGGAAATAAAAATCTTGTAAATATCGCGGTTTGCACCTTCGGCTTCGGATTTGACAAACGGCGAGCCGTTTTTATCGAGCATCGCCCATTCGGGAAATTGTTTAAAAATCGGTGATTTTTCCAATCCTCCAAGATTTGTATTCCATTGATGAAAAATATGCAGCCAGGCGTGAAGTTTCAAATCTAACTTTGCGGCTTCATCCAGATAAGCCTGCAAAACGTCCCAGGTCGTATTTTGTCCCGCCTGGTCTTTGTATGCGACCCCGTAAGGAATTGCCAGCGGACGCTGCGGCGCGTATTTAGAAGGATAAATCGTGTAACCATCCCAAAATGTTTCCAGATAAACCGTATTCAAATCCGCGCGTTTGATTTGTTCGAGTTCCCGTCGAATAAACTCGTGTCCTTTCGTCGCATCACGTCTGGTTGCTACGTCTGCGCCGATAAACGGACGCACCCAAACGGCGCGCGTCTGCGCTTTCGCGGAAAATGATAAACCGCCGAAAACAAGCAAAACGTAAAAAAATAATGGTGCGGATTTTCTTATCATTTTAAATTACAAAGGTCTATCCCAGACGGCTTTTTTGTAGTTAACGTGACCGTTATAAACCAATCGCAAAACGTGCCAGGAGGCGGAATTGAAAACCGGATTTATTTTAATGTACATTTCTTCGGTTGCCCCAATCGAAAAACCTTGTTCGCGCGGAGGAGAAAAAGTGTCGCTCAAAACGACGCTTGAACCGTCGGCGTTTTGAAGCGGCGGGTTGAAGGTTTGATAATTCCCGCCCGCCCAGTTTTCGAGCGGCGTGATTGAAGCAAGCGCGCCTTCAATAGTTTGCCGGTTCGGATTCGTGATTTTCACGCCGCAGCCGCGCCCGGTGCAAATGTATTCCCACAAAAGTGGTTTGACTTTGCCGATTTCAAGGACATCTTGAAAAATTTGTCCTTCGTGTTCGATGCGGGCTTTTATCAAACCCGAAGCGCGTTCAAACTCCAAATCTTTTTTTACCGGAAAACCGACGATGATCACGTCTTTAAGAAACGAACCGTTCGGCGCGATGTCGAAGCTCAATTTGTTCGGCACGACGCGCCAATCTTCCGGCACGTCCAAAACGACTTCGCCTTTGTAATTCCGGTCTTGATAATTGTTGACGACGGAAACGCGCACGGCGACGGTCGTCGTGCCGCCTTGATTATATTTGTCGTCATAAGCAAAAGTCGAAAGCTCGCCCATTTGTTCAACCGGACGCAGAGAAACTTTCACCGCGTCGTTGCCAATCGGAGCCGCGCCGGAATTATGCAGCCAGTAACGGGAAAAAACGGGCTGAACAATCTCTTTTGTCACTCCGGTTATTGGCGAGACTAAATTTCTTTTAGCAGAAATACTAGCCGCAAATATTTTGTAAGTCTGAATTTCAAATGGATTTATTTTGATTGGCAAAAGCGAGCAACAACTTTCGTTTACCCGATTTCCGTCTTCGCCGACGAAAGATTCTTCCAAACCATTCTGACCGTTAAAGAGAAATTTGTCGTTTTTTTCTAACAAATCCGTTTGATAAACTCCTTTTGTCGGATGAAACCGCAGAATGGCGGAACTCTCAACCGCTCTACCCTCAGTTTCATAAAAACGCACTGTCAAAGGACGTTGACTCGATTCGCCGCGAAAATCGGCTTGCGGATTGTCGCCTAACTTTAAGGTTGAAAGCGCAACATCTTTTCCCGTCATCAAAAAAGAATTTTGACTCGGCAAATCGCCGTCGTGAACATCGGTTTGCACGGCAATCAGCGGATTATTAAAATCCTCGCCAACCTTTACCGTGTCGGCTTCGCGCCAGTTTCCGACGTGCGGATAAAGCGCGTAATTAAAAACGTGCGTTTTATTTTCCGGCACGAATTCAAACGGCAAGTTCACGCCCGGAAAAATTGCCGTGTGCGTCAGGAACAAAGTCAGCGTGTCTGGATTTTCCAAAGATACGGCGGGCGTTCCGTTGTTTATCAAAGCCACACCGTAATCGGAAACTTGCGGCAGATTATTTGTATCAGCCAAACTTTCAGCCGGGAGATTTAACGCAAACTCGTCTTTGGCAACGGGAGCGAGCAATTTTTCAACCGCCTTTTTCGCGTCACCGGCAATCAACAAAGTCGGAACCGACGACCAATCCTTCGGAACGTCCTTGTCGTAGATGAAAAGATATGCGAAACCATCGCGCGTTAATCTTTCATCAAATTTCCCCCGCGTTTCCACCGAAACTTGTTTGAACAAAGCCGCCGAATATAGATTTTCCTTTTCTCCGCCGAGCGCGATTCTAAAACCGTGATATGCGATGTCGTCGTTGAGTTTTTTCGGCATCGTCGAATCTTCGATGGAAAGATTTTTGCGCCGCGCTTCATCGTTGTCATCGTAAAACGGTGTCACCGAAACCCCGCGTTTGATAAGCGACGAAACAATTTCTTCCGTCAGATTTTCGTAAATTTCGCTGTGCGGACGGACAAGCGCCGTCGGTTTGAACGGCACGGACGCGACCCGCTTTCCGTTTGCGTCAACAAAGTTGAGATTAAGCGTCGAACCGTATTCCGCCCAATTATTAACGGCATAAACCGGCGCGCCGGAAACGAGTTTGTCCGTGTTCGTGCGAAAATCCAAAAAACCTTTGCTGTTATTGCGGACAACCGTTCCGAATCGGTCTTCGGTAACGAGTGCGCCGCCCGTTAAATTGAGCGGAAAATTAATGACGAAAAGTTCGTCCTTGCCTTTGTAATCAATCAATTCGGTTTTGAAATCAATGCGCTTGATGCCTTTGTGTAATTCAATCGTTTGACGATATTTTTGCATATTTGGCAATTCGCCTTCGATGACAATCGCTTTGCCGTCATTAGTTATCGGATGTGAAACGACTTGCGCGGCTTTTTCGGTTGAAAACCTTTTCTCTCCCGTCGTCCAAAATTCCCACGCCGGGTAAATGACGTTTTTCTTGGTTAACTCTTCTTTGAGCGACGCGATTTCATTGGCGAAATGTCCGTTTTGTGTGTTGATTATCTCGCGTTTCGCTTGTTTGTCATAAATGCTTGAAATCGCGCCGCCTTTATTCGTATCAACGACTATCATATAGAACTCGTTTTCGATAATTTGTCGGTTTGAATTTGAAGTTAAACCGCCGTATCGCAGACGTGCATATTTATTCGGCTTAAAATAATAAGTTTTATAACCGAGCGACGGAACATTTTCGGCGACAAACTCTATTTTTCTCACGTTTTTCCGGCGCGAATCTTGATTTCCGGTGTTTTCAGTTTCGCTCAGTTGAAACCTAACGACTGAACCTTTTTCGTCAATCAACTCATAATCAAAATTCGATTCGGCAAAATCAATTTTCGCTTTAACGACATCGTTTCGTCTCCAACTCAGCGGATTAAAAACGATAATCGGATTCATTTTTGAATTTTGAATTTTATCAGTTGGTCTTGTATTGATTTGTTTCGCAATAAATTTCAGCGACTCATCAAGCGCGTCTTTTGATAATTCAAACGCTTCACGGTAGCCGTGAACCAAATCGAGGAAAGCGGAATCGGACGGCGTTCCGGTTATCGCGTCGTGATGCGAGCCGAAAAAGATTTGCCGCCACGCTTTATCGAGCGCCAAATCGGGATATTTCGCGCCGCGCAGATAAGCAATTGAGCCGAACTTTTCCGCCGTCAGCGTTATATTTTCAGTCAGGCGATGAGCGACTTTTAAATCGGAACGCGCCGCCATTACGCCGACGTGAAAAAATAATTTGTCGCGCGACGTGACCGGCGGTTTAACTTTGTTTTCGGCAATTTCTTTGTTGAGCGAGTCGAAATACAAATCCTGCGCCTGTCCGGTGACGCGAATCTTTGGAATATTGGCTTCCAGTTTTTCAACGTTTCCGGCAAGATTTGTCCACGGCGGCGTAAAATCGGCGGCGTTGATTCGCAGATCAACCGCCGAATTGAAAGTTTGCGTTTCGGCAAATTTTCTTTCGGTTGTCGCTCTGAAATTGTCGAGCGTGTAATTTTTGCCGCTCCCGAAACCGGAAAACGAATAAGCGTAATCGACGCGCCGGTGCAGAAGACGCGAACCGTCGAGCGCGTAATCGTAGAAAAACGGCTCAAAACCCGAAATCTTTTTTGACCACGCGATGCCGTTAAATCCTGACTTTTGCGCAATTTGCGAGATTTGCGGCGCGTGTCCGAAAACGTCCCAGAGCGCGAGGGATTTGGCGCGTCGTCCGAGCATCGCTTCGTGCATTGCCTGTCCGTAAAGAATGTTGCGAATTATGCTTTCGCCGCCGATGGTTAATTCATTGAATTGGTTATACGCGCCGCCGGTTCCGACACGTCCGTCTTTCACCGCCTGTCGCAAAAAATCGCGGTCTTCCGGGTGCGTGTCGAGATACGGTTTTAGGTAATCTATCTCTGAGAGAAAAACACCATACTTCGGATCAGCACGAAGTGAATTCAAATATTGATTGGTATTTGAAAGCGTGATGCGCGAATAACCGCGTTGGTCGTGCAGATAAACCGGATCGACGTGAAAACCTTCGAGATAGAAAATCGTTCCCGGCGCGGCAATTGATTTGTATTCAGCTGATTTTCGTGCGCCCGCTTCGCTTTTCCAGATTCTGAACAAAGCTGTCCAGCCGCCGTTTTTACGCCAGTAATCACCGGCAACTCCTGAAGCGCGAACGATTAAAAGATTCGCGCCTTTTTTGAATTCGGCGGGCGCAACTTTCCCGACATTGAGCGAATAACCGTCATAAATTTTCTCGCCGTTGAGCCAAACCGAACCTAAAAATCCATCAGTTTCGACGAAGCGCAGTTCATCTGTTGCCGAATCGACGTAACTCGCTGCATAAATTGTCCCAATTGTTTTGCCCGCGAATAAATCATAAAAATCAAATTTTGAACTGACGGCTGAATATTCGCGCCAACTTATTTCGGTAATGTCGGGTAAAGTTTTTGTGCTGCTTGCCGCGCCGACTTCAGGCAGAGGAGTACTTGCCGGCTCGATCAATTCTTCAGGATTTGTACGACTGTCAATCTTAAAACCGGCTTTTTGCGTTCCGATTTGCGGCTTTATTCGACCAATGCCGCCAAACGGCGCGAGCCAGTCTTTTTCGGGTAAGTTTTCGATGTTAAAACGGTTGAAGTTTTCCCAGGCGCCTGCGTCGATTTCCGCCGGAAGCGCATTCGACAAAAGCCATTTTTCGATGTGCCCGCCGTCCTGGATTTTTTGTAAATCGTTTTGAGCAGTGAGCAGTGAGCAGTGAGCGGTGAGCAGAAAAAGCAAAGCCGTCAGGAGTATGTATCGAAAATTGAATTTTAAACTTTGAACTTTGGATTTTAAATTTTGGACTTTGAACTTTCTCATACAGCGTTGTTGGTCAAAAAGAACGTCGCTCGATAACGGTCGGCGCGATAAAAAGTTCTCACCGATTCGACCGCCAGATTCGATTCGGTAAATACGACTCGGTGGACAATTAAAATTGGCGATTTAAGTTTAATTTTAAGAGCGTCAGCAATTTTTCGATCGGCACAGGTGGCTTCCAAAACTTCTTCAGCGTGGTGCATTACGATGCCGTAAACGCTTCCCAAAATTTTGTAAAGCGATTCTTTTTCGAGATTTTTTTTGTCCAGATCGGGAAAGCGTCTAACGGGCAAATAAGCGTCTTCAAAGGCGAGCGGCAGATCATCGGCAAGGCGCAGACGCTGGAAATGAAAAACTTCGTCGCCCGCGTTTATGCCAAGTTCTGTTGCCGTATCCGGTCCGGCTTTTTCGCGCTCCGACAACAAAATTTTTGAGCTTGGCACAAGTCCGCGTCCGCGCATCTCTTCGGTAAATCCAGCCAAATTTCGGGTGTGAACGTCTAATTTACGCTTTGCGACAAAAGTTCCGATGCCGCGCTCCTGATAAACAAAACCTTCGCTTTTTAAACTGTTTAGAGCCTGACGCGCGGTCATTCGGCTGACTTTGCAAAGCTCCGCCAATTCGCGTTCGGACGGAACGGCTGCGCCCGCTTTCAGTTCGTCACGTTCGATTTGACGGCGTAACTTTTCGTGAATTTGAGCGTAAAGCGGAACCTGGCTCGCGCGATCAAGTGGCGAATTCATAATTTTTTCGATTTGAAATAACGTGGACTAGACCACTTCAGAAATAGCATTAAACAAAAGTTATTTCAAGAACTCTGAGATAAAAGAAACTAAAAATATTTTACTCGCATCATCGGCGAATGATACATACTTTACTTAAACTGTGTAATTGAAACGGCTTAGAAGAAAAATGTAAAGACAATAAAATTGCCGGAATTTGTATTGTAAATTGTTTTTCGCATTTTCAGTTGACAGCGCGAGCCTTTTTCCTGTTTAATCACCTTACCGAGTGGTCTAGTCCACTTTCACATTCCCAGAAAATTTGTAAATTGTTTCCGCGCACTTTTTAGATGAGGTTTTTATCTGTGTCAAAAAAACTTTGCTTCTGTACAATTTTGCTGATTTACGCCTGCTTCCAGTGGACGGTTTTCGGCAAACAGCAAAGCGGCGCAGTCCAGATAATACCTGAACCAAAGCATCTTGAAGCGTCGAGCGAAAGTTTTCGCTTAAAAAACGGAGCGCGAATTTCAATAGCTGACGCAAAATCTACGGCTGATCGATTCGCGGCGCAGGATTTCGCGGCTGACGTTAAACAAACCGCCGGTGTTGAATTAAAGATCGGCGGCGGACGAGACATTTTGATCGGCTTACTCGAAAACGCGAGCATTAAAAAAGAATTCAGCAAAGCCAGACTCGAAGTTCCAAATGATTTTAACGATGAAGGTTACGCATTAATTGTCACGCCAAACAAAATAGTCGTCGGCGGCAAAACCGAATCGGGAACGTTTTACGGGTTGCAGACTCTGAAACAGCTTGTGCGCGGCGAGGGCGCGAATGTTTTTGTGCAGGGCGCGCGAATCATCGATTACCCGACAATGCGTTATCGCGCTTTTTCCGACGACGTTTCGCGCGGGCTTGTTCCAACGCTCGATTTCGTCAAACGCCAGATTAGAACGTTTGCAATGTTCAAAATGAATATGCATTCGCTTTATATGGAGCAGACGTTCGCATCGAAATCGCACCCTTTGTTCGCGCCCGAAGAGGGAAGCTTTGCAGCGGAAGAATTAAAAGAAATCGTCGCTTACGCAAAAAATTACCACGTTGAAATTGTGCCGCAGCAGCAAACTTTTGGGCATCTGCACAAAGTTTTAAAGTTTGAAAAATATAACCGTCTGGCAGAAGTTCCGTATGGTGACGTGATTACGCCGCAGGAAGAAGATTCTTACAAATTTGTCCACGATTTATACAAAGAAATCAACGAAATCTTCCCGTCGAATTTTTTGCATATCGGCGCGGACGAAACTTTTGAATTAGGCGAGGGCAGAAGCCGCGAAGTGTCGAAGGAAAAGGGCATCGGAAAAGTTTATTTTGAACACATCGGGCGCGTCCGGGATATTTTGAAGCCGTATAATCGCCAATTGATGATGTGGGGCGACATAGCGCTTAGTCACCCGGAACTGATCGGCGAAATTCCGAAAGACGTGATCGTGATGAACTGGGCATACAGTCCCCGGGAAAGTTATACGCCGCGCATCGAGCCCTTTCAAAAAGCGGGCTTAAAGCAGTTTGTTTGTCCTTCGGTTTACAACTTTAACCAGATATTTCCGAATAACGAAAATGTTGCCGTCAACATTCCAAACTTTGTCCGCGACGGGCAGAAAGCGGGTGCGATCGGCGTGATGAATACGAATTGGGACGACGACGGCGAGACGCTTTTTGAGATGACGTGGTACGGCGTCGCAATGGGCGCGGCGGCAGGATGGGAAAAAGCCCCACTCGACGTTGAAAAATTTGACGGTAAATTCGACTGGGCTTTTTTTCGCAGTGAAGGCGATGATTTAACAAAAACGATTCGCGCTCTCGGCGCGTCAAGCAAAACCCTCGGCATCGAAAACGTTCAACCAAATGCGCTTTTCTGGCAAAATCCGTTTACCGCGCAGTTTCAAAAACTAGCCGGCGAAAAAACAGAAAACGCGCGCCAAATGCGCCTTAGCGTCGAGGCTGCCGAAGAGAGTTTAATCAAAACTTCCGGACGCGTCCGCCGCAATTCGGAGATGATTCCGGCGATTCGTTTCGCGGCGCAGAGGCTTAATCATCAAGGGCGGCGCCTTATTTTGCTTGAACAATTCAGCCAGGCTTACTGGGACGCTTATTTGAATATGTCTGACCGCCAGCGCGTGCGCAAATTAACTTGGTATTCGGGGGCGATCTACAATTATTTGCGCGAAATGGCAGAAGAAACCGGCGAGCTGAAAAGAAAATATAAGGCGCTTTATCTGGCGGAAAATCGCCCGTCGCATCTTGAGAGCGTTCTGGCGCGGTACGACCAATCGATTCAGATGTGGCTCGATAAATCTTTGCAAATTAGAAATGCGCTGGCGCGATATGCCGAAAACGGCACAATTCCGCCGCCTGAAGAAATCGGACTCGTTTATCGAGTCAAAAAATAAAGGAAAACGTTGAACTTTAAAGAAAAGCGGAAACTAACCGATTAATTCGCACCAGGAGAGAATATGACTTGTTTGAAAAAAATTACCTTTTTGCTGCCGGCAGCAATTTTCAGTTTAGCGATGTTTGTCGCGCCGACTTTCGCGCAGACCATTACGGCGACGGTTTCAGGAACAATCACCGATCCGAATGGCGCGGTTGTTCCGGGCGCGACCGTGACTGCCCTTTCAGTTGACACCGGACAGAGGAAAACCACCGTCACGAGCGACGAAGGCGTTTACACAATTACGTTTTTGCCGCCGGGAACCTATAATGTTACGGTTTCCAAAACCGGTTTCGCAGATGTCGCGCGTGAAAACATACGCCTCGAAATTGCGCAGACGGCAAATATTGATGTTGCGCTCGGCGTCAGCGGCGGCGAAGTGACGGTTGATGTCGGGAGCGATGAAACACCGATTCTGCAAACTGAAACTTCAAATCTGGAAACGACTATCGAAGCTAAACTGATCGAAGATTTACCGACGGCAGACCGCAATATTTTCAACTTTGTCAATCTCGTTCCCGGCACGATTGATGCCGGATCAGCACTCGGCAATCCGGGCAGCGCTGTCGGTTCGGCAGGGAATCGCAACTTTTTCGATTCAAACTTTTCAGTCAGCGGCGGACGCGCTTCGTCAAACGATATTCTCCTTGACGGCGTAACCAACACCATCGGCGATTTCGGCGGCGTCGCCATTTCGCCGCCGCAGGATTCGATCCGCGAGTTTAAGGTTATTTCCGGTGTCGCGCCCGCCGAATACGGACGAACAGCGGGCGGCATCGTTACGATTGCTTCGAAAACGGGCGGCAATAAATTTCACGGGGCGCTTTACGAGTATTTTCAAAATCGTGATTTAAACGCTAACGGATTCTTCCGCAATCGCAATCCGGCGACAGCGCAAAGAATTGCCGTCAAGCGCAATCAATTCGGCGGCGCGATCAGCGGTCCGGTTTTTCTTCCGGCTTTTGGCGAAGGCGGACCGAGCGTTTATGACGGCAAAAACAAAACCTTTTTCTTTTTTAATTATGAAGCCCGCCGCGAGTCCAATCCTTTTACGCGCGAACTTTTAACTTTGCCGACAGCAGGACAGCGCGCCGGCGACCTGTCAGATTTGCTTGGCGGCAATCGCACGGATATTCTTTTCGGTCCGAATAATCCGGGCGGCGCTTCGGGGGCTCCAGTTCGCTTCGGGCAAATTTTCAATCCGTACGGCGCGCTTGTGCCTTATTTGCAGGTCAATTCTAACGGCACGACAACGCAGGTTCTCGGTCGCCCGGTTTTTATAAATAATAATATAAGCAATCTCCCTGTCTGCCCGACCGGAGCGGTAGCGCGCACGGCGGCTTGTCTCGACCCGGTTGCCCGCGCTGTCCTCGGATTTCTGCCGCTTCCGAACTCGACCGGCTCGACTCTGCCGAATACTCCGGGCGTAATTAATAATTTTGTCATTAACGACACATCGAAATTCACGCGCGATATTTTTGCAGGGCGAATCGATCAGCGAATTTCTCAACGGCAGCAGCTTTTCGGTCGTTTTTCCTATGAAGTGCGCCGCGACGCGCAGCCGAATTATTTCAATTCAGCCGCTTCGAACGCCCGCACAATCCGCGATAATTTCGGCAATTTTACCATCAATCACGCTTACAACTTAACTGAAACCGTTGTTAACAATATCCGCTACGGCTACACGCGGGTTCGCGCCAACCAGCGCCCGAACGGGCAGGGATTTGACGCGACGACGCTCGGTCTTCCGGATTATCTGGCGCGAAACGCGGCTAATCTGCAGTTTCCCGATTTTACCATCGGCGGCGGCGGGGACGGTTTGGCCGTTCCCGGACAAATTAACAGCGGTTCAATCGGCGGCGCGGGCAACAATCAGCCGCGCGATGTTCACACGCTTGCCAATGCGGTATCGGCTGTGCGCGGCTCTCACACGATTAAAGCGGGTGGCGAATTTCGTCTTTATCGTTTTTATCCTTTTCAATTTTTTACGCCGCAGGGTTCATTTAGTTTTGATCGAACTTTCACGCGCGGACCGGTCGCATCTGTTTCCAATACGATTGCCGCCACTTCCGGCTCGGCTCTCGCGTCGTTTCTTCTGGGTTTGCCGTCGAGCGTCAGCCGCGAAATCATTACGCCGCTTACCATCTACAAAAAATACGGCGCCGCTTTTGTTCAGGATGATTACAAAGTCCGCCGCAATCTGACTCTAAATCTCGGCGTCCGCTATGAACTTGAAACCGGGACCGGCGAATCAAATCGGCTGGTCACCAATTTTGACTTCGACCAGCCGTCTCCGATTAGCGGTCAGACACGCGCGGTTACCGACCCGTTTGTCAACCGATTAAATCCGACGGCAACCGATCTGCGCGGTCTCCTTTCTTATCCGGAAGGCGGGCAGACGAGAGCGAACCGCAATCGTTTCGCGCCGCGCGTCGGTTTTGCCTACAGCTTTGGTAATAAAACGACTGTGCGCGGCGGCTATGGAATTTTCTTCCTGCCGCAATCGCTCGAAGGCACGACGGCACAGGGCACAAACTTTACACAAAGCTCGGTTCAGGCAGCGCAAACCGGACAAGTGACGGCTTCAACCATTTTATTGACCAATCCGTTTCCGACGGGAGCTCAGGTTTCCACCGGTAACAGGCTCGGCTCCGCGACACGGCTTGGCAGTGATATTTTTGCCGTCGAACCGGAACGCAAAAATTCTTATAATCAGCAATGGAATCTTGTCATTCAGCGACAACTCGCTAAAAACCTGGTTCTTGACATTGCTTATGTCGGCAGCAAAGGCGTTCATTTACCGATTCAGCAGGTCAACTTAAATCAGCTTTCGCCCGAAACTCTAAGCTTTGCGCTCAATAATTACACACAGCCGAATTCGTGTAGTTCAGCTGCTGCGGCTCCGTTTACATTAAACATTGCGTGCAGCGCGCTTCCGAATTTGAGCGAGAACGGCAGAGTCGCCGCGTTTTTATCACAGCAGGTGGCAAATCCATTGCAGGGTTTGACTCCGGCGTCGGGCGCTTTTAACGGCGCGTTTATCGCTCGCGCTCAATTGCTGCGTCGTTTTCCGCAATACCAAAACGTGTTTTATTTCCGCCCTCTGATCGGCGACAGTAATTATCACGCGCTGCAGATCAATCTGCAAAAACGTTTCAGCGACGGATTGTCGGGAACCGCCAGTTATGTTTTTTCAAAATTGAAAGATACGAGCGGCGTGGGCAACGGCGCGGCGTTTCTTGACCCATCGGCGGTGCAGGACGTTTACAATTACAGAGAAGGCGAGTATTCGCTTTCCACTCTAGACGTGCCGCATCGTTTTGTCGGCAGCTTCTCTTATGAATTACCATTCGGTCGCGGCAGGCGTTTCGGCAAAAATTTGAACAAATTCGCCAATTACTTTTTAGGCGGTTTTCAAATCAGCGGAACCGGAACCTGGCAGACAGGCACGCCCATTCTCATCGTCGCCAACGGATTTTCCGAACTAACCGGACTTGCCGGTGCCGGAAACGCGGTGCGTCGTCCGGATCGCGTCGGCGAAAACACTCTCGGATTCAGCCGTGAAAATGCCAGAAACAATTTACCTGTCATTGACATCACTGCCTTCGCCACGCCCGCCGCGTTTACTTTCGGGAACGGCTCAAGAACTTATGACGATTTTCGCCGCGATAGTTATAAGAATGTCGATTTATCCATTATCAAAAATTTTGGGTTCAACGAAAACAGACAAAAGCTGCAAATTCGCGGGGAATTTTTGAACGCCTTTAACTTGGTGGTTTTCGGAACTCCGGGAACAAACATCAACTCTTCAAATTTCGGCATCGTCACATCACAGGGAAATCGCCCGCGCCTCATTCAATTAGTCGGACGCTTAACGTTTTAAGAAAGTGAGCGGCGAGCAGTTTTGTATTTTCTGCTCACCGCTCACTATTTGCTTATAAATGACTGGTTTTCTGCTTATTGCCATTTTCATCGTCTTCGCCGTGCTGATGTTTACGCGCAAGGTTCCGGCTCTTCTGGCTGTGCCGCTAATGGCGATTCTGGCGGCAATCGTCGTCGGGTTGCCGTTTACAAACGTTTTAAACGATGTTATTTCGGCGGGCGTCGTTCGGCTCGCTCCCGCTTATGTCGCTGTTTTCGCAGGCGCGATGCTCGGGCGCGTGATGATGACGACCGGAATTGCCGAAGCGATTATCAAACGGGCGGCGGAATTCGGCGGCGATAAACCGCTCGTCGTGGCGTTCGCATTGATGACGGCGACGGCAGTTTTATTCACGACTTTGACAGGATTGGGCGCGATTATAATGGTTGGCTCGCTTGTTTTGCCGATTATGATGAGTTTGGGACTCAATCGTAAACTCGTCGCGGTTTTGTTTCTACTCGCTTTTGCCACCGGATTTATTTTCAATATCGCGCTGATTAAACTTTACCGCGAATTTTTGCAAATCGCGCCGGACGCGCCGCTGCCGACGGAAATTGTTTATTTCGCGTTCGGTTTGCTTGGTATAATGGCAATTGCCGTCGTAATTTACGCGGTTGTATCCGAGCGAAGATTTGGCGAAGTCGCCCTTTTCGCGCTTAAAACGAAAGACGAGTTGGTTGACGAAATCTCAACGGAAAAGCGTGTACCGTTCATTTCTTTTTTAACGCCGCTTGTGCCGCTTGTTTTATATTTCTTTTTCGGCTGGAAGGAAGTTCCGGCTTTTCTCGGCGGCGCTCTGTACGGACTTTTGACGACGCAGCCGAGCCGGGCGATTCAAAATTTTACCTCATCTCTGGTACGCGGACTCGAAGACGGCGCGCCGGCGGCGATTTTGATGATGGGCATCGGAATGCTTCTGACGGCGCTTAAACTTCCAGATGTCGAAATCGCTCTGAAACCGATTGTCACCGCTTTGCCTGTTAATTCGTGGTGGACTTATGTTTTATTTTTCGGTCTGCTTTCACCGCTTGCGCTCTATCGCGGACCGCTCAATGTTTTCGGCGTCGGCATCGGCGTTTACTCTCTGATGTTTACGCTCGGCATTCTGCCGCCGCTAGCGCTTCTCGCCGCCGTAATGTCGGTCACGCAGGTGCAGAACGTTTGTGATCCGACCAACACGCACAACGTCTGGATCGCCAATTTTACAGGCACACGCGTCGAGGAAATGACCAAAGAAACTTTATTGCCGATGATGTTTGTCTGCATCGGCGGCTTAATTTTAGGCGCGATTTTGTTTTTGCGCTGAAAAGGAATACAAATTCTGACAAACATATTTTTGGAGTTTTATCTATGCGCTCAAATTTCACACAAATAATGCTGTTTATTTTAATTTTCGCCGCTTCCGTATTTGCCCAGAACTCTTCGGAAATTGTTGCTGCGAACGGACAGAAATACCCGGTCGCGGGGCGAGACAGGACGCGCAACGATAATGAAATTGTCGTCTTTACCACCGATTTCTACAAAAAGAAGCCGACATTTAAAAACGGCGTCGATGTTTATGTCGTCGATGGAAAAGTATCGGTTATACAGGATCGCGCCGGAGCGGTTTATCTTTTTAATAAACCCGATCCGGGCGTGATTGCCGTGGGCAAAGACGGTTTTGTATTCAGCGCTCAGGGCGATGCGAGAAAATGGGTGGTCGCCAATATCAAAGTCGGAGACGCGGTAGCCGTCAGCGAAATCAAAATAAATAAAAATTCGAGCGGTGAAATCGTTCCGCCGGCGAGTCTGCCGTGTTTCGCGGGCGCTTATTACCGGAAAGCTGTGACGAGTTTTGACGTGTGGACGGGAATTGGCGGACTCGTTAAACTAGGCACGCCAAAAGTGGATGAAAACCGGCTTGACGAAAAAGACAAACAGCCGCTTGATAATTTTTCCGTTTATATGGGCGGCAACGCGGGTGGCAAATCGGAGGTTGACGCCGGTTTGAGCTGGGAATTTACTCTCGACGAAACGGGTAAACGCAGCAGTCGCCGTAACGCATTTCGCCCGTTCTGGCGAACAAAAACTTGGAATTCCGCGCCGGATGAAAAGAAATTCTATTTTTATCCGGGCGAAACAGTCCAGATGGCGGTTCTCGTTGCGGGACCGAATAAATTACGCCTGATAATATCTGACGGCAAGACGAAAACTTTCCAGACCGATTTCGACGCCGAAGGTTTTACGGCAAACATTCCGCGCCAATTCAAACGTGTCAATGCCATTGACCAGCGGCATAACGAAGGAAAACCAGTGCAGCCGACCCGCGCCGAAATCACAGGCGCGGAATGGATGAACACAATTCTTCTGCGCGGAGCGGGCGCGGATGCTAAACAAATTCCGATGGACAAGACCCGTTTTACAGATATGCGCTGCGCTGGTGAGTCGAACATTGCCGTCACAACAACCGATGCAGCGGAAGGCGCGGAAAAAATTGACATCTACGGAACGCCGAAAAAATAAACGCGCCGCCGAAAAAATAAAATGAAATATTCTTTAATTATTAATTTATTCAGACGCGCTGTCGCCGCATTTGTTTGCGCGTCATTTTTCTGCGGCGCTTTACTTAATTCAACGGCGGAAGCGCAAAAGAGAATTGCGCCGGGAAAAATTAAAAAGTCGCGCCAAAGCGAAAATGCTGAATCGATATGGGTGGAAACAATTTTGCGTTCCTTAACTTTACGCGAACGAATCGGGCAATTAATCGTTGTCGGTTCGCTCGGCGAATACAAAAATTTCGCGGGCGCGAAATTTGCCGAAACGCGCCGCCAGATTTTAGAAAATAAAGTCGGCGGTTTTGTTTTTTATCGCGGCGATGTCGGAGAACTAGCGGCTTTGACCAATGAAATGCAGCGTATCTCCAAAGTGCCTCTGCTGATGGCGGCTGATTTCGAGCGCGGGTTGCCGATGCAGATTAAAAGTGGTACGAGTTTTACGCACAATATGGGAATCGCTGCCGCCGGAAATCCGCAGATGGCTTACCGGAAGGGACGAATAATTGCCGAAGAAATGCGCGCGCTCGGAATTAACTGGCTTTACGGTCCAGTGTCGGATGTTGCGAACAATCCGGGAAACACGATGGTCAATGTCCGCAGCTACGGCGAAGACCCGAAACGAACGGCAGAATTTGTCGCCGCGGAAGTCCGCGGCTTAAAAGACGGCGGTGTGCTTTCAACCGCCAAACATTTTCCCGGTCACGGCGACACAGCGATTGATTCGCACATCATTTTACCTGTCATTAATATCAATCGTGAGCGTTTTAACCGAATCGAACTCGCGCCATTTCGCTCGGCAATTGCCGCCGGACTCGATTCTCTGATGACCGCGCATATCGCTCTACCGGAAATTACCGGCGACAACGTTCCGGCTTCGCTCTCGCCGCAAATAAACGGTGAATTAATTCGCAAAGAACTGAAATTTGAAGGAATTATCACGACCGATTCTCTGGGTATGGGCGCGATTATCAAAAACTATAAAGGCGCGGAGGGCGCTCTGCTCGCCATCAAAGCCGGCGCGGACATCGCTCTGCTTCCGCCGAATCCGAAGGAGGCGATTGATCGCATTGAACAAGCCGTTGTCAGCGGCGAAATTCCGAAAAAACAAATTGACGCATCGGTCAGGCGCATTTTGCGAGCGAAATTTCGGATGGGTTTAGCTGATGCGAAAAACCGCGCGGTTGATTTA